>LNFM01009675.1_pt1 | contig 13915 bp, 11 predicted proteins | sample 596031 | NCBI WGS metagenome assembly LNFM01 (sample SAMN04254537, study PRJNA301005) | activated carbon metagenome | isolation source: dual media filters at the Ann Arbor, Michigan drinking water treatment plant | place: USA: Ann Arbor
TTGACGAGTTCCACCTCGTCGAGGACCTGTCCGTCCACACTGATGATCAGCTTCGCCATGGCGGCCCCGTTATACCTTATTTTAGCCAGGACATAAATCTGGAAACCCAGCCGGTCTCTGTCGAGAACGGTTCGTTCACCTGCACCAGCACCACGGAAATGTTGTCCCGGCCTCCGTAGTCGTTCGCGGTCTGCACCAGTTGGTCGGCGGCCAGCTGCAGGTTCGCCTTCAGCGTGTCGAGCGTGCTGTGGATCTCCGGCTCGGGGATCATGTCGGACAATCCGTCCGAACACAGCAGGTAGATGTCGCCCGGCAGCACCTCGTAGGTATGGATTTCGGTCTCGACCTGTGGATCGACGCCGAGCGCCCGCGTCACCAGGTTCTTGTTCATCGAGTGACGGGCATCTTCCTTTGAAATCATGCCGCTGTCGATCTGTTCCTGAAGCAGCGAATGGTCGCGCGTGATCTGTTCGAAGCAGTCGCCGCGCATCCGGTAGAGCCGCGAGTCGCCGATATGGGCAACGGTCACCTGGTTGTCGGCGAACAGCGCGGTCACCAGGGTGGTGCCCATGCCCGCGTACTGCGGCTGGTTCTGCGCAGACTGGAAGATGGACGCATTGGCCTTGGTCGACTGCTCCCGCAGCACCCGTTCCGCGCGCAGCGCCGTCGTTGCCTCGCTGCTGGAAGGATCGGAGTCGGCCAGCGCCTTGCGCACTTCCTCGCGGATCAGTGCGACGGCGATGCCGCTGGCGACCTCCCCCGCGTTGTACCCGCCCATGCCGTCGGCGAGCACCGCCAGCCCGATCCCGGGTTCGATGGCGAGGCTGTCCTCGTTGTGCGAGCGCACCATGCCCGGGTCGGTGCTGCTGACCATCGTCAGCGATCTGCTAAGGTCGTTCATGTTGGCGCCCGCTCGATGGTGGGCCGATTGCGGTTGGAAAGGAGGGACAGCGGCATCATGGCAGGGCTTTCAGGCATTCGCGCAGCGCCGCGGCCATTTCATCGCCGGTACGGAAGCGCCGGGCCGGCTGCTTGGACAGCGCGACATCCAGCACCGACGCAAGGCAGGCAGGCGCATCGGGCCGCATGGACTGGATCGGTACCGGCGCTTCGTTGGCGATGCGGAACATCAGCTGCGCCATCGACTCGCCCTTGAACGGCAGCTGGCCGCAGGACAACTGGTAGAGCATCACGCCGAGCGAGAACAGGTCGGACTTGCCGTCGATCTTCTGCCCGGACAGCTGTTCGGGCGACATGTACGAGGGCGTACCCAGCACCAGGCCGGTCTTGGTGCGGCTGGAGTCGGTGATCCGGGCGATGCCGAAATCGGTCACCTTCACGCTGTTGGACGTCGGTTCGTACATGATGTTCGCGGGCTTGACGTCGCGGTGTACCACGTTGTTGCCGTGCGCGTACGACAGCGCCTCGGCCACGCGCGCCACGATGTCGAGTACGGTCTTCAGCGGCAGCAGGGTATCGGGCCGGGTATGCGCGGCCAGGTCGCTGCCCTTGACGAACTCCATCGCGATGTAGGCCAGGTCGTGTTCCTCGCCGGTGTCGTAGATGGTGACGATGTTCGGATGTGCCAGGCGCCCCGCGGTCTGCGCCTCCCGGAAGAAACGCTCCTTCACGTCGATCAGCTCGTCGCCCTCGAACTCCTCGGACAACGCCAGGGTCTTGATCGCGACCACCCGGCCGATCTTCGGGTCGCGGCCGAGGTAGACCGCGCCCATCGACCCCTTGCCCAGCTCCTTCTCGACCTCGAACCGGCCGAGCCTGGGCTTCTCGGCACCGGCGCCGAGGACCAGCGCGCCGCCCGGGTGCCGGGACGCGCCGCTGCCCATGATGACCGTGTTCGACATCTGCACCGCGCGCTTCGTGCGCTCGGCGATGTCGCGGAACTTCGGGTTGAAGTCCGCCATGTACCTGAACACCGACTCGGCCTTGTTGAACTGCCGCTTGCGCTCGTAGTCGAGGCCGAGGTTGTAGAGCAGCTCGAGCACCGACTCGTCGGCCGGCAGCTTGCGGAAGCAGTCGAACGCCATGTCGAACTGTCCCTGGCCCTGGTAGCCCAGGCCAAGCATCCGGTTGGTATGGGCGAGGTCGCCATCGGAGCGTTCCTTGCCGCGCTCGGCGACGAGGAAACGCCGGGTGGTGAGCGCGAGGTGCCCGGCCACCAGCAGCACCAGCGGCAGCATCAGCGGGACCCAGGTGAACTTCGCCGTCATCAGACCGAAATGGACTCCGAGGACGAGCACGAACAGCGCCGCGGACACGCCGGCCGCGAGCCCGGCGGACATCCGGGGCAGTGCGAGGGCCAGGTACAGCACGACCAGCAGCACCAGGCCCCAGCGTGCCCAGGCCGCCCACCACGGCGTGACGAAGAAATGTGCCTCCAGGATGCTCGACACCGAATGGGCCAGCGCCATCACGCCGGGCATGTCGGTGGCGATCGGCGTGACCAGGGTCGCGCCGATGCCCGCCGCAGTCGGGCCGATGATCACGATCTTGTCGCGGTACTTCGACGCCGGGACGCGACCGTTCAGCACGTCCTGGAAAGAATCAGGGGCGAACGCCGGCCGGCCCTCGGCGCCGCGGTACCAGAACGTCTGCATCAGCATCCGCGGGTCGGTGCGGATCGACAGCTTTCCGAGCCGCAGGCCGTTGCCGTACTCGACCTGGATATCCCGGGGCGCGAGGTTCAGGCTCCTGGCCGCCAGCAGCAGCGCCATCGAAGGGAAGTACTGGTCGTAGTGGCGTACGACCAGTGCGTCCGCGCGCACGGCTCCGTCGATGTCGAGCGGGTTGTTCAGGTGGCCGATGCCGGCGGCACCCGTGCCGACCTCGGCAAAGGGCACGATCGGGATCCGTCCGGACAGCGGCAGGTCGGTGACATCGATCGCGTTGCCGGCAGCAGCCACGGTGTTGCGGACCACGTAGTCGGGCAGCGCCCCGTCGGGATTGCCGATCGGCTCGCGGTCGAACTGCTGGAACAGCATGCCGAGCATCACGTTGCCGGCCCCGCGCACGCTGGCGGCGAGCACCCGGTCGGTGTTCATCGCGGCCTCGGTCGAGGCGACCAGGGCCTGGATGGCTTCGATCTCTTCGGCGGCGGGCGCAGGCAACGCCTTGAGCACCGGACTCGCCAGCCGCTCGCCGAGCGCCTGGATGTTCGCGTGGCTGGCGTTCCGGGCCGGGTCGAACTGGGGTTCGGTGAAGAACACGGTCTGGCCGATCACCCGTGCCCCGGACTGCGCCAGGATATCGGTGAGCCGGGCGTGGACGTCGCGCGACCACGGCCAGCGGCCGAGGCTGGCGATGCTCTGGTCATCGATCGCGATCACCGCCACCTGGTCGGAAGGCTGGGCAGAACTGAAACGGACACCGAGGTCATATGCCTTGCGTTCCAGCCCCTGCAGGAGTTCGCTGCCGGACAGCAGCACGAAGAGCACCCCGATCGCCAGGCCGATGAACCAGTCGGACTTCCAGAAGCTGGACCCTGTCATCCTGCGGTGCCTGTATCGAGCTGCCTACGTCCATACGCTTGCCTCGGTGACGCAGGCAGGACCTGAACAGGGTCCAGCCTGAGCCGCGGGATCCGGGCAACCCAAAAGCCGCTCGCCAATTCAAGCTGTTTCACCGCGAGCTTACCAAAGCCCCTGATTTATCGCTCATTGTAGCCGGTGCGCCTCGAGAAGACCAAGAAAAAGGGGCCTTGCGGCCCCCGGGTGTCTCTTGAACCGCCAATCGGCGGTGGCGTCAGGTTCCGAGGAAGCTTCCGGCGGCGATCGCACCGCTGGCGGCGTACTCGCCCGCACCCATCTTCTTGCCGTCTTCGGGCTTCACCCGGAGCACCTCGATGCGGCCGCCCTGGCAGCCGACGAAGAAGCCGCTGTCGGTCACGTCAGTCACCTCGCCGACCTTGCCCTTGGTGGCGCCGAAGGTGCGGTAGGCATGCTTGCGGGCCTCGAACACCTGCAGCTTCTTGCCGCCCACGGTCGTCCACGCGCCTGGCGCGGGATTGCAGCCGCGGATCAGGTCATAGGTGAAGTCGACATGGCTCGCCCAGTTGATCCGGGCCTCCGCGTCGCGGCACCAGCCCTCGTAGGTGGCGAGGGCCTCGTCCTGCACCACTTCACGGTGCTTCCCGGCGAACACCAGGTCGGCCGCCTCGATCATCGCTGCCACCCCCATCGGGTAGAGCTTGTTGAAATACACCTCGCCGATCGTCTCGTCGGGGCCGATCTCGCATTCCTTCTGCAGGATCACCGGGCCCTCGTCCAGGCCGTCGGTCGGCCGGAAGATGGTGAGGCCGGTCTTCTTCTCGCCGCGGATGATCGGCCAGTTGATCGACGACGGGCCGCGGTACTTCGGCAGGAGCGACGGGTGGTACTGGATCGTGCCCAGGCGCGGGATGTTCACGAACGCCTGAGGGGCGAACTGCAGCACGTAGGCCATCACGCCGATGTCGGCATTCAGCGCGCGCATCGCCGCCTCGGCCTCCGGCGTCTTGAGCGACGGGAACTGGTGCACGGTCAGGCCCTTCTCGACCGCAGCCACCTTCAGGGGGTCGGGCCGGCCGCCCGCCTTTTCGGGTGCACAGAACACCGCGGCGACTTCGTCGCCCCGCTCGAGGAACTTCTCCAGCACGGACTTTCCGAAATCCTGCTGGCCGATGATCACAACCTTCATGGGAGACCTTTCTGTCACTTCGGCTTCTTCGGCGGCGCGGTAAACGCGCCGGCGGTCTTCAGCGCGGCGACCTTCGGCGCGTCGTATCCCAGCACCGCGGTCAGCACTTCGTCGGTGTGCTCGCCCAGGGTGGGCGAGCGCTCGATCTTCGCCGGCGATGCGGAAAGCTTGATCGGCATGCCGACGTTGAACCACTTGCCACGCTGCGGATGGTCGAGTTCGACCATCATCTCGCGGCCCTTCACATGCTCGTCGTTGAACAGGTCCTCGGTAGACATGATCGGGCCGCAGGGCACGTTCAGCTCGTTGAGGATGGCCATCATCTCGCGCTTGGTGTGCTTGCGCGCGAACTCGCCGAGCATCTCCCAGATCGAGGCCTGGTTGCGCCGGCGCTCGTCGATCGTCGCGAAACGCGGGTCGGTGTCGAGGTCGGGGGCACCGAGGTCGGGGCCGATGCGCTTGGCCAGCGCGACCCAGACCGCTTCCTGGACCACCACGTAGATGAAGTCGTTCGGGCCGCCGGGCGCGCAGCGGATCGCGTTGCCGAGCTGGCCGCCGCCGGAATCGTTGCCCGCGCGCGGCGTCTCGCCCATGCCCTTGTGCGTGCCGACCGAATACTCGGCGAGCGGACCGTGCCACAGGCGCTGGTGGTCGCGCCACTTGACGCGGCAAAGGTTCATCACGCCGTCCATCATCGCCACCTCGACATACTGGCCGACGCCGTCGCGGTCGCGCTGGTGCAGCGCCGCCAGCAGGCCGATGGCCAGGTGCAGGCCGGTGCCGGAATCGCCGATCTGCGCGCCGGTGACGAACGGCGGGCCATCGGGCACGCCGGTGGTGCTCATCGCGCCGCCCATCGCCTGCGCGACGTTCTCGTAGGCCTTGAAGTCGGCATACGGGCCGGACGAACCGAAGCCCTTGATCGATCCCATCACGATGCGCGGGTTGATCTCGTGCACCTTGTCCCAGGTGAAGCCCAGCCGGTCGAGCACGCCCGGACCGAAGTTCTCCATCACGATGTCGCAGGTCTTCAGCAGGTCGGTGAACACCTGGCGGCCTTCGGCGGTCTTCATGTTCACGGTGATCGAACGCTTGTTGCAGTTGAGCATCGTGAAGTAGAGGCTGTCTGCGCCCGGCACGTCGCGCAGCTGGCCGCGCGTGGCATCGCCCTGGGGCGGTTCGAACTTGATCACGTCTGCACCCATCCAGGCGAGCAGCTGCGAACAGGTCGGGCCCGCCTGCACATGGGTCATGTCGAGAATGCGAACGTCCTTCAGAGCTTGCATGTCACCTCCTGGCGTTTACTTCTTCTTGGCGGCGGACGGGTTCAGGCTGGTGATGCGGCCGCTTTCCGTGCCTGCCGTCTCGTCGATCACCGCGTTGATCAGCGTCGGACGGCGCGAGCGAACGGCTTCTTCCATCGCCGCGCGCAGTTCCGCCGGGGTCGTCGCATGCACGCCGACGCCACCGAAGGCTTCCATCAGCTTGTCGTAGCGCGCACCCTTCACGAACACGGTGGGTGCGACGTCGGCGGTACCGGACGAATTGACGTCGGTGCCGCGGTAGACCCCGTTGTTGTTGAACACCACCACGCAGACCGGGAGGTTGTAGCGGCAGATCGTCTCGACTTCCATGCCGGAGAAGCCGAACGCGCTGTCGCCCTCGATCGCGATCACCTGCTCGCCGCTGACCACGGCCGCGGCGACGGCAAAGCCCATGCCGATGCCCATCACGCCCCAGGTGCCGACGTCGAGCCGCTTGCGCGGCTTGTACATGTCGACGATGCTGCGCGTGAAGTCGAGCGCGTTGGCACCCTCGTTCACCATGATGGCGTCGGGGTGGGCCCTGAAGATGTCGCGCACCACGTTGAGCGCGCTGTGGAAGTTCATCGGCGAAGGATCCTTCGCCAGGGTCTCTCCCATCTTCGCGATGTTCTTGTTCTTGCGCTCGGCGACCGCGGACAGCCACTCGGCCGGGGGCTTCTGCCAGCCGTTGCCCATCCCGGCGAGCAGCGCCGACACGCAGGAACCGATGTCGCCCACCACCGGCGCATCGATCGCGACGTTGCTGTCGGCTTCCTGCGGCGAGATGTCGATCTGGATGAACTTCTGCGCGCCGGCATCCTTGTGCGACTTGGCGCCCCAGGTCTTGCCCTTGCCGTGCGACAGCAGCCAGTTCAGGCGCGCCCCGACCAGCATCACCACGTCGGCCTCGGGCAGCACGAACGAACGCGCGGCCGCGGCCGACTGCTCGTGGGTATCGGGCAGCAGGCCCTTGGCCATGGACATCGGCAGGTAGGGAATGCCCGACTTCTCGACCAGCGTACGGATGTCGGCATCGGCCTGCGCATAGGCGGCGCCCTTGCCGAGCAGGATCAGCGGGCGCTTCGCGCCCTTGAGCAGGTCGAGTGCGCGCTGGATCGCGTCCGGGGCGGGAATCTGCCGCGGCGCCGGATCGACCACCTTGATCAGCGAGCGCCGCCCGGCCTCGGCGTCCATCGACTGCGCGAACAGCTTGGCCGGCAGGTCGAGGTAGACGCCGCCCGGACGGCCGGACACCGCGGCCCGGATCGCACGCGCCACGCCGACGCCGATGTCTTCCGCATGCAGCACGCGGAACGCCGCCTTGCACAACGGCCGGGCGATGGCCAGCTGGTCCATCTCTTCGTAGTCGCCCTGCTGCAGGTCGACGATCTCGCGCTCGCTGGAGCCGCTGATCAGGATCATCGGGAAGCAGTTCGTCGTCGCGTTCGCGAGCGCGGTCAGGCCGTTGAGGAAGCCCGGCGCCGACACGGTCAGGCAGATGCCCGGCTTCTGCGTCATGAAGCCGGCGATCGCGGCCGCGTTGCCGGCATTCTGCTCGTGCCTGAACGAGATCACCCGGATGCCTTCGGCCTGCAGCATGCGGGTGAGGTCGGTGATCGGTATGCCGGGCAGGCCGAACACGGTATCGATGCCGTTCAGCTTCAGCGCATCGATGACCAGGTGGAAACCATCGGTCTGCGCGCCTTGCTGCGCATCTGCCGGGGTGGAGACTTGCGGTTCTACGGTGCCCATGGAGGCGCCCTCCTCAGGAGAGGTTGTATGGCAGGAATGAGGCGCTCATGGCCACGCTCGATTCCCCATCGTCAGCGAAAAAACGCTCGGACGCAGCGCGGCAATCGCCGTCCGGGCCGGAAGCCCGCCGCAGACTGGCCGGAAAGCCGCCGTCGGTAGCGCCGGACTGTAGGTTTCCGGCCTCTCCGAACACATTGACCACGGTCAAGAACAGGCACTGCCCCGGTCTATACTCTCGCTTTATCGAACGGAGCATTTTCGCTGCAGCGCAGCGAAAGACGCCATGACCACCGTAGCCAGGCACCCCCACGCTGCCGCGATCCGGCTCCAGCTCAGGCAGAGCCAGTTGCTGGCTGCCCTGCCGGCCGAGGCGTGGGCAGAACTCGAGCCCCTGCTGTCGGTGATCGACTGCCGCAAGGGCGACCTGCTGGAATGCCAGGGCGCCGTGAGCATGGAGCAGTACTTCATCCTGGACGGCATCCTGAAACGGGTGGTCTCCAATGCCGAAGGCAAGGAGATGATCCTGCGCTTCGCCAGCGAACAGGAGTTCGACACCAGCTACGCTGCCTGGCGGCTGGGCACGCCGATGCCGTTCTCGATCCGCGCCGTCACCCCGGTGCGCGCCGCCACGCTCGGCATGGAAGAATGGGTCGAGTTCATCGAACGCTTCCCCGCGCTGAAGACGCGCTTCGAATTCGAGGTCATGAAGCTGATGAGCGAGGTGATGGCGCACACCATCACCCTGCACCTGCTGGACGCGCCCGGCCGGGTGGCCCGCTTCATTCGCAAGCACGGCGACCTGGTCGAGCGCCTGCCGAAGAAAGAGCTCGCTGCCTACCTCAACCTGTCGCCCGAGACCCTGTCGCGGCTGAAGCAGCGCGGCAAGATCTCGGTCTGAGCCGGAGGGCTGCGGCGGGCGTGGAGCGGCCCGGCAGCCCTCCGGGCGCCGGTCAGGCCGGCGCCGACCCGGCCTTGAACCGCGCACGCAGGGGCGCCAGGAACGGCCACAGCAGCAGCCCGATCGCCAGCGCGGTGATGCCGCCCACCAGCCAGTTCTGCCACAGGATGGACAGGCTGCCCTGCGACATGAGCATCGCCTGCCGGAACGAATCCTCGGCACGGTCGCCCAGCACCAGCGCCAGCACCATCGGCGCCATCGGGTAGTCGAGCTTCTTGAACACGTAGCCGACGACGCCGAACAGCATCATCAGCCAGATGTCGAGCATCGCGTTGTTCACCGTGTACGCGCCGATCGCGCAGATGACGATGATCACCGGCGCGATGATCGAGAACGGAATGCGCAGGATCGCGGCAAACAGCGGCACCGTGGTCAGCACCACGATCAGCCCGACGATGTTGCCGAGGTACATGCTGGCGATCAGGCCCCAGACGAAATCCTTCTGTTCGACGAACAGCAAGGGTCCTGGCTGCAGCCCCCAGATCAGCAAACCGCCGAGCAGCACCGCCGCGGTGGGCGACCCCGGGATGCCCAGCGCCAGCATCGGCAGCAGCGCCGAGGTGCCGGCCGCATGCGCGGCCACTTCGGGCGCGACCACGCCTTCCATCTCGCCCTTGCCGAAGTTGTGGCCGTTCTTCGAGATCTGCCGGGCCACGCCGTAGCTCATGAACGATGCCGGCGTCGCACCGCCCGGGGTGACGCCCATCCAGCAGCCGATCAGCACGGCACGGATCGAGGTGGCCCAGAACTTCGGCAGCTGACTCCAGGTTTCCCAGACCACGCGAGCATTGATCTTCGCGCTGCGGCCCTTGAACTCGAGCCCTTCCTCCATCGTCAGCAGGATCTCGCCGATGCCGAACAGGCCGATCACCGCGACCAGGAAGTCGAAGCCGCGCATCAGCTCGGTGCTGCCGAAGGTCATCCGCAGCTGGCCGGTCACCGTATCCATGCCCACCGCCGCCAGCGCGAAGCCGAGCATCATCGCGGCGATGGTCTTCCAGGGCGAACCCTTGCCCATGCCGACGAAGCTGCAGAACGCCAGCAGGTAGACGGCGAAATACTCCGGCGGACCGAAGCGCAGCGCGAACTCGGCGACCATCGGCGCGAGGAAGGTGATCATCACCACCGCGAAGAAGGCACCGATGAAGGAGCCGGTGAAGGCCGCGGTCAGCGCCTCGCCGGCCCTGCCCTGCCGCGCCATCGGATGGCCGTCGAAGGTCGTCGCCACCGACCAGGGCTCGCCCGGGATGTTGAACAGGATCGAGGTGATCGCGCCGCCGAACAGCGCGCCCCAGTAGATGCAGGAGAGCAGGATGATCGCCGAGGTCGGCGACATGGTGAAGGTCAGCGGCAGCAGGATGGCGATGCCGTTGGCGCCACCCAGGCCGGGCAGCACCCCGATCAGCACGCCGAGGATGATGCCCAGGAACATCAGCATCAGGTTCTGCCACGTCATCGCGATCGCGAAGCCGTGCATCAGCAACTGCAGTTCTTCCATCGGAATCCCCGGATATCGCCAGTGTGGACTGGCTAGTAGCCCAGCGCCCGTTCGAGGAAGCCCTTGGGCAACGGGATATGGAACCAGCGCTCAAACAGCACGAATGCAAACACGCCCACCGAAAGCCCGACGGTGACGCTGCGCAGCCAGGTGTAGTGGCCGAGGTACACCATGAACAGCGCGATGTAGATCGCCGACGCGACATAGATGCCGGCGAGCGTGATGCCGCCGACATACAGGAGCGCGGGGAAGAAGACGAGGGCAACCTGTCGGAACGGCCCCGCCTCGACGAAGGCAACCGCCACTCGCTGGCGCTGGCGGATGCCCTGCACCAGCAGCACCAGCGCGGCCACGCAGATGATCAGCCCGGTATAGAACGGAAAGTAGCCGGACTCGGGCCCGTCGCTCGCCCAGGATGCGCCGATCCGCAAGCTGTCGAACATCACCACTGCACCGAACGCGAAGAACAGCGCTGCGACGATGATCTCCATCGTCGCAGTGCTGACCACGCCGGCACCCTCTTCTTCCGGTCGAGCCATGGCCAAAGCCTCCGTGATGCCGGTCGATTACTTCTTCGTGACCCAGCCCGCTTCGTTCATCAACGTGCGGTGCTCGTCCTTCGCCCGGGTGAGCCACTTGACGAACGCGTCGCCTTCCAGGGCCGTCGGGTTGAACGCGCCCTCGGCGATGAACTTCTTCCACTCCGGCGTCTCGCGCACCTTGCGCATCAGGGCGACGAAGTATTCGCGCTGCGCCGGCGTCACGCCGCCGGGCATGAAGATGCCGCGCAGCATCACGTAGTCGGTGGGGACGCCGGCCTCGCGACAGGTCGGGATGTCGTTCCACGACATCGTTTCGGTGACGCGCGCCTTGTAGGGCATGCGCTCGTCGTCGAACACGCACAAGGGGCGCAACCCGCCCGCGCGCCACTGCGCGACCGCCTCGATGGGATTGTTCACGGTGGCGTCGACATGGCCGCCGACCAGCTGGGTGGCCACCTCGCCGCCGCCCTTGAACGGGATGTAGGTGAACTTCACCTTCGCGGCACGCTCGATGCCGACCGTGATGATCTGGTCTTCCTGGCGCGCGCCGGTGCCGCCCATGCGCGCCTTGCCGCCGGCCGCACGCACCTGTTCGATGAACTCGGCTGCCGACTTCGCCGTGTTCTTCGCGTTCACCCAGAGCACGAACTGGTCGAGCGCCATCATGCTGACCGGCGTGAACTCGGTCCAGTCGAAGGTGCCGGTGGACAGCCCGGTCGTGAACAGGTTCGACAGGGTGATCACGATCTTGTGCGGATCGCCCTTGGCACTCTTGATCTCGAGGAAACCCTCGGCACCCGCACCGCCGCCCTTGTTGACGACGATGATCGGCTGCTTCATCAGGTTGTTCTTCTGGATGATGCCCTGGATGAAGCGCGCCATCTGGTCGGCGCCCCCGCCGGTCCCCGCCGGGACGATGAATTCGACGGTGCGCGTGGGCTCCCAGGCCTGGGCCTGCGCCAGGCCGGCCGCGCCGGCGAGCACCAGCGCCGACGACAACGCTGAAAACCAGCGGCGCAGGGGAAACGAAACACCGGCAGCACGGGCCGGAAGACTCGACTGTTCCATGGCACTCCTCCTTGGGTCAGGACCTCCCCTGCCACCGGTCGCGATGCGCCGGTGTTTCTGTCGGGGACTGGGTGTCGCAGCATCTCACTGCTTATACCGCGCAAACGGCATCGCTGTCGCTGCCGTCAATCATCAGCCCGCAATAAAAAACGGACCGATGTCGCCTGCCGATCGGGGCGAGCCCCGATCTCTGGACCGGCCGGCAGAAGCCGGCCGGCCAATCCGTCAATGCTTGGATTCTCCCGGTGCCAGTTCGGCTACCCGCGCCGACTTCGCCGCCGCCGCCGCGCGCGCCAGATACCAGCCGATGCCCATCACCAGCGCGGCACCCGTTGCCGGCAGCACGTACTCCGCCCACGGCCAGTGGGTGGCGACCCATTCCTTCACCGCGACGTCATGGATGGCCATGCCGGCCGCGATCCAGCCGAGCAGGCCGCCACCGAGGATGATGATCCAGGGGAACCGGTCCATCAGCTTCAGCACCAGCGTGCTGCAGTAGACGATGATCGGGATGCTGACCAGCAGGCCGAACACGATCAGCGCCCAGCTGTCCTTCGCTGCGCCCGCCACCGCCAGCACGTTGTCCAGGCTCATCACCAGGTCGGCAATGATGATCGTCTTGATCGCCCCGACCAGAGAATCGCTGGCATCGATCTCGTGCCCACCGTCGCCTTCGTTCGGCAGCACCAGCTTGATCGCGATCCAGGCGAGCAGCACCGCACCGACGATCTTCAGGTACGGGATTGACAGCAGGGTGACCGCAAAGATGGTCAGGATCACCCGCAGGGTGATGGCACCGGCAACGCCCCAGATGATTCCGAGCTTGCGCTGCTTCTCGGGCAGGTTGCGGCAGGCCAGTGCGATCACGACGGCGTTGTCGCCGCCCAGCAGGATGTCGATCGCGATGATCTGCAGGACCGCCACCCAGAATTCAGGACTTCCAAACTCCACCGAACACCTCCCTCAAGGCTCAGTTTTTCAGGTGCCCCCGTGCGGGCCCTGCGGCACCCGCCCCCGGGCTCCGCAGTTGACAGGGCCGTTGCTGCAATCGCAACAACGGCCCCTTGTGTCCGCCAGATGATACCTAACGCAGCGACGGCCGGCCACCCGACCGGCGCCGGCGTCATGGCCTAGAACAGCCCGATGACCTTGCCATCGTCGGTGATGTCGATCTTTTCCGCCGACGGCACCTTCGGCAGCCCGGGCATGGTCATGATGTCGCCGCAGACCATCACCACGAATTCCGCGCCCGCGGCCAGCCGCACCTCTCGAACGTTCACCACGTGCCCGCTCGGCGCACCGCGCAGGCTGGCGTCGGTCGAGAACGACGACTGGGTCTTCGCGACGCACACCGGATAGTGGCCGTACCCGGCCTCCTGCAGCTCCTTGATGCGGTTGCGGACCTTGGTGTCGGCGGTCACGTCGGACGCACCATACACCTTGGTCGCGATCTTCTTCATCTTGTCCCACAGCGTGTCGGCATCGTCGTAGACGAAGGTGGGCTTCGACGGCTGGTCGCACAGGTCGACGACGATGCGCGCCACTTCGGCCGCACCCTTGCCGCCATCGGCCCAGTGCGTTGCCACCACCACCTTCGCACCCAGCTTGCCGATGCGGTCGGACAGCAGCGCCATCTCGGCGTCGGTGTCCGCGGTGAACCGGTTGATCGACACCACGCAGGGGATGCCGTAGACATCCTTCACGTTCTTCACGTGGCGCTCGAGGTTGGCCAGGCCTTTCTCGAGTGCGGGCAGGTTTTCCTTGTTCAGGTCTTCCTTGCCGACGCCGCCATGGTGCTTCAGTGCACGCACGGTGGCGACGATCACCGCCGCATCGGGCATGATCCCGGCCTTGCGGCACTTGATGTCGAGGAACTTCTCGGCGCCCAGGTCGGCACCGAAGCCTGCCTCGGTGACCACGTAGTCGACCAGCTTCAGCGCGGTCTTGGTGGCGATCACCGTGTTGCAGCCGTGCGCGATGTTCGCGAACGGACCGCCGTGGATGAACGCCGGGTTGTTCTCGAGCGTCTGCACCAGGTTCGGCGCCAGCTGGTCCTTCAGCAGCACGGTCATCGCGCCATGGGCCTTCAGGTCGCGCGCGC
>LNFM01009676.1_pt1 | contig 13915 bp, 8 predicted proteins | sample 596031 | NCBI WGS metagenome assembly LNFM01 (sample SAMN04254537, study PRJNA301005) | activated carbon metagenome | isolation source: dual media filters at the Ann Arbor, Michigan drinking water treatment plant | place: USA: Ann Arbor
CTTCGACGTGCTGATCGGCATCAACCTCCTGCGCGAAGGCCTCGACATCCCCGAATGCGGCATGGTCGCCATTCTCGACGCCGACAAGGAAGGCTTCCTGCGCTCCGAGACCTCCCTCATCCAGACCATCGGCCGCGCCGCCCGCAACGTCGACGGCCGCGTCATCCTCTACGCCGACAAAATGACCGGCTCCATGGACCGCGCCATCGCCGAAACCAACCGCCGCCGCGAAAAACAGCGCGCCTATAACCTCGAACACGGCATCACACCGGAAAGCATCAAGCGCAACATCCACGACGTCATGTCGAGCGTCTACGAGCAGGACCACGTCACCGTCGACGCAGGCCTCGCCGATCAACCCCTCGTCGGCCACAACCTCGCAAAGACCATCGAGGACATGGAGCGGCGCATGCGCGAAGCCGCCGCCGACCTCGAATTCGAAACCGCCGCCCGCCTGCGCGACGAAGTCAAACGCCTACGCGAAACCGAACTGGCCATCGCCGACGATCCTCTGACTCGCCAATCCACCATCGACGACCGCACCGGCGGCTACCAAGGCGAAAAGAAATACGGCGCGAGCGCTAACGAACCTCCACGCCCGCGCGTCAGCAAACCGTCCCTCGACAACATGGGCCCAGGCACCGACCGGCCCATCCCGGCGCGCGATCTAAAAATAGATCCGCGCACGAAAGCCGGCGCATTCGGCGAACGCATCGCAGGCCCCCACAAACCGACGCTGGACGAAATGGGGCCGCACGCCTCGCTCCCGGTCAAGTCCGGCCCGGTTCCGCAGAAGCCGCCGCTCCCCACCCGCACCATCGAGATCGAAGACCCCACCGAAACCAAATCCCGCCGCGGCCGCCAAAAGAAAACCGGAAGACCAGGGCGGTAAGCTCAACCGGGCGCAGGCCCAAACAACTCATCGCGATGGCCGAGTTTCAAAAGCACCGTCGGACGGTCGTTGTCATTATCGGTAATCACACAGACCATCCCATCAGCCGCAATGGCCAACCCCTCGATCTCCGCTTCAACCTTGCGCCCGTTTTCCAGAAACACCGGCACAAGATCGGCGGCGACCTGCTTACGCACAAGCGGTAACGCTTCACCTGGCGCACTGCCGGCCACACCCGCCAAATCCACGGTCGTGATCAACTTGATCGCGCGCTTTCCACTCTTTCCGTCGCGTTCGATGAGCGCAAAGCGCTCTCCCCCTAGATGCATGATGTCACTCAAGCCGCAAAATTTGCCGTCGCGCGCCGCCTCCAGCGGATACCCGTAGAACCGCCACGCACCCGTCGCGGGATTGACCGCCGCGATGCGCGTCACCCCATCGGGGTCGCCGGTAAGTCCGGCTTGAAAGCAAACGTAAAGTTCGATCTGCCCGCCGGGCCGCGCAACGCACGACACGCCCTCGAAGCCCGAATCCCGCATGCCGTTGGCGATCTCCGCCGGCAAGTCGAGCGTGCGCAAAACGCGCCCGCCGGCATCAACCTCGAACAGAAAGTTCGGCGGCGCATTTCCAGCCTTGCCCTCCGAGGACATCCAGAACCCGCCGTTCGGCGTGACGGCCGATCCTTCGACATCCAACACCGGCAACCCCGCCGTCTCCACGACCGTCTGATCCGCGACCCAGGCCCGATCGCCCGACACTTCAATCGCGATGATCCGCAGCGGCGGCGAGTCACCATCCGGCACCGCGTAAAGCCGCGATGGATCGCTCGGATGGGCGGACAGCGACGACAGCGTTCCCCACGGCGCTCCGCTTCCCGCTTCGAGTTCCATCACCACCGCAACCGGCAATGAAGACTTCGAGACACCGAAGGCCTTTCGCAGCGCCGCAACCAATGTTTCAAGCATAACCAATCCTCGATCAAACCCACCGGCCGCACCCGGCGAGCCCATTCGCCACCCTATACGCAATATGGAATGCCCATATTGAAAACGCGCTCAGTCTCGAGCGCCGGCCAACACCACGACATTGCCGGCCTTGCGCCCCATATCGACGCGCGCGTGGGCATCCGCGATCCGCTCAAGCGGAAAGCAGCGATCAATCACCGGCCGGTACGCGCCCAACTCATAAAGACGCTTCAACTCAGCCAGATCCTCAAGTCTCTCGGGCGCCGTCCCACCCGTGATTTTTAATCCACTGAGACGAGACTGCAGCGGCGCCTTCAGCAACGCCCCCAATCCTGCCGCGATCAAAAGCAACCGCCCGTGCGGCCTGAGAACTGGGCGGCATTGAGCAAACGACAGGGACCCAACAGTATCGAGAATGACATCCCAGGCTTCACCGCGTGCCGCGAAATTCTCCGTCCGGTAGTCAATCACATCATCTGCGCCGAGTGACCGAACAAGATCCGCGTTCGCAGCCGAACACACACCCGTCACATGCGCCCCGAAATGCCGGGCCAACTGAACGGCGGCAGTACCGACCGCACCGGAAGCGCCGTTGATCAGAACCCTCTCGCCAGCCTTGACCTTTGCGACATCACGCAAGAAATAAAGCGCAGTCGTGCCGCCAAACGACAGCACGGCGGCGTCCTCGAAAGACGCTCCCGCCGGCATCAATTGGATGGGCCCCGTCTCGCGCATCACCTTGAACTCGGCATGACAGCCCATGCTAATGCCGCTGAAGGCAAAAACCCGGTCCCCCGGTTTGAAGCGCGACACCGCCTGGCCCACCGCGTCCACAACGCCCGCCACTTCCGTCCCAAGGATGGGCTGACGCGGTCTCGTAATCCCGAGAAACATACGCGCCAAAACTCCGAAACCGGGCGGAAAATTGGATCCGCGAATACGCGCATCGGCAGATGAGACCGACGTGGCAACAACCCGGATCAGGACGTCGTCCGGCCCGGCAGTTGCCATCGGGACATGTCGAACCTCCACCACATCGGGTGGCCCGTAGCCCCGGCAAACGGCCGCTCTCATTGTCCCAACCACAGCCGTCTCCCTCAATGAGCGGTGCGACTGCAGCACGAACCCGGCGTCTTAAAGGCACGGAGTGCAAAACGGACCCGCCTGCACCAATTTCGCGCCAACTGGTTTGCAGGATAGTCAGCGCAACGCATCGGGGTCGTCTTGCGTTGACAGAGTGGCTGCCACCGTCTCCATGGCTGGACAGCGAATTCAATCTGAAATTGGAGTGTTCAATGATGAGCAGATCCCTCTCCCTCGCAGCCCTCGCCCTCGGCGCCGGCATGCTGATCTCCGCCACGGCCGCCCAGGCTGCCCCGGTGTCAGCCCCGCAGTCAGGCATTGTTGCAGGCAAATCCCTTCTTGAACCCGCCCGCTATGGCAATCGCTGCCGCGCATGGCGCCGCACATGTGCCTACCGCTGGGGCTGGGGCAGCTGGCGTTTCCGCCGCTGCATGCGCAATCACGGCTGCTGGTAAGTCGAATTGCGGCCGTCTTAACCGGCGTTAACCGGCCGTTGGCCCACTTCGTGCTCTGGTAGGGCAAAACCTGCCCCGCCAGAGCACGCTCATGATCCCCTCCCGACGCTCCCTCCTAACAGGCGCCCTCGGTGCCGCCGCCGCGACAGCCTCCGTCGTCGCGGCCCACGCTGGCCCGCGCAAAGACGCCGCCGGTCACACAGCCGGCGCGCACGCCCTCCTCCCTGAGTCGACTGGCGACGACACCGCCCGGCTGCAGGCCGACATCGACCGCGCCGCCGCCGAAGGCCGCCCCGTCCTGCTGCCCGCCGGCACGCTCCGCACCGGAGCGCTGACGCTGCATACCGGCACCGCCCTCATCGGTGCCTATGGCCTCACGACGCTGGAATTCATCGGCGGCGCAGCCCTCATCACCGCAACGTCTGCCGAAACCCTGCGCATCGAAAACCTTGTCCTTGATGGCGCCAGCCGCGCACTTGATGCGGACGACGACGCAGCCCTCATCCGCCTCACCGATTGCGCGAACGTGAAAATCTCCAACGTCACCGTCCGCCGCGCGCTTGCCAACGGTATCACGCTGACGCGTTGCTCCGGCCGAGTCGTAGATTGCACAATCTCAAACGTGCTCCTCGCAGCCATCCGCAGCCTGGACGCCACCGGCCTCGAAATCGCGCACAACGCCATCAGCCAATGCCGCAACAACGGCATTCAGGTCTGGCGCTCCGAGCCCGGCGAAGACGGCACCCGCGTCACAGCCAATCGCATCGCGCATATTGAATCAAAGGGCGGCGGCACCGGCCAGAACGGCAACGGCGTGAACGTATTCCGCGCCGCCAACGTGATCGTCTCAGGTAACCGCATCACGGATTGCGCCTACTCCGCCGTGCGCGGCAACGCAGCCTCCAACATCCAGATCCTCGCCAACAACGCCCAGCGCATCGGCGAAGTGGCCCTCTACGCCGAATTCGGTTTCGAAGGCGCCATCATCGCCAACAATCTGGTCGATGGCGCCGCAACCGGCATCTCCGTCACCAACTTCAACGACGGCGGCCGCCTCGCGGTCGTCGAAGGCAACCTGATCCGCAACCTCCGCCGCCGCGAACACGAGCCCGTCGACAAGCGCGGCGAAGGCATTTCCATCGAAGCTGACACCCTCGTTTCCGGCAATGTGATCGAAAGCGCACCCACTTGCGGGATCATGGTTGGTTGGGGCCGCTACATGCGCAACGTGCTGGTCACGCAAAACTTGATCCGCGACACCGCCACCGGCATCCTGATCTCATCCGATGCCGAAGCCGGCGCCTGCCTCATCTCATCCAACATGATAACGGGCGCGAAGGGCGGCGCCATCCGCGCCATGACCAACGGTCAAGCCCAAGGCCCCGACCTCGCAACCGCGCCCACCGAGCCCGGCGCCCGCATCTCGATCTCCGCCAACCTCGTCAGCTAGGCCGATGCAGGCGCATCCCGCCCTCCCCATCGCCTTCGATGGCGAGAGGGGATGATAGAACTGCGGTCGCCCATGAATCACCCCGGCGGGGTCGCCGCGATGACCTTCAACAGCGCGCTGTCTTTCGCGATCTGCGCGATATCCTGACACTGGGCTTTCGTCGCCGCCGTGCACTCGATGGTCACGGTGTAGGGCACGCCGAATTTCACCACCGTGTATTCGGCGATCGACCCTTCCATGCCCTGCTCGTCGTTCTCATCAAATACCGACACCTCAGGCCCCGCCGTCGGCGCAGCCCCCGGTCCCGTCGTTTGATAAACCGGATAATCCGCACCGAACGAATGCTGCACGCGCAGATCGGCCGCCACGCTGACAGTCACATCGCCGTATGTGTCGACAATCTGATACCATACGGGATTGGTCTCATCCGTGTGCACGTCGCGCGTGCCCATCGGCTGCGGCCCGAGACCCGGAAACGAATTCTGCACCAGTCCCGGCGCGCCCTCGAACCCAAGCACGGGAAGTTTCACCTTGTCGAGACGCGAGGGTGCCACCGGCGCAGCCCCCCGCGCCGCGGCTTCCGACTTCGCCGCCACGAAGTTTTTCAACTCCGCATTCGACCAGTCGACGCTCAACAGCTGTTCGGCCGCCGCCTTTCCCACGGGCATCAGCAGGAGGACCAAGATCGCGGCGACCCCTACGGTTTGAACCTGACGCACAACCCACCCCATCGTTGCCATGTCCACACCTTAGCGCCCCGCACCGCACCCCATCAAGCCGCGCACAACCCCGGAGTGTGTCGGATATGTGCCACACGCCATCTGCGTGACATGACACTGCCACCACCGCCGCGCTAAGGTGCCCGCAGGGGGAACCGCCGCAATGTCGGACATCGCAGCAGCACCATCAAACGAAACACCACGCCGCGGCATCCGGTGGGGATGGATCGCGGGCGGCTTCGCATTTCTTCTCGCGCTCATCGCGCTGAGCCTGCTCTTCGCACCGCCGGCATTTTTCTTCACATCCATCTTACAGAAAAAAGTCTTCGACCAAACCGGCCGCGAACTCACCGTCGCCAGCTCGCGCTATGTCCTTCGCGAAACCGTCACCGTCGAACTCTCCGGCGTCGAACTCGGCCGCCCCGGCAGCGCACCGGGCACATCGCCACTCTCAGCACGCAAAATCACCGCGCAAGTGCCGCTTCGCTCGCTCCTCAGCGGCACGCCGCAAATCCTCTCCCTCGACCTCGACGCACCTGTCCTCAATCTCGTGCGCGAACCCAGCGGCGCGGGCAATTGGCAAGCCGCTCCCACCGCTGCGGCCCCGTCAGGCGGCACGCCGGAAGCGGCGCAGATCGCCTTTCCCATCCCGCCGGCCATCATCCGCAATGGCACACTCATCTACAAAGACGAAGGCAGCGCCACCGAACTGCGTCTCGACGCCATCGACGCGACGCTCGCCGCCGATCCAAAATATGGCGGGGCCGCCGCCAAGGGCCGCCTTACCTACAACAACGAACCGCTCACCTTCGATCTCACCGTCGCCGATGCGGCAGCCGCCGCAGCCGGCAAGATGACCGCCCTGACGCTGGCCATCGACAGCCGCATTCTCACAGCCCGCCTCGCCGGTGAAGCGGCCCTTGGCGAAAGTCCGATGCTCGCTGGCGAAATCGATGCAACGAGCCCCTCCGCCCGCGAACTCGCCGTCTGGCTCGGCGTCGGCGATAGCATTCCGCCGACCCTCGGCGCGCTGACCCTCAAGTCCACCACCACACCCGGCACCAGCACAACGCGCGCAACCGGCTCCCTCGTCCTGCGCGATGCGCCCATCACCTACGACCTCACGCTCGCCAGCCTGCGTGAAGCCATTGCAGGCCAACCGTCCGCCGTCAAAGGCGCGCTCGCCGGCCAGGGCCTCGCCGCCGATCTCGACGGCACCATCCACCTAGCCACCGAAAACCGCTACCAGGGCGCGCTGTCCGCCAAAACCGACAGCATCGGCGCACTCGCCACCCGGCTCGGCATCACCAACGCCGCCATCAAAGCCCTCGGCCCCGGCACGTTGAAGTCCACCGTCGACGCCCGCCCCAGCACTGTCACACTCACCGGCGCCGAATTCGATGCCGACGGCCGCACTGGCTCCTACACCGGCACCATCGCCCTCAACGGCTCTCGGCCGCGCGTCAGCGGCGACCTCACCCTCTCCCGCCTAGACCTCGACGCCCTGCTCGGGCGCACGCCCGCTCCGCCCTCCGCGGCCCTCGAAAGCGCACCCGCCGACGATGGTTTTGAGACCACCTACGATGTCCTCTCCGCCGAACTCGACGCCATCGAAAACCCGCCACCACCTGCAGCAACGTTGGAAGCAGCACCCGCCGTCACCGGCTGGAGCACTAGCCCCATCGATCTGAAGGGTCTGCGCAGCGTCGATCTCGATCTCGCCCTCGCGCTCGGCAGCGTGAAATTCGGCCAACTCCCGCTGGGCAAGTCCCGCCTGAAAACCAAACTCGACAACGGCGATCTTGCCGCCACCATCGACGACATCGTCATCGGCCAGGGAACCGGCTCTGGCCAGATCGCCCTCAAAGCGCGTGGCACCGCTCACGATGCCGCCATCGGCCTCAAACTCCTTAACGTCGACGCTGAACCCATCACCACCGAACTCTCCGGCAAACCGCTGCTCAAGGGCGCATCCACCGTCGACATCGCCACCCGCGCCACAGGCCGCTCCATGGCCGAACTCGTCTCCACCCTCGATGGCACCGCCCGCATCGACATGAAAAGCGGCAAGCTGCGCGGCTGGGATCTCGGCGCCATGGTCGCCGAATTGTGGAACTACAAAGGCTGGGGCTACACGCCCTCGCGCAACACGCCCGTCGACCGCCTCACCGCCAATTACACCATCAAAGCCGGCACGGTCCGCTCCACACCTGATCTCACGATGAAAGGCCCCACGGCCGGCCTGCGCTCCACCGGCAACGTCATCGTGCCGCGCCGCCTCATCGACCAGACCGTCGATGTCGAAAGCCTGTTCTTCAACATCGTCATCAAAGGCGACTGGACCAAAAAGCTCTGGATCGGCCCCGCCTTCCTCGCTGGCTTACAACAGGCCCCCGGCGCCGCCCTCGAAGCCGCCGCGGCCTCGCCGCCACCGGGCCAACTCCCGCGCGCGCTGCCCGCCGACCTCGCCGCCCGCATCGAGCGCATCCTGGCAGACAAAACCGCCGCCGCGCGCCTGACGCCGGCCCAAAAGGTATTTCTCGAACAACTGAAATCCGGGAGTGGATCAGGCTCTTGAACCGGGCCCGCGTTGCACGGCAAAGGCCCGTTAGGGCATACTCACTTTGGGATGACGAACAGGGGGATTGGGTGGTGGCGTATCGTCGAACGGGTAGTGGCACAGCGCACATTGCAGCGTTGCTCGCCAGCGCATCGGCGCTCTCCCTTGCCGCAGCCATTGGCAGCACACCCGCGCCCGCCGAGCCGAACACCGAGACCCGCACCGCTCTCCTCGGCCGCGACCTCATGAGCCACGCGCTACTGCAAGGTCTCGGCGCGCACGCGCCAACGTCCCCATCGCCCCACCGCTTCCCCGATCCCGCCTGCGATCCAGCGCACCCATTCGGCGAACGCGTGCAACCGGCGAAATGCCAACTTACACCAGAGCCAACCCCCACTCCGGCACCCGGCCCGTCGCCGGATCCCACCCCCACGCCTCAACCCGTTCCCGGCCCCGCGCCCGAACCGCCCAAACCGCAGTTCGCCTATCACCCGCCAGGCGCACTCATCGAAAAAGATAAGGGCCGCGGCCGCACCAACGACCGCTTCGTCTATCTGCCCAACATCATTTTCCCGCTGAAACTCGGCGCCGGACAGTTCCCGCACATGAACTCCCAGATCTGGGGTTACGGCGGCGGCGGCTGGGGCGGCAAGGGCGCGGCTGGCGGCAGCGAAAGCGACCGGCGCAACTACGACCCCATGCAGCAGCGCGACAACTATTGCGAAGTGCGCGGTTGGGCGATGCCGCTTTGCCCCTCGGGAGCCGGCCACCAGGGCCAGGATATCCGCCCGTCGACGTTCAAGGATAACGCCTGGGAAGCCGTCGCCGTTGTTGATGGCACGATCACCAACGTCACCAAGAACACCACCGTCCAGCTCAAAGCCAAAGACGGAACCGACTACTATTACCTTCACATGCACCCGAGCTCCATCAAGGTCAAAACCGGCCAGTCGGTGAAGCAAGGCCAGGTGCTCGGCAAAGTGTCGAAATACATGAACGGCTCGCCCTCCACGAGCCTCCATCTCCACTTCCAGGCCCGCCAGACCATCAAGGCGGGAACCAAAACAATCACGGCCTATGTGCCCGTGTTCACATCGCTGGTCGCAGCCCTGCGCCGCGATAAGGGCCTCGATCCCGCCATCGCGGCCGACGGCACGCTCGCCATCGATGCCGCCTACGAAATCGGTGCCGCACCTCCCACGCCGCCACCGCAGCCCGAGCCGCAACCCACACCCGAACCCACTCCAACTCCCGAGCCTGCGCCTGAACCTGCGCCTGCTCCTGAGCCCACGCCGTCTCCGGAACCTGCGCCATCTCCCGAACCAGCACCCGAGCCCGCTCCAACACCTGAGCCGGCACCGGAACCCGTTCCAGAACCTGCGCCCGCGCCAACACCTGAACCCGCGCCAGAACCGGCTCCAGAACCAGCACCAGCGCCTGTACCCATGCCGCCGCCGCAACCGGAGCCTGCACCCGCCCCCGCTCCGGCTCCTGAACCTGCGCCCGCACCAGCACCTGAACCCACGCCGCCGCCGCAACCGGCACCGGCTCCCGCACCTGCCCCGACCCCCACGCCCGAGCCGCAGCCAGCCCCGACGCCCGAACCCGCACCCGATGCCGAGAAAGGCTGGTGGCAGTGGATCAAGGATGGCGTTTCGGGTTGGTGGTCAAGCTGGCGCAATTGATGGCCAACTTGGCCCACGAGGTAATGAAATGACGTTGCGCAAATCGCTCCTGCTTGCAGCCATCCTCGGCGCCATCGTCGTGCCGTCGCCGGCAAGCGCGCAAAAGCCCGACTACGACCGGTTGAACAATATCCTGGAAGACAAGTTCAACCCCGCCAACGCGCCCGGCACAGCGACCAAGCCGGCGCCTGCCACGCGCTCACTCAACGAACCCGCGCAAACGGCGCCGCCAGCTGATAAGAAAACCGACTTCGAATACGTCAAGCCTGATGCCGACGCGTTGAAGCGCAAGCGTCAAGGCGGCGGCTCGGAAGGGTGGTACGATACGATCAAGAAAAAAGTCTGGGGCAAGTCCTCCTCGCTCTCGCCCATCGTCTCGCCCGCCAACGCCGCACCATTTTCAGGTGCGAACACCGATATGTCAGGCGGCGCTTCCACACAGTTGCTGCGCACTGGCGGCACAGCGAAAGCTCAATCGGAAGTCCCGGTCGCCAAAAAGAACAGCTTCATGATCCAGCTGAAGCCGGATGCAACCGAAGCACAAATTCAAGCTCTGCTGAAAAAGTACGACCTCAACATCACCAAGGTCATCGGCGCGCTTGGCGTCATCACCGTCGAGCAGAACAATCCCGAACCGACGCGCAGCCTCGAAAGCGCCGCCCCGCAGCAAAAGCTGGAAAACATTCTTGAACCACCGCTTGTCAAATCCCTTCGTCAGGAGCCCGCGGTCGACGCCGCCTTCGTCGATAGCCTGATCGGCACCAAGGGCCTGCCCAAGCCCTCCGGCGCCGAAATCAAGATCGGCGACAAATCCTATGCGTGGCGCTGGCAGCCGGGCGAGACGCCCGACGGCAACTGGGGCCTCAAATCCATCCGCATGCCGGCCATGTGGTCACTGATTGAGCGCCACCGCGCCGCTAACCCGGACGCCACAAAACCCAAAATCGGCATCATCGACATCGGTTTCACCGAAAACGCCAACGTCAAATATACCCTCGCCCGCGGCGCCTATCGCCCGCCGCTCGTGCGCCCCGATTGCGAAACCAATCACGGGACCCACGTCGCCGGCATCATTGGCGCCAAGCAGGGCGCGGCCCCCGGCATCGACGGCATCGTCCCCGACGCCGATCTCGAAGCCGTCGCCATTGCCGCCGAATTCATCGGCGAACGCGATGCCCTCGACGCCGACTTGAACTGGCAGGCCCAAGCCATGCTGTTCTCCGACGTCCTGTCGAACACCATGGTCTACCTCACTACGAACCTGAAGCAGGGCGGCAACCTGCGCGTCTTGAACGTCAGTCTCGCCTATAACTTCGTCGCCCGCGGCGTTCTCGGTGATGCCGACCCCGACGACGTCGAAGGCCTGAAGCTCCACATCGCCGATCAGGCGAGCGTCATCCGCACGATGGCCCGTCTCGTCGAAAACGAAGTCCTTTTCGTCGTCGCCGCCGGCAACGACAGCGAAGGCTTGGACAAACCCCTCGAAGCCCGCTGGGCCTCGCCGTTTGCATGGGCCGGCACTTACGCCTGGACCAGCGGCGAACCGGTCCGCAACATCATTGTCGTCGAAGCGACCGGCCGCGACGGTAAGCGCGCCGGCTTCTCCAACGCAGGCGGCCACGTCTCCGCCCCCGGCGTCGACATCATGAGCACGTTGGGCTCCACCACATCGCCCTTCGGCGTCTGCTCCGGCACCTCGCAGGCCGCCCCCCACGTCACCGCGCTCGCGGGTCTGCTCTTCGAATTGGCGCCTGATAAAACGCCCGCCGACGTCATCGCTGCCCTCAAAGACAGCGGCGTCCCCGCAGCCGCTGGCGACACCCGTGCGCCGCGCATCGACGCAATCGCGGCCGCCGCAGCCGTCTCCGACACCGCCCGCTCCCGCATCGCCGATCTCGACGGCAATGGAAAGGTCGACGCCGAAGACGTGAAATTCTTCGTCCGCAGCCTCGCGGCCATCGAGTCCGCCGCCGCCACAGAATCCGCCTTCACCGAAGATCTGAACGGCGACGGCGTCGTCGACGATAACGAATGCCACTTCCCCCGCATCGACTTGAACGGCGATGGCCAGGCCAGCGTACGCGAAGCCAAGGCGAGCAGAATCCCGTTCGTCAAATCCGACATCGCGCCCCTCGAAACCGCGTGGTCCGGCGCTGCCGACGCGCTGAAAGCCGTCTTCACCGAAACCGGCCTCAGCGCGCGCATCGCCCACAGCCTCGTTGCCGCCGCCAGCGAAACTGACGCCGCGCCGCCCGCCCAGTGCCGCCGCAAGGATGGCGCCGTCATCGCCGCGCTCACCGTGCCCGCACCCGCCCCCTCCGCAACGCCGGAAAGCGCCGTGACACCAGCCGTTTCAAGCGGTCCGGTCGCAGATGGCGGCACGGTTGCCGCCACGGCGCCCGCCGAAGAAATCCGCATCGAGGTCACCAAGGGCGTCGAAGATCTGAAGAAGGCCAACCCGGATCTTAAGGTCGTCATCAATCCCGCCACCGGCCTGCCGAGCAGCATATCCGGCTTTAAGCCCGACGCTACGTCGCTGGCCGCCGGCGCCCGCTCCGCCGATCAGACCGAAGACGACACGCGCCGCATGGTCGAAACTTTCCTCGACACCAGCGGCATCACGGCAGCCCTCCCCGCCAAAGGCAAAAAGGCGGAACTGAAATACACCGGCCGCCGTAAAGACCCCGATTTCCCCGGCCGCTACATCGCCAACGTCGAACAGCGCGTCAACGGCGTGAAAGTCTTCGGGTCGTCAGCCCGCATCACCGTCGAGAATTCACTCGGTGTCACCAAGTATCAGGGCGCAACATCGGCTGCCCAGGTCGATAAGACCGTCCCCGACATCTCCGAAAGCTCAGCCACCACAGCCGCCCGCAAGCGCCTGGGTGAACTCCTGAAAGGCTCCGGCACCGGCGCAGCACCGCCCTTGCCCATGGGGCCCAACCCCGACACGGCACCCGCCACGGCCGAAGTCGTCGTCTTCGATCCCGTCCTCCTTCGCGCGAACGTCAAGGGCGGCACGCGGCTGGCCTGGATGGTGACCATCGACACCTTCAAACTCTTTGTCGATGCCAAGAGCGGCGAGGTCTTCCACTTCTATCGCGACAAGCCGACCGGCCTCATCCGCCGCATCTACGACTATTCAAATCCCGCTGAAACCGCCGCCGTCGTCGACGAAGACGGCAAGGCCGCCGGATCGATCCCTGATGATGCCGAGCAAGCCTTCCGCTACACCGGCGCTGTGCGCGATTTCTTCTTCCTCGTCTTCGGCCGCAATAGCTTCGACGACAATGACCAGGACGGCCCCAACGGCGGCGCACCGCTCGAGAGCTACGTGCGCTACGGCACCGTGCGCAACGCCTACTGGTGCCCGTCCAAATCCTACTACTGCCCCAAGCCCAACGTGATGGTGTTCGGCCCCGGCTACGCGGGCGCCGTCGATATCGTCGCCCATGAGATGGTCCACGGCATCATCCAGCACGAATCCAATCTCATCTATTCAGATGAACCAGGCGCCGTGAACGAAAGTCTCGCCGACATCTTTGGCGCGCTGATCGAGTTCTACGCCAAGTCCGGCTCGGGCAATTGGCTGCTGGGCGAAAACGCGCCGGGCTATTCGATGGAACGCCCCCTGCGCTCGCTCGCCAACCCAAACCTCACCCTGCCAGACGGAACGTCACTCTTTGACAAGACGCAGGCCTTCTCCAGCGCCAACCGCGGCCAGCCCGATCACTACGGCGACGTACTGACCGCCGACGACCAGATCTGCGCCACCACGTGGCTGAACGACAACGGCTGCGTCCACTTCAACAGCGGCATCCTGAACAAGTTTGCCTATCTGATCGCTGAAGGCGGCGAGCACCGCGGCACGCCCGTGAAAGGGCTCGGCCGCCAGAAGCTCGCCCATCTCACCTATCGCACGATGACGGCCAACTTGAACCAGACCTCCACCCTCATCGAGGCCGCCGAGGGCTTCCTGCAATCCTGCCTCGATCTCACACAGAAAAAGTCTTCGGGCTTCACCGAGAAAGACTGCGATCAAGTCCTCTCAGCCCAGCAAGCCGTCGGCCTCGTTTACGGCAGCTCGTAAGATAAAACCGGCAACC
>LNFM01014590.1_pt1 | contig 13914 bp, 15 predicted proteins | sample 596031 | NCBI WGS metagenome assembly LNFM01 (sample SAMN04254537, study PRJNA301005) | activated carbon metagenome | isolation source: dual media filters at the Ann Arbor, Michigan drinking water treatment plant | place: USA: Ann Arbor
GCCACCGAAAACATGCCCGGCGGCCGCGCCACCAAGCCCGGCGACATCATCACCAGCATGTCCGGCCAGACCGTGGAAGTCCTCAACACCGACGCCGAAGGCCGGCTGATCCTCTGCGACGCACTCACCTACGCCGAACGTTACGAACCCGCCGCCGTGATCGACATCGCGACGCTGACCGGCGCCTGCGTGATTGCGCTGGGCCATGTCGTCAGCGGCCTGTTCGCCAACGACGATGCGCTCGCCCGGGAAGTGCTGGCGGCCGGCGAGTCGGCCGGCGACCGCGCCTGGCACCTGCCGCTGCACGATGAGTACCAGGAGCAGCTGAACAGCAACTTCGCCGACTTCGCCAACATCGGTGGCCGCCCCGCCGGCGCGGTGACCGCCGCCTGCTTCCTCTCGCGCTTCACCAAAAAATACAAATGGGCGCACCTCGACGTCGCCGGCACCGCCTGGAAATCCGGCAAGGACAAGGGTTCCACCGGGCGTCCGGTGCCGCTGCTGACGCAGTTCCTGATCGCGCGCGCCGGCAAACGCTGAACGGCTGCGGTCGCCGGCAATGACGCAGATCGACTTCTACACCCAGGCTGCCGACCGCCTGCATACCGCTTGCAGGCTCGTTGCCAAGGCGCGCAGCCAGGGCCTGCGCGTCACGGTCTACTGCCCGGATCGCGAACTCGCCGGAAAACTCGATCGCATGCTGTGGGCGGTGCCGGCCACCGGTTTCCTGCCGCACTGCACGCCGGAGGATCCGCTGGCCGCGGTGACACCGGTGCTGATCGATGGCAGCGGCGACGCCCACCTGCACGACGAGCTGCTGATCAACCTGCATGCCCAATGGCCGGCATCCTTCAGCCGCTACCGGCGCCTGGCCGAGATCGTCAGCACCGGCGACGAGGATCGCGCACAGGCCCGGGAGCGTTACCGCTTCTATCGCGACCGGGGTTACGAAATACGCACCCACGACCTGTCCGGCCAGGCAGCAAGAACATAAGCGGCCGCCGCAACGCCGGGTTGAGCACGACGCCGCCCCTCCGTTAACATCAGCCCAGCCATGGCCGACAACCCCTCCCAGGACGAAGACGCCGCCGACGTGCTGCGGCGTGCCGACGCCCTGCTCCGCAAACACCGCAACGTCGCGTCGCCCCCCGCGTCGGAAACGGCTGACATCCCGACGCTGACTGACATCGTGATCGAAGGCGAGGTGTTGCCGCGCACGGAACCGCAAAAAAAGCCGGAAGCGGAAAAAACCCCGGGTGGCGAAGTCGTATCCCGGGTGCAGGCGCAGAACATCGAACACGCCGTTTACCTGAAACTCAAGCGCAGCCTCGACGACCAGATCGCCGGCGTGGTGCGCGACCGCTACCTGCCGGAAATCGGCGCGGCGCTGGAACAGGCGCTGTCGGCATCGCCGACATGGTACGCACCTCGGTGGCGGAAACCCTGCAGGCCCAGTTGCGGCAGTTGCAGGCGCCGGCGGCGGATGCCGCACAGCCCTCCGGTATAATCGCCGGCGCCGCTCCCGCCTCATCCCCGCCCGCACCGTCATCCATGGAACTTCCGAAAAGTTTTGAGCCTGCGACCATCGAGTCGCGCTGGTATCCGATCTGGGAAAACAACGGCTATTTCAGGGCCGGCCTCGATTCCGCGAACAGCAAGTCCTACTGCATCCAGCTGCCGCCGCCCAATGTCACCGGCGTGCTGCACATGGGCCATGCCTTCAACCAGACCATCATGGACGGGCTGACCCGCTACCACCGGATGAGCGGCTTCAACACGCTGTGGCAGCCGGGCACCGATCATGCCGGCATCGCCACCGAGATGGTGGTCACCCGCCAGCTCGAACAGCAGGGCCAGTCTCGCAATGCGCTCGGCCGCGAAGCCTTCATCGACAAGGTCTGGCAGTGGAAGGAGCAGTCCGGTTCGACGATCACGCGGCAGATGCGCCGCCTCGGCGCCTCCTGCGACTGGGAACGCGAGCGTTTCACGATGGATGAACCGCTGGCGAAGCTGGTCACCCATACCTTCGTCAAACTCTACCGCGACGGCCTGATCTACCGCGGCGTGCGCCTGTCGAACTGGGACCCGGTGCTGCACACGGTCATTTCCGACCTCGAAGTGCAGGCGGAGGAGGAAGACGGCAAGCTGTGGCAGATCCGCTATCCACTGGCCGACGGCAGCGGCCACCTGACGGTCGCCACCACCCGCCCCGAAACCATGCTCGGCGACGCCGCGGTGGCGGTGCATCCCGAGGACGAGCGTTACCGCAGCCTGGTCGGCCGCCAGGTGATCCTGCCGCTGACCGGCCGCACGATCCCGGTGATTGCCGACGACTACGTCGACAAGGCCTTCGGCACCGGCTGCGTGAAAATCACCCCGGCCCACGACTTCAACGACTACCAGGTCGGCCAGCGCCACAACCTGCCGCAGATCAACATCTTCACGCTCGACGCCGCGGTCAATGACAACGCGCCGGAGAAGTACCGCGGCCTCGACCGTTACGTCGCGCGCGAGCGCATCGTCGCCGACCTGAAGGCCCAGGGCCTGCTCGAATCCGAGAAGCCGCACCGCATGGTGGTGCCGCGCGGCGACCGCACCGGCGTCGTGATTGAGCCGATGCTGACCAGCCAGTGGTTCGTCAAGATGGAACCGCTGGCCAAACTTGGCCTCGATGCGGTGGCCAGCGGTGAAGTCAAACTTTTCCCCGAACAGTGGATCAACACCTACAACCACTGGCTCAACAACATCCAGGACTGGTGCATCTCGCGCCAGCTGTGGTGGGGCCACCGCGTGCCGGCCTGGCACGACGAAGCAGGCAACATCTACGTCGCCCACGACGAGGCGGAAGCGCGCGAACTCGCCGGCGGCAAGGCGCTGAAGCAGGACCCGGATGTGCTCGACACCTGGTTCTCGTCGCAGCTGTGGTGCTTCTCGACGCTGGACTGGACCCCGGAGTGGCCGCAGAAATCGAATCCGGCGCTCGACCTCTACCTGCCGTCCTCGGTGCTGGTCACCGGCTTCGACATCATCTTCTTCTGGGTCGCGCGCATGGTGATGATCACCAAGTACATGACCGGCAAGGTGCCCTTCCGCCATGTCTCAGAAGATGTCCAAGTCCAAGGGCAACACCCTGGATCCGCTGGACCTGATCGACGGCATCGGCATCGAAGCGCTGGTCGCCAAACGCACCGCCGGCCTGATGAACCCGAAACAGGCGGAGAGCATCGCCAAACGCACCCGCGCCGAATTCCCGGACGGCATCCCCGCCTACGGCACGGACGCGCTGCGTTTCACCTTTGCCAGCCTCGCCAGCCTCGGCCGCGACATCAAGTTCGACCAGAAGCGCTGCGAGGGTTACCGCAACTTCTGCAACAAGCTGTGGAATGCAACGCGCTTCGTGCTGATGAACTGCGAAGGCAGGGACACCGGCCTCGACGCGAACGCCCCGGTCGAACTGTCGATTGCCGACCGCTGGATGATCAGCAGGCTGCAGCGCGCAGAGGGTGAAGCGCAGCAGGCCTACGCCGATTACCGCTTCGACAACCTCGCGCGCACCCTCTACGAACTGGTGTGGGACGAGTACTGCGACTGGTACCTGGAGCTCGCCAAGGTGCAGCTCGCCGGCGGCAGCGACGAACAGTGCCGCGGCACCCGCCGCACGCTGGTACGCGTGCTGGAAACCATCCTCCGCCTGGCCCACCCGGTGATCCCTTTCATCACAGAGGAACTGTGGCAGACGGTCGGCCCGCTCGCCGGCAAAAGCGGCGCCAGCATCATGCTGCAGAAATACCCGGTGCCGGAACCCGCGAAAATCGATGCCACGGCCGAGACCGAGGTCGACCTGCTGAAGCAGCTGGTTTCCGCCTGCCGAACGCTGCGCGGCGAAATGAACATCTCGCCGGCGCAGAAACTGCCGCTGCTGGTGCAGGGTGACCCGGCACGTGTCCGCGCCTGGTCGCCGTACCTGGTCGCGCTGGCACGGCTGTCGGAAGTCATGGTGGTCGCCGAACTGCCGGCGGTCGACGCACCGGTGTCCATCGTCGGCGATTTCAGGCTGATGCTGAAGGTCGAAATCGACGTCGCTGCAGAACGCGAGCGGCTGGCAAAGGAAATCGCGAAACTGGAAGCCGAAACCGCCAAGGCGCAGGGCAAACTGGCCAACGAGAGTTTTGTCGCCAAGGCGCCGCCGCTGGTGGTGGCCCAGGAAAAGGAACGCCTCGCGCGTTTCTCCGCCACCCTCGAGCAGATGCGCGCCCAGCTCGCCAAGCTCGGCGGCTGATCACCCCCCGCGCCGGGCCGCGGCACGATGGACTTCAAACACACGCTGCGCGCGCTGCGCCACCGCAACTACCAGTTTTTCTTCTGCGGCCAGACGCTGTCGATCATCGGCAACTGGGTGCAGCAGATCGCGATGGCCTGGCTGGTTTACCGCCTCACCGGATCGGCGTGGCTGCTCGGCGTCACCGGTTTTGCCGGACAGATCGCCATCCTCGTGCTCGCCCCCTTCGGCGGCCTGTGGGCCGACCGCTTCGACCGTTACAGGCTGCTGCTGCTGACCCAGGCGCTGTCGGCGGTGCCGCCGCTGGTTCTGGCGCTGCTTGCCTACACCGGCCTGCTCGAAGTCTGGCATGTCGTGGCCATGGCCCTGCTCGCCGGCATCATCAACGCCATCGACACGCCGATCCGCCTGACCTTCACCAGTGAAATGGTGCCGCGCGAGGACATGCCCAGCGCGATCGCGATGAATGCGCTGATGCAGAACGCCGGCCGCATGATCGGCCCGACCGTCGCCGGCGGCCTGCTCGCGGTCTCGACCGAGGCCTTCTGCTTCGTCGTCAATGCGCTGAGCAAGGCCTTCATCGTCGGCACGGTGCTGATGATGACCATCGCCCCCCGCAAAATCACCCCGGCCACGGAGTCGCCCTGGCGCCAGCTGCGCGAGGGCGTGCTTTATGCGTGGGCCCTGGTTCCTGCGCGCTGGCTGCTGCCGATGGTGGCCACCGTCAGCTTCATGGTCACGCCGTACCAGACGCTGATGCCGATCTTTGCCGCCGAGGTGTTCGAGGGCGGCGCCGGCCTGCTCGGTTTCCTGATGGCCGCCGCGGGCTGCGGCGGCGTCATCGGCATGCTCGCACTGGCCTCGCGCCGGGACGTGCGCGGACTCACGCGCTGGATCACCGCCGCTTCGCTCGCATCGGGCATCAGCGTCACCGTGTTTGCACTGTCACCCTGGCTGCCGCTGTCGCTCGCCGCCATCGCCGTCACCGGCTTCGGCATCGTCGTCAACGGAATGTCGGTGAGCACGATGATCCAGACCATTGTCGACGACCGCATGCGCGGCCGCGTGATGGGACTGTTCTCGATGGCCTTCCTCGGCATGTTCCCGCTGGGCAGCCTTGCCGGTGGCGCACTGGCGGAAATCATCGGCGCGCCGGCAACACTCGCGATTGGCGGCGCGATCTGCACGCTGGCTGCGCTGCTGCTGTGGCGGCGCATGCCGGCACTGCGCGCCGAACTGCGGCCGATTTACCAAAAACTTAAAATTATTCAATAAAAACAAATACTTATATAACATTCTCGCCGATAACGCAGCGCTGCTAGACTGCCCGCATGGACCCACTGACCCTGTCCCTGATCACCGGCCTCGGCTGGACCAGCGGCCTGCGTTTCTACGCGGTCGTGTTCTGCCTCGGTCTGCTGCAGCACTCGGGACTGTATCTGCTGCCCGGTGATCTCGAACTGCTCGCGCATCCCTGGGTGATCGGCATCTCGGGACTGCTGTTCATCACCGAATTTTTTGCCGACAAGATCCCGGGCGTCGACACGCTGTGGGATGCCCTGCACACCTTCATCCGCATTCCCGGCGGCGCCCTGCTTGCTGCGGCCGCAGTCGCGGGCGGCAATCCGGGACTGGCCTGGGCGGCGGCCCTGCTCGGCGGCACCGCGGCAGCCGGCGCACATTTCGCCAAGGCCGGCAGCCGCGCATTGATCAACACCTCGCCCGAACCCTTCAGCAACTGGCTGGCTTCGTTCACCGAAGACACGCTGGCACTGGGCGCCCTGTGGCTGGCCTTCAAATACCCGCTGCTGTTCCTCGCGCTGTTTGCGCTGTTCGTTCTTGCGGCCCTGTGGCTGCTGCCGAAGCTGTGGCGTGGCGTGAAGCGCATCGCGGCCGCGCTGCGCGGATTTGCCGGCGCTCCGCAGCGCTGAACCACTACCAGTTGTACTGCTCGCAGAAGCGCAGCATCACGTCGACGGCCTCCTCGCGCCCGAAAAACCGGTCGGCGCGGGCCAGTCGCGCCGCATCACGCAGCGCGGCATCGCCGCCCAGGCAGATGATGGCGATATTCAGCATCAGTTCCCGCCGCAGGGTATCGATCACATCCAGCGGGTCATATGCCGCGTCATCGAGGTCGAGCAGCAGGAAGCGGTACTGCAGGACGTCGGCAAAACCGCCAAGGGCGGCGACATCGGCGGACTGCCGCATGCCCCACTCCGCGGGACAAGCCGCACGCAACACAGCTCCCAGGGTTTCATCGCTGCTGATCAGCGCCAGGCGACGCTCAAGCCGCGAGGCCACCGTCGGCTGCGCCATGGCTCAGTAACGCGCCTGGGTAAACGGCGGCGAGCGGCCGACCAGGCCCTCGATCATGTAGAGCTCGGCATCGGTATGGTTGATCACCGGCGCCGCCTCCATCATGTTGGGCATGCCCCTGCCATAGATGTAGCGCGGCTGGTCGTGGTAACGGGTGCGCACGGTTTCCGCCGAGGCCGGATCGTCGACCGGCGTCAGCCGCGCTTCGCCATAACAGGTGCATGCATAGGTGCGCTGCGGCTCGATCTCGACGTAGATACCGGTGCCGCGGATGCCGATCGTCGCGGTGGTGGTGCGGATTTCACGGGGGGCTCCCGATTCGAACACCGACAGCAGCGCGCCGGTGATTACGCGCAACACTGTTGCCGCGCCGCGCGCCGCCGCCGAGCCGAATTCGATGCGGCTGTTCGCCCGCACCAGGAAGGCATCCCGTTCAGCCACAAAAAGCAGCTCGGCACCGCGCCCGGTGACGATCACATCTCCCGGCGCCACCCGCTGGCCGGGCTCGGCCGGTTTGCCGTTGATGCGCACATCCCCCTTGAAACGGGCCACGCCCGGGGGCAAGGCACCCGCAGCCAGCGCCGCCCGCAACTGCGACATGCCGGCTGCCGCAACAGCCGCTGCCGCGGCGCCACGCAGCCAGCGCCTGCGTCCCTGGCGGAATGTCCTGCTGTTCATCAGACGGCTCCCTGTTCCGGCAGCATCACGGCGCGGCGCGCCACCATGCCGCGCACCACCAGTTCGCGCACCACGCGCCCTTCACTTTCCTGCTCGACCAGGTGCGACTCCCGGTTGAGCTTGATGCCCCCCGGCACCGCGCGCCTGCCGCAGCCCTCATCATCTTCCCGCATTCCGGTCTCCGCTTCCGCGATCGCCAGCCGTTCATCATCGCGGATTTCGCCGGCCTGCAGCGTCCAGCCGAAAGCCGCTTCCGTTGCGGCAACAAAAGCCGCGCGCAGCCGGGCTTCGGCGGGAATGGCGCCATGGGAGGACCAGTCGGTCATGGTCGCCGCCAATCCGGCGCTCAGCCAGCTGCGGAATCCGGCGGAACCCGCCACGCAGCCGGCAAACCGCTCATGCGGAAAACGCATCAGGAAACTCGACGCAAATACCGCACAGGATCCCAGGGTCGCCGAACCGCTGCCGGCAATCTTGCGGTTGCCCAGCCACAGGTCTTCACCACGCTGTTCCACGTCAAGGCCGAAGGCGCGGAAAGTGGCGACAGCCGGCCGCAAGCCCCAGGCTGCCCACTCCGCGGGTCGCCGCGGCGCCTGGCACAGCGGCACGATATACGCATAAATGTACTGGTGTTCATCGACCCATACCGTGCCGCCGCCCAGCGGCCGGCGCAGCACCGGCACTGCGGGCCTTGCCACCAGTTCGCAGGCGGCACTCTGGGACTGGCCCAGACAGAGGTGCGCCGTTGCGCGGCCCCATAACAATGCCGGAGCGCTGCCGGGTACCGCGGCCCCGGCAATGCCGGCATAACTGGCATGCAGGCGCTGCGGCGGCAACAGGCCCGTATCGAGGAAACGCGCAGCGGTCAACGCGGCTTTCCTTCCGCGGAGAAGTACTTTTCGAAATAAAAATCGCGCAGTGCCAGCGCCTCGAGGTCGCGCGCCCGCTGCGCCATGCCCTCGCGGAAAATGTCCGCCAGATGTGCTCCCTGCTCCGCGTCGAGAATGTGGATCTGCGACGCAAAGGGCAGGCCGTTGAGGTCCTCATCGATGCGGATGATTTCCGCGGCCAGCCCCTCCAGCGGCTGCAGATGCAGCAGCCAGGCCCTGCACTCCGGATCTTCCGGGTCAAGCGGACAGAGCACGATTTTTCCGAGCCATGCGAGCCGCGCCACCTGGTTGAACAGGCGGATGTCGAGCTTCCTGCCCTTTTTGTACTTCGCCAGTTCGTTTTTCAGCGCGCCGGCATCAACGATGCGGATGTCTTTCATGGTGATCAGTCGGCCGGCAGCGGGAAATCCTACAGCCCGGCCTTCACATCCTCGTCATCGATCTGGCGCCGCACCTTGGCGATGTCGCGTTTTTTCAGGGCGAAGGGAAAGGACAGGATGTCGGTCGGGCTGGAATCGCCGTAGGGCCGGTTGCAGGCCGACACGTCGTCGGTTTTTCCGGGGCACCCCGAGGTGCGGAAGGGCGTGCCGGCATTGATCAGCGCTTCGAGTTTCGCCTGCGGCAGGCCGAAATCGATGACCCGCCCGTCCTCGTCGAAACGCATGTCGCGGAAATGACCGCCGGCGTAGTCGATGATGTAGCGCGCGAGCTGCACACGCCGCCACTGCCCGCGGTCCACCGCCGGCCAGTCCTCCATCAGCGAACCGCGCTCGGGAAAAAAGGCAAACATGTGGTTGTGGCCGCCCATGTCGCGGATGCGCTGGGCGACCTCAAGGATCTCGCGCTCGGTCTCGCCCATGCCGCAGATCAGGTGGGCGCCGAATTTCTCCGGACCATAGACCTCGGCCGCCCATTCGATCGCCCGCCAGTAGTGCTCGTACTTGTGCGGGCTGTCGACGCCCTTGCCGCGGGTGCGCTCGAAAATCCCCGGCGTCACCGCATCCAGTGCCACCGTGAAAATATCGGCCCCCAGCCCGCGCATGCGCACCAGGTCGTCTTTCTCCAGGGTCGTCGGATTGGACAGGATCGACACCGGCACCTGCGGCACCTCGCGCGTCCAGCGCTCGAGGAGCACGAAGGTGTCGTCGTTCGAATTCGGGTGGGTGATCATCGAGATGCACATGCGCTCGAACTGCCCCTTGTCCGAACCCGCCTTCACCCGCGCGATGACCTCGTCGTAACGCGCGGTCGGCCAGTCGACGCGGATGAAATTGCGGTCGGCGTAGTCACGCGCCTCCTCGCGGTGGCGCGCCAGGCCGCAATAGGCGCAGTTGGCGCGGCAGCCCTCGGGATAGGTCACCAGCAGGTTCAGGCAGTGCGTGCAGGACGTGCGGTGCATCTTTCCCGGAATCAGACCCAGCGTGATCGCCGCGGCCGTGCTCATCTGCACGTACTCAGGCGAACGCATCTCCGGTGTCTTGATGTGGTAATCGGGCCGGTAGAAGCGGACCGGCTGTACGTCGTCGGCGATCGGGGTGTCCATGGCTGTGCCTTTTATATCGATCGTTCAGAATTCGATGCTGTCGCGGATTGCCGCGATGCCGGCCGCGGCGCAGACGTCGTCGCGGTCGCCGCCGGGCGCACCGGAAATTCCGATGCCACCCAGCAACGCACCGGCGCCTTCGATCATCATGCCACCCGCCACCGTCACCACGCGTGGCCGATGGCGGATGCCATGTTGCTGCATCCCCGGCTGCGTCACCCGGTCGAGCTCGGCGGTGTTGGTGCGGAAGGTCACTGCGGACCAGGCCTTGTCGGTCGCCATCCGCAGCGTGTGCGGACCGGCATAACGGTCGCGCAGCAACACCTGCAGCAGGCCGCCGCGGTCGACGATGGCCACCGCCACCTGGAAACCGTCATCACGGCATTTTTTCAGCGCGGCCTGCGCCGCTTTTAATGCGGTTTCCGGCGTCAGCGAACGGGTGGCGAAAGTCGCGTCCTGGGCCGATGCCGGGGCCATGGCGCAGAATGTCGCCAAGAATAATACATAAGTATTTGATTTTATTGACATTTATAACCTCATGCAGTCAGTGCCGGGCGATAGTACTCGTCAAAGGCAATCCAGCTCCGGCGATGCGGCGCATCTTCCGCCACCGCGCCGGTCGACCGCAGTCGCGCAAGTTCGGCACGGCGCACAACCGCGCGCTGCAATGATTCGCCAAACTGATCGGTCATGTCTTCAGCATAAACAGCCAGAGCAGCAGGGTCACCGCCGATCCAGGCATGCGCCGCAGCCGCGGCCGCTTCACCGCTGGCCACCGCCGCGGAAATGCCGGCACCGGTCACCGGATGAGTCAGTCCCGCTGCATCGCCGACGAACAGCACGCGGCCCGAGACGAGGACATCGCGCAGTCCGCCGACCGGAATCGCGCCGCCGGTGCGCGCGAGGATGTCGGCGCCTGTCCTGCCCTCTGCCACCAGTTGGCGATGCAGCCGGTCGATTGGCGTCTTCATGTCTGCACTGGCCCGCGGATCCATGCCGAGTCCGAGGTTGGCACGATCGCCCTTCGGAAACAGCCAGGCATAACCGCCGGGATAATCCGGCGACAGCCAGATGTCGGTATCCGCGAAGGGCTGCAGCAGCGGTACGGTGTACTGCCGGGTATTCACGGTCTGCAGCGGCGCCAAACCGAGCAGCCGGGCCACGGTCGAATGCGGTCCGTCGGCGGCGATCAGCACGCGGTAATGCAGCACCGATTCACCGGCAGGTCCGCGCAGGCGCGCCGCTCCCGCATCGTCATCCAGCCCCACGAGACTGGTGGCCGCCTCCACGACCGCACCCGCGGCCTCCGCAGATCCCGCCAGCGCGCGATCAAATGCGGCACGATCAACCATCAGTCCGCTGAAAGGCGTATCGACTGCGGTGCCGGAAGGCAGCACGCTGGTCATGCCCGAAATGCGCTGCGCCAGCACGCCGGGTGCCATCGCATGGCGTGACAGCGGCAGCGGAATGAATTCCGCGCACTGCACCGGGACACCGATTTCGCGCTTGCGGTCGATCGCGAGGACACGCAGGCCGGCCGCCGCCGCCGCGGCCGCAGCAGAACCGCCGCCCGGCCCGAGGCCGATCACCAGCACATCACATTCGCGCCCGTTCACGGCGCGGATGCCAGCAGCGGCTGCTTCAGCGCCAGCCGCACCACGGTGACAAAATCAGCCGGCGTCAGGGTCAGCATGTCGACCCGGCGATCCGCAAAAAATGCATTGACGCGCTGCTCCAGTCGATCGACCGGCAGGTCGCGCAGTGCAGCCTCGAGATCAACCACGGTGCGCCGCGGCTGGATGAACATGTCGCCGGTGAACCAGACCTGGCGGATGGTGCGTGTATGCAGGTCGTAAGTCACCGCCGCGCGCAGCAGGCCGCCGGCGAATTTCTGCGCCGCTTCGAGTATCGGCATGCCGGCCGCCGGGCGATTGACCAGCCCCACCCAGTCCGGGTGATCGATTTCGCGCAATGCCTCCTTGTAGCGCTGCTGCTCGGTCAGCGTCAGATCGCCCTCGCTGAATTCGACGCCGAATTCGCTCTCGAAGGCCTCGACCATGTAGCCGCGGATCTGCGCGGCATCCGGCCGCTGCCCGAGCAGGTCCTTCAGGTTGGCCACCCGGTCGCGCGCCGAAGCGATCGCCTTGTCCGACAGTTTCTCGGCGGTGATGCGCAGCACACGCAGCATTTTTTCGACGTCGAATTCGATCAGCAGCGTGCCCTGGAACATCAGCGCATCGCCGTCGAAGGCGCCGCCGGTGCCCGAAATCTTGCGCCCGTCAACCTCGATGTCATTGCGCGGGCGGAAACGCGCGTCGACCCCGAGCGCGCTGATCGCGGTCGCCGCGGCATGGCAGATGCGCTGCGATATGAGCTGCATGTCGGCGGTGCCCAGCTCGCGCTTGTGCAGGTAGAGCTCCCAGCCGATCTGGGTCTCGTCGAAATAGATCGCGCCGCCGCCGGTGATGCGCCGCTGGATTGTAATGCCCTGCTCGCGGCAGTAATCGAGATTGAGCTCCTGTTCCGCGCTCTGGTGGTAACCGAGCAGCGCGGAAGGCGTGAAGCGCAGGAAACGCAGCGTGCTCGGAATCTCGTCGGCCTGGCGCGCTTCCAGCAGCGCGCGGTTCAGCGCGATGTTCTGTGCCGCAGGCCGCAGGCCGGTGTCGATGACACGCCAGTGGTCCATGCTTCAGCCCGCCACCACCGGAATGCCGGCCAGTACATTGCCGCCGCGGGGACGGCGGCGCTGCTCCGTGATCAGGTCCTGCAGATCGACGCGGATGCCCGATTCGCGCTCCAGCGCCATCACCTCGTCGCCGACGGCGATCGAACAGCAGGCCGGCGTCACCCGCACGTCGCGCCCCAGCCGCACTGCCAGTTCAACCACGCCATCGGCGGGATGCGCGATGCCGTTGAGGCCCGCCACCGCCCCGCCGGCCGCGCGCAACCGAGCAGCAGCGGCAGGTCCGGCAGGCGCCGGCGCGCATCCATGAAAAAACGGCCGACCTGGCGCGCATCCGGCGTGACGAAGGGCCGCTGCGCCGGCGCGTAGAAGGGCATCACCACCACCAGCACCAGTGCCGCGGGTTTGTGGCGGGCGACGATTTCCAGCGCCTCCCACTCGCCGAGCATGCGGCCGTAGTGCAGGCCGATGACGATGTGCGGCACGCATTTCATCGAGGTCGCGGTCAGGCATTCCAGAGAGCGCTCGAAATCGGCGACGCCGCGCTTCAGGTGGTAGACCTGCGAAATCGTGTCCTGCGCGCCGATGACGTCCATCATCGCGGCATCGATGCCCGCGGCCTCCATGCGCTGCGCAATGTCACGGTCGACCAGCGCGGTGTGCATCGCAATCTTGAATGCGGGGAAGGCGCCCTTGATCCGGCGCACCACCGGGTAGTAGGCGTCATACTCGACCTCGTTGCGGAGATTGGAGCCGCCGGTCAGCAACATGCCCTGTGCGCCGGCCTCGATCTGTTCGTTGACCACCCGCCACAGCTGATCCGGCGTGCGCGCCGGGATCATCGGTTCGAGGATTTTCGCCTTGCAGTGGTCACAGGCCAGCGCGCAGTCGCCGCCGGTGATCGACACCGCGGGCCAGGCGCTCTTGCCGCAACCGGCGAGCTCCGACGTACTGTAGGACTTGAAGGTCGGGGTGTAGAAATTGATGCCGGCAGTGCCGGCCCGGGCATCGCGCTGGATGCCTTCGACCAGCGCCGCGTCCAGCGCAACGCCGTCCAGCGCCTCGATGGCGCCGGCAATGTCGAGCCAGCCGCTGTTCACGCCGTTCCCCGGTGACACTCAGGCGCCGCAGCCGGCAAAACCCTCGGCGTTCATCTTGGTCTCGAAGGCGGTCACCGCCGCGCCGCCGGTGGTCAGCCCGCCGGAGTCGGCATCCCAGTTTGCCGGCTTGAGCTTGACCATCCAGCCCGAGCCGTAGGGGTCACTGTTGATGGTGCCCGGCGCCGAAGACAGGACCTCGTTGACTGCCACGACCTCGCCCGACACCGGCGCCTTGACCGGCCCCACCCACTTGCCGGACTCGACAGTCGCCGCCGACTTGTTCTGCTCGACGCTGCGGCCGACTTTCTTCGGCGTGCAGGACACCACCTGTCCGGCCAGCGCCGCGGCATAGGCGGTCATGCCGATGGTCACCGTGCCGTCAGCCTCCTTGCGCAGCCAGACATTGCTCTCGACGTTGTAATACA
>LNFM01015688.1_pt1 | contig 13914 bp, 13 predicted proteins | sample 596031 | NCBI WGS metagenome assembly LNFM01 (sample SAMN04254537, study PRJNA301005) | activated carbon metagenome | isolation source: dual media filters at the Ann Arbor, Michigan drinking water treatment plant | place: USA: Ann Arbor
GGGCATGACCTCGGCGGCCACGACCATCACCTTGGCGGTGCCGATGTCGAGTCCGAAAACCAGATCCTTGTATTCCTTGGCCATGCGGTCCTCAATCGGTCTCGGTGTTGTCGCTGCAGCGCTTCATCAGGGCTTTCTCGTCGGGGTGGCGGGGGCGGCGGCCTGCGTGCTCACGCCGCGCAGCCGCACGGCATAGCCGTCGGTGTGGCGCAGGTCGGCGTACTCCAGCGGCTGCTGCACGAAGCGCGCGCCCACCTGGGGCAGGGTGCGCACGAAACGCTCGGCACGCAGGCCCAGTTCGTCGGGCTGGCCGCGGCCGAGTTCGATCACGGCGCCGCTGTCCAGGTCCACGCGCCAGGAGCCGCGGCTCGACAGCGACAGGCTGTCGATGTCGACCTTCATGGCGGCGAACACCGGCAGCAGGCGGCGGTAGGTGCTCAGCATCAACGCCGCACTGCCCTCGGGACCGCTGAAGATGGGCAGCGCCTCGTCCTCGACGTCGCCCACGTTGGCCTCGAAGACCTCGCCCTGGTCGTTGACCAGGCGGTCGCTGCGCTCGTCGGCCTGCCACAGTGCGGCGGCACGGTGCTCTTCCAGCGTGACAGCCAGGCGGCCCGGCCAGACGCGGCGCACCACGGCGTGGCGCACCCAGGGCACGGCCTCGAAGGCGCGGCGCGCCTGCTGCAGATCGACGCTGAAGAAGTTGCCCTGCAGCGCGGGCATGGCGTTGGCGCGGATGGTGTTGACGCTGTTGCGCGTGAGCTCGCCCTGCAGGTCGATGCTGCGGATGGCGAACCAGGGCGAGCGCGTCAGCCACAGCAGCGCGCCCAGCAGCAGCCCGAGCGCCACGCCGGCGGCCACCACGCTCGACACGAGGTTCATCACCCGCACGTCGGTCGGCAGACCGAAGGGCACGGGCATCGGGGCGGCGGGGGCGGCAGCGCGTCGGGCCATGGTGTCAGCGCTGTCCGGTGAGCGGTGCGGGGTGGTCGAGCGTGGCCTCGGCCAGCAGCTTCACGCAGAGCTGCTCGTAGCTGAGGCCGGCGGCGCGGGCCGACATGGGCACCAGCGAATGGCCGGTCATGCCAGGCGAGGTGTTCATCTCCAGCAGGAAGATCCTGCGGTCGCTGGTGCGCAGCATCAGGTCGGCGCGGCCCCAGCCGCGGCAACCCAGCGCGCGGTAGGCGGCCAGCGTGAGGCGCTGCGCCTCGGCTTCTTCCTCGGGCGGCAGGCCGCTCGGGCAGCGGTAGCCGGTGTCCTCGGAGTAGTACTTGTGCTCGAAGTCGTAGTTGCCGCCAGGCGCGTCGATGCGGATCACCGGCAGCGCGCGCGCCGCCTCGCCCTCGCCCAGCATCTCGATGCCGTCGATGAACTCCTCGCACAGCACGTCGGCGTCGTACTTCGACGCCAGCCGCACGGCGTCCTGCATCTGCGAATAGCCCAGCACCTTGCTGATGCCGATGGACGAGCCCTCGCGCGGCGGCTTGACGATGAGCGGCAGGCCCAGCTGATCGGGCACGTGCACGATGTCCTCGCGCGACTGCGCGCCGGGCGCCAGCCACAGCCAGCGCGGCGTGGGCAGGCCTTCGGCGACCCACACGCGCTTGGTCATCACCTTGTCCATCGCGATCGCGCTGGCCATCACGCCCGAGCCGGTGTAGGGGATGCGCATCAGCTCCAGCGCGCCCTGCACCGTGCCGTCCTCGCCGTGGCGGCCGTGCAGCGCGATGAAGACGCGGGCGAAGCCTTCGGTGGCCAGTTCGAGCAGGGGCCGCTCGGCAGGGTCGAAGGCGTGGGCGTCGACGCCGCTGGCGCGCAGCGCGGCCAGCACGCCGCCGCCCGACATCAGCGAAACCTCGCGCTCGGCGCTCTCGCCGCCCATCAGCACCGCCACCTTGCCGAAGGCGGCGGGATCGGCCGGCACCGGTGCCATCCCGTTCATGCGTTCACTCCACACAGTTGCACCAGTTCGGCCGGCACGCTGCCGATGGAGCCGGCACCCAGCGTGATGACGACGTCGCCATCGCGCGCCTGCTGCAGCACCAGCGCCGCCAGGTCCTTCACCGAGCCGGCGAACAGCGGCGAGCCTCCTGCGGCCAGCAGCGCAGCGGCCAGCGCCGCACCGCTGGCGCCTTCGATGGGCGCTTCACCGGCCGCGTAGACCTCGGTCAGCCACACGGCATCGGCCTGCGCCAGCACGCGCACGAAATCGCCGAAGCAGTCGCGCGTGCGCGAATAGCGGTGCGGCTGGAAGGCCAGCACCAGCCGGCGGCCCGGGAAGGCGCCGCGCGCGGCGGCGATCACCGCGGCCACTTCCACCGGGTGGTGGCCGTAATCGTCGATCAGCGTGAAGCGCCCGCCATCGGCCGTGGGCAGTTCGCCGTGCCGCTGGAAGCGGCGTCCCACGCCGCTGAAACCGGCCAGGGCGCGCTGGATGGCGGCGTCGGGCAGCTCGAGCTCGTCGGCCACCGCGATGGCCGCCAGCGCGTTGCGCACGTTGTGTTCGCCGGCCAGGTTGAGCGTGACCTTCAGGTCCGGCAGCGGCTGCCGATAACGACGAAGCGCGGTGAAGCGCATCTGCCCGCCGGGAACGGCCTGGACGTCGACCGCACGCACCGTGGCGCTGTCGCCCAGGCCGTAGCCCACGACGGGACGCAGCAGGCGCGGCACGACGCGCATCACGCCGGGGTCGTCCACGCACACCACCGCCGCGCCGTAGAAGGGCAGGCGGTGCAGGAAGTCGACGAAGGCCTGGTCGAGCCGGGCCATCTCGTGGCCGTAGGTGTCCATGTGGTCGGCGTCGATGTTGGTGACCACCGCGAGGACCGGCAGCAGGTGCAGGAAGGACGCATCGCTCTCGTCGGCCTCGGCCACCAGGAAGTCGCCGCTACCCAGCCGCGCGTTGGCACCGGCGCTTTCCAGCCGCCCGCCGATGACGAAGCTGGGCTCGGTGCCGGCCTCGGCCAGTACCGTGGTCACCAGCGAGGTGGTGGTGGTCTTGCCATGCGTGCCGGCGATCGCGATGCCACGACGCAGGCGCATCAGCTCGGCCAGCATCATCGCGCGGTGCACCACCGGCACGCCGCCGGTGCGCGCGGCCTGCAGCACGGGGTTGTCGGCCGCCACGGCCGTGGAGATCACCAGCGCGTCGGCGTCGCCCAGCTGCCGGGGATCGTGCCCGATGGACACCACCACGCCCAGCGCCTGCAGGTGGGCGGTGGTGGCGCTCGCCACCTGGTCGGATCCCGAGACGCGGTAGCCCAGCTGGTGCAGGATCTCGGCGATGCCGCTCATGCCGGCGCCGCCGATGCCCAGGAAGTGGATGTGCTTGAGCGCGTGCTTCATGCGGCCAGCGCTTCGATCTGGTCGGCCACGCGGGCGGCGGCATTCGGGCGGGCGAGCGCGCGGGCGCGGCCGGCCATCTCGGCCAGCTTGCCGCGCGTCACGCCACGCAGCAGGTCGGCCAGCTTCTGCGGTGTCAGCTCGGCCTGCGGCAGGTGGATGGCCGCGCCGTGTCGCGCCATCAGCTCGGCGTTGTCGCGCTGGTGCGCCGTGGTGCTGACGATCAGCGGCACCAGCACCGCGGGCACGCCGGCAGCGCAGAGTTCGCTGACCGTGATGGCGCCGGCGCGGCACAGCATCAGGTCGCAGGCGGCCAGGCGCAGGTGCATGTCACCGATGAAGGGCAGCACCTCGGCCTCCAACCCCGCGTCGCGGTAGGCCTGGCGCACGGCGTCGGCCTCGGCCGCGCCGCACTGGTGGGTGACGAGGGGGCGGCCCGCCACGGGCAGCAGCGCCAGCGCCGCCGGCACGGTCTGGTTCAGCACGCGAGCGCCCAGGCTGCCCCCCACCACCAGCAGGCGCAGCGGACCGCTGCGGCCGGCATAGCGCTCGGCCGGCGGGGCAACGGCCTCGATCTCCTGGCGCACCGGGTTGCCGGTGACGACGGACTTCGCGACCTTGCCCGCCGCGCCGCCTTCGAATCCGAACATCACGCGATCGGCCACCGGCAGCAGCGACTTGTTGCTCAGCAGCAGCTCGGCGTCGGCGTTCACCAGCAGCAGCGGCTTGGACAGCAGCGAGGCCATCATCCCGCCCGGAAAGCACACGTAGCCGCCCATGCCCAGCACGGCCTTCGCACCGCGGCGGCGCAGCACGCGCAGGCAGTCCCAGAAGGCCTTCAGCAGGCGCATGCCGCCGGAGGCCCTTGCCGCGCAGGCCGCTGAACGTGATGCGGTCCATCGCGATCCCGCTCTCGGCCTCGGGCGGCACGAGCTTGTTCTCCATGCCGTGCGTGGTGCCCAGCCAGCTGACGCTCCAGCCGCGGCGCTGCATCTCGCGCGCCACGGCCAGGCCCGGCATCACGTGCCCGCCGGTGCCCGCGGCCATGATGACGAGGTGCTTCACGCGGGGCCTCCGCGCATGAGCGCCCGGTTCTGGCTGCGGCCCTCGCGCTGCGCGCGCTTCACGTCGCCTTGCGACGTGAGCCTGCGCCGAAACAGGGCGCGCGGGCTGCGCCCGCACGGCACGTTCGCGCTGCGCACGAACGTCCCGCTCATGCGCTGCCTCCGCGCATGAGCGCCCGGTTCTCCACGTCCACGCGGACGACCATCGCCAGCGCCACCAGGTTCATCAGGATGGCCGAGCCGCCGTAGCTCATCAGCGGAAGCGTCAGCCCCTTGGTGGGCAGCACGCCCAGGTTCACGCCCATGTTGATGAAGGCCTGGAAGCCGATCCACAGGCCGATGCCCTGCGTCATCAGGCCGGCGAACACGCGGTCGAGCGCGATGGCCTGGCGCCCGATGACGAAGATGCGGCGTGTCAGCCAGAAGAACAGCACGATGACCGACGCGACGCCGATGAAGCCGAGCTCCTCGCCGATCACCGCGAGCAGGAAGTCGGTGTGCGCCTCGGGCAGGTAGTGCAGCTTCTCGACGCTGCTGCCCAGGCCCTGGCCGAAGATCTCGCCGCGGCCGAAGGCGATCAGTAGGCCTTGCCCTGCGCATAGAGCGGATTCCAGGGGTCGAGATAGGCCAGGATGCGCCCGCGGCGCAGATCGTCGAAGGCGATGATCAGCGCGAAGGTGGCCACCAGCACCGCGGCGATCAGGAAGAACATGCGGCCGTTCACGCCGCCCAGGAACAGGATGCCCATCGCGATGGTGGCGATGACGATGAAGGCGCCCATGTCGGGCTGGCGCAGCAGCAGCACGCCGACGAAGGCCACCGCCACCGCCATCGGCCAGACGGCGCGGAAGAAGTTCTCCTTCACGTCCATCTTGCGCACCATGTAGCTGGCGGCGTACATCGCGATGGCGAGCTTGGCCATCTCGGAAGGCTGGAAGTTCATGAAGCCCAGCGGGATCCAGCGGCGCGAGTAGTTCACCACCTTGCCGACGAAGGGCAGCAGCACCACGATGAGCAGCACGATGGCGACCAGGAACACCTTGGACGCATGCTTCTCCCAGAACGACATGGGAATCTGCACCACCGCCAGCGCCACCACCAGCCCGATGCTCAGCGACAGCAGGTGTCGCTGCAGGAAGAAGACGTGCGAGTAGTTGGCGAACTTGGGGTTGTCGGGCAGCGCCACCGAGGCCGAATAGACCATCACCAGGCCGAAGGCCAGCAGCGCCATCACCACCGCCACCAGCGGCTGGTCGAAGGCCAGCAGCCGCGCCGGGCGGTCGGTGCTGATGTCGATGTGGTCGCGCACGGGCAGCGGCCCGACGCGTTCCTCGCGGGGGGCGCTGCGCGCGGCCTTGCGTGAAGCGCTGCGCGCGGCCAGGCGCTCCGACAGCGCCTTCCAGCCGGGCATCGAGGGCAGGCTGAGGCGCATCACGCCAGCACCTCGCCACGCGCCACGGCGAGATCGCGCACGGCATCGACGAACACCTCGGCACGGTGGGCGTAGTTGCGGAACATGTCCAGGCTGGCGCAGGCCGGGCTCAGCAGCACGGCGTCGCCCGCCTGGGCCTGCTCGAAGCACCAGGCCACGGCGGCCTGCAGGGTCTCGTGGCGCTGGTGCGGCACGCCGGCGTCGGCCACCACGGCCTCGATGACGGCGGCGTCGCGGCCGATCAGGGCCACCGCACGGGCATGCTGCTGCAGCGGTGCGCGCAGCGGGCCGAAGTCCTGCCCCTTGCCGTCGCCGCCCAGGATGACCACCAGCCGCGCCGGTGACTTGTCGGCGCCCAGGCCCTGCAGCGCGGCCACCGTGGCGCCGACGTTGGTGCCCTTGCTGTCGTCGAAGGCGTCGACATCGGCCACGGCGCCTATCCACTGCACGCGGTGCGGCTCGCCGCGGTACTCGCGCAGGCCGTGCAGCATGGGCGCCAGCGTGCAGCCGATGGCCGTGGCCAGCGCCAGCGCAGCCAGCGCGTTGGCGGCGTTGTGACGCCCGCGCACCAGCAGGGCGTCGGCGGGCATCAGGCGCTGCAGGTGGATCTCTTCCAGTTCGCCCTTCCGGAGCTTGACCGTCTCGTCGGTCGGCAGGGCGCGCACCAGCCAGGCCATGCCGCCTTCGACGACGAGGCCGAAGTCGCCAGGGCGCTGCGGCGGCGTCAGGCCGAACAACGTCACCGCGCGCGGGACCGGAGCGGGCTTGCCGCGCACCGGCTTCGCCGTCGACGGCACAGGCGCCATCGCCATCACCGCGGCATCGTCGCGGTTCAGCACCATGGCCGAGCGGCTGCCGAAGATGCGCGCCTTGGCCGCCGTGTAGGCCTCCAGGCTGCCGTGCCAGTCGAGGTGGTCCTGCGTGATGTTCAGCACCGCCGCGGCGTCGCACTCGAAGCCTGCGGCGTCCTGCAACTGAAAGCTCGACAGCTCCAGCACCCACACCTGCGGCCAGCTCTCGCGCTCGCCGGCCGTGCGCAGCGACAGCGTGTCCAGCATGGTCGGGCTGATGTTGCCGGCCACCGCCACGCTGCGGCCGGCGCGCTCGACCAGCAGCGCCGTCATGGCGGTGGTGGTGGTCTTGCCGTTGGTGCCGGTGATGGCCAGCACCTGCGGCGCGTAGCCCTGGTCGTCCTTCAGGTCGGCCAGTGCACGGCCGAAGAGGTCGAGCTCGCCCTGCACCGCCACGCCGGTGGCGCGGGCCTGCGCCAGCAGCGGCGCGATGGCGGGGTCGTGCGGCATCAGGCCCGGGCTCTTCAGCACCAGTTGCACGCCCTGCAGCGCGTCGACTGCCAGGGCGCCGGTGTGCAGCGCCACGCCGGGCCATTCGTCGGCCAGCGCGGCAGCGTTGGGCGGGGTCTCCCGCGAATCCCACACACGCACCTGGGCACCGTGGCGCGTGCACCAGCGCACCATGGCCAGGCCCGATTCGCCGAGGCCCAGCACGAGCACGTTCAATCCCGGGAGGTGCTTCATCGGATCACCTCAGCTTCAGGCTGGCCAGGCCCACCAGGCACAGCAGCATGGTGATGATCCAGAAGCGCACCACGACCTGGGTCTCGGCCCAGCCCTTCTTCTCGAAGTGGTGGTGTAGCGGCGCCATCAGGAAGACGCGGCGGCCCACGCCGTACTTGCGCTTGGTGTACTTGAACCAGGCGACCTGGATCATCACGCTCAGCGCCTCGGCGACGAAGACGCCGCCCATGATGCCCAGCACGATCTCCTGCCGCGTGATGACGGCGATCGTGCCCAGCGCGCCGCCCAGCGCCAGCGCGCCGACGTCGCCCATGAAGACCTGGGCCGGGTTGGCGTTGAACCACAGAAAGGCCAGCCCCGCACCGGCCATCGCGGCGCAGAACACCAGCAGCTCGCCGGCGCCCGGGATGTAGGGGAACAGCAGGTAGCGGCTGAACACCGAGTTGCCGACGATGTAGGCGAAGACGCCCAGCGCCGAGCCCACCATCACCACCGGCATGATGGCCAGGCCGTCCAGTCCGTCGGTGAAGTTCACCGCGTTGCTGGCGCCGACGATGACGAACCAGGTCAGCACGATGAAGCCGAACACGCCCAGCGGGTAGCTCACCGTCTTGAAGAAGGGCACCATCAGGTCGGCACGCGGCGGCAGGTCGTTCGAGAAGCCGCTGGTGATCCAGCGCAGGAAGAGTTCCAGCACGCGCAGGTTGGAGGTCTCCGACACGCTGAACGCCAGGTACAGCGCGGCGATCACGCCGATCAGGCTCTGCCAGAAGAACTTCTCGCGCGAGCGCATGCCTTCGGGGTCCTTGTGCACCACCTTGCGGTAGTCGTCGGCCCAGCCGATGGCGCCGAAGCCGAAGGTCACCAGCATCACCACCCAGACGAAGCGGTTCGACCAGTCGAACCACAGCAGGGTGGACGCGCCGATGCCGATCAGAACGAGCACGCCGCCCATGGTCGGCGTGCCGCGCTTGCCCAGGTGCGTCTGCACGCCGTACTCGCGGATCGGCTGGCCGATCTTCAGTTCGGTGAGCTTGCGGATGACCCAGGGGCCGAACGCCAGGCCGATGAGCAGCGCCGTCAGCGCCGCCAGCACGGCTCGGAAGGTGAGGTACTGGAAGACGCGCAGGAAACCCAGTTCCTCCGGGTAGTGCGTCATCAGCCACTGCGACAGGCTAAGCAGCATCGGCCGCCCCTTCCAGAGCGCGGACCACGCGCTCCATCTTCATGAAGCGCGAACCCTTGACGAGCACCGACGCGGCCGGGGGCATCTGCGGCAGCGCATCGAGCAGTGCGTCGACGTCGTCGAAGTGGCGCGCCTGCCGGCCGACGAGCCTGGCCGTCTCGGCGCTCAGCGCACCCACGCACCAGAGGTGCTCGATGCCCGCGCGGTGCACCTCTTCGCCGGCCTCGCGGTGGAACTGCGGGCCGTGGGCACCGACCTCGCCCATGTCGCCCAGCACCAGCCAGCGCGGGCCGGGCATCTCGCCCAGCACGGCGATGGCGGCGGCCACCGAATCGGGGTTGGCGTTGTAGCTGTCGTCGACGAGCATGACCGGTCGGCCCTGCAGCTGGAGAGATTTCAACGCCGAGCGGCCCGCCACCGGCTGGAAGGCCTCCAGGCCCTGCACGACGGCCTGCAGCGGCGCCCCCAGCGCGATGGCCGTGGCAGCGGCGGCCATCGCGTTCAGCGCGTTGTGACGACCGGCCATGCGCAGTTCGAGGTCGGTGCCGCCCAGCGGCGTGAGCATCTCGATCGACCAGCGGTCGCCCAGCCACTCGGCATGACCGCTGACGTCGGCGGGCGCCTCGAGCGCGAAAGTGACGACGCGTCGCGCGCCGGCCAGTTGGCGCCACAGCGGCGTGAAGCCGTCATGGGCCGGGAAGACGGCCGTGCCGGCGGGGCCCAGGGCCTCGATCACGCTGCCGTTCTCCAGCGCCACGGCCTCGACGGTCTGCATGAATTCCTGGTGCTCGCGCTGCGCGTTGTTGACCAGCGCCACGGCGGGTGCGGCCAGGCGTGCCAGCAGCGCCACTTCGCCGGGATGGTTCATGCCGAGTTCGACGACGCCGACGCGGTGCCACTGGCTGTCGTCCTGGCGCAGGCGCAGCAGCGTCAGCGGCAGGCCGATGTGGTTGTTCAGGTTGCCCGCGGTGGCGAAGGCGTGGTCGCCCTGCCAGGCACGCAGCACGGCGGCGATCATCTGCGTCACCGTGGTCTTCCCGTTGCTGCCGGTGACCGCCGCCAGCGGCAGGTGCATGCGGTGGCGCCAGGCGCCGGCCAGGGCCTGCAGACCCAGCAAGGTGTCGGCCACCTGCAGGCCGGGCAGCCCGGCTTCGGCCAGGCCGTGCTCGGCCAGCGCGGCGACGGCACCGGCCGCCCGCGCCTGCGGCAGGAAGTCGTGCGCGTCGAAGCGTTCGCCGCGCAGCGCCACGAAGAGATCGCCGGGCTGCAGCGTGCGCGTGTCGCTGTGCACGCGCGACACCCGCACCGTGCCGTCGCCCACCAGCGCAGCGCCGGGCAGCAGGGCCTGGGCCTGGGCCAGCGTCATCATGCCGGGGCTCCCCCGGCGCGACGGCCGAGTTCGGCCAGCGCCACGGTGGCGTCGCTGAACGGGCGGCGCACGCCGGCCACTTCCTGGTAGTCCTCGTGGCCCTTGCCGGCGACGACGATGACGTCCTTCGGCGCGGCGAGGGCCACGGCGTGCGCGATGGCCTGCGCTCGGTCGGCGATGACGGCGACCTCGTCGCGCCCGGCCACGCCGGCCAGGATCTGCGCGAGGATGAAGTCGGGCGGCTCGCTGCGCGGGTTGTCGCTGGTCAGCACGACCTGGTCGGCCTCGCGATCGGCGATGGCGCCCATCAGCGGGCGCTTGACGGGGTCGCGGTCGCCGCCGCAGCCGAACACGCACCACAGCCTGCCGCCGCGCTCCACCGCCCAGGGGCGCAGCGCCTGCAGCACCTTCTGCAGGGCGTCGGGTGTGTGGGCGTAGTCGACCACCACCGCCGGCCGTGCCGGATCGTCCCCGCCCACGCGCTGCACGCGGCCGGGCACGGGCTCGAGCCGGGGCACCACGGCCGCGGCATCGTCCAGCGCCACGCCCAGCGCGCGCAGGCCGCCCAGCACCACCAGCAGGTTGCTGGCGTTGAACTCGCCCACCAGGCGGCTGGTCACCGTCACGGCGCGACCGTCTTCGATCACCTCGAAGACGAGGCCGCCATCGACGTAGCGCAGCGCCACCCCGCGCAGGCGCGCCGCGCGGTGCAGCGCCACCGTCCACACGGGCAGGCCGCGTTGCCGCAGCGCCTCGGCGAGCGCCAGGCCGTGCTCGTCGTCGACGTTGACCACGGCCGCCTGCAGGCCCGGCCAGTCGAAGAGGCGGCGCTTGGCCTCCCAGTAGGCGGCCATGGTGCCGTGGTAGTCGAGGTGGTCCTGCGTGAAGTTGGTGAACAGCGCGACGTCGAGCCTCACCGCAGCCAGACGCTCTTCGACGATGCCGATCGACGAGGCTTCCATGGCACAGCCGGCCAGGCCGTCGTCGACGAAGCGGCGCAGCGCACCGTGCAGGCGCACGGGGTCGGGGGTGGTCAGGCCCGTGGGCTCGAGCTGCCCCGGCACGCCCACGCCGAGCGTGCCGACCACGCCGAAGGGCCGACCCAGGGCCTGCTGCGCCTGCGCCATCCACAGTGCCGTCGACGTCTTGCCGTTGGTGCCGGTGGCGGCGACCATCGCCAGCGACCGGCTGGGGTGGCCGAACCATTCGTCGGCGACGGCTCCCGTGGCGGCCTTCAGGCCGGGCAGTGCCGCGATGCGCTGGTCGTCGAAGTCGAAGGCCTCGACGCCGTCGGCTTCGACCAGGCAGGCCGCGGCACCGGCCTGCAGGGCCTGCGGCACGAAGCGGCGGCCGTCGGTGGCCTGGCCCGGCCAGGCGATGAAGCCGTCACCCGGCTGCACGGCACGGCTGTCGGTGCGCAGCGCGCCGCGCACGCAGCCGCGCAACCAGGCGGTGGCCTGGGAGGCGGTGGCGTGGCGCTGCAGCGTCATTCAGAAGCTCTCGGTCTCGGTGGGCACCGGCTTGGCCAGGATCTGCGGCTTGACCTCGATGTCCGGCGACACGTTCATCATGCGCAGCGACTGCTGCACCACCTGGCTGAACACGGGCGCGGCGATCTCGCCGCCGTAGTAGACGCCCTTGCTCGGCTCGTCGACCATCACCGCCACGACGATGCGCGGGTTGTGCACCGGCGCCAGCCCGACGAACCAGGCGCGGTACTTGGTCGTGTAGGTCTTGCCCTCCTGCTTGCGCGCGGTGCCGGTCTTGCCGCCCACCGAGTAGCCGATGGTCTGCGCCTTGGGCGCCGTGCCGCCGGGGCCGGCGGCCAGCTGCAGCATCTCGCGCACCGCGCGGGCCGTCTCGGGCGACATCACGCGCTGCCCGGCCACCGGGCCGGCCCCTTCGGGCGCTTCGCGCTTGACGATGGTCATCGGGATGATGTCGCCGTCCCGCGCGAACACGGTGTAGGAGCGCGCCAGCTGGAACAGGCTGGCCGACAGGCCGTAGCCGTAGCTCATGGTGGCCTGCTCGATCGGGCGCCAGGTCTTGTACGGACGCAGGCGGCCCGTGACGGCACCGGGGAAGTCGATCTGCGGCTTCTGCCCCAGGCCGACCTGGCTGTACAGCTCCCACATCTCGCGCGGCTGCATCTGCATGGCCATCTTCACCGTGCCGACGTTGCTCGACTTCTGGATCACCTCGGCCACCGTCAGCTCGCCATGCGGGTGCGCGTCGGTGATGGTCGAGCCGGTGATGGTGATGCGGCCGGGCGCCGTCTGGATGCGCGTCTGCGGTGTCACGCGCCTGGTCTCGATGGCCAGCGCGGCGGTGAAGGGCTTCATCGTCGAGCCGGGCTCGAAGATGTCGGTCAGCGCGCGGTTGCGCAACTGCGCGCCCGACAGGTTCTGACGCATCGACGGGTTGAAGCTCGGGTAGTTGGCCAGCGCCAGCACCTCGCCGGTGACGACGTCCAGCACCACCACGCTGCCGGCCTTGGCGCCGTGCTGCAGCACGGCGTCGCGCACGCGCTGGTAGGCGAAGAACTGGACCTTGGAGTCGATCGACAGCGTGATGTCGCTGCCGTGCACCGGGTCGGTCTGGTCGACGATGTCCTCGACCACGCGACCGAGCCGGTCCTTCACCACGAAGCGCGAGCCGTCGCGGCCCTGCAGTTCCTTCTGGAAGCCCAGCTCGATGCCTTCCTTGCCGCGCTCGTCGATATCGGTGAAGCCGACGACGTGTGCGGCGGCCTCGCCTTCCGGGTACTTGCGCTTGTACTCCTGCACCGGGTGCAGGCCCTTGATGCCCAGCTTGAACACCTCGGCGGCCACGCCGTCGTCGACCTGGCGGCGCAGCCAGGCGAACTTGGGGTTGCCCTCGAGCTTGTCGTTCAGCTCGTCGGCCTTCATGCCCAGCAGCTTCAGCAGCGCCTTGCGCTGCGCCGCGTCGGCCTGGAAGTCTTTCGGGATGATCCACAGCGAAGGCGCAGGGACCGACGTGGCCAGCAGCAGGCCGTTGCGGTCGAACACGCGGCCGCGGCTGCCGGGCAGGTCCAGCGTGTGGGCGTAGCGCTTCTCGCCCTGCTTCAGGTAGAAGTCGGTGTTGAGGATCTGCACGTAGACCGCCCGGCCCACCAGGGTGAGGAAGGCCAGGCCCACCATGGCCACGACGAAACGCGAGCGCCAGGGCGGCGTCTTCGAGGCCAGCAGGGGACTGGTGGCGTAGTTGACGCTGCGCACGTTCTGCGAGGCATTGCGCGGGGAGCTTCGCGGGGCGCGAGGGCTGCTCATCGGGTGCTCCCGGAAGCCACGGCGGCCACGCCGGCCGCGTCGTCGACGTAGTGGGTCACCGCCGGCGTGGCGGTGCGCATGTGCAGGCGCTCGCGCGCGACCTTCTCCACGCGCAGGTGGGTGGCCTGGGCCTGGCGCTCGGCGTCCAGGCGCTTGTATTCCACGTCGAGCCGCCGTTGTTCATTGCGCGCGTTGTCCAGCTGCGCGAACAGGCGACGCGACTCGTACGACACCTTCACCAGGTACAGACAGCTGAACAGCAGCGCCAGCAGCAGCAGCAGGTTCAGCCGGGTCATGCCGCCTCCGTGCGTTCGGCCACGCGCAGCATCGCGGAGCGCGCACGCGGGTTGGCACGCAACTCGCCTTCGCCGGCCCGCAGACGGCCCAGCGAGGCCAGGCGCATGGCCTGTGGCGGTGCGAAGGGCGCGCGGCGGTCGACCACCTCGCGGCTCTCGCGCGCAATGAAGCTCTTGACGATGCGGTCTTCCAGCGAGTGGAAGCTGATGACCACCAGCCGGCCCTGCGGCGCCAGCAGCTCCAGCGCGGCGCTCAGCCCTTGTTCGAGGGCCTCAAGCTCGGCGTTGACGAAAATCCGAAGAGCTTGAAACGTGCGCGTTGCAGGGTCCTGGCCCGGCTCGCGGGTCTTGACTGCACGAGCCACGAGCGCGGATAGCTCCCCAGTGGTTCGAACGGGGC
>LNFM01009677.1_pt1 | contig 13911 bp, 18 predicted proteins | sample 596031 | NCBI WGS metagenome assembly LNFM01 (sample SAMN04254537, study PRJNA301005) | activated carbon metagenome | isolation source: dual media filters at the Ann Arbor, Michigan drinking water treatment plant | place: USA: Ann Arbor
GGCGTCCCCCGCTCCCGCCGGCATCGATCCGATCACAGAGGAGCGGCCATATCGTGTGCTATCAAAACCGGACAAATCGAAAAGCTAGTGACAGCGTGCCGGTCAGATCTGAGGCAAGCCCGCTGAGGCCGGCTGTCGACACTTGGCCGAGAGCGACCGAGTCTGTTGCCGCGCTGCCGTTGGCGAGACCGGTAAGCTTGTTTCCACCCATCGGCAGGTTGCCGGTCACGGCCTCGCTGCCGTTTTTTGGCAGGTGGCCGCCGACGATCATCCACTGGGTGCCGTTGAAGCGGTACTTGGTGCCAGCGGGGGTGGTGTAGAAGTCACCGAGCAAGGGGCCTGCGGGAAACATTTTCTATACTCCTCAGTGCTGGATCCAACCGCTGGACGTGTAGACGTTGATGGTGAGCGTGAGGGTGTCCCACCACCGGTCGCCGAAGTTCGGCGAGGCGGGCGGGGCAGCGCCTTCGGTGTAGGTCGAGCCCGGCGTGCCGATGGTCGAGACGTCGATCCAGCCAACGGCGGCGATGTAGAGGTTGGCCGTCTCCGAAACCGTGTCCCACCAGATGTCGCCGGGGTTCGGCGAGGCGGGCGGGGCAGCGGCTTCGGTCACCGCGACGCCGTTCGGCAGCGCCCAGCCGCCGTCCTCGCGGAGGAAGCGGGTTGTGCCCGCGACGGCGCCCGGATCGGGCACGAGGCCCTTCGCATGGCCGACACCTGAAGGGCCGAACACGCTGAGCGCGGCCAGGATCGCAGCGATGGCGGCAGGGGTCGCACCGAGAGCAGTCGCGATGTTCCCGAGCTGGGTCGCGTCGAGGTCGTTGAGCACGCCCAGCTTGGGGCCTGTCACGCTGCCATTATCGATCGTCCAGACAGCGCCAGTGCCCGACACCGTGACATCACCCTTGTCGCCGTCTGCGATGCCCGCCGTGACAATGGCGGCCAGCTGATCAGCCAGCTGCTTGACGCTCGGCACGATGTCGGTCGCCGTGCCGGTTGCCACCTCGGGATCTGTGGCGAGCCGAACGATGCCACGGATGGTCTGCGTCGCGACGGGAAGCGCGCTGGTGTCGATCTGGCCGTTCGCATCGGCGATGGGAGCCACGAAGACCACGCGGCCGTCACCGGTCGCGAAGATGTGCCCCATGCGGCTCTGCGGGATGGTGACCGTGTTCGAGCCACCCTGAGCGCGGACGCCCACCGTGAAGCCGCCGGTCGTCTCGTTGAGCACGACGTAGTGCTTCGCGGCGTTCGGCACGAGGACGAGGGCGTTGGCGGTCAGCGCACCTGTCACCCAGACGATGGCGCGGCGCGCTTCGTCGGTTGTGCCATTCGCCGTCGAGAGGGTGATTGTCCCTCCAGCGGTGACGATCTCGGTGACGCCCGTGACGGCGTCCTCGACGGTGTCGAGGATACGCCCAAGCGCAGTCCCCCAGTTGTTGAGGTAGTCGCCTTGCCCAGGCTTCTCGAAGCGCAGGACGTTGGTGTAGCTGGACGGCACGGCTGCTCCTCCCGCGAACGGGTGCGACTCGGGTTCGAGGAGGAGGAGGAGGAGCGCTCGGAGCGCGAACTACTTCAGGCTCACAATCGGATCGAGTGACGGCGGAAAGCGGACCCTGAACGTGTTGGTGATCGATGTGCGTCGGGCTGGAAAGGCCAGCACCGCGACGGCTCGATTGGCCTTGCTGGCGTTGTAGACGAGCGCACCGTCGGCAGCAATGGACGACGGCATCCAGACGGCATCCTCGAAGCGGCAGCCGGCGAACGCTTGTCCGAAGAGCGCCGGCCAGCCCGTCGACACGGCCACAGCCACGCCGCCGGGCGCGTAGCCCACGCCGGCAACCTCACCCGTTGCCGTGTAGGCCGTCGTGGTGCCATCGAGGCTGGCGGTGCTCGCGTCGTAGAGCGCCATCATGAAGGTGTCGGTGGTGAAGTCGTGGATGGCCTGCAGCAGCTCCAGCTTGAAGGAGGCGCACAGGGCGCTCGAGATCGCCATCAGATGCGGCCCTCCTGGATCATTGGCGCGGGTCGCATCGGCGAGGCCGACGTGCGACCATCACCGCGGAAGGTCTCGGCGTACTGCTGGCCTTTCGCCTGGAGCGTGGTCATGAACTCGGTGACGCGCTCGGGTGCGGCGAGGAACTGCTCGCTCTCGATGAGGCAGGCCAGCAGGAGGAGGTCACCAACATTGTCGGTGACCCAGTTTGTTGGTTGGAGCGCTGACAGCGGATCGGAGCGCATCAGCATCTCGATCTCGAGCGCGTAGTTCATGTCGGGAGTAGGCGCGAGGTAGATCGTGCCGGTGTCGCGCTCGCACCAGTAGAGGGGCACGCCCGTGCCTTGGTAGGCCCGGCAGAAGTCGAAGCTGCGGCGCTGGATGTGATCGCCGACCTTGGTCAGGAACAGGCTGCGGATCTTGAGCGCGTCCTGGCGCGTCATCGTGCGTGCGCCCTGCGGGATGTGCGTGGTGAGCGTCGACCGGAAGCGATCCAGATCGAGCAGGCGCACCACGGCATCAAGGCCACGCTGGATGATGTTGTCGAGCTGAGCCTGATATTCCGCCGAGTCGTCCTCGACGTAGGTCATCAGCTCGGCCCTCAGCGTGGCGTAGGTGGTGCTGTAGGCCATCAGACCACCTCCGCGATGAAGTCGCCGAGCGAGGCGCGGAGACTGGGGAGGGCATCGGACTGGCCCGTCTCGACGTTGAAGCCGAGCCCGATGAGGACCACCGCCTCTTGTGCATTCTGTGGCTTGGCGAGGCGGCCTTCCTGGCGCTCAGGAGCGACCGGCAGCAGGAAGCGCTGCGGATGCGGTGCGTCGGGGTCGGTCGTGTAGCGGCCATGCTCGTCCTGCCGGACGCGGCGCGCGGGCACATCAAGGCCCGTGACCTCGTCGGTGATGATCGCTGTCCTGCGCTTGACGCGTGCCATCAGAAGCGCCTCCGTCGACCGGCGTGGCCGAAGCCGCGGCCTGAGAAGGTGACGGGCCCACGTTCGCGCGTTTCGATCCGCGCCACCTGCTTCTGCTCGAGCCACTCGCCCTTCAGGGCCTGCAGGCGCCCGGGTGCGAACTTGACGGCGAGACGCGCTGACAGACCTGCGCAGATGGCCTCCATCCAGATCGAGCGGAAGTCGGGCCGGGCCGCCAAGTTGGCCGTCACCTGGGCCGGGATGCGCAGGCGATTGTAGCGGATGGGCGTCACCGCGTCGGGCGTCGGCCAGAGGATCAGCAGCGGCTTGTTGGTCAGAACCCCAACCCCGCCGATGGCGCTCCCTGCGCCTGCCGGCACACCGCCCACGGCACCGTAGCCGACGCTGCCCTGGCCCCAGCCACCGGTCGGCTGCTCCTGCAGATCGAGGTCGGTGAGGCCGGTCTTGGCGACCCAGTAGGCGCTGAGGCTGCCGGCCTGCGCGCCGTCCTGGAAAAGCTCATCCTGGCGCGTCATGCGGGTCAGAGGGCGCGGCCTGCTGCCGTCGGGGACGCTGACGACGTCGAGGACGTCGAGCGTGTCCTCGTCAAGCACGATGACCCGCTGCCCGATGTTGACGGACGTGCGCACGAGATCGACGAAGTCCTCGTCGGCGTAGCTCTGCGCATAGATCTCGGAGAAGAGCAGGTTGAGGCTGCGTCGCGCCGACACGAGGTGCTCGTGCTGGACCGACGTGCTGTCGATCCCGCATCGCTCGAAGCTCTCGCTGATGATCTCGGCGGTGGTCAGCATCGTGCGCGACACCTCGATGATTGTGCCCCATGCGTGGGGCGGGTGGGGGCCAGGGAACGGGACTGGCCCCCAATACCTCAGCTGCGACTCGCGACGGTTAGACGGGCGAGCCCTCAGACGCGAAACCCGCACGCCAGTCGGTGACGCCGAAGGAGTACCGCTTCACGAACTTGCAGCGCATGTTGCCAGTCGTGAACTCATATTCCGTCGACTTCTTCACGCCCTTGCGCTCGAAGTAGCGGAAGCCCTGATCGGCGTCGGTGAGCACGAACCACGCATCGGGATCGGTGATGTAGTGGTTGAGCGAGAAGCCGTCCGGGATCGCCTTGCGGGCCTTCATGGCGTTGAGGTCGTTGTTGGCCGTGCCGGCACGTCCATCCGAGTTCATGATGCGCTCGGCGACGAACTGCTTCTCGACCGGGACGATGACCTTGCGGGCCTTGATCATCTTCGGGATGCCGCGGTCGTCGGTGTACCGCGAGATGCGGTTGCAGGCGTCCTCCAGGCCTTCCTCGGAGAAGTCGGCGCTGGTGGCGAGCTTGTTGCCGATCGAGCCGCCGTTGCGCAGCGGATGCGACGCAGCAAAGAGCGGCACACCATCGGGGCCGATGCGCGTGAAGCCAGCGGTCAGCACCGAAGCGCCATCCACCTCCTCGCGGATGCGGATGCTCTTGGCGGCGCTCTTCGCGTAGAGCGTCGACACGTTCACATAGAGGTTGTCGTCGACGGCCTCCTCGGTCACGGCAAACGCCTTGGTGACCTTCTTGTGGACGTAGCGCGACGTCCAGGCCTCGCCACCGCCGTCGAAGCTCACGCTGGCGCCCTCGGCGGTTTCCTCGGCGACGCCGAGCCCGACGAGGAGCACCTCCTCCTCATAGGCCTTCTCGGAGGTGTCCTGCTCGAAGATGTCGGTCCACTCGACCGGCCAGTCCTCATAGGTCATGCCGAAGGTGCCGTAGAGGCCGGCCTGCAGCTCCTTGCGGAAGTCTGCGCGCTGCATCAGAGACATCTGTGAACTCCTTGGTTGAGTGCCTGAGCGATCTCGGCAGCTGGGTTAGACGGCGACGCCGGCCACGGCGCCGAGGCGCTCGTGCTTCACGGACCTGACCTGGACGATCGAGAACGCTCCACCCGTGGAGAGCCCGACGGTCGAGACGCTCTCGCCGCCGACGTTCATCACGGCGAGGTTGTTGACCTCGGAGATGTCCAGGATCTGGAACTGGCTCGCCGGACCTCCGGGCGCGCCGATCGTCATCTGCGACAGGCCGGTGTAGGGGTTGCCCATCGTGAGCGTGGCGGTCGCCGTCGCACCCGCGCCGTTGCCATTGATGGTCACCGTCGGTGCGGCGGTGTAGCCAGCGCCGGGGTTGGTCAGGGCGAGGGCTGAGAGCGCACCGGCGGCGAAGGTCGCCTTGGCCGCTGCGTTGCTGCCACCGCCACCCGAGAAGGCCACAGAGCCGTCGGTGTAGCCGGCGCCCGGGGCGGTGATGGCGAGCGCCGTGACGATGCCAGCGGGCACCATGTCGACGAACTTGCCGCGGTGCGACCCGTCGATGGTCTGCGAGGTCATCACCTCGAAGACGAGGAAGGGATCGTCCATCACCTTGGCGTAGATCGGCTCGCCGTTGAGCGTGGCCGTGCTGGCCGCCCAGTGACGGCGGAACTCCATCGAGCCGTCCTGGGAGACGTATTCACAGCCGCGGAAGATGCCGAGGATCGCATCGCCGGCAACGGCGCGGACGATGTTGCCGGCACCGTCGGACTTCACGAGATCGCCATCATAGAGCGAAGTCGCGTAGCCGGCTGCGATCCGGTAGCGCCCCATGCGGGTGCTGTCGCCGCCAGTAGCATGGCGGATAGCGCGGAAGCCAAACGGGCTATTCTGATTGGCCATGAGAAACTCCTGGCGGTTGACAGTGGTGCGATCCCCATCGGCAGCCCATCCTCAACGTGACCGGAGTGCTTGGTTGGCTCAGTCCTCCATGAGTGCGGCAGGGACTCGACCGCCCGCCGTGCGCTTGATCTCGATGTCCTCGCTGGCGATCGGCTTCATGCCGATCCTCGCGCCGGCCTGAGCCGCTTCCTGCAGCGCGTCGGCGCCGGCAGACCGCATCTGCGTCTTGAGACGGTCGGCGTAGTAGCGGGCCCGCTGCTCGGCGATCTGGACCGGCATCTCGCAGAGGACCATGTTGCCGACGCGGATGGCACTGGAGCCCGCCGTCGTCTTGCCGCCCATGTGGGCCCAGGCACCGCCGACGGTCGCCGGGTCGCGTGGACGCCAGCCCTCGCGGTGCTTGTGCATCCAGTTGGCGTCACGGCTGTCCGGCGTGATGAGGTCGCGGATCCAGCGCTGCACGTAGCCGGGGCGCGGCTCCGGTGCGTCGAGGTTCGAGGCCGGCACCCACTCGAGTGGCGGGCTGTCGACGTGGACGACGTGGCGATCGACGTCGTCCGCATCGCGAGTCGCGTGGACTGGAGGGCGGACAGAGACGGGGCGCTCGCGCACCTCAGCTCCAGCTTGCCGACCTCCCGGTGAAAGTATGCGTGGCATCTTCTTTCAGACCCCCATCGGTTACCGGTTGCCCTGGCCGGCGCGGCCAGACTCTTCTCGCTCGATCTCCTTGATGGCCCGCGCGTAGTGGAGCTGGGCCTTCTTGTCCTTGGGATCGAGCTTGAACTTGCGCATGGTGGCGGCGTCCTGCGCCGTCAGTCGCACGCGGTTCGGTGATGTCGATCGGGAGGCGCTGGTGCGCGCTCCTGCGACGGGCGGTGCACCGGCCCCGCGCTGCATGTTGCCCGGCTGCCCGCCGATGCCCTTCACGCCGAGCTTCGGGAACGCTGCCGAGAGCCGCTGGGTCAGCTCGCGGAAGTGGTCCGGCGAGTTGGGGTCGATGCCCTCCCGATGGATCTGGGCCGACAGGAACTGCACGGCCTGCCCCATCTGAGCGTCGGACATCCAGGGGTTGGCCGAAGCCCACTGCTGGGCGAGGGTGTTGCGGGCAACGGTGTGCTCGCTGACAGCTGTGCCTTGAGGCCGCTGCCGTCCCTGAGCCTCCTGGCGAGCCCGCGCCATGACCTGCTCGGGATCGGGGATGGACGGGAGGACATCGCGCTCGAGTTGCGTCTTCAGACCGCGCAGCTTCTCGAGTGCCTCCTCGGCCTCGAACTCGAGGTCGGTGTTGCCCTCACGCTTGGCGATCTTGAGCGCCTCGCGCGCCGCCTTGATCTTGACGTCGAGCGCCTCGACCATGCCGCGGGCGCTTTCGCGCTGTGCTTGTGCGCCACGAGCCTCGGCAGCTGCTGCGCGAGCCATGGCCTGGAGCGCGGTGTCGTCGCGCTCCCGCTCGGCCTGCTGGCGGGCGACGCGCTCCTGGTCCAGCTGGGCGCGCAGCGTGGTCGCATCGTCAGCCTGCGGGGAGGACTGCTCGTCGGAAGTGCCACCCTGAGAGGGAGCCTGCGCCGTCCGTTGCGCAGGCTGATGAGCCGGCGGCGTGGGATCGGCGCTGGTCTCGGGTGTGTCGTCGCCATCGACGAAGTCGACCTCGATCTCCAGGTCGTCGTCCGGCGTGTCGTCGGTGAGGCCGAGCTTACCCATGGGCGACCTCCACCGCTGCAAAGCGCAGGTAGGCAACCTCGGGCGAGCGGCCCGGGACAGCCTGGGCGGTGAAGAGCACGCGAGCGTCGTCCAGCATGTCCCCCGGATTGACGCCCCACCTCTTCAGGCAGCGCCAGTGCACGAAGTAGTCGGCGCCGTCGTCGCTCCGTACCCAGCCGAATTTACGTTCGGTGTCGTACCAGCGCACGCGGCCCGCCGAGAGCGGACCATCCGGCACCTGGATCGGGGCCGGCATGGGCCGAGCTGGTGCTCGGGTCGCGTGCCCGTTCTGTTGACGAAAACTCATGCGTAGACCCCCATTCGACAGCTCATCCTCAGCGATGGTGTTGATCTGCGCAGCGACTGCGCAGCGTGCTCAGCGGCCTCTGCAGCGACTGCGTAGAGCCTCTGCAGTCTGCGCAGAGGACTGCGCAGGGCCTGCGTTGATCTGCGTTGAGCCTCTGCAGTCACTGCGCAGTGCTCGACATCATGCTGCGCAGTGACTGCGCAGTGCTGCGTAGAGCCTGCGTTGAGCTGCGCAGGCTCGACATGATGCTGCGCAGGCTCGACATCATCCTGCGTAGAGGCTGCGCAGTGACTGCGCAGGGTCTCTGCAGGGACTGCGCAGTGCTGCGTAGAGGCTGCGTTGAGCTGCGCAGTGTCTGCGCAGTCCTCGACATCATGCTGCGCAGCCTCAACGTCATGCTGCGCAGTGGTCTCTGCAGTCTGCGTTGAGGTCTCTGCAGCGTGCGCAGGGACTGCGCAGTCCTCGACATCATGCTGCGCAGCCTCAACGTCATGCTGCGCAGTGGCCTCCGCAGCGTGCGCAGCCTCAACGTCATCCTGCGTAGAGGATGCCAAGGCCCGAGCCGTGCCTGTGGAGACGGACGTCGAGCCCTTCATATTTCGAGCCCTTCAAAAAAACTAAATCCTTCGGCGTGCGCGGGGTCGACGACGCTTGTCACATGATCATCGTTCATGATCAGGAACCAGCGACCGTTGCGCATCACGCGGGTGGGGGTCTTGGGATTGTAGAGGACGAGGTCGCCGACCTTTGGGATCTCGCTCTCGTCGGCACCCTTCCAAGCGTCGCCCTTGAAGGCGAGGCTGCCGACCGACACAACCTTGCCGAGCCCATGCACCCAGAGCTGATCGCTCTCCTGGTGCTCGGTGAGGAGGATGCCGCCCTTGGACGCGCTGCGCAGTCCGACGGGCGTGACGACGACGCGCCACCACACGCCCCGGGGCACGCCCACGGGGATGGCTTCCGCGATCTCGTCGGCGAGCGTGCGCTCGGCCTGCGCGATCTTGACGGGGGAGCTGGCGCCAGCGCTTGCGCGGCTGCGGGCAGCGGCGAGGTGCTTCGGGATGAGGAGGCTCATCAGGCGACCCTCCGTCCCGAACGGCGGTCGGCTCGGTCACCGGCCTCACGGCTGGTGGGCTCGTCACCCTCGTTGGGCGCGACCTCGTTGAGGTAGGTGTGCGCCGCGTCGTCGATGAGCTTCAGGAGGCGGTCGATCGCTTTGATCTGGCCCCGCAGGTGCTCGGTCTTGTCGTCACCCTGTCCCGAGACGAGCTGAGCGATCAGCTGCTCCCGGATCGGTGTGGTCTGCGTCTTCAGGTAGTTTGTGTAACCACGAACCATCAGCTTTTTCCCCATCGCATGGGGAGCGCCACGGCTCGCATCGGTCGTCGGTCAACAGGCAGTCACGCTTATGCCGTCGATTCGCCAAAATTACAATCCGGGAATGTCAAGAAAAAACATCAAGTAGAGGTTGTTATTCCAGTTGGCTCAGCAGGAGAAGCCCCCGGCTTTAGCCGTGGGGAGCAATCAGCTGGCGAGAATCCGGCGCAGGGCGGCGTGGACAGCGTGGCTCTGCGCACCGCCGATCCGCGCTTCGCCGGCATCGTCCTCGAGCGGTGCCCCGTCGTCCATGTGGGGGTTCGCGCTGGAGGCCGCTTCTTGGTCGGGGGTGGGATTGGTCGCCCCTGTGCCCAGATCCCGATCCTTGAGCGCACGCCGCAGCTTCCTGGCGATCCTGGTGTCGCTGTGTCCGCTGTCAGGATGCTGCTCGCGCACAAGGGCGCTGACCTGGGCAATCGCGTCCTCGGGATCGAGGTGGCTGTGCTCGGCCAGGAGGGCGACGCCGGTCCTGTGCGCGGCCTTCTCGGCGGCGCCGCCTGCCGAGGGTGGTGCGTAGCCGGTGATGCTGGCGCTGGTCGGGGCAGCTGGCTTGCTCTTGAACGTCCCTGGCTTGGGGACGTTGCCAGCTTTGAACGTCCCGGGATCGGGGACGTTGACACTCGCCAAGCCCTCACGGACCTGCCGCATCATGTCGGTGCGCGACGTGGTCATGGGTGGCCTCAGCTTTCGTCCTTGCCCCAATTCCAGTCGGGCTTCTGCAGCCGGTCGCGCCCCGTATCCCAATAGGGGCTGTAGACGCCCTGCGCGCGCAACTGCTTCTTGAATTCGGGCGACATGGCAGACAGGGCAAATTCGGCGAAGTTGGCTTGCCTCTTCTTCGGCCCCGCTGCTGCGTTCTCAGGCTGTGGTCCCCAGTGGGAGCCACCACTCGTCGCCGGTTGTGAGGCCGCGGGCGCTGGCGTCGGATCGGGCGCCGCGTTGACCATCTGTTGCGAGAACGGATCAATCTGCTCGCTCGGATACCAGCCGGATGCGCCTGAGGACGCACTTGGTGCTTGCTGGCCGCCGAAGGTCGGGATCTGGCGCCCCGCGAAGGCGCCCATGTTGCCCGATTCCATGTTGCCGGCTCCTGGTGCAGCGCCCATCTGCCAGGGCTGCAGCCTGCCACCCCAGCGGCGTCCGGGACCGTAGGCGCCATGACCCCACCCTTGGCCCATACCCTGGTTTAGGCCACCGCTGTGCTGGGGCGGACCCCACTGCGCAGGCTGCGCAGGCGCCGCAGAGCTTGCTGGCGCGCTCGTCGCTGCGCTGGCGCCGGGCGCCGCTTGGTTCTGCGCCCCGCTCTGCTGAGGCTGCTGCGTGGCAGGCAAGCTGCCGAATGCTCCGAAGGCCACGGGATCAGTCTCCTCTCGCTGCGAAGGCGCCCTTGTCGTCGGAGGCCCACTCGGCCCGCCGCTCGCGCTTGTCCTTGCCGGGCGTCAGCCGGATGCGATTGCTCTCGATCAGGTTGCCCCAGGCGCGATTCATGTCCGCCTTGTCGACCTTGGCGCCCGCATCCTGGAGGTAGCGCAGCGCCTCGGCCTGATTGAGGTTCGGGTTGGCCCGGAAGGCCTGCTCCAACAGGCTCTCGTGACGCGCCACCTCCTTCGCGTTGCGGATGGCGCGCGTGCTCTCCGCCATGCGTGTGACAGACGCCTCGAGCCCTGAGGGCTTCGCCTCGGATGCGACGCCTGCTGGGGATGGCGTGGTGGGAGGAGCCGGCGCTGCCCCGGGCACAGGTGTGTCCGAGATCTCACGTCGGATCGCGTCGATCCGAGCCTGAGCGTCCTGTGCCGCCACAGTTCGGTCGCCGATGCCTCTCGCCCGCTCGGCGCGGCCTGCGCTGTCGAGGGCGCCCTTCAGCTCGGCTTTGGGTGCCGGGTTGGCGAGGCTGCCGACCTTGTGTCCGGTGCCGTACATGATGGCGCCCGAGAGGATCTGCGGCATGCCGTCGATCAGGTACTGCACCGGATCGGCGAAGTGCGCCTTGGCCCGCTCCTTGGCGCCGGAGCCTTCGGGAGCGAACGTGGCATCGATCGCATCGCCGATCGACCGCACCTCGAAGGGTGCACCTGCTGCGAGCGTGGTCGCCGCGGCCCCCTTGAGGCGGTCACTCACCGAGGGGTTCAGAAACTGCGCCGCCTGCGTCTCGGCCAAGGCTGCCTTGCCGACGTCGTCCCCGGCACCATTGACCGCATCGAGAAGCCGGCGTCCCTCAGCCCCCTTGCGAACGGCCGTCGAGGCGCCGAGGAGCGCCGGGACAGCGTAGGCCGCGCCCATGGCGTGGGACGCGATCTCGGGGTGGCGATCCCAGAAGCCTTGATCCTGGAAGGCCTTCAGTCGGCGCTGGTGGTCGGCCTGCTCCGTGCCCCAGGCGGTCTCGCGACCGCTCTCCCAATCCTTCAGCTGCTGCTGGAAGGTCTGCTGGAGCTGCGGGTAGGCGTCCCGGGCCTCGCGCTCGATGCGATCGGCTTCCTTGCCGGCGCGCATGGCGTGCTTCTGCTGGACGAGGCTCTGGTAGGCCGGGCTCTGCTCGTAGCGCTGACGCGCCGACCTCGCATGATCGTCGATGGAGGGCAGCGCAGGGCGCGGCACCTCGTAGGTGGTCTCAAACTGCTGGCGCGAGCGCTCGACCGGCACCGTGACACGATTGCCATCGCCGGAAGCCCGGGCCTCGGAGGCGACACCGTGGCCGACACCGTAGGCTCCAAGAGTGGTCGCGGCGACGCTGGCGGCCTCGGGGCTCATGCGCAGCGCGGGAGCGACGGCGCGGCCTGCTGAGCCGGCAGCGGGGAGCAGGAGCGCGGCGTCGGCAGCGCGGGGATCTTCTTGCACGCCCTTGCTGAGCCGGCCCTCCGTGGCGAGCGTCTTGACGCCATTGGCGAGCCGGGCGATTGAGCCGAGCATGTCAGGGCCGAGGCTCAGCAGAGTTGCGATGCCCTCGACCTGTGGCGACAGGAAGCTCTGGCCGATGTCGGTCTTGTCGAGCGACTTGGTGGCCGCGTCGGCCATGGCGCGGATCGCTGCCGTCTGACTGTCGGCGTCGCGGGCCGTGCTGGCGAGCACGCCATCATCGCGCACACCAGCGGCCAGCTCACCAGCGGGCCCCTTCTGCCACTGCAGGCGGTTGAGATCCTCGGACACCGGCTGATTGCCGTAGAAGGCGCCGAAGCGCGAGTCGTCAGCCATGGGGCGCTCCGTTGTCGAATGGCCGATGCGCGGTGCCGCACCGCGGGCAGTAGATGCGCTGTGGGGTGATCGAGAACACCTGGCTCCCGCACTTGCACTCGAGCTGCATTTCATCGGGCCGCGTGATGGGGTTGATGATCACGCCGCGCATGGTGGCGCACTTGGGGCACTGCAGATTGACCGTGCCGACCGGGATCACCGCGTGCCACTCGTGGCGGCAGCAGAGGCACTTGGCCGGGCCTGTCACGCAGGTCGTCTTGAGTTGACCGTTCTCGATGCGCATGGCGGGCTCGCCAGCGGAGACGATTGTCCTCGGCTTCGCGAGGCTCCCGGTCATCCTCGGCTGCGCCGCGACGGGGACGCTGCCGGGTATCTTATGCTGCGCCGCGACGGGGACTCTGCCGGGTATCCCAGCGCTGTCCGCCGCCGGGCGGCGATCGTTGAAGGGGATCACGTTGGACATCATTAGGCGTCTCCTTCGGGCGGCGTCTCGCCCCTGAGGCTGGCGAGGCGATCAGAGCGAGCCGGGAGCTTGGCGCTCTTCAGCAGCTCACGCGCCACCTTGGCGTTGTCGCTCGCCGTCCTGGCCTGCCGCCGCTGCTCGTCATGCTGGCGCTGCGACAGCCGATCGATCTGGCGCATGGTGGCTTCGGCCTCGCGGTCGGCCTGTTTGATCTCGGCCTTGGCCTGCTCCTCGGCGAGCTTCTGTGCGGCCTTCTCGGCGTCGGCTTGCGCCTTCACTGTCGCCTGCATCTGGGTCGCCTCGGCCTTGGCCGCGGCCTGCATCCGGATGCCCTCGGTCTTGGCCTGGGCTGTAGCCATCTCGGCCTCGGCCTTGGCCATCGGGTTCTCGGGAGGCTGCTCGGGAGGTGGGCCTTGCTCTGGACCCGGTCCCGGCTGTCCACCCGGCCCCTGGTTCGGACCCGGCAGTCCCTGCATCTGGCCCATCAGGTGGACGAACTGCGCCGCCATCTGCGCGATCACTTCGGGCGGCACCTGCGGGTCATTCGGCAGGAGCGTCGGCTTGCCGGTGATGGGATCGAGCACGGGCACCGGCAGGCCGGCCATCCGCACCTGCGTCTGGTAGGCGTAGGCGAGGTGCTCGCCGATGTGGGCCTGCATGGCGGGGCCGATGGCAGCGCTGACCTGCGGATGGCCACCGAACCCCTGGTGCTGCATGAAGGCGAGATGCACCTGGATGTGCGCCATGTGGTCTTGCTCAGGGAAGGCCTTGATCGGCTTCTGCACGAGCAGCGCGGCGTTCTCGCTGCCCGGGTCCATGGGCTCCGGATCATCCGAGATGCTCATCAGCTCGTCGATGTCGGGCACCTTCATCGCTTCGAGGAAGCGCCTGACCGCGACCTTGCGATCGATCAGGTCCGGGTGCTCGCCGGCAGTCTGCAGGACGCCCTGCGCGATCTGGATGCGCTGCGTCGTCGAGAAGATGTTCGGGTCCGAGACAGGGATCACGCTCGTGCCGGGCGCGAAGTCCTGCATGTAGAGCGTGCGCGGGTCGCCGCCGACCTCGTAGGGGTAGCCATCCTCCGGCACGTTCTCACGGGCCAGCTCGAGCCGGACCTCCAGCTCGTCGGCACAGGACGCGTGGAGGCCGCGGTGGATCGCCGAGTAGACCTTGTGGCCCTGCTCGATCAGCGCGACGACGGAGCCCACTGGGGCGCCCTTCGCTTGAGCTTCGCCGGTCATCGCCTCGGTGGTCGACGT
>LNFM01009678.1_pt1 | contig 13911 bp, 16 predicted proteins | sample 596031 | NCBI WGS metagenome assembly LNFM01 (sample SAMN04254537, study PRJNA301005) | activated carbon metagenome | isolation source: dual media filters at the Ann Arbor, Michigan drinking water treatment plant | place: USA: Ann Arbor
ACATCATCGGCCTGTCCGGCCTCATCACGCCCTCGCTCGATGAAATGTGCTTCGTTGCAGCCGAAATGGAGCGCCAGGGCTTCAATGTCCCCCTCCTCATCGGCGGCGCCACGACAAGCCGCGTTCACACGGCAGTAAAAATCGCGCCGAACTACACCCGCGGTCAGGCACTCTACGTGCTCGACGCCAGCCGCGCCGTCGGCGTCGTCTCCAATCTGCTGTCAGACACCGAGAAGGATAATTTCGTCGCCAAAACGAAGGCGGAATATACAAAAGTGCGCGAGGCCCATCTCGCCAACGAAGCCAAGAAAAATCGCATCCCCCTCTCAGCCGCCCGCTCGAACCCCTTCAAGATCGACTGGAAGCTCTACAACCCACCCAAGCCCACCTTCATGGGCCCCCGTGCTTATCCGTCCTACGATCTGGCCGAGCTCGTCCCCTACATCGATTGGACGCCCTTCTTCCAGACGTGGGAACTCGCCGGCCGCTATCCGCAAATCCTCTCCGACAACAAGGTCGGCTCGGAAGCCAAGAAGCTCTTCGATGACGCGCAGGAGATGCTCAAGCGCATGGTCAAGGAGAAGTGGATCACCGCCAATGGCGTTGTCGGCTTCTGGCCCGCCAACAGCGTCGGTGACGACATCGAGGTCTACTCCGGCGAACCGCGCATCATGAAAATGGCGACGCTGCACACGCTGCGCCAGCAGATCGCCCGCGACCCCGCCCGCGACCGCGCCCACACCGCGCTTGCCGACTTCATCGCGCCCAAGGAAACCGGCCTCAAGGACTACATCGGCGGCTTCGCCGTCACCACCGGCATCGGCGAAGAAGAGGCGCTGGCGAAGTACATCAAAGAAACCGACGACTACGGCCGCATCCTTGTGAAGGCGCTCTCCGACCGGTTCGCCGAAGCCTTCGCCGAGCGCATGCACGAGCGCGTGCGCAAGGAACTGTGGGGCTACGCAAAATCGGAAAAATACGCCCCCGACGAACTGATCCTCGAAAAATACCACGGCATTCGTCCGGCCCCCGGCTATCCAGCCCAGCCCGATCACACCGAAAAGGCGACGCTCTGGAAACTGATGGATGTGCCCCGCAACACGGGCATCAAGCTCACGGAGAGCTACGCCATGTGGCCCGGCGCGTCGGTGTCAGGCCTCTACTTCGCCCACCCCGAGAGCCACTACTTCGGCGTCGGCAAGGTCGAACGCGATCAGGTCGAGGAGTACGCCGCGCGCAAAAAATGGACGGTGGAAGAGTGCGAACGCTGGCTCGCCCCGGTGCTCAACTATGATCCGGCAGCAGCGCGCGCCAAGGTGGCGTGAGACCTTTCTGAGCCCGCGCATCTATCCCGTTGTTTGCCCGTCATATCGCCCGTGTTAGCATTTGTTCGGAAATGCGGGCGACTCACCACAGCGCGCCCGCGCGTGCAACACGGGGGAACACGATGCTGGGACGATTGGTACTGCTGCTCTTGCAAATTGCGGGCGGCTACTTTCTTGGAAACATTGCGATGGGCTATATCCCGGTCCCGGGAAACCTGTCGCTCTTCGCCTTTGCGGTCGTCGTCTCCGTCATCATCTATTTGATCGGCGTGGTCGCCTCGCAGATCGTCAAGGACGTCGGGATGCCCTCGACGAATGCACTGTCTTCGGCGCTGGTCCTCGCCCTGATTTTCGCCTTGGTTTGGACCTTTGTTCCGCCCCTCGTGCCCGACATCCCGTGGAGCAAGGTGCCTGCGCGGTGGGCCGTTCTGATCGGCGCGGTTCTGGGTTACTTCGCCAAACGCTGACCCTGAAGCTGACTGCTGGAAAAATGAAAAGCGCGGGAAGAGGGCTCCCGCGCTTTTCTAAATTAGGCGTCGTCGGACATCGTCGCGCGCGTTGATCGCGCGTCACACATAGCCCAAGCAAATGGCCGCAATAAACGCAAACGACGTGCAAGCGGCCAGGATGTTGAGCGGTATCGTCATGCCCATAGTGCCTCCCTAGACGTTGGTCGTGAGATCAGAACGTACGGTTCAATCCGCTTGTTCCAAAACCGCCAGTTTTTATTCTTATCCAGACGGCGAGGTCTGTCTGGGGGGAGTAAATGATGCGAGCCGCAGGTGCGCAACAGAAAACGATTCCGCAGCGCACAGGGACAGCACACCCGCTCATCCGCAAATCTGCTTAGGATCAAAATAGCCAGGAACATCCATTCCGCCACGTGTACGGCCAACCTGCCGGCGAAGGCGCCTGTGAAAGACTGCCATTTAAAGGAATTGGCGCCTATGGGCTCACACCACGTGTCGCCGCGCGCCAACGGCCGGCCGCGACCGACTAGCGCCGGGGCCGTCCCCTTCGCAGTGCCGCAACGAATTCTCGTGATGAGCGCGTTGTGAAGCTCACGTCAGGCTAAAGGCGCCGCCGCAAGAGCATTTCCGCGGTCCCCGGCGCCACCAGATCCGGGATTTCACCCGTCCGTTCAAATCCGTTCGCTGCATAGAAACGAAGCGCATCGTCGTTGAACGTCGACGCCAGCACCCACACATTCTTCTCGCCGTGCCGCGCGGCTTCCTGCGCCAGCCAGGCCAGAAACATGCCCCCCAATCTGCGCTTCTGGTAGTGCGGCAGTATGCCGAGAAATTGCACGTACGGACCCCGCAGCCAATTCAGACGAACACCCACCGCACCGGCCACGTCATTGCCGACCATGATGGCATAGCGCGGGGCACTCTTCTCAAGCGTGCCAAAATATGTGGTCAGCGCTTCGGCGGGATATCCAAGCCGTGCCCACGGATCGATGGCAGCGAAGAGGGGCCCGAGCTTTTGCGCCTCACCCGGTGGCAGAGGACGCATCGACACTGCGCCCGTCCCATCTCCGAACAAATCGGTCTCGTATCGTTCAACGGGCAGGGTCGACTGGCTCATGGGTCTTCTCCGCGGGCTTATGCTCAATCTTGTTCGGACGCGGCTTGAAAAACGTATCGTACTTGTCCGTGTCTCCCGGCCGTGTGTCGTAGCAGGTGGCGGAGATTTCAGGCGTTCCTTGGGCGAGAAGCTCCGAGACGGTTACGAATTCGTATCCCTTCGCCTTCATTTGCGGAATGGCGATCGCCAGCGCGTCCGCAGTATTGAACCCGCGGCCGTTGCTGTGCCCGATGATGATGGCGCCCGGCTTGGCGCGCAGCATCGCATCCGCAATCGCTTGGGCCGACTGCGCCGGCACCGGATCACCCGTCGACAAATCCCATTGAATAGCCAGCAATCCCGCATCGTTCACCGCGTCGAGCGACGCTTGGTTGCAGGCTCCGAACGGAAAGCGAAACAGCCCCATGCGCGGCGGGATCGATGCAACGCTGGCATCACCTTTCGCACACGAGCGAGCGCCTAGCGCCGCACGCTGCACTTCGTAAGAGCGCTGTGGGCCGTCGATTTCCTCGATGAGAGCATTGCCAGAAAGAAGACGGAGATTGCGGTGCGCTTCGGCGTGGTTTGCCATTTCAAACAGCGGATCGGCCATCAACTGTTGCGTCCGTTCGCTATGCGAGCGCATCCACTTACCACCAGAGAAGAACGTCGCCTTGACCCCATTCGCACGCAGATAGTCGACAAGCGCCGCATCATAGCCCGTCACTTGTCCCGGCGTTTCGCACATGTCGAACGTGAGCGCGACGAGCTTTTTGCCCGGCGGCAATTTCACCCGCCGGATGGCCCCGCGCCATTCCTTTGCGATCGGCGCAAACGGTGCCAGCGTCATCGCGGGCAGGGGCGCATCGAACGTATGCACGCCCTTGGTGATCTTCTTCTCCTCCGGCGGCCCTGTCAGCAAAGCGGCCGGCCAGCAGCGGTTCATCAGTTGTGTGCGGTCCACCGCATGCGCAGGCCCAGAGAGCAGCATAACAGCAAGACCGGCGACGCCACGAGCGAACCTCACATCATTCCCCCTTGAATTGGGGCTTGCGCTTGTCCGCGAACGCGCGGCGCCCCTCGGCATAATCGGCACTGTCAAAGCAGGCTTTCACGAGTGCCTCCAATCGCGCGATGTCCGCCGTCTCGGGCTTCAGCGTCAACGCATCGATGGCAGCCTTCGCCGCACGGATCGTCATCGGCGCATTGGCGGCAATGGTCTCTGCGAGTGCACGCATCTCGCGATCGAGCACATCTGATGAATGCACCCGATTGACGAGCCCCATCGCCAGCGCCTCGCTGGCATTGAACCGCCGGCCGGTGAACAGCAACTCCTTCACCGACGCCGGCGGCGCCAGTGTCAACAACGTGCGCACCCACCGGGGATGGTAACCCAAGCCCAATTTCGCGGCCGGAATGGCGAACGTCGCCGCATCGTTTGCGATCCTGAGGTCGCAGCACGCGGCAATGCCCAATCCGCCGCCGAGACAAAACCCCTCGATCATCGCCAGCGTCGGTTTCCCCGCCCCCAGCAGCGCTTCGAAGGCGGCGTGGTTGAGCGCGTCGTACGTCTTCGCCGCATCGCCTGTCCGCGCGCTGTCGAATTCGGAGATGTCGGCCCCCGCCGAGAACGCCTTTCCCCCCGCCCCCTTAAGCACGATCACCCGAACGGACGCATCGGCCTCCGCCTCGCCCACCAAGCGCGGGATCGCCGCCCACATGGTTGACGTCAGCGCATTGAGCCGCGCCGGGTTGTCGAGCACCAGAACGGCGAGCCCGCCATCCCGCTCCAAACGCAGTTCCGGGGTTGTCTCAACGGCCATAACGGGTCCTTACATGGATGCGCGGGATCGAGCCGACATCTATGGCCCTGATCCGCGCGCTTGCAACGCCGCCTCTGGTCGCGATGTTGGCAGCCCCGTCCAGTACGCCCTGCAACATGAAGCGCCGCCCGCGCCGTTGGCAATTCCCTTCGCTCCGCCGGAGGTTTAGATTGACGCTTAGCCGATCGCCGGATACCCGGTTTGGCCTGCCCGGGGGGTCTCCGCGGGCGCTGACACTGCGGCTAAGCCGCGAGCCCTAAACCGCAAGGACTTCGTCTCCTATGTCCGCGTCCCGTTCAGAGAAAGCCGCAGGCGTTCCGCCTCGCGGGGGTGTGAAGCCCAAATCGAAAACGGCTGGTAAAGTCGCATCCGCCGATCCGGTCTGGGAACAGGTTCTGCGTGAGGCCCAGGCGGCCATGGCCGGAGAACCGGCGCTGACCGGGTTCATCTTCGCGACCGTCGTCAACCATTCACGCCTGGAGGACGCCATTGCCCACCGCGTCGCTCAGCGCCTCAATCATTCCGACGTCGACGCCGGCCTCATCTTCCAAACGTTCCAGGATGTGCTCGACAGCCAGCCGAGCCTTTCGCAATCCGTCCGCGCCGACCTCGCCGCCGTCCTCGACCGCGACCCCGCCTGCAATCGCTATCTCGAGCCCTTGCTGTTCTTCAAAGGCTTCCACGCCCTCGTGACGCACCGCTTCGCGCATGAACTCTGGCGCCAGGGCCGCAAGGATTTTGCACTCTATCTGCAAAGTCAGTCGTCGAAAATCTTCACGACCGACATCCATCCCGCGGCCCGCTTCGGACGCGGCATCATGCTGGACCACGCCACCGGCTTCGTCGTCGGTGAAACCGCAGTCGTCGGCGACAACTGCTCCTTCCTGCATGCGGTCACCCTCGGCGGCAGCGGCAAGGCGACCGGCGACCGCCATCCCAAGATCGGTGCCGGCGTACTCATTGGAGCCGGGGCAAAGATCCTAGGCAACATCCACGTTGGCAATTGCGCGCTCGTCGCCGCCGGCAGCGTTGTCTTGCAGGATGTGCCCCCCAACATGACAGTCGCCGGCGTCCCGGCCCGCGTTGTGGGCCGCGTCGGCTGCGCCGAACCCGCCCGCTCGATGGATCAGATGTTGGCCGCCGAAAACCTGGGGCCCGACGACTACGGCATGCTGTGACATCGCAGTCAGCCATGCAAACTTCATTTCAGACAATCGGAGACGTGCAGTGACGAAAGAAGAAATCGCGAAGGTTGAAGCATTCCTGCGCAAAACGTTCGGCACCAAGAACTTGAGCATCCGTCCCCGTCCCAAGAAAGACGACAGTGCCGAGGTCTACATTGGCGATGACTTCGTCGCCGTCCTCTTCCGCGAAGACGAAGACGGCGAAGTGTCCTACCAATTCCAGATGGCCATTCTCGACGTCGATCTCGAAGAAGCCTGAGCAGCCGAAGGGGCAGGGCAAGGGGCGCCGATGATCTTTTCTCTGGGCGATGCGCGTGTGATCATGCCAAGCGATGGCCGCGCTTGGGTTGCGCCAAACGCCGTCGCGCTGGGCAAGGTCGAACTGTGCGAGGATGCCAGCGTCTGGTTCAGCGCCGTCCTGCGCGGCGACAATGAGGTGATCCGCGTCGGCGCCCGCTCCAACATCCAGGACGGCTGCGTCCTCCACACCGATCCAGGCTTTCCTCTCACCATCGGTGCGGATTGCACCATCGGCCACATGGTCATGCTGCACGGCTGTACCATCGGCGACGGCAGCCTGATCGGCATAGGCTCCATTGTCCTCAATGGCGCCAAGATCGGTGCAGGTTCTCTCGTCGGAGCCAACACGCTGATCACCGAGGGCAAGGAATTTCCACCCCGCTCGATGATCTTGGGCTCGCCCGGCAAAGTCGTGCGCGAGCTCTCTCAAGAAGAAAGCGATCGTCTCAGGGGCAGTGCAGGCCGCTATGTCGCCAACTGGAAGCGCTACGCTGCCAGCTTCGCCTCCCAGGATGAAGGTCCACAAACGGCATAGAGCCGAACGCGACCTGCATCCGGCTCTATGAATTTCGCAACAGTTCGTGCCCGCTTTAGCGACCGTCCTGCACACCAGCGAGTGACGAGGGAGCGCCCGCATCCTGCGGATCGAGCGACACCCACACCTTCGGATCGAGATACGACTGGCGCATCACGAACTGATAACTGGAGCGGGCCCAAAGCCGCACATCGTCGCTCTTGTTGTCGAGCACGAAGTCGCCCTGACTGGTCCGCGCGGTCAGCACGGCGTGGCCTTCGCCCTTTTCGTCGCGCACGACCGTCAGCAGGAGTGAACTCGACGGCCAGCCACGGCCAATGAGAATTTTCTGTTTCAGCAGCGCGTAATCTTCGCAGTCGCCCTTCTCGCCCGGCAGCGTCCAGTATTCGCTGATCCCATAGATCTCCGAATCCGTCGCCGGTTCAACCGAACGGTTCACGATGCGGTTGACCTCGTCGAGATCGCTGAGGCTTTCCGGGGTCGCCTCGAAGCGCCCCCCGTTCCCGCGCTGAACGCAATGCTGCGGGCTCTGCTCACAGAACCGCACAAAGCCATACGGCGGCTGCGATGATCCAAACACCCGCATGAACGCCGTGCGCTCAAAGAGGGCAGGCCTAGGCTTGGGCTCCGCCACGGCCTGGGTGGCAAGAGCGGCACCAAACGCGGCGCCAGCGACGACGACTGCAACGCACTTCATGACACAACCCCGTACTAACTGCGCTACTCTAGCGTAAAATTCTCGTTGTCCCCTGAACGTGAAGCCCGGCATTTGATCAAACTTTTATCTATTTGCCGCGCCAGTCTTTTTGCTCAAACGTCGTGGTGTCCGCACGTCTTCAGGCCCACCTTCCGGGCCTTATGCTCTCATCGTCCTGAGAAATGCCGCCGCAAAGCCTCGGGTTCCTGGATATCGATGAAACGGACCCCGATGCCCTGTTCGTGATGGCGCATGACACGCGCTCTCAGCCGTCCCAGTGTCAGAATGGTTCCCACCGGCGGCCGCACGTCCATGTTCAGCGAAGCGCCTGAAATCGACACGTCCACGACCCTGCAATCGAGGGTTTCCCCGCTATCGAGCACAACCGAATGGCTCCGGTCCTCGACCGAAAGGCGGTCGTGCTGGCGCTGCGTGCTGCCACTTAGAACGTCGCGGTTGATCAACCAGGTCAATTGGGCGGCGAGCTTTTCGCGCTTGTGCGACGTGATCTTAAACTGCATGGCGAAGCCGCCCTCGAACAGGCGGATGACGTGGCCTTCAAGCCCACCAAGATGATCGAAATAGACGACAATCCGTTCCCCGGCATCGACCTCAATGGGCGAGTTGATCGCCGCACCGCCAACCGAGATATCATTCAACTTGCAGGGGTATTCGTGCCGGTTGTTGCGCATGAAGCGGCCGAGCAAGGGCAGGGCGACGCGCCGATGACGCCGCTGATCCGTCGCGGGCCGAGCGCCCAGGATCGCGAGTTCCTTAAGAGCATTAAGTGCGTTTGACATACTCAAGGGCCCGATCGCCAACCTGCGTTTTTTCGACGGCTCCAAAGCAAACGAACACGCCAAGCGTGGTCGGCTTTAGGCCATCTCGCAGTGACTATGAGGGGGAGGCTCTTAATGAACGCCTAAAGCCCCCCTTAAACTGGGACATAGAGGCAGGGTTCTGGGATGGAGGATCACGATGTAAAGTCGGCGGGAGCAGCGCCCGTCAACAGGTTAGACCTTAGGAGCAAAGCCGTCGCCGGACGTGCTCAAGCCGCCCTCGAAGACGCGGAACTGGCGTCGATCCGAGCGGACAATCCGGGAATGTCGCACGCGCGGATGAAAAGGGGCTTGCCGGTCGTCGATGCTATCGAGCGCCGGATGGGGATGACCATCGGGCCAGATGACCCTCTCACTCCGCAAATGCAGGGTGGCGATGGGCTCGGTGTCGAGCCACGCCGGCGTCTTGAGCAAGCTGAGCACACCGAGAAACCGGTCCGCGCAAGCTTGGCCGTGGACCAGCGGTAAAATGAGGATCTCCGTCGGAACCAGGTTGCCCGAAGCCGTCTCGCCGTCCGCCAGAATGACAACCACGCCACCCTGAACACAGACCGTGTTCAAACGCGGCCCCAATGTCGTGCTGCCATGTCCCTCCCCCCAGACATCGAGGAAGTTGCGCCCTCTAAATTCCCTTTTGAAAAGCTCGCACAATCGCGTGCCGGCCAGCCGGAACGGGAATGTGCCGGCATCCTGTCGTTCTAAGATAAACGTATCAGGCAGCGCGTTACCCATGCTGGCAGGCTCGATCTCGAACCGGTGCGGTGCCCTTCGGCCGCCTCGAAGCCCGTTCCAGTAGGAATACAATGCCTGGGTCGTCGTGTGTCTCATTATGACCATCGAGCGGTCCCGCCACACAGAGGACGGGTGTTAAAGGGGCGGCATACCTGGGGCGGCATCCGTGTTCACGCACTCCATCGCAGCTTCCATGCCAGCGATGCCCGGTTCCGGCAGTTCGCCGCACCGCGTCGTAAACCGCCGCGTCACACCGCCGGCGGACTGAGTTAAGGGGTTGCCGCCCGGCGTCCGTCCCGTCATCGTGATCGCGTCGGGATCGAGCCTGCGGGCCGCGCTCTTCGGCTCACCAGGAGGATGCATTGACCAACGAACATCGTGAACGCCCCGCAGCCAGCGAGGACGGATCGCATGCCCCTGTTTCAAACGGCGAGTTACCCACCACAGAACCAGCGCCCCGCGAGCCCATATTCAATGTGCCGCCCATGGTGCTTGCGCTGCTCGCCATCATGCTCGCCGTGATGGGCTACCGCCTCATGCTGAACGACGATGCCGACACGGCGTTCGTCCTGTTGATGGCCTTGATCCCGGCCCGGCTCAGCGGCTACGCGGCCGAATTGCCCGGTGGCGTCACGGCGGTCTATACGCAGTTCATCACGCATATGTTTGTCCACGCCGACGCGATGCATTTGGCCTTCAACAGCGCTGGACTGCTGGCCTTCGCCGGCGCTCTAGAAAAGCGCATCGGCGCGCTTCGCCTACTGGCGTTTTTCACTGTCTGTGGCCTAGCCGGAGCCGCGGCCTTTATTGCTTTCAATCCCGGACTTCTGGCACCGATGATTGGCGCGTCAGGCGCGATCGCTGGATTAATGGGCGGAGTCATGCGCTATTTTTTCAGCGCTATGGATAATCGCGGCGGTCTGCGCCGCCTCAATCAGGCACCACGTAGTATTCCGCTGAAAGGTTTGTCTGTTGCATTGCGAGACCGCCGCCTTCAGGTCGTGACGGCCTCCTTCATCGCCATGAATCTCGCTGCAATGGTAGGTTTTGGCGACATCAACGCCAATTCGGCCATCGCGTGGGAAGCCCACGTCGGCGGATATCTCGCTGGTTTATTTCTATTCGGCCTATTTGATATTGCGCCGCGTCATGAAGATGTCCCCGAAATCCGGGACAATTGACTCTTGAAACCTGCGACAAGTTCGATCACGATCATCCCAGTTAAATGAGAGCGTCGCATTGGCCAGAAACAACAAGGGCGGCAGTGCCGGAGAGCATCGGCAGGACTGAGGGACATCGCGTCCCAGTCACGTGTGATCTCCGGCGTGCCGCCTAGGGAAGTGTCTGCGTCAACAAACGGCACCTGACGGGAGAAGACACCATGAATGTTGCGACCATATTGAGAGCGAAAGGCCGCTCCGTCACGACAGTGCGGCCCGACACAACATTGCAGGACGTTGCCGGAAAACTCGCCGCCCGCAAGATTGGTGCGGTCGTGGTGGTCGGAGATAACGGTGCCGTTGACGGCATTATTTCCGAGCGCGACGTGATCCGCGCGATCGCCGAGCGCGGCGTCGCCGCTCTTGAGATGCCCGCATCACGTTTCATGACGCGGGACATCATCACCTGCAGCGAGACGAGCCTTGTCGATGAAGCAATGGAAATCATGACGACGGGCCGCTTCCGCCATTTACCAGTGGTCGAAGATGGATCGCTTGTCGGGATCATTTCGATCGGTGACGTCGTCAAAAACCACGTCGCGACCGTGGAGATGGAAGTCTCCGCCATGCGGGGTTATCTGGCGACGGGCTGAACGGTTCGGCCCATAGCTGATTTGCCAATCGTCGGGCTGACGATGGCGCATCACGTCTGATGCCTTGAAATTGAGAGGCCGGCAGCCACGGGCGCCGGCCTTTGCCGTCTTCAAGCGTGCGCGTGCAGCCGCTCATCCACGTCGCGCCGCAATTTCAGTTCCCGCGCAATGTCCTCAGCTTCCCGGCGCGTCGCAGCTTCCCCCCGCGCGATAGCATCTTCCGCGCGATGAAAGTCGAACAGCCCGATGCCGTGGAGGCGCGGACTAATGAGCGAATCCGGCGGATCGCCAGCGAGCCGCGAGCGTGCAATCCGGTCTTGGACAATGTTGAGCGCATCAACCATGACGGTCGAGATCCCCGGCGCATCATCGCCCCGTCCGAACAACTGCCGCGTCAGAAGCCAGCGCGCTCCAACGCCCGCCTTTTCGTTCACGACGGGCTCTTCTGCGACTGCTGTCTCCTCGCGCTCGACTTGACTGACGATGGCGTTCGCCGCCGCCGAACGGCATGAGATGTCATAGTTCAGATTGACCGCGATGACGTAGCGCGCGCCGAGAGCCCGGCACACCGAAACCGGAATGGGATTGACCAGCGCGCCATCGAACAGCCAGCGACCATCGATCTTCACAGGTTTGAAAATACCCGGCAGCGCATACGACGCGCGGATCGCATCCGCCAAACGTCCGCGCGACAGCCAAACCTCGTGTCCCGACCCAATTTCGGTCGCAACCGCTGTAAAACGCTTCTCGAGATCTTCGATGCGCCTGTCGCCCAGATGCCGCTCCAGCCGCTCGCAAAGCTTCTGCCCCGAAATCAATCCCGTTCCCGCAAGATTGAAATCGAGATACCCGAACACGCGCCGCTTGGTCAGGCTGCGTGCAAAATCTTCCAGCTCATCGAGTTGCCCGGCGAGATGGCATCCGCCGACAACCGCGCCCATCGATGTGCCGACCACGATATCTGGCTTAATGCCAGCCGCAGCAAGCGCACGGATCACACCAATGTGTGCCCAGCCGCGCGCCGCGCCGCCACCCAGTGCCAATCCAATTTTTGCGCCCGCCATTTGATCGCTCCGACCGCTTGCGGAAGTCAGCTGGATAGCAATACCCATGCCGCTCGCTGCCAAGAATGCATCACCCAGGGTGCCAGGAGGACATTAAGGTCGCCCTAGAAGATTGGTAAAATGATTACTGCGCCGTGTTACGAAAAGGTTCGTTTCGGCAAAAAGTCGGCGATGCTGCAATGCGTTTTATCGTGCTGCAACGCGCAATCAGCTATGAAGTCACGCGGTCCAGCCGCACTGATCCAGGCACGCCCACCGCCACAACCCGGTAAAAGCACGATCCAGCACCCGTGTGGCATGCAACGCCGGCACCTTCGACGCGCACCTTCATCCAAATCGCATCCTGATCGCAGTCGACACGCATTTCTACGATCTGCAGAAGGTTGCCGCTCTCCTCGCCCTTTTTCCAGATCCGGGCGCGCGACCGGCTCCAAAAGTGCGCGATCCCCGTATCGACGGTGAGGCGCAGCGCGTCCGCGTTCATCCACGCGAGCATCAACACCTCGCCTGTCGCCGCATCCGTGGCGACGGCCGCAATGAGCCCATCGCGATCGAAGCGCGGCGTGAGGATAGATCCCTGCTCGAGTTCGGCGGCAGGCGTATCGGGGGATGTCGGTTTGGGCATGGTGCCGTCCAGTTCGAATGCGCCTATATATACATGCGACCCAACCCGCCAACGGCGGTAAACGCAAAAGAGCCCGCCAACGGCGGTAAACGCAAAAGATCCCACATGGCCGACCTTGACGACATCTACAACTTAAAAATCCTCGAACTGGCCGCCGCCATTCCCCGGACAGGGGAACTGCCCGCTCCGGCACTGCGCGGGGAAGCCCATTCCAAGCTGTGCGGGTCGACCGTCGCAGTGACGCTTACTCTGGATGACGCGAGCGAAGTGGTCACCGGCTTCGGCCAGACCGTCAAGGCCTGCCTGCTCGGGCAAGCCGCTGCCTCCATTGTGGGCCGCGAAATCGTGGGCACATCGATCACTGAGTTCAACGAGGTCGCAGCGAGCATGCGCCGTATGCTCAAGGACAACGGCCCCGCGCCCACCGGCCGCTGGTCCGACCTCGCCCTGTTGGAGCCCGTGCGCGACTACCGCCATCGCCACGCCTCCACGCTCCTCATCTTCGACGCCATCGAACGCGCCTTGGCGGCCGGCGAGGGCCTAGCCAGCTCTGGCAGCAACGGCGCACCGCGTCGCAGCGCCGGTTGAAGGCCGTGACACAGCTGGCAAAAAATCTCCTGAAAGCCCCGGTCCACCTCTACCGGGCCACACTCCGGCCCTGGATCGGCATGGAGTGCCGTCACGCGCCCTCCTGTTCCGAGTACGCACTCGAAGCCATCGACAAGAACGGGGCCTGGAAGGGCTTCTGGCTTATGATCTCGCGGATCACCCGCTGCCATCCCTGGGGGACCCACGGCTACGACCCAGTGCCCGACCTGAGCGGCGAACATCACACCCTGGCCCCTTGGCGCTATGGCCGCTGGCGGCGCGGGCGCTCGCCAGACCCACACACCCCAACGCCATCTTAAGCTGCGTCAGATACAGCCTCGATGGCCGCCACCACGGGAGCAGCCGGCATCTCGATTGTAGCAAAGCGCTCGGACTCAATCGGCGCGTACACCGTCTCGCGGCCGAGTTCCACCACCGTCATGCAGAATTCCACCAGCGAGTCGAACGCGCGCTGGGCGACATACTCGAACGCCTTCATTTCCCACACCGAGCCCGCCTGCAAAAGCTGACCCTGCAAAATCGTCTTCACCGTAATTTCTGGGCAGGCGTCACTTTTCAGAAGCGCACCAACATGGGGTGCCAACGGCCCGGTGGGCTGTGTCATAGAGGCGGGAAAACCGTTCGAATAGGCCGCGCGTTTGAACAGGTTCTCGGATGCGAACAGCTCTTCCAGCTTGGTTTTCAAGAGGGGATCGACAATGGCCAGCACCTGGATGCACGGCCGATTCCGGCCCTGCACGACAACCATTCCTTTACGAATAAGAAGCTTCGGCGCCTGCATGCTGCTGTCCCCACAAAG
>LNFM01009679.1_pt1 | contig 13911 bp, 16 predicted proteins | sample 596031 | NCBI WGS metagenome assembly LNFM01 (sample SAMN04254537, study PRJNA301005) | activated carbon metagenome | isolation source: dual media filters at the Ann Arbor, Michigan drinking water treatment plant | place: USA: Ann Arbor
CTTCCCAGTAGCGGATATTTCGGCCACAGATATTTTGATCTTCCTCGACCACCGCCTTGTCGATTGCCTGCAGTTCTTCTGCGGTGTATTCGTGCTTCTTGATGTCTTTGTATTTACCTTTGTCGCGCGCGGCCTTGCGCTCGTGACGCGTACACCAGCCGAGTACGCGAGCAACAAGATCATCGCGCTGGTTCACAAAGTGTGCTTCGACATACTGGATTACCAGACGACCGGAGAATTCGCTCTGGCGCTCGTCAACTGCGACAACACGCTCTTCAGCGCTAATACGATCACCTGGACGAAGATTGCCAAAGAGCTCCCAATCGTTACCAGCGTAAAACCCGTGTACACCCGGGAGTCCCCAGCGCGTTCGCCCGAGCCATCCGTACGCCATCGGAAACATCGGCGATGCAATCAGGCTCGCGTAGCGGCTGTTACGCCCGTACTCAGCGTCCCTGTATAGTGGATTAAGGTCACCCACACCATTGCAAAAGTTGCGGATCGTATCAATAGTGATGTCCTGCAGATACGGACCCTCAGGACGCAGCCTCAACCCGATCATCGCTTTCGCCGCAGCGATGGCCTCGTCAGTGATTTTTCCTTCGGTCGGCGCGTCGAGCATTGTTGCCACTTTGTCGATTGATCCCATTTCAGCTCCTATTAGTAGCGTAAAAAGCACGCAGCAAGATTAGATAGCGTGCTCGAAAAGGTCAGTTTGACCAATATTAAAATATAATGCATTATATTTTAGACTTGCGCCAGCTGCAATTCATAGTGCCGCTTTAGAACGCTCAGCATGTATCGAAGCCTAGGATGCCAAAGAGCATCGCAATCGAGACTGAAAGGAGAGAGGACTCAATGCCTTTTCTGGAACGATGCAACAACTCCACTCTATGGTACGAAATAGGCGACCCCACAGATCCATGGGAAAAAGCCCTAGCGATAGTGCTGCATCACGGATTCGTTAGGTCTGCTCGCCTTCAATGAGTACGTGCCTGGGCCTGGGCTGAGACATCTAATTTTGGTCGAGGATTTCTCGCAAACTCTGCCCCCGGTTTGCTCATCTAAGGGCAAGGTAAGCCCGGCACCGTACTCACATTCAACTGAGGAGGAAGTATCAATGAAACGAGATGAACCAGCATATGACGTTGTCTGGCCACTCGGTAAATCGCACTGGGACACGCGTCCGCTTAACCCCCGTACAGGCGACCTCAACGGTAAAGTAATCGCTGAAGTGTGGGATCGCGTGTTCCGCGGCGAGGAGATCTTCCCTGCCATCCGCACCGCGCTCAAGCAGCGCTATCCCGACGTGCGATTCGTAGAGTACGACCAGTTCGGCGATACGCACGGGACGACGCAGAAGGAAGTACTCGCGGGACTGCCGGCCCTTTTCGTGAAGCACAAAGTTGATGCTGTCATTTCAGGTGTAGGTGCCTGAGGCGCCTGCACCCCCGCCGTGTTGCGGGCGAGCGCAGCGCTAGAGCGCGCGGGCTATCCCACCGTGTCGATCGTCTCGACTGGTTTTCTGAAACAAGCTGAGGTGGTCGCGCGAGGCTTGGGCCTGCCCGATCTCAAGATCGCGCACTACCCTGGAACACCTATGGTGGACAGCAGCGAAGAGTTATGCAGAAAAGTGAAGGAAGAGCTCGTGCCGCAGATCATCGAGGGCATCTCCAGCCCTGTTGATTCGAAACCCGCGGCGACGACCGAAATCGAGCCTCTACCGCAGACAATTATTTTCAGCGGCACACTCGATCAGGTGAACGATTATTTTTACGAGCGCCAGTGGACCGACGGTATGCCGATAGTGCCACCGACGTTAGATCGCATTAAACGCTTTCTGTGCTTTACCGATCGCGCGCCACAAGACGTGATCGGAACTTGTCCGCCGGACAATCGAGAGGCGACGGCATGGAACATCGCCGCGACTGGCGTCATGGCCGGCTGCCGCCCCGAGTACATGCCGGTACTCCTCGCAGTAGTTGAGGCAGTGACCGATGCCGAGTTCCGCATCCAGGACGCGGGATCAACTCCGGGATGGGAGCCGCTCATTGTTATCAATGGACCAATCGTCAAATCACTCAACTTCAACAGCGGCGCAAGTGTCATGCGCGTGGGTCGCCAGGCGAACACCAGTTTGGGTCGCTTTCTGCGACTGGTTCTGCGCAACCTAGCTGGTTTTCGCTTTGCTCCCGGTGCTGGAGATAAAGGCAGCATTGGCCAGAGCTTTCTCGTCGCGCTCGCGGAGAATGAAGATGCGTGCGCCGAGATTGGCTGGAAGCCTTATTCGGAGGACCGTGGTCACCACACCGGAGAGAACATCGTAACGGTACAAAGCGTTGTTAGTATCAGCCCGCCAATTTATACCGGCAGCGATAAAGCCATCGAGCACGCGCGCATTCTCGCAGAAGTGATGACGCAAAGCTGCAGTTACTGGTCACCGGTGGCGATGGCATATGCCAAATACAACCCACTGATACTGATGGGCCCCAGCATTGCGAAAGTATTTGCCGACGACGGCTGGAGCAAGGACGACATCCGAAGCTACGTGCACGATAACGCATGGATCAGCGCAGCCGATGCGGAGCGCTATGCCTATTACGTGGGTCTCACCGGCTTCAGCCTGCGCAGCCATGTGGACCGGGGATTGCTACCGCCGGAGTACTGCGCTTCCGACGATCCGCAACGAAAGATTCGCGTCTTTCCGAAGCCTGAGTGGATCGGCATCGTCGTAGCTGGAGATCCCGGCCGCAACCAATCTAAAGTCTATTGCAGCAATCACACCCAGGGACCGCCAGTCAGCCGCCGGGTACATCTGCCGGAGCGCTGGGATGCGCTTCTCTCCGAACGCACCACTCACAACGAGCACACATGATGAGTAGAGCAGGTTTACGGTGTCTCGCGCTCGCAGCGATTGCCGCCCTACCCTCCCTCGCCTGCGCTCAGGCTTACCCGCATGAGCCGATCCTGTTCATTGTGCCTCACAGCCCGATCGGCGCCGGAGACATCTTCGCGCGCACTATAGGCCCGAAGGTCGGCGATTCGGTCACCTCTTGGCAAGTGATTCTCGCTCCAGTTGGAACCCCTCGTCCAATCGTCGACCGCCTTTATCGCGAGACCGCAAAAGCGCTCAAGCTGCCTGACGTGATCGAGCGGCTCGCGACGCAAGGCGGCAACGAGCTGGTGGGTAGTACGCCGGACGATTTTGCAAAACTCATCAAAGCCGATCTCGTCGCTTACGAGCAAGTGATCAAGGCAGCGAACATCTAATTGCGATGAAGAAAACGGGAGTATCGAACAAATGCTGATGGTCGAATACGCGGGCAAGCGCCTGCTCGAAGCGCACGGCGTGAAAGTGCCGCCGGGACTCCTCATAACAAAAAGCACGCTCGTGCGCCGCTGGCGCGGTGCATACCCTGTCGCGCTCAAGGTGCAGGTCGCGTCGGGCGGTCGCGGTAAAGCCGGAGGGGTCCTGCGCGCTGAAAACGTAGAGCATGCCGAAGCCGCGGCACAGGCATTACTGGGGCGCGAGTTCGGCGGTGAACGCGCTGCCGTCCTACTAATGGAGCCCTGGGTTGACCACTCGCGCGAACTCTACCTCGCCATCACGGTAGATGGGCAAAGTGGAGGATATGCTATGTTGTATGCGCCCGCGGGTGGAGTGAATGTCGAGCATCAGGCACCGCATAAGTACGCATTTGGCCCACTCGCAGAATTCAGAGCGCACGCTCTGCGCTCGATGCTCGCATCGATCGAGTCCGACGGTGCATTGCGCGAGCGTGTCATCGTCCTCGCGCGACGCCTAGTCTTCCTGGCTGGAGCTACTGATGCCATTACGGCAGAGATCAATCCGCTTGCAGTGCTGCCAGACGGCAAACTCCTCGCTCTTGATGCAAAGGTGGTGCGAGACGAATCGGCCATATTTAGGCAAGCGGACGTCGCAGCCGAAATCGAGAGAGCGCGAAAACTGGAACCACGAATGGTCGCGAGAGCGCTTGCGGGGAACCTGATGATGGTCGGGCTCGACGGCGAGATCGGACTCATCTCTGGCGGCGCAGGCATGACGATGGCAGCGATGGACATGATCGAGGCCGTAGGCGCAAAGCCTGCGTGCTTTCTCGATTGCAGCTCGAATCCAACGCCCACTGGCTATCAACTTGCTTTCGAAGTTCTCGATGCGGAGCCAAGAGTAAAGTCCATACTCGTCAGCATATTCGGCGGTGGCACACAGATCGACCGTGTGGCGAAAACCATGAACGAAATCATGCGTAAGAGAAAGTCGCGCAAACCAGTTGCCTTCCGCTTGAACGGAACAGGATGTGACAAGGCCGACTTGATGATGGCACAGGCAGGCTTGCAAAATCACCCTACCCTCGAGTCTGCGGTCAGTGCTGCAGTCTCCGCGGCGAGTTCGCTATGAGCGTGCTTATTGATGCAACATCTCGTGTGCTGATTTACGGTATCGCTGGTAACTTCGGGCGCTTCTCAGCGCGTGATCTGATGACCCAGGGGACGAACGTCGTCGCTGGTGTAGCACCAGGTCGCGATTGCACGGAAGTGGAAGGTGTGCCGGTGTTCGATAACGCGTGCACAGCGATCACATCCACAGGGGCAGATGCTGCGTTGGTTTACGTGCCCGCCCATGCCGCGCTTGATGCGGTGCTCGAAGTACTGGAATCCGGCTGCAAAGTCGTTGTCTATCCAGGTGATGGACTACCGGTCCAGGACGCGGTTGCATTGCGCGCAGCGGCGCGGCGTAAAGGCGCGGTCCTAATCGGGCCAAATACACCCGGCGTGATTTCCCCAGGAAAAGCAAAACTCGGCTTCATGCCTTCCTTCTGTTACGAGCCTGGTCCCCTGGGAGTCATCTCACGCAGTGGCTCACTGTCTTACGAAGCCTCCTGGCGACTGACAACAGCAGGATTGGGCCAAACCACAGTAATTGGAATCGGTGGTGATCCGATCAAAGGACTTGACGCTGCCGAAGCGATCGAGCTTTTACACGCCGATACCGAAACCGAGGCAATACTTTATCTCGGCGAAATCGGTGGCAGCGACGAGTCTGCCGTTGCCCGCTATACCGAGCGCCCCGATGCAAAGCCAACCGCCGCGCTGATCGTCGGCTCGAGCGCGCCGCCCGGAAAAAAAATGGGACACGCAGCCGCGCTTGTAGGAACGCACTCTGACAGCCAAGCTGCAAAAGTTGAGGTTTTACGGCAGGCGGGCGTACACGTGGCTGACACGCTGCGCACGCTCATTGAAACGGCTCAGCTTGCTTTGGCTGAGCGCAAGAAGCTCATGCGCTAATCAAACAAATGAGGAGGAAATATGTATCAATGCAATCCTAAAATTCAACTGATCGCTGGTGCTATGGTGTTCTGTGCCGCAAGTAGCGCCGTCCAAGCACAGTCGTTTCCAACAAAACCAATCCGTCTAGTCGTTCCGCTCGCGCCGGGCGGAGGCGGAGACATCGTGTCGCGCCTGATCGCACAAAAAATTTCTGAGCCCCTGGGACAAGCAGTTATCGTCGACAACCGCCCTGGCGGCTCCACGATCATCGGCACTGAAATCGTAGCGCGCTCGGCGCCGGACGGCTACACACTCGTCATGGCAACAAGCAGCCACGGCATTAACCCGACGCTGCACAAACTACCTTACGATCCGATTAAGGACTTTAGCGGCATCGCTTTTGTTGCCACATCTCCCATGATGCTAACCGTGCACCCGAATGTTCCGGCGAAAACGGTGCAGGAACTTGTTGCTCTTGCGAAAGCACGACCAGGTAACTTGAATTACGGTTCCAGCGGCGCCGCGAGTATCGTGCACTTAGCCGGTGAACTATTCAATCTGAGCGCTGGCGTTAAGACAACCCATATTCCGTACAAGGGTACTGGCCCGGCGCTTACCGACTTACTTGCAGGCCATATTGACATGATGTTTGCTAGTCCTGTCCCGACCATTCCGCACGTCAAGAACGGGAGGCTGCGAGCAATCGCGATGGCAAGTATAGAGCGATCAGCTGCCATGCCCCAGTTGCCCACAGTCGCAGAAAGCGGCCTGCCTGGCTTCGCGGCAGGCACTTATTTCATCGTTCTCGGTCCACGTGGCATATCCGCCGAAGTCGCCAGCAAGCTGAACGGTGCTATCGTCAAAGCCGCTCAATTGCCGGAAGTCAAGGAGAAGCTCTCCGGCCAAGGTGCGACGATTGTAGCTGGAAGCCCACAGACCGCGATTTCGCACATCGAAGATGAAATAGCGCGCTGGCACAAAGTGGTAAAAAGTGCTGGAATCAAGCTCCAGAAATGATTGGCAAAAACACGCGAACCCGGCGCCGTGGCAGCACCCAAGCAGATATAATCCGCTGCTATGCCATTCAAGACAAAAGAGGAATACGTCGCTGAGTTCCTGCGCGAAGGGATACTCGCGGGGAGGTTTCCGCGCGGCGCACGGCTCAAGCAGGCTGATATCGCAGCGGAGTTGAAACTCAGCATCACCCCGGTGCGCGAGGCTTTTCGCATTCTTCAAGCCGAAGGTTATGTCTCCAGCGAAAAGCATCACGGCGTCATCGTCGCGCCTTTCGACGCGAAAGCGACTCGTGAGATAAGCGATCTTCGCGTACTGCTCGAAACTCGACTCATACTTGAAGCGATGGGGCACATGACGTCGAAAGACTATGTCGAGATCGGCAAGCTACATCGCGAGTTCAAAAAGGCAGAGGCACGGCAGGATCGAAAAGCGGTTCGGGCACTCAACTACCGGTTTCACAGCCAGCTCTACGCAGCCGCACAACAGCCGCAGACGCTACATTTCGTGCAAATATTGTGGGCAAAGTATCCTTTCGACCTGATCAACCTGATTAAAGGGCGACCCGCCCGCGCCGCCTCGGAGCATCAGCACCTGCTAAGCGCGATGAAGGCAGGCGACAGGAAAGCGGTTACGACGTTCGTGCGTGAACACATTGAGACTGGCTGGCGTGAACTCCAGTCGCACCTCAGACAACAGGATCCGACTTAAAAAAACTACCGAATCCCGCCGGAGACAATCTATGAGTTCGATTTATCTCGTCCTCGATATGGAAAATGATCTCGTACACGAAAACGGACCAAATGCGACAGGACCATACGGCCAGCAAGTACAGAGTCGGCAGATCATCGCCAGAACTCGCGATGCGCTGGAGAAAGCGCGAGCGGCCGGCATCCGCGTAGGCTACGTGCGCGTGGGATTTTCACCGGATTACCGCGAATGTCCGCCTAAATCACCGATTTTCTCTGGCGTGAAAAAAAACGGGCTTCTCAAACTTGGCACTTGGGGAACTGAAATTCATCCGGCAATCGCCCCTGCACCGGAAGACGTGCAAGTCGTAAAGCATCGGGTAAGCCCGTTCTATTCGACGAACCTAGAAGCAATACTACGAGCGAATGGCATCACGCGCATTTACTGTTCCGGCATTTCGACGAACGCAGTAGTGCAGTCGATAGTGCGTGAAGGTCATGATCACGATTATGAGATGATCGTGATCGAGGACTGCTGCTGCGCACTCTCCGAAGACGAGCACATGAGTGCGATCTCCAATCTCAAGCGCTTCTGCTTGATCACGACTTCAGCCGAGGTTAGGTTCGAGTGATGAACAGACGCAATTGACCTGACTCGTTTTTGTGCCAGATTCATTGGTAAATATCGAGTCTCGCGAGCAGGGGGTTTGCAGGCTGAGCTGAGATTGGGAAATCCAGCACCCGTACATCCACCAGCACCAGCGCGGTCTTTAGCACCTGCATTGGCTCTGAAAGTCAGCCCTGCCATCTAGCCCTCTTCCGGCGTTCCACAGCATCGAGTCCATTCAATTCGACCAGCGGGCGCGAATGTAACCACTGCATGACCTCGGTGCGCAGCCATCCAATCGAGAACTCGCTGCCCAGTTGCCGCGGCCTCGGGAACGAAGGGTCACGCCGCATCAGATCGTAGATCGATTGGCGGGAGCGCCTGCCCAGCAGCACGAGCAGCGCGCTGAAGGTCAGCACTTCCGGTGCGCGATCGTTGCCGTTCGCGGGCGTGTTCAGGCGTGTGCGCATGTCTGCCGTTCCGATTCCACGTCGATTCGGCGTGTCAGCACTGCTAACAGCATCGTCGCCCGCGTTCGATTGGCGCCAGAATCCGCTATCGGCCGAGATAGACCGATGCGATGCTTTCGCGACCGTGACCCAGTTCCTGGCTGATCGTGAAGCGAGCCCGGTGATCGATGGCCTTCTGCTCGTATGTAAGCTGCTTCTTAGTCGACCCGCCTTGCGCCGGACACGCCCAGCCCGTCAGCTCCCGATAGCGTTCCTGCGCATACTGATGGCGGTGTCCGTGCACGTGATGGATGCCTGCCGCGGCGCACTGCGCCTTGAACCGCTGCAATTGCTGCACGTAATTGCACGCCTTCGGAATCAGGCTCCCGCCGACGGCCAATTGCCTCGCTTCGTCGAGCACACGGCTCTGCTCGATCGTGCGAATCGGAATTTCGCGTTCCCTGCCACCCTTGGTCCAGCTCGCCTTGAGCGCAAGTCGGTCGCCGCGATCAGCCCACTCGGGTCGGATCTTGATCGACTCCTCCCGCCGCAGACCGAAGGCCGCCTGCAGCTTGAGCGACATGCGCGTCCAGGGATCGGTGAGCTTCTCTAGGTCCCCGGTGGTGAGCACCCGTGACCGGCTGACGTTCGTCACATATTTGCGCTGGGGTATGCCGTATTGATCGTTGTCCTTGGCGATGACATTCTGCTTGGCAATCTTCTCCGCCCACCAGCGCAGTTCCGTCATCCGGTTCTTGATCGTTCCGGCGGAAAGCGATTCCGCCTTCCAGCGCTCAACCAGTGCCTCCACATGCTTGGGCTTCAGGCTCGCCGCCTGCATGTGATGGAAGCCCATCTCGTGCAGCTGGTTGGCGATCATGGTCAGAATGCGCTCGCGCGCGTACTGCGTGGAAAAGCTGCCGTCGCGGTTGCGTATGCAGAGTTGCTTCAGTTCATAGTTCAGGTCTCTCATCGTGTCCTCCTTGTTCGTTACTCAATTGGCCCTGGTGCGTACTGCATGTCCGGTTAGTGTTTCTGTCCGTCTTGCCTGCCTGGGCAGGACGAGCGCTACGAGGGACCCGGGACACCAATCCCGTTTTGTGTCGTTGTTTTTGCTGCTTGCCTGCCCGACACGTGGCATTGGCATCGAGGGCGCTTCCTGTTGGAAGTCGATCCTTCGAATGAGCCATCACCCAAGGCTCAGGGGTGCGCGGGCTGCGCGCGAGGTCAAACGACGCCCGTTGAGGAACGGGCAGATGGACGAACCGCATTGCGCGGTTGTTACGGTGTGATGCGCCAGGGAGCGGATCACGAGGGGTCATCACTTGCGCCAGCACCCTATAACTCATTGACGACAAAGGCATATGGCGCGTCGTCACTAGCAGCAAGCTGCCAGTGACGACATCGGCTGGCGCAGCCACGGGTTGCCGCAGGAAGACCGACAAATGTTGGCGCAGGGATCGCGGCAGCTGAGGCCGTCGCGGAGTTCCGGCAGGAGTCGGCCCACGAGCCTTACGCATGGGCGCATAGTTGGCGCAACAAGCGTTCAGCAGAGGCAGTTCTACGGACTGGGAACGAAGAGAAACCCCGTTCAGGCTTGACGTCGATGCAAACGAAATTCAGCTTGCTGGCGCGACTAACGCACTGCGGCAGGAACGCGAATTACCGCGTCATGCGCATTGCTGAGTGCCCCGAGGGGCGGCTACTTACGGATACCTCCGAGCCTTGCGGCCACCGGCTTTCAGGAGATGAGGCCGATTTCAGGCGCTCTTGCGAGCGTAGGGCGATGCGCTAACGGGCATCAGGCGGGCTGACACAGCCAACGAGATTCAGAATAGTGCAAGCGCGTCCAGAAAAGTCTTCCGTAAATTCCAGGATGCTCCACGTGCGCGTTGATCGTTCAACGTTCGCAGCTTTCTTGCGGTTGACAGTGTGACTGATTGCTCAGGACAGAAGTTCCATCTCCTTCCTGCATGGCGTGTGCAGAGTGTTAGCACTGCTGACACGAGCCCCTCTTCCATGCCGCCGATCACCCGCATTTCGTCGACCTCCTGAGGACTACCAAGCTTTCATGCGGAAAAGTCGCCCTTCGGGACCGGCGTCGTGCAAGGTCAGCACGATCTCGTCCGAGCCGAAGACGGTCCCGTCATCGTCCGCTGGCGGCGTGTCAGAATCAATCAACGTGATGATGGGCTGCACACCAAGGTCTGCATATTCGCGGATGACAGCAAGAAGGTTTGCCTTCTTGCGGTCGTCCAAAGACTCGAACACGCCATCGTGGAAGACGAAGCGCGGAAACTTCTGATCAAGATGCATACGCAGGACGGCCAGGTCAAACGCGATGCACAAGAGCTTGCGGTACGTGTGGCCGAGATCAGCGCTTGTCGCCTTCCCGGCGTCATCCAGAACCTCCGCCCTGAACTCAAGGTGGCCTTCCTTGTTCGCATAGACGCTGAGCAGCGCCTTGTGTGCGGTTACGTCCTCGACAATCTCGCTGAAGTATAGGCGAATGGACGAGAAAAAGCTGCCGCCGTCGGCACTCTGTGCTTCGACGTTGATCTCGACCTGCGATTGAAGATGGGTGCACTCCTCGGAAAGAGCGCGAATCTCGGCGCGTAGTTCCTGCAATCGGTGCAGGAAACCCCGCTGCTTCTCCAGCGTTGCGATGTCTGCACGCATTGTCACAAGATCGTCAGTAAGCTGCTTGTACTTGGCAAACACGTCGGTACTGCTTAGAAACCCAAGCATGTCGGAGCGGCGCTTACCAAGGGTGTTCAACTCCGCGGTGACAGCCTTGATCTCGCCTTCGACTTCTGTGCGTTCTTCCTGAAGGTACTTTCGGCGCTCCACAGTCAGGGCTATATTGAATGCTATCAGTTGGTCGTAGTCCCTCATGATCTGCCCGGCGAACAAGACGCCCACCTCTTTGAACAGACGCTGCGCCTCGTCCGGATTGAAAAGTATCTGATCTTCTTCTAACGAGGCGACGATCTTCTTACGGTTCTGACTTAAGGAGTAGCGCTGGGAGTTGAGCGCGGCGATACGAGCGTCGATCTCTTCGACGACCTCCTTCGTGCGCGCCTTGTCCTGTTGCCTGAAGTCGAAGGCATCGAGTAGCTTCTGCTTCTTCTCCGCCTCCTTCTTCTTTAGTTGCAGGATGCCTTCGATCTTGCTGATGTCGTCAACGGAACCACCGAGCTCGGTCTTGACCGTCTCGGCAGTGGCCTTCTTCTCATCGAGTTGCTCCCGCTTCTCGTAGTGCTGCTCGATCAGCTTGTAGTCGAAGCCCAGGATGTGGGCAACATACGGCTTCCAGTCCTTGTGTTTGCCAACACCGAAGCGGCGCAGTTGGAACACGTCCTGAAAGTCGTCCTGGCTGCGTAGCTGATAGCCGATACCCTTGCGGTAATCCCAAGGCGACACGCCGCGCCAGTCGAGCAAGCTGTCCAGCATTTCGCGGGCACGCTCGAAGGGAAGATTGAAATGATCCCAGTCGGCCTCAGGGAGTTCACTGAAGTCCTGGTGCGAGGCCTCGTGCTTCTTGAAACTGATCTTGGTGGCCTCCTCGACGCCGCGCCGAACTGTGAGGAAGGCTGAATCGGCGAGTTCGATCTCCAGGAAGAACACAAAGCTCTTGAACAGGTCCTCGTGCTTAAAGAGGAAGAAGCTGGGATCGCGCCCGGCGAGGAAGCAGAAGTCGATCATCCTCCCCAGCGTGGTCTTGCCGAGGTTGTGCGTGTCCTTGTCGCGGTTCTCTGGCAGCCTGATCTCGGCGAGTACGACGTTGAGGCCCGTCCGGAAGTCGATGGGTCCGAAGAGATCGGGCTCATTGCAATAGAGCTTAGACAGCTTCATTTGGCCCCACGTATTCGATGGCGTCGGTCTTGGGGTGGTACTCGATCAGCCCGAGAAGGTAGAGGAAGTTGAGTGCGGGCAGGAAGAGCACATCACCCCCGGCGACCGCCTTCTTCGCATAGCCGCGCAAGGCGCTGTAGCCTTCAAGCCTGCGCTTGCGCAGTCGTGACAGCAGGAGCAGTGACACGTTGACGACGGTGCGGTCCGGGTGGGAGTGCTTAGTTGGTCGCAGCATCGTCGCCCTCCCCGATGTCGCAGTTCCAGTACATATAGAAGAGCATGACGCGCGTCAACTTCTTGTTGGCGCGTAGCAGGGGATCACGACCGAAGAGCAGCTCAAGGAGGTGCTCCATAACCTCATCGAATGCCTGGTAGTCCTTGCGCTTCGAGATGATCTTGAGTTGGAACTCATCGACGACGGACTCGTACATCCGCAGCAGTTCCTCGTTCTCGGGGGCGGCGAGGAAAACTTTGACCTGCGCCGTCTCCTTCAGGTACCGCCTACGCAACAGCTTGGCGTAGTCGTTACTCATCTTGTTGAGCTGGTTCTTGGTTTCGTACGGCGTCCGGGGCGTGGGCGGATCGTCTAGCATCTCGCCTGCACCGTCCATGTGGCGCGAGAGCGCCTGGACGACTTCGGAGAGGTCATCAGGGCTAACGATCAACGGTGAATCAATCGGATCGAGGTCCGCGAGGCCCGCCACGTTCGAGAACGTCTTGAGCCAGATCTCAAGCTGTTCGAGTCCGCAGAGAATGATCGAGGCCTCCGGGATGCCGGAGCTCTTCGCGAGGTACGCGCGAATATCGCTCTCAGCGTTCGCGGTCAAACGACGATTGGCGAACATCATGTAGTGGTCGAGCTGCATGGCCTTCCGCAACTTCTGAATGCGCGGAATCTCCTTGCCGACAACCGTGTTCTCAGACTTCGGGTTGTAGAAGTCACCTTCCGAGAAACTCCGGTTATAGCCGCTTGTGTGCTTGGCCTGGATGATCGTCGTTCCGGCCCAGGGTGCAGCCTTGCTCGGTAGCAGCTCCGCGGTACCAACGAACTTAGCATCGCGTCCACCATCGACACCCTTCGCGAAGCCCTGAACGGCCATACCGAGCAGGCGCTGACAGAGCAGCACCACGAGCTTCTCGAATTGGTCTTCGCTGAGGTCTTCGTAGGCGTACTTCATGCGACAGCCGCCTTCTCCGCAGAATAGACAGCCGCACCACGGGTCAGGGCCCGCTCGCCCTGAGTGAAGGCGCGCGCAAGTAGCGAGTTGAAGGCCGCCTCTGCGGTTGAGAAGCCAACCTCCTGAAGCTGTTCAATAGCACGCAGCTGGTCCACTCGCCGAGCGAATTCGGCCTGCCTCTCAGTGGGTGGGCATAGGACGGGAATCTGTGCGAGTGCCGCCTGGTTTATTCCAGATATGGTGATTCCGCTGATACGCCCAAGGACGTGTGCGCGGCGAGTCGACTTACTGTTGAGGTAGTGCAGCAGGTAGACAGTCAGAGCTTGCTTCTGATCGGGAGTCAGACGGATAAATGATGACTCGAACAGGAGCGGGTCAGGGTTCGGCGGTATTCCACACAATTTCGCAGCACCGTCGAAGTTCAACGAACGCCGTGCCACTAGCAGGTCCGTCGAGCCAAGACCGTATTCGCGCAGAATCTTTTCGTCAGGAATCACGCGTCGGAGGCTGCCACGCTTCACTTCACCGTAGAAGGCATCAGACATATGAACCATCTCGACGCCGCCGAGTTCGCCTTCTGCAACGTACCGCCCCTTGGGCAAGTACAGCCCGTTCTTGAAAGGCTTTGCCAGTACATCCGGCAGAAGCTTTGAAGGCCATCCCTTCGGGTTCGTAGCCGGGTCGCCGAACATGTCGAGGAAGAGCGCGGGGATGATTTCGGCGGCCTTCTTCTGCGCCTCGCGCCGCAGCCTGACAATTCCCTCGGCGCGGGAAAGCAGATCAACGATTTCTCGTTGATCGTCTATGCTCGGCAGTGGCAACGCTTGCGC
>LNFM01009680.1_pt1 | contig 13911 bp, 14 predicted proteins | sample 596031 | NCBI WGS metagenome assembly LNFM01 (sample SAMN04254537, study PRJNA301005) | activated carbon metagenome | isolation source: dual media filters at the Ann Arbor, Michigan drinking water treatment plant | place: USA: Ann Arbor
TTCGATCCCGTCCGCTTCCCGCTCTGGGGAATTCCCGTCGCGGTGAAGGACAATATCGACGTCGCCGGCCTGCCGACGACCGCCGCCTGCCCGGTCTTCGCCTTCGTGCCGGACCGCTCGGCGACCGTCGTCGAGAAGCTGGTGGCGGCCGGCGCCCTCGTCGTCGGCAAGACCAATCTCGACCAGTTCGCCACCGGCCTCGTCGGCGTGCGGTCGCCCTATCCGGTCCCGCGCAACGCCTTCGATCCGGCGCGGGTGCCGGGCGGCTCCTCCTCGGGCTCGGCGATCGCGGTGGCGCAGGGCATCGTGCCCATCGCGCTGGGCACGGACACCGCCGGCTCGGGCCGCGTGCCCGCCGGGCTCAACGACCTCGTCGGCCTGAAGCCCTCCCTCGGCGCCCTCTCGACCCGCGGCGTCCTGCCGGCCTGCCGCACGCTCGACTGCGTTTCCGTCTTCGCCCGCACGGTGGACGACGCCTTCGCGGCCTTCGCCGTGATGCGCGGCTTCGATGCCGAAGACGCCTATTCGCGGCCGGCGCCGGAGACCCTGCCCGCCGGCGCGCCGACGATCGGCCGCCTCGGCGTGCCGCGCGGCGCGGACCGCCTGTTCTTCGGCGACCTGGCCATGGCCAAGGCCTATGACGCGGCGCTCGGCATCGTCACGCCGCTCGCCGGCCAGGTGGCGGAGATCGACCTCACCGCCTTCTTCGACGTGGCGAAGCTCCTCTACGAAGGCCCTTGGGTGGCCGAGCGCCACGCCGCCATGCGGTCCTTCCTCGCCACCAACGCCGACGACGTGCATCCGGTGACGCGCCGGATCGTCGGCGCCGCCGAGCGCTTCTCCGCCACGGACGCCTTCGAGGGCCTCTACCGGCTGGCGGCGCTGAAGCGGGCGACCGAGGGCGTCTGGGAGCGGGTCGAGGCGCTGGTGGTGCCGACGGCACCCGTGTTCCCGACCCTCGCCGACCTGGAGGCCGACCCGATCGGCCCGAACAGCCGGCTCGGCACCTACACCAATTTCGTCAACCTGCTCGACCTCGCGGCGCTGTCGGTGCCCGGCCCGTTCCGCGCCGACGGCCTGCCGGCCGGCATCACGCTGATCGGTCCCAGGGGGAGCGATGCCGCCCTGGCGCGGCTCGGTGCGGGCTTCGTCGCCGCGGCGGGCGAGCGGCGGCGCGCGGCCGCCACGGCGGCGGCGTGAACATGGCGAGGACGAGAGCGATGCCCACGACCACCAAGAGCCCGGGGAGAGAGCCTTGCAGGACCTGATCGAGATCGTCGTCGTCGGGGCGCACCTGTCCGGCATGCCGCTCAACGGCGAGCTGACCAGCCGCGGCGCCACCTTCCGGCGGGTCGTGCAGACCCAGCCCGACTACAGGCTCTATGCGCTGGCAGGCGGGCCGCCGAAGCGTCCGGGCCTGATCCGCGTGGCGGCGGGAACCGGCGCCGCCATCGCCTGCGAGGTCTGGGCCCTGCCCGCCGCGGGTTTCGGCACCTTCGTCGACGGCATCCCCTCGCCGCTCGGCATCGGCACGCTGAAGCTCGCCGACGGCACCACCCCAAAAGGCTTCCTCGTCGAGCCCGAGGGCCTGGCGGGAGCCGAAGACATCACCGCCCACGGCGGCTGGCGCGCCTATGTCGCCGCGCTCGCCGGACGGGCGGCCTGAGCCGCGCATGACCCCCTCATCCCCCGGCGCGTCGGCGGCGGGGCGGCACAAGCAGACGGGATGAACCCGCACCCTTCCACTGGAGCACTCCAATGATCCTTCGTCGTCACTTCCTCATCGGCGCCGGCCTCGCCGCCGGCACCCTCTCGGCCCCCTCCGTGCTGCGCGCCCAGGAGCGCGTGATCAAGATGGGCGCGCTGCGCCTCATCCACTCCATGCCGCCGCACTTCTACGAGCGCTTCGCGCCGGCCGGCACCAAGATCGAGATCATCACCTTCGACTCACCGACCGACGGCAAGAACGCCGTCGTCACCAAGTCGGTCGACTTCGGCACCTTCGGCATCGCCGCGGCGATCCTCGGCGCCGCCGCCGGCGAGCCGGTGGTGGTGGTCGGCGCCCTCTCCAACAAGGGCATGGGCGTCATCTCCAAGGCCGGCTCCGACGTGAAGACGGTCAAGGACCTCAAGGGCAAGCGCGTCGGCATCTGGCCGGGGTCGACCCAGGAGGTGTTCATCATGGAGCGCCTGCGCATGGAGGGGCTCTCCATCCGCGACATCACCTCGGTGCGCGTGCCCTTCGGTGAGATGCACGCCATGCTGTCGCGCGGCGACATCGACGCCTATGTCGGCGCCGAGCCGGGCCCGGCCCTGTCGATCACCTCGGGCGTCGGCCAGCTGGTCGAATATCCCTACGGCACGGCTATGGGCGGCCTCAACATGATCTTCGGCACTCACGAGGAGACGGTGACGGCGAAGCCGGAGCTGATCACGACCATGCTGAAGATCCACCGCCAGGCGGTCGAGTTCATGAACGCCAACAAGCAGGTGGTGGCCGACACCACCGTGCAGCGGCTCGGCGCCAACCGCGCCGCGGTGGAGCAGGCGCTCGGTGCCAACAACATCGAATACGTCTGGAAGCTGGACGAGACCGTGCAGAAGCAGGCCAAGACCTACGCCGAGCAGATGCTGTCGCTCCGCCAGATCCGCGCCCTGCCGGACTTCGCCAAGTTCCTCAACCCGAAGTTCTCCAACGAGATCTCCGCCTGATAACGCGGCAGATCCGGCGCCGCCCGCCCCGCCGCGGGCGGCGCCACCCCTTTTGCGAGCCACGAGAGGACAGCCCCCATGGCGCTGGTTGAGACGGTGCCGCCGCCGGCGGCCGTGATCGTCGAGAAGCCCGTCGGCAAGACGCCCTGGGAACGGGTCAAACCCTTCGTGCTGGCGATGATCGTGCCGGCGCTGCTGCTCGCCTTCTGGCAAGTGGCCACCACCCGGCGCTGGACGCGCCTCATCCCGACCCCCTACGAGGTCGGCGAGTACATGATCGACTTCGCGGTCGGCGGCATCTACGACGACGCCTTCTCGGCGACGCTGCTGACCCACCTGATGGCCTCGATGAGCCGCGTCTACGGCGGCTTCGCCCTCGCCGCGCTGTTCGCCCTGCCGCTCGGCCTGATGATCGGCCGCATTCCGACCGCGCGGATGGTGCTGGACCCGTTCCTGCAGGTGATGCGACCCATTCCGGTCACCGCCTGGCTGCCGCTCTCGATGATCCTCTTCGGCCTCGGCCCCCGCTCGGCCTTCGCCCTCGTCTGCCTCGGCGCCTTCTACCCGATCCTGCTCAACACCATCTTCGGCGTCCGCTCGGTGGACCCCAAGCTCTTCGAGGCGGCCTCCATGCTCGGCTGCCAGGGCAACGCGCAGTTCTACAAGGTGGTGCTGCCGGCGGCGCTGCCGTCGATCTTCACGGGCCTGCGCCTCGGTCTCGGGCTCGCCTGGTTCGTCATCGTGGTGGGCGAGATGACCGGCGTGCCGCAGGGCCTCGGCGCCGTCATCATGGACGGCCGCACGCTCTCGCGCACCGAACTCGTCATCTGCGGCATGATCATCATCGGCATCGCCGGCTACGTCTCCGACCGGATCGTCGTGATGATCGGCAACCGCCTGCTCGCCTGGAGCCCGACCCATCATGGCTGAATCCAAGACGCCGATCATCGAGATCAACAAGGTCTCCAAGGTCTTCAAGCTGCAGGACCAGACGATCAACGCCCTGCACGACGCCAACATCTCCATCCGCAAGGGCGAGTTCGTCTGCCTGATCGGCGCGTCAGGCTGCGGCAAGTCCACGCTGCTGCGCATCATCGCCGGCTTCGAGCAGCCGACGACCGGCGAGGCGCTGATGTGGGGCTCGCCGATCAAGGGGCCGGACCCGACCCGCGGCATGGTCTTCCAGGACTATGCCCTGTTCCCCTGGCTCTCGGTGCGGGACAACATCGGCTTCGGCCCGGCCTCGCGCGGCCTGGCGCGGTCCGTGGTCAAGGAGACGGTCGACAAGTTCATCGACCTCGTCGGCCTCGCCAAGTTCGCCAACGCCTATCCGCACCAGCTCTCCGGCGGCATGAAGCAGCGCGTGGCGATCGCCCGCGTGCTCGCCAACGACGCCGAGATCGTGCTGATGGACGAGCCCTTCGGCGCGCTCGACGCCATGACGCGCGAGCGGTTGCAGGACGAGCTCCTCGACATCTGGCAGCGCACCGGCCTGACGGTGGTCTTCGTCACCCATTCCATCGAGGAGGCGATCTTCCTCGCCGACCGCGTGGTGGTGATGACGCCGGGCCCGGGGCGGATCGAGAGCGACAATCCGCTGCTGCTGTCGCGGCCGCGCGACGTGGCGAGCATCGAGTTCAACGACATCCGCCGCGTCATGAGCGCCAAGCTGCACAGCCACCACGGCAAGAAGGCGGCGTGAACCCGCCTCACGCGGTCGCGGTGGGCTCCGCCAGCACGAGGGCCCAGAAGACGCGGTAGCGCGAGCCCGGCCGATAGCCCGTGGCGATGCCGAGGCGGGTGACGGCGGGGTTCAGCATGTTGGCGCGGTGGGGCGGGGAATCGCGCCAGCCGGAAAAGGCCTCGGCGAGGGTGAGATAGCCGGCCGAGGTGTTCTCCACCGCCGTGCGGTGGCGATAGCCGGCGGTGGTGAGGCGAGCGGCGACGGCGCCGGTGCGCACGCCGACCTGGTCGGCCTGGGTCATGGCGGAGGCCTGGGCCTCGGCCACCGCCATCAGCACCGGATCGACCGCCAGGTTGCCGCGGCCGTTGTTGCGGCGGAAGCCGGAGATCATCTCGGCGGCCATGGCAGCGTCCACCCGCGCCCCGGCCTGTGCGAGGTTGCGGTAGAAGCTCGGCTGGGACGGCGCCGCCACAGGGGGCGCCGAGCAGCCGGCGAGAAGGAGCGAGGCGCCGCCCCCGAGGATGAGGGCACGGCGCGGCAGGATGACGCCGTCCCCGTTCATGTCACAGTCAGCCATCGAACCTTTTCCTTGTCACGAACCACCCATGCCCATGGCCTGCATGGATGGGCCATGAATGGTTAAGCAAACTTCTCAACGCTCTCTCAACCTCGACGTGGTTGAGAGAGGTTTGATCAGGAAATCGGACGAGAACATGCCCTGGTACCGTTGTGACGCCCACGGAGATGCCGACACCGCGACCGGCTCGCGATTCGCGGCGACCCGCTTCATCGAGGCCGACGTCGCGGAGACGGCGGCGGCGCAGGCCCGCAAGAGCCTCGGCCGCGAGCTCGTGCGGCGCGGCATCTGCCCGCTGAACGCCGAAAAGATGGTGTCGGTCGACGCCGTCCGCCGCATCGACGAGGAGGACGTGCCCGGCATCGTCGCGCCCGACATGGTGTGGATGGCGCGGGCCTGAGGGCCGCTCTCCGTCGTCAGTGGATGGCGAGCGCCGGCATCTCGATGAGGGCGGCACCATAGATGATGCCCGGCCGGCGCGGGGATCCCGCCTGCACCACGACGGCGAGGCGCTCGCATTCCGGCGAGACCAGCTCGCGGCGCGAGACGCTGAAGGTGCGCTCGCCGCCCGTCCATTCGCCGAGGATGGCGTGTGACCGCACGACGTTGCGATAGATCACGGTCTGGCCGCGATTCTCGCCGCGGGTGATGTCCACCGGCTGGCGGGAGGCGACGCCGTAGAGGAAGACGGTGGCCGGGCTGTCGGCACCGGGGCCGGCAACGGCCGGCGGAAGGGTGACGGTGATCGTGTCGCCGCTGATGCGCAGGGTCACCGGCACGGAGAGAACGCCGGGCAGGCCACGGGTCTGCTCGGTGACGCGCTCGACGGCGGCGCGGTCCGAGCCGATGGCGTGGCCGACGCCGTTGACGATCATCTGGGGCGTGTAGATCTGCCGGTCGCCGCGCATGTAGGCATAGGCCTTCTGGCGCTTGCTGTGGATCGGGTGGGCGAGGGTGTCGCGCCAGCCGAGATAGTCCCAGTAGTCGACGGCGAGGGTCAGGGCGACGACGTCGGGGCGGTCGGCCATGTCGGCGACGAAGCGGTCGGCCGGCGGGCATGACGAGCAGCCCTGGCTGGTGAAGAGCTCGATTACGGCGCGGGGACGCTGGAGCGGCGTCGCCTCCGCTCCTCCCCACGCAATCATGGCGCACGCGAGCGCGCCGAACAGCCTGCCCATCACCATCGGATTCCGCCCCGATTTCGGGGACCCATCCGGTCCCGCGAGCGCTGTTTACGCCCGCGGCACCTCTCACCGCCACTCACGGTTGGGTGAAAACCGTGCAAACGACCGTGAGCCCCCCCGGTTTCACAGCATAACGGCGGCTCAGCGCTTGCCAAGCCGCCGTCGGTGTCTCGACGTCGCGTTTCGGACCCCGCCTCAGGCGGCGAGGTCGCGCAGCACGTACTGCAGGATGCCGCCGTTCTTGAAGTACTCGATCTCGTCCAGCGTATCGATGCGGCAGAGGATCGGGACCTTCTTGACCTTGCCGTCGGCGAAGGTGACCTCGGCGGTCATCTTCTGGCGCGGCTTGACCGTCTCCAGGCCCTTGATGGTGACGGTCTCGTCGCCCTTCAGGCCGAGGGAGGTCCAGGTCGTGCCCTCCTCGAAGGTGAAGGGCACGATGCCCATGCCGACGAGGTTGGACCGGTGGATGCGCTCGAAGGACTGGGCGATGACGGCGCGCACGCCGAGCAGGTTGGTGCCCTTGGCCGCCCAGTCGCGCGAGGAGCCGTTGCCGTATTCGACGCCGGCGAAGACGACCAGCGGCACCTTCTCGGCGCGGTACTTCATGGCGGCGTCGTAGATCGACATCTCCTCCTTGGAGGGATAGTGGATCGTGTAGCCGCCTTCCTTGCCGTTCGGGCCCATCATGAAGTTGCGGATGCGGATGTTGGCGAAGGTGCCGCGCATCATCACTTCATGGTTGCCGCGGCGGGTGCCGTACTGGTTGAAGTCGGCGACATCCACCTTGTTGTCGAGCAGGTACTTGCCCGCCGGGCTGGCGGCCTTGATGGAACCTGCCGGCGAGATGTGGTCGGTGGTGATCTTGTCGCCGAACAGGCCGAGGACGCGGGCGCCCTCGATGTTGCTGATGGCGTTCGGCTTCATGCCCATGCCGACGAAATAGGGCGGGTTCTGCACGTAGGTCGAGCCGTCGTCCCAGGCATAGGTCTGGCCGACCGGAGCCTTCACCTTCGCCCAGTTGGCGTCGCCCTTGAACACGTCGGCATAGCGCTCCTTGAAGAGCTTCTTGGTGACGTTCTTGGCGATGAAGGCGTTGATCTCCTGCGAGGAGGGCCAGATGTCCTTCAGGTAGACCGGGTTGCCCTTCTTGTCGGTGCCGAGCGGGTCCTTGGTGAGGTCCAGCGTCACGGAGCCGGCGAGGGCATAGGCGACGACCAGCGGCGGCGAGGCGAGGTAGTTCGCCTGCACGTCCGGCGAGACGCGGCCCTCGAAGTTGCGGTTGCCGGAGAGCACCGCCGAGGCGATGAGGCCGGCGTCGTTGATGGCCTTGGAGATTTCCGCCGGCAGCGGGCCGGAATTGCCGATGCAGGTGGTGCAGCCGAAGCCGACGAGGTTGAAGCCGAGCTTGTCGAGGTCCTTCTGCAGGCCCGAGTTCGCCAGGTACTCGGCGACGACCTGGCTGCCGGGGGCGAGCGAGGTCTTCACCCAGGGCTTGGTCTTCAGGCCCTTGGCCACCGCGTTGCGTGCGAGGAGACCCGCCGCGAAGAGCACGGCCGGGTTCGAGGTGTTGGTGCAGGAGGTGATGGCGGCGATCGCCACGTCACCATGGCCGAGGGTGAAGTCGCGGCCCTCGACCTTGACGCGGCGGCTCATCTCGGCCGCCTTCTTGTAGTCCTTCTCCATCGCGTCGGCGAAGCCGGCGCCGACGGCCTCCAGCGCGACGCGGCCCTCGGGGCGCTTCGGGCCGGCCATGGAGGGCACGACCGTGTCGAGCGCGAGTTCCAGCGTGTCGGTGAAGACCGGATCGGGCGAGGCCTTGGTGCGGAACAGCCCCTGAGCCTTCGAATACTTCTCCACCAGGGCGATGCGCTGCGTCTTGCGGCCGGAGGTGGTGAGGTAGTTCAGCGTCTCCTCGTCGACGGGGAAGAAGCCGCAGGTGGCGCCGTATTCGGGGGCCATGTTGGCGATGGTGGCGCGGTCGGCCAGCGTCATGTTGTTGAGGCCGGGGCCGTAGAACTCGACGAACTTGCCGACGACGCCCTTCTTGCGGAGCATCTGGGTGACGGTGAGCACGAGGTCGGTGGCGGTGACGCCCTCCTTCAGGCGGCCGGTCAGCTTGAAGCCGATGACCTCGGGCAGCAGCATGGACTGGGGCTGGCCGAGCATGGCGGCCTCGGCCTCAATGCCGCCGACGCCCCAGCCGAGAACGGCGAGGCCGTTGACCATGGTGGTGTGGCTGTCGGTGCCGACCAGCGTGTCGGGATAGGCGACCTCGTAGGTGACGGTCGTCTTCTTGCCCTTGACCGTCTTCACGGCCTTTTCCTTCTTCGTCCAGACGGTCTGGGCGAGATATTCCAGGTTCACCTGGTGGCAGATGCCGGTGCCGGGCGGCACGACGGAGAAGTTCTTGAAGGCCTGCTGGCCCCACTTCAGGAAGCGGTAGCGCTCGCCGTTGCGGGCATATTCCAGGTCGACGTTCTTCTTGAAGGCCTTCGGGGAGCCGAACTCGTCGACGATGACCGAGTGGTCGATGACGAGGTCGACGGGGACCAGCGGGTTGATCTTCTGGGGATCGCCGCCCAGCGCCTTCATGGCGTCGCGCATGGCGGCGAGGTCGACGACGGCGGGAACGCCGGTGAAGTCCTGCATCAGCACGCGGGCGGGGCGGAAGGCGATCTCCTTGCCGGCCTTGCCCTTGTCGTTGATCCAGGCGGCGACGGCCTCGATGTCGGCCTTGGTGACGGAGCGGCCGTCCTCGGCGCGCAGCAGGTTCTCGAGCAGCACCTTCATCGAGAAGGGCAGGGCCGAAATACCGGCGAGGCCGTTCTTCTCGGCCTCCTTCAGGCTGTAATAGACGTAGGACTTAGAGCCGACCTTGAGCGTCTTGCGGGCCTTGAAGCTGTCGAGCGACATGTGTCGATGATCCCCTCGTTCTGGAGGCCGACGTCGCGCCCTAAAAACCCTGGGCCCAGAGAAGACGCATGAGACGCGGCGGCCGATCGGCGGCGTTATAGAGGGATTCCAATCAGCCCGCCATATGGTTAGAAGCGCTTATCGCCTCTCGCAGGTCACCCTTTCGTCGCGTAGGAATGCGGCATGATGCGCCTGACCGCCCATGCCCTGACCTGCCAGCGCGGCGGCCGAATCGTCTTCGCCGACCTGAGCTTTTCCGTCGCGGCGGGAGAGGCGGTGCAGGTGACCGGCCCGAACGGGGCGGGAAAGTCGAGCCTCCTGCGCCTCGTCGCGGGGCTGGTGCGCATCGAGAGCGGCCGCCTCGCGCTGGAGGGCGGCGACGCGGAAGCGAGCATCGGCGAGCACTGCCACTATTGCGGCCACCAGGACGCCTTCAAGGGATCGTTGACGGTGGCGGAGAACCTCGCCTTCTGGACCGCCTATCTCGGCGGCGGCGGCGGGAGCGCGGAAGCCGCCATGGAGCGGCTCGGCATCGCCCATCTCGCGGCCCTGCCGGCGGGCTACCTCTCCGCAGGACAAAGACGGCGGCTGGCGCTCGCCCGCCTCATCACCGTCGCCCGGCCGATCTGGCTGCTCGACGAGCCGACGGCAGCTCTCGACCTCGCCAGCCAGAAGGTGCTGGCGGGGATTATGGCCGAGCACGTCGCCGCGGGCGGGGTCGTCATGGCCGCGACCCACGGTCCGCTCGGCCTGCCGACGCGCGAACTCGCCATCGGACGGGCCGCATGACCGGTCCCCTCGCCGCCATCTTCCGCCGCGACCTGACGCTCGCCATGCGCATCGGGGGCGGCGCCATGGTCGGCGTCGTGTTCTTCCTCGCGGTGGTCACCATCGTGCCCTTCGGCGTCGGGCCGGACATGAACCTGCTCGCCCGCATCGGCCCGGCCATCCTGTGGATCGGGGCGCTGCTGGCGACGCTTCTCGGCCTCGACCGGCTGTTCCAGGCCGATGCGGACGACGGCTCGCTCGACGTCATGATGATGGCGCCGACGCCCCTGCCCCTGGTGATCGCCGCCAAGGCCGCGGCTCACTGGCTCGCCACCGGCCTGCCGCTGGTGGCGGCGGCGCCCCTGCTCGGCCTCTTCCTCAACGTGCCGCCGGAGGCGATGGGCGCCGTGGCGCTGACGCTGGCGGCGGGAACGCCGGCGCTGAGCCTCATCGGCGCGGTGGGGGCGGCCCTCTCGGTGGCGCTGCGCCGCGGCGGCCTCTTGATGGCCATCCTGGTGCTGCCGCTGACGATCCCGGTGCTGATCTTCGGCGTGGCGGCGACCAATGCCGCCATCGTCGGGCCGCTGCCCTTCGGCCAGCCCTTCACGATCCTCGTCGCGCTGTCGCTGATGAGCCTGGTGCTCGGGCCGATCGCCGCGGCTGCCGCCCTGCGATTCGGCCTCGAATAGGGGCTCAGGTCTTCGGCGTCGTCTCGGCCCAGGCGGCGGGCATCCCGGCGATGAAGGCGTCGAGCCAGGCGACGAGCTTCGGGTAGCTCTTGCGCCAGGTGCCCTCGAAGCGGATGTCCTGGTAGCCGAGGGCGCAGGCGAGCGTGATCGTGCCGACATGGACGTCGAGGGCGGGCGGCGCCGCCTCGAGGGCGGCCATGGCGCGCTCGACCTTGCCGCGCTGGTGGGCGAACCACTTCTCCGACCGCGCGGCCTCGTCGTGGAACATCACCTCGTATCGGGTGAGGATGAGCGCATCCATGATGCCGTCGGCGAGGGCCTGGAGGGTGAGCGCGGCGATGCGCGCCTTCGGCTCGGCGGGAACGATCTTGCCGCCGCCGGCCAGGAGGTCGAGCTGCTCGAGGATGACGCGGCTGTCGTAGACGACGGTGCCGCCTTCGAGGACGAGGGCGGGAATCTTGCCGAGCGGGTTGGTCCGGCGGATCGGATCCTCCGCATTCATCGTATCCGTCGTCACGACGGTGACGCCGGACATCAGCCCGAGGTGGTGCAGCGCCAGCTTCACCTTGCGGCCGAACGGGGAAAGGGCGGAAGAGTGCAGGGTCATGGACATGACGGCGGTTCCCGAACGGCAGGTGGCATGGAGCGCCGAGCCTTCGCAGCGCCGCGCGCTGCGGTCAAGGGCGGCGGGCGGAGGTCCCCCGCCCGGCCGCTCGCCTTGCCGCGGCAGGCCCGCATCCCCATAATCGGCCATCTGCTTCGCTGGATCCCATGAAGATCGACTCGCCCTATTTCGACCGCATCCGGGTCAAGCCCGAGGACGACCGGCGCGCCCGCGCCCGGCCGGGCACGCGCGTCTGCGGCTTCAAGGGCTGCCCCTGCGAGGCGACGCACCGGGCGCCGGTGGGCCGCGACCGCGAGGGCGAGTTCGTCTGGTTCTGCCTCGACCACGTCAAGGAATACAACGCCAGCTACAACTACTTCGCCGGCATGAACGACGCGGCGGTTGCGGCCTATCAGAAGGACGCGCTGACCGGCCACCGACCGACCTGGAGCATGGGCGTCAATTCCTGGACGAAGAGCGGGCGGCGCGAGGAGCCGAAGCCGCATTTCGACCCGCGCAAGGCGGCCGACCCCTTCGGCATGTTCGACGGCGCCGACTGGCGGCAGGCCAGCGAACGGCCCGCCGAGCCGGAAGGGCGGATGATCCGCAACGCCGAGCGCAAGGCCCTCGACGCCCTCAATCTCGACATCCATGCCACCGCCGCCGAGATCAAGGCGCGGTTCAAGGAGCTCGCCAAGCGCCTGCACCCGGACGCCAACGGCGGTGACCGCTCGCGCGAGGACAAGCTGCGCGAGATCATCCAGGCCTACAACTATCTGAAATCCGTCGGCTTCTGCTGACCTGACGACGGTCGGCGCCATGATGCGACGCATCAGAATTTCGAATGGCATTCCCGCGAAGGGCACCCTTCCGGGCTTTGGATGCGATCTGGTAAGGTCGCCGCCATCATGAGGATTTGGCTCGCTGCGCCGAACGCGGCATCGGAGGTTCTTTCGTGACAGTGCAGACTGACAATGTGTCCGGGCTCCCGGATACGACCCTTTCCGTGCGCCAGACGTTCGGCATCGATTCGGACATGGTGGCTCCCGCCTATTCGCAGGGCGGCGACCACGTGCCGGACCTCGACCCGGATTACCTGTTCGACAAGCCGACGACGCTGGCGATCCTGGCGGGCTTCGCGCACAACCGCCGCGTCATGGTCTCCGGCTATCACGGCACCGGCAAGTCGACCCATATCGAACAGGTCGCCGCACGCCTCAACTGGCCCTGCATCCGCGTCAACCTCGACAGTCACGTCAGCCGCATCGATCTCGTCGGCAAGGACGCGATCGTGCTGAAGGACGGCAAGCAGATCACCGAATTCCGCGACGGCATCCTGCCCTGGGCCTACCAGCACAACGTCGCGCTCTGCTTCGACGAGTACGACGCCGGCCGCCCGGACGTGATGTTCGTCATCCAGCGCGTGCTGGAATCCTCGGGCCGCCTGACGCTGCTCGACCAGAGCCGCGTCATCCGTCCCCATCCCGCCTTCCGCCTCTTCGCCACCGCCAACACGGTCGGCCTCGGCGACACGACGGGCCTCTATCACGGCACGCAGCAGATCAACCAGGCGCAGATGGACCGCTGGTCCATCGTCACCACGCTGAACTACCTGCCGCACGACAACGAGGTCGGCATCATCCTCGCCAAGGCGAAGAATTTCGCGAAGACCGCCGAGGGCCGCGACCAGGTCAACAAGATGGTGCGCGTGGCGGACCTCACCCGCAACGCCTTCATGAACGGCGACCTCTCCACCGTCATGAGCCCGCGCACCGTGCTGACCTGGGCCGAGAACGCCGACATCTTCAAGGATATCGGCTTCGCCTTCCGGCTCACCTTCCTCAACAAGTGCGACGAGCTGGAGCGCACCCTGGTCGCCGAGTTCTACCAGCGCTGCTTCGGCCAGGAACTGCCGGAAAGCGCCGTCAACGTGGCGCTGAGCTGATCAGGAGGACACCGCCGTGGGTCACGTCGTCAGGGACAAGCCGAACAAGGCCGAACCGGCGAGCGAGACCCGCGCGCGGTATCAGGATGACCTCTACACATGGGTCATCCAGCAGGTCGAACTTCTGAAGGCAGGCCGTGTCACGGAGATCGACGCGGCCAACATCGCCGAGGAGCTCGCCGACGTGGGGCACGAGCAATACGACAAGCTGGAAAGCGCGCTGGCGGTGGTGCTGATGCATCTTCTGAAATGGGATCACCAGCCCGAGCTCCGCAGCCGGAGCTGGGTGCTGACGATTCGGGAGCAGCGCCGCCGCATCACGCGGGTCCTGAAGAAGAACCCCGGCCTGAAGCCGCATGTCGCAGAGGCGACGGCCGACGGATATCTCGACGGACGCGACCGCGCCGCGATCGAGACCGGGCTCGACGACCGGGCCTTCCCGGCCACTTGCCCCTATAGCTGGGACGACATTCTGAACCGGCCCATTGACCTCGATCAGGCGTCATGACCGGATCGCAGGCCGGTCGGCAGGACGAATGGATGCAGAGGTTTCGCGAAGGCGGCGACGCCTATCGCGCGTGGCTGCCTTCGATCGTCACCGGCCCGCGCGCCGTCGGTGACCACTGGAACGAGGCGTTTGAGGACGAGCAACAGGCTTCAGCAGACGAATGGTGCTTTAGGATGGGCGCTATGTGTGCCCGCAGCGGCGTCGATCTCCTCGGCTATTCCGACGAGGCGCTAGGTAACGGTCTCTGGTGCCTTTTCAGCAGCTGTATATCCAACATGACCGTGGCCCTGTGCGAGGCGGTCGACGACCGTAATCTTCAGCTTG
>LNFM01009682.1_pt1 | contig 13909 bp, 12 predicted proteins | sample 596031 | NCBI WGS metagenome assembly LNFM01 (sample SAMN04254537, study PRJNA301005) | activated carbon metagenome | isolation source: dual media filters at the Ann Arbor, Michigan drinking water treatment plant | place: USA: Ann Arbor
GTCGTCATAGCGATCCTCGCTTGCGTGTTCCTCGCCTCGGTGTCAGCCCTGGCGCGGCGTGTGGATCGCGGACCCGCCCAACTCCCAAAGGCAATCGTTCTGGCATCCCTGCTTGGTGCAGCCGGAGGTGTTGGGATGGCGATGAACTATGGCATCGTGGGACCGTACTCCCTCCAGCTATCCGTGCCACCCTTGGTCGCATTTCTTCTGGGTGGTGGAAGTAACATCGCGCGGGTTGCCCTTACGGGTATCGTGCTTGGCATCGCGCAGAGTCTGGGCAGCAACTACCTTGGCGTTCTTTCCGGAGGATTCCTCGGCAGCCATTACCAAGACATTGTGATCCTATTCGTTCTGGCGTTCGCCTGGCCGGTCCTGCAGCCAAAGGAGCCGCGGGCAACCCATGTCGCTGAGGTACCGGAGCGGTCGCATTACGCAGACAAAGCAGCCATCGGTACGGTCACGATCCTGGGCGTTGCACCTCTACTTCTCCATGAAGTAATGGGCCAGCGCCTGGACAGGTTGGTCGCTTTGAGCATTCCTTCTATGGTGATTTCCGTCGGCCTCTATTGCGCGATTCGACGCGCACGGGTTGCCGACCTCGGTTACTTGACGATCCCAGCAGTGGGCGCGTATGTTTTCGCGCTCCTCAGGTCAGACCACTTGGTCGAATTGCTTGGGCTGCCCGATCAAGGTGTAGTACTTGCCTCCCCTTGGTTGAGCCTTGGACTTGCCGCCTTGCTTGGAGCAGTTGTCGCCGCTGCAATCTATGCAGCAGTCGGTCGGCGCCACGCCATCCACTTCGCCATTTTTGCTCTGGCGCTGGTCGAGACGGCACTTATTTTATTGAACAACCTAGATGCTCCCGTCAACATAACAAACGGCCCAAGAGGCATTGGCGGCATTATCGGCTTTGGCAACGCAACCGCCACCGCCATCGTCGGTTCGATTGTTCTCGCTGGCTGCGTCGTGTTAGTGATGGTGACCGGCGCAAGTAACACAAACCTTCGCGGCAGCAACTACATCGCTGCCGGCGCGATAGGAGGGCTGGGCGGCGCAATGATGGCGGCTAGCCAAGGATTCATTTCTCCTGAATCTTTTTCGTCCTTTTCGCTAGTTAATCACCTGCTGATCGTTTTCATTGGCATGAGGTTTGGTGTTTCCGGTGTGATTACCAGTGCGCTCATCCTGCCAATTCTCCTACGTCCGTTTCCGACCGAATGGAACTTCCTGATCCTGACATCGATCGGCGTTCTTAGTCTTTATGTCCATTCTGGAGTGCGACAAGGGGTCATGAGTTATCGCGGCCGGCCCTTTGGGCAGAACCCGTATCGGGGCTAGCGCGTCTGGACTGTTAACGCGATGGCTGGAGACTCTGAGCCCGCGGACTGCGGCCAGGTGCGTCAGGACCGTCTCGAACTTGGGCCCGCCCACCTGGCCGGGAGGAGGAAGTCGGTGGAAGCGGATCAAATGGCAGCAACTAGTGAACGTGCGCTGACTCGGCACGATGGCTGCGATGCAGTGCGCGGAGGCTTGTGGGTACCGCGATCGGGCAAGGACGGCACTCCTAAGGTGCTAGAGGCTCCCTCCAGCGGGTCTCCTTGGAACTGTTGGTCTCGAACGTCTGCTGTTGGCCGACACGGTGAGGTCGTCAGACGGCGAAGCTGACATTGCCTTGCACCGATAGGTCCAGAGACTTCGAGCGCACCGCACAAGCGCTGGATTCGAGCCAGAGACAACGGGTCACCGCTTCCCGCAACTCGTTTGTCTTGCCTGACCCGAGCCTCAGGGACCTTCCTGCCCAGGCGGCCAGTCGACCGCTACCTTGCCGATCTCCAGGCTCAGAAAGCGGCATGCAGGGGTTCGTAGGTACCCGTGCTGGCCGACTCCGATCCCGTCGCCCTCAGGACGCTGTGGCTTAGTGCCGCCAAACAGAGACGTGTCACTTTCGTGTACCACGGCGGGCCTCTCTGGCAAGAGAAATCAACCACTTACGAGTGATCAAAGGCCTAAATGGTGGTACACGAAGCGAGACCTAAGTCGTTGATCTTGAAGGACTTCTTGGCTCTCAAGCCTCCCGGCTACGAACCAAGGGGTCGTGGGTTCGATTCCTGCCAGCCGCACCAGTTTTGACGAGGGTCAGCACGTTAGCGCGTGCTGACCCTTTTGTCTTCCCGGGTGCCCAGCGTCAACGCCCCACCGCCGCGCGCAGCAGCCGCCACAGCGCCCAGCCCAGCAGCAGCGGCAGCACCAGCGTCTGCAGCGTGAACACGACGATCAGGCGCACCACGTGCTCGACTGCCCGGTTGGCCACGGCCTTGAGCTCGTCGAAACGGGCGCCGATGTCCGTGCTTTGCGACCACCAGCGGCGCACGCGCTCGGCCACCGATTCGTCGGCGGGCCCCGTAGCCAACGGGCCGCCTATCTGGCCGAGTTGCGTCGACGAGGCCTCCAGCGTCTGCTGACCGGTCTGGTAGTCGCGCTGCAGGAAGAGCTGGAAGGCGGCTTCGCTGCCCAGCGCCACCACGGGTACGAGGAAACGCACGACGAGCAGGCCCACCAGCAAATGCGGCAACCAGCGCGGTGCGGGCAATGCGCGCCAGCGCAGCACGGCCCAGGCCAGCGCCACGGCACTGAGTGCCAGCGACATCGGCCACCAGGCGCCGATGCCGATCAGCACACGCTGCGCGCCGAAGGCCACGCTCGCCAGCAGCATCAGCGTCGAGAACTGCTCGATGAGGTCGTTCACGGGATCGAGCACCTGGCCCGGCGCCAGCGTCACGCCCAGGCCCGCCGGCTGCACCGCCAGTTCGGTGCCCTGGGCGACCGAGATCACCGCGTTCAGCGCGCGCGCCGCCGCGAACGTGGCCAGCGCACGCTTCCAGCCGGCGTCGACCTGCTGCAGCGCGGCGTCGTCGATGCGCAGCACCCACGCCGCCAGCAGGATGGCGAGCAGGGCGGCGGCGGTGAGCGGGCGGTGCCAGCGGGGCGACATGGGCGCAGCATAAGCCGAGCCGGTGCGGCCAGCCCTGTGTGGCCCGGGCTGTTCCACAGGCCGGCTTCGATGGGGCGTCAGGCCCGACTGGGCGAGGTCGGCTTCAGCCTTGCGGCGCCACCCGGTCGGGCACCGATACGCCCAGACCGCCCTGCGCCCCGCTGGCGACGGCCTGGCCCAAGGCGTGTGTTCGCTGTGCGATTCAGGGCACTGCGGCGACCTGAAGCCGCGCACGCAGTTCCGTCTTCAGCACCTTGCCGTAGTTGTTCTTGGGCAGGCTCTCGACGAAGACGTAGCGCTTGGGCCGCTTGAAGCGCGCGATGTGCGCCAGGCAGTGCGCGTCGAGTGCAGCCGCGTCCGGCAGGGCGTCGGGCCGCGGCACGACGAAGGCGACCACGACCTCGCCCCATTCGGGGTCGGGTGCGCCGACGACGGCAGCCTCGGCCACGCCGGGGGCCGTCAGCAGCACTTCCTCGACTTCGCGTGGGTAGATGTTCGAGCCGCCGCTGATCAGCAGGTCCTTGCTGCGGTCCTTCAGCGTCAGGTAACCGTGCGCGTCGAGGCAGCCGACGTCCCCGGTCCACAGCCAGCCGCCGCGCAGCGCTGCGGCGCTGGCCTCGGGCTGGCGCCAGTAGCCGGCCATCACGGTGTCGCCGCGCACCAGCACCTCGCCGATCTCGCCCACGGGCAGCGTGTTCCCGTTCGGGGCTGCCACGCGCACCTGCACCGGCGTCTGCGCCACGCCTACCGAGCCCAGCCGGGCGTCGTCGCCGTCGCGTGCGGCATCGGCGATCTGCGCGCGCGACAGCGCCGTGGCCACCATCGGCGTCTCGCCCTGACCGTAGATCTGCACGAAGCGCGGCCCCATCACGCGCAACGCGCGGCGGATGTCGGCCAGGTACATGGGCGCGCCGCCGTAGACGATGGTCTTGAAGGATGCGGCGGCGTCGGCGGGCGTGAGGCCGGCAGCCTCGGCATGGTCGACCAGACGCTTGACGATGGTCGGCGCGGCGAAGGTCGATAGCGGGCCGAGGGCAAGGCCCAGCGCAAAGAGTTCCTCCGGGTCGACGCCGCCCGAGGCCGGCACGACGTGGCGTGCGCCGGCCATCAGGTGCGGAATTGCGTACAGGCCGCAACCGTGCGACATCGGCGCGGCGTAGACGATGGCGTCGGTGGTGGCGATGGGGTCGACGTCGACGAAGTAGGTCAGCCCCATGGTGCCGAGGTTGCGGTGCGTCAGCATCACGCCCTTGGGCCGGCCGGTGGTGCCACTGGTGTAGAAAAGCCAGGCGGTGTCGTCGGGGCTGCGTTCGACCGGTGGCGGTGCGTCGGCTTCGGCCGCAGGCGCCAGCAGGGCGTCGGCGTCAACGCTCTCGATGTCGACCTGGCGTTCCAGCCCGGCCAGCGGCGCCGGCGCGATGTCCGCCGTGACGAAGGCCCAGCGCGCGTGCGCGTCGGCGACGATCCACTCGACCTCGGCCGGGTGCAGCTTGGCATTCACCGGCACCACCACCAGCCCGGCCCACCAGGCGCCCCACAGGATTTCGAGGTAGCGCGGATGGTTGTGCATGAAGAGCACGACGCGGTCGCCGGGTTGCAGCCCGGCCGCGCCCAGCCGCTGCGCCAGGCCGGCGCCACGTGCGGCCCATTCGGCGTGCGTGGCCCAGGGCGTGGTGCCCTTGAACAGCGCCGGCCGGTGCGGTGCCAGGCGGGCCTGGCGCAGGAGCAGGTGGGCGAGGCTCATGTCACGGGTCCTGTCGGCAAGTCGGTCCCGCGGGCGGGCCGGCCCGCGGCGGGAGACGCCACGATAGCCGTCACGGCAGCCGGCCGCGTGCCGGCCGCAGGCGGACTTCAGGCCAGCAACTGCTCGGCTGGCGTGTAGGCCAGTCCCTGCTGCAGCGCCACCGGCTCGCAGGTGACCTTGCCCAGGGCGACGTTCAGCCCGGCGCGCAGGTGCACGTCGTCGCGCAACGCGGCGCGCCAGCCCTTGTCGGCCAACGCCAGCGCGTGGCCCAGCGTGGCGTTGCCGAGCGCAAAGGTGGAGGTGCGGGCCACCGCGCCGGGCATGTTGGCGACGCAGTAATGCACCACGCCGTCGACGACGTAGGTGGGCTCGGCGTGCGTGGTGGCGTGCGAGGTCTCGAAGCAGCCACCCTGGTCGATGGCCACGTCGACCACCACCGCGCCGCGTTTCATGCGCGAGACCATCTCGCGGGTCACCAGCTTGGGCGCCGACGCGCCGGGGATGAGCACGCCGCCGATCACCAGGTCGGCGGCCAGCACCGCTGCCTCCACGGCCTTGGCGGTGGAAAACAGCGTCGTGATGCGGTTGCCGAAGACGAGGTCGAGCTGGCGCAGACGGTCGACGTTGCGGTCGATGACGGTGACGCGTGCGCCCAGGCCGACGGCCATCTGCAGCGCGTTGGTGCCGACGACCCCGGCGCCCAGGATGGTGACGTGTGCCGGCGCCACGCCGGGCACGCCGCCCAGCAGGATGCCCATGCCGCCGTGGCTCTTCTCCAGGTGCGCGGCGCCCGCCTGCACGGCCATGCGGCCGGCCACCTCGCTCATCGGCGCCAGCAGCGGCAGGCCGCCACCGGGCCCCGTGACGGTCTCGTAGGCCACGCAGACGGCGCCGCTGGCGACCAGCCCGGCAGTCTGCTCGGGGTCGGGCGCCAGGTGCAGGTAGGTGTAGAGCAGCTGGCCCTCGCGCAGCATCGCGATCTCCTGCGGCTGCGGCTCCTTCACCTTGACGATCATCTCGCCACGGGCCCAGGCCTCGGCGGCGTCGGCGGCCAGCCGGGCGCCGGCGGCCAGGTATTGCGCGTCGTCCAGCCCGATGGCCGCACCGGCGCCGGTCTGCACCCAGACCTCGTGGCCATGCGCCACCAGTTCGTGCACCGCCGCGGGCGTGAGCCCGACGCGGTACTCGTGGTTCTTGATCTCCTGGGGGACGGCAATGCGCATGGGGGGCCTCGGGGTGGTTTGCCCGGATTTTCCGAAGGGTCGCCCGGGCCGGGTATGCGCCAGGTCAGAAAACGCCCTTCACCGGCCGGCCGGGGCCGGCGGTGCCGCTGCAGGGCGGTGCGGGCCGGCAATTCGCCATTAGTGCGCGTCCTCCAGCGAAAAAACGTTTACATGGCTAAACTAGGGTAAACCCTGGTCGATGATCTCGGCAAGCCCGTTCTCTTCGTCCGACCCTGCACCATGTTCACGCTCATTCACCTCGTCCAGTCCTTCCACGACCTCTTCCGCCCGCAGCGCGACCTCGACGAGAGCTATCTCGCCGAGTCCAGCGACCTGTGCGACCTGGAGCGGCGCATCCGCGTCATCGACGACCGTGGCCGCGACCCGGCCTCGGGCATCACGCTCGGGCTCTACGCCCGTTGAAGGAACCGCCATGCTCAGCACGACTTCCTTGCCCCGACACGACCGCTGGCCCTGGGCCGGCGCCCCCGCCGCGCCGCAGACGCTGTGCGAGGCCGTGCCGGGCCTGCAACTGGTCAACGACTCGCTGCACCTGCCCTTCGACGTGATGCGCTCGCAGCATGCGCAGGCGGTGCACGCCGGGCTGCTGGCGAACTCGATCCTCGCCTCGCGTGACTTCGAACGCGCCGTCGACGCGCTCGAGCACATCACGCTGGGGCCGTTCGCGCGCCACGTCTGAGCGGCGCGCTGCTGCGGCTTCAGGCCGTCACCAGCCCGGGCACCGGCGGCAGGCCCAGCGCGCGCGCCAGTCGCGCCTGGCGGGTCGTGGGCAGTTCCGCCATCAGCAGTTCGACCACGCCGCCGAAGACTTCGGGTGGCAAGGTCTCGCGCGCCCCGGTGGCCAGGGTCGCCAGTTCCACGTCGTCCAGGCCGCGTGCCATCCAGCGTGCGTAGTAGGCGCTCTTCTCGGGGCTGAAGCTGGCGAGCAGGCGCTGCTCGATGGCCTGGATCTCGGCATCGCTGAAGTGCTGCCAGAAGGCGTGCGTCAGGCGCGTCTCTTCGTCGGCCATGTGCTCCAGGTTTTCGCCGATGAAGCGTGTCAGCGTGAGGTAGAGAGCGTAGGCCTCGCCGCGCACCGCCTGGCCGCCCACGGCCACGCGGCCGAGCTGCGTGCGCAGCGCGGCCATGCTCAGTTCATGGCCCTGGTGGTCGTCGTCGAAGGCCAGCACGGCACGCGGCGCGCGTTCGCGCAGCGCGGCGTGGAAGAAGCTGTTCTCGTGGCCGAGATGTTCGCTGCAGACCTTCAGCAGCTCGTCGACGGCGGCCACCAGCGTGGCGCGGTCGGTGGGGTCGGCGGCGTCCAGCGTGGCGGCCTGCTGCAGCGTGCGGAACATCAGCATGCGCAGCGCCTTGTGGATGAAGCGGTAGGGCTGCAGCCGGCTGGCGTGGCACACGGCGGTGGTGGTCTCGGCCAGGGTCGGGGTCTCGGTCATCAACATGGTCGTCTCCTTGCGGGGTGGGTGTGTGGCGCCATTTTTCGAGGCGCCGCCCGCTGCGCCCAGACCGCTAAATGGGCCGTGACCAAAAAGAGGGGCCGCCTTTCGAGCGATCAGGCCCAGGGGCGCAACTCTTCGGGGTGCTGGCGCAGGTAGTGCAGCAGGTGGCGGCGCTTCTCGGGGCCGCGTGTCCCCGGGGCGGCATCGACGGCGGTGCTCGCGAAGATCTCGGGCAGCCTGTCGGAAGCCCGCTCGCAGACCGAGCGCCACAGCTTCTTGAGCGTGTGGCCGCTGATGCCGATCTCGTCGGCGATCTCCTCGTCGGTCAGCTCGGTCACCGCCAGGCGCAGCACGCGTCGCTCGGCGCCGCTGAAACCCAGTACCGGCGGTACGAAGTGGAAGACGTCGCGCACCGGTTGACCCGGGAAGATGCATGCCGCTTCGTCTCGGCTGAGGCCGAAGAGGTCGGGCTGGCCTGGCCCGCGCGCCGTGCGGCGGCGAAAGCCCATGCCCTGCAGGTAGTCGCCGCCCTCGGACAGCGCTTCCTGCCACACGTCCTGCAACTGCAGCCCGCCGTGCGCCTGGCGGAAGAGCTGCATGCCCACCAGCATCACCTGCTGCACCTCGTGGCGGCTGGGGTCGATGGCGCGCTGCGCGTAGTGCAGCACCAGCATGCCCACTCTGCCGGCGGCGTTGGCGCGGCCCAAAGCGCGGTCGTCCAGCGGGGCCGTGCGGCCGGCCATGAAGTCGCGGTACCAGCACGCGCCGGCCTGCGGCGGCGGCGCCTCGCGCAGGCGCGCCTGCCAGGCGGTGTCCAGCGCCACCGTCATGCCCAGGCCGACCAGGCGCCGGCCGGGTGGCAGCGACAGGTCCTCGATGACCTCGGCGCTGAAGCCGGGCTGGCCCAGCAGGCGCGTCCACACCACGGGCAGCGCGGCGCGCACGTCGTCGTCCAGCGCCAGCCAGGCGGGCAGCAGGGTGTGCGCCTCGGCCAGATCGGCGTGGCGCAGCGCGCGGCCGCGCACGGGGCGGCCGGGGCCTGACGGCCGCTGCAGCAGGTTGGCGCTGGGCTTGGGGAGGTCGATGGTCAGCATGGGCTTGCCTCGCTGGTGTCGGGGCCGGCAGCGCCGGCGGCAACGCCCGACGGGGGGCCGCGGGCAGCGACGAGGACGGCGATGCTGATGCCGTGACGCCACGCTTGCATGCATGGTGCGACGAAACGGCGGATGCACGGCACGAGCCGGGCCTGAGCGCGATGCAGACCGGCTGCCGAAGCCGTTTCCGGTCTTCACGCGGCCGCCCGGCAGCTTCGGGCCGCTTCGTTCAGCATCGCGGCTTCTGCCCCTGTCTGGAGGTCCTTGCGCATGCACATCCTGCTCACCGGCGCCACCGGCCTCATCGGCCGCGAGATCGGCAAGGCCCTGGTGGCGCGCGGCGACACGCTGGTCTGCCTGGTGCGCGACACCGCCTCGGCGCGGCGCCGGCTGCCCTTTCCGGCCACCTGCCACGCCTGGGACCACACACGCGAGGTGCCCGCCGCGGCGCTGCAGGGCGTGGACGCCGTGGTGCACCTGGCCGGCGAGCCGGTGGCCGACCTGCGCTGGAGCGCGCGCAAGAAGGCGTTGATCCGCGACACGCGGGCGCTCGGCACGCGGCGGCTGGTGCAGGCGGTGCTGGCCCATGGCGGCGCGGTGCAGGCCTTCGTGCACGGTTCGGCCAGCGGTTTCCACGGCGACCGCGGTGATGAAATGCTCGACGCCCACAGCGCACCCGGCGCGGGCTACCTGGCCGAGGTCGTGCGCGCCTGGGAAGCCGAACTGCGGCCGCTGGCTGCAGCGCGGCCCGAACTGCGCCTGCCCGTCGTGCGCACGGGCGTGGTGCTGGCGCGCGAGGGCGGGGCGCTGGCGGAGATGCTGCCGCTGTTCCGCCTGTCGGCGGCCGGCCGGCTGGGCGACGGTGCGCAGTGGCTGCCGTGGATCCATCGGGACGACATCGTGCGGCTCTTTCTGCACGCGCTGGACCGCGCCGGCTCGGGTGTGCTCGAAGGCGTGGCGCCGCAGCCGGCGACGAACCGCCAGTTCACCACCGCGCTGTGCAACGCGCTGGGCGTGCGCGAGAACCTGCCGGTGCCACGCGCGGCCTTGCAGGCGCTGTACGGCGAGCGCGCCGCCGTGGTGCTGGCCAGCACGCGGTTGCTGCCGACGGCGACGCAGGCCTCGGGCTTCGTCTTCGATTTCGAGACCGTCGCGCATGCGCTGGACGACCTGCTGGTGCCGCTGCGCGACGGCGTGCACCAGCGGGTGTGGGAACAGTGGCTGCCGCACGCGGCCGAAGTGGTGTGGCCCTTCTTCGGCGACGCGCGCAACCTGGAGGCCATCACGCCGCCCTTCCTGGGTTTCGAGGTGCTGCGGCAGTCGACGCCACAGATCGGCGTCGGCACGCTGATCGACTACCGGCTCAAGCTCAACGGCCTGCCACTGCGCTGGCAGACCCGCATCGAGACCTGGGAACCACCGCACCGCTTCGTCGACCTGCAGGCGCGCGGGCCTTATGCGCTGTGGCACCACACCCACGACTTCCTGCCGCTGGCTGGCGGCACGCTGATGCGCGACACCGTGCGCTACAAACTGCCGGCGGGCTGGCTCGGGCAGTTGGCCGGCGGGGCCAAGGTGACCGGTGACGTCGAACGCATCTTCGACTACCGCGCGTTGAAGGTCGACGAGCGTTACGGCGCTTGAGGCAGCGCCTCGGCGCTTTCAGAGCTTGACGACCACGCCGTCGCGCAGCGCCAGCACACCCGCGTCGGCCAGTTCCTTCACCACCGCCTCGGCGTAGGCGTGCAGCGTGCCCTCGGGCCGGCCGATGCGTTCCCAGATCAGCGGGTAGAGGCTGACGCCGCCGAACCACTGCAGCAGCGCCGGCAGTGGCTGCTGCTGCTCTTCCATCAGGTGGTAGGCCACCAGCGCCTTGACGGCATAACGCGCGTGGCGTACGGGGTCGGCGCGGAAGGCGGCCAGGCGCTGCCGCGCCTGCTTGAGTGCACCGGGGATGTCGCCGAAGGGCGCGCCGTGGCCGGGGATGGCCCAGCGGGCGTCGAGCGATTCGATGAGGTCCAGCGCCTGCGCCACCTCGTCGAAGGCCTGTTCGCCTTCGAGCTCGGGGAAGACGACGCCGAAGCCGCGTTCCCACAGCGCATCGGCGGTGATGACGACGCCGTGTTCATCGTTGAACAGCACCAGCGAGTGCGGGTCGTGCCCCGGCGCGGCCAGCGCCAGCCAGCGCTGGCGGCCGATGCGCAGGACGTCGCCGGGTTGCAGCGCAGCGTCGGCGGTGAAACGTTCGCAGCGCTGGCCGGTGGGCACGTAGCTCAGCGCCACGGCGTCCCAGGCCTGCACCGCCGCCCACTGGCCGGGCGGGATGGTCAGCGTGCAGCCGAAGTGGCGCTGCAGCGTCGCGTTGCCGCCGCAGTGGTCGGAGTGCAGGTGGGTGTTGACGACACCGGCGAGCGTTTCGCCACGCAGCGCATGCCGCACCAGCGCCACGGTCTGTTCCGCGTGCAGCACGTGGCCGGCGTCGACGAGCACCGCGCCCGCACCTTCGCCGTGCAGCAGCACGTTGTTCGACGACAGCCAGCCGCGCTGGAAGACGTCGATGCCGGGCAGGGTGGGCGGGGCGGAAACGGGCATGGGGCGTGCAGGGTGTTCAAGTCCGGGGCCCTTGCATTCTGGGGGCAGGCACCGCTTGCCGCGCGCGCGCTGCCGGCTACCATCGCGGGTGCCTCGCCCGGCACGATGGTTGCTCGCAACCGGCCTTCACCTCTGCCGACGACGGTCCACTGCCCAGACCCTGGAGCCGACGATGAAGCTGCTGCTCAAGTTCAACCTCATCTTCGTGATCGTGATGGCGCTGGGCATTGCCGTCAGCGGCTGGATCAGCCGCAGCCTGCTGCAGCATCAGGCGCAGGAAGAAGTGCTGGGCGGCGCGCGGCTGATGATGGCGCAGGCCAGCGCGGTGCGCGCCTACACCTCGGGCCAGATCACCCAGCTGCTGCAGGAACAGATGAAGACCGAGTTCCTGCCGCAGTCGGTGCCCAGCTACTCGGCCACCGAGGTGCTGGCCACGGTGCGCCAGCAGCACCCCGAGTACGGCTACAAGGAAGCCACGCTCAACCCCACCAACCCGCGCGACCGCGCCGAGGGCTGGGAGGTCGACATCGTCAACGCCTTCCGCAACAACGCCGAGATGAAGGAATTCGTCGGCCAGCGCGACACGCCCACCGGCCGCTCGCTCTACGTGGCGCGGCCGCTGCGCATCACCAACGGCGCCTGCCTGCAATGCCACAGCAGCGTCGAGGCGGCGCCCAAGACGATGATCGACAAGTACGGCCCGGCCAACGGCTTCGGCTGGCAGATGAACGAGGTCGTCGGTGCGCAGGTGGTGTCGGTGCCGATGGCGCTGCCGCTGCAGCGCGCCGACGACGCCTTCCGCGTCTTCATCGGTTCGCTGGTCGGCGTCTTCATCGTCGTCGGCGTGGTGCTGAACCTGATGATCTGGCTCTTCGTCGTGCGCCCGGTGACGCAGCTCTCCGAACTGGCCAACCGCGTGAGCCAGGGCGAGCTCGACGCGCCCGAGTTCGACGTGAGGGGCCGCGACGAGATCGGCACGCTGGCCGAGAGCTTCACGCGCATGCGCACCAGCGTCGTGCAGGCGATGAAGATGCTGGACAACTGACGTGACGAAGGTGTGCCGGTGAGCCATCCCGAGAAGCTGGGGAAGTACCGCATCACCGGCGTGCTGGGTGAAGGCGCGATGGGCGTCGTCTACCGCGGCTTCGACCCCGACATCCGGCGCGTCGTGGCACTGAAGACCATACGCCGCCAGGGTGGTGACGCCGCCGATGCCGCGCAGCAGAGCGCGGCGCGTTTCCGCAACGAGGCGCAGGCGGCCGGGCGCTTGCTGCACCCGGGCATCGTCGGCGTCTACGACTTCGGCGACGATGGCCGCGTGGCCTACATCGCGATGGAATACGTCGAGGGCCACACGCTGTCGGCCTACCTGTCGCGGCGCGTCAAGTTCAGCGACGCCGACATCGCCAGCATCGCCACGCAGTTGCTCGACGCGCTGGGCCACGCCCACGAGCACGGCGTGTGGCACCGCGACGTGAAGCCGTCGAACGTGATCATGACGCGCAGCGGGCGCATCAAGGTGGCCGACTTCGGCATCGCCCGCACCGACAACACCGGCCTGACGATGGCCAACAGCGTGCTGGGCACGCCGATGTACATGGCGCCCGAGCAGTTCATGGGTCGGCCCATCGACCACCGTGTCGACCTCTACGGCGCCGGCGTCGTGCTCTACCAGATGGTGGCCGGCCGCACGCCCTTCGTCGGGCCGCCGGAGTCGCTGATGTACAAGGTGGTCAACGAGATCCCGCTGCCGCCCTCGGCCGCCGAGGGCGCACGCAACGGCGCCCTGTTCGACGCCGTGGTGGCGCGGGCGCTGGCCAAGGATCCGGTCGAGCGCTGGCCGCATGCCGGGGCCTTCCGGGACGCGGTGGTGCAGGCGGCGATGCCGGTGCTGGGCAGCGCGCCGCCGGCGGCGGTGTCGCCCGAGGCCGTGGGCGCACTGCCGCAGGCCAACGAGTACGCACCCACCGAGCGCATCCCCACGATGCACCGGGCGTCGTCGGCGACCTCGGCGCCGCCGACGAACAGCTTCACCGGCACCGGCAGCGCCCCCACGCACTGGGACCCGGGTGTGCTGGCCAAGGTGGAAGCCGCGCTGGCCAAACACGTCGGCCCGCTGGCCAGCGTGATGGTGCGCCGTGCCGCGCGCGAGTGCCACGACATGCCGGCGCTGGTGTCGCGGCTGGGTGAGCAGATCACGCAGAACACCGCGCGCGAGGTTTTCCTGAAGCAGGTTGCGTTCGGTGGCGCGGGTACCGGCACAGGCGGCACGCACGGGGCACCGGGCACGCATGGCACGTATGGTGCACATGGCAACGTCGCGCACGGCGGCCAGACCGGGGGCTCGAAGGGGGCGGTCACCGGCACGCAGGGCGGCCACCCGGTGAGCGACGCCTTTCTCGAACAGGCGCAGCGTGTGCTGGCCGCGCACGTGGGACCGATCGCCAAGGTGGTGGTCAAACGCGCGGCCGAACGCACGCGCGACCGCCACGACCTGTGCGCCTTGCTCGCCGATGCGGTGCCCGACGCCGCCCGCGCGAAGGTGCTGGCCGAGCTCGCCAGCCTGGGCTGACGACGCGCCGCTTGCGCGTCGTTCGCGCGCGCATCGATCAACGCTGCACCACTGCGGATTCGTGCTGTGCCAGGTCACTTTCGAGATTCGGCAACCCGGCCAGGACGGGCCGTTCGAAGGACAAAGTCGGACAACTCCACACGGCCCATTGCTGACGTTCGTTGGCGTGACGCGTGCTTGCGACTGTGGCTGCAGGGCGGCGGCGTCGCCTGCGGTCTCCGACCCACCGCGCGGT
>LNFM01033005.1_pt1 | contig 13907 bp, 13 predicted proteins | sample 596031 | NCBI WGS metagenome assembly LNFM01 (sample SAMN04254537, study PRJNA301005) | activated carbon metagenome | isolation source: dual media filters at the Ann Arbor, Michigan drinking water treatment plant | place: USA: Ann Arbor
TTCGGATGGATTGTGCAATCAGACCAGCCTCCCTCTCTGAAAGCGACAATTCGACCGAGCGGACTGGTTTTCGGTCCTCGATTACATACGCTCGCAACTGGCCACCGGGATTGAAAAAGTATGAGACAATCGCGGTGTCATGAAGTAGATTTTTATTGTTGAGCAAATCCCGATCGAGTTTTTGTTTAGTTGCTGTTTGAGGTAAAGAGAGAGCTACGGATTTCTCAATACCCGCCAATTTCTCTCGCACGTTTCCGCCATCAACTAATTGAGTTGAGAGATCCTCCACAAGTTTGCGGGTCTCGATATCTAGATCGGCTTTACGCCGAAGGGCCGAATTCTCAATGCGATCACGAAGCACACGTGCCTTTGAGTAATCGGCAAGTTCTAAAGCGGCAGTTGCGTTGTTTCTGCTATCTTCTATTTCTGCCATCAACCTGTAAACGGAATGGTAAGTCTCCAGCATCGACAACGACAACATGGTGTCTTCTGTCGGTCGATCACTTTCGATGATCGCTGCTGCTCGCCTTGCGTACTCAATGGCCAATTGCTGTTCTTTTAATTGCCAGTATCCCTTGGCCAGGCTAAAGTATACGCCCGGCAGATCCTCACGAAAGTTACCTTCCTCGGTGATCTTCTCTAGGACCTTCATTTGTTTGATCAATCCGGCCCAGTCTTTTCTTCTTTCGGCGAGGATTGCCTTCCAGTGCGGAACAATATACTCGGAATGAGCCTTCAGCGATTCGAGTTCCTTGAAGTAGTTCTCTGACAGCTCGGTTTGTCCTTGTAGTCCTGCAATCACCGCCTTGCCTAGAATGGACTCAAACCGAAATTTCTTATTCCGGTCAATTCGGTCTAACGTTAAAAGATGCTTCGCAGCGCTGTTTATATCTCCATTGTAAACGGACGTGAGTATTAGCGGAGAGAGAAGCAGGCAGCCTTGATAATCGTCTTTCTCGGTTAAGGCAAGTCTCAGTCCCGTTTCGCGTAGTTGTTTTGCTCTTCGCTCCTGACCGACTGCACTTAGAAGCCCACCGAACTCATAGAGTGCGAGTCGATGACGGTATTTGAATTCCGTTTTCTCGCTGATTTGGGCGAGTTTTTCTCCGTACTCGATCGCTTTTGCGTAATTGAATTTCGCCGCCCATGCAAGGCTCAGGTGTCCCAGGACATCAAGGTGCGAGGATGACATCGGCAAGCCGCTGGCCAGTTTTTCAGCTTTTTCAAGCCAGATGATCGCCGCTATGTCGTATCCGGATGAGTACATTATCCGGCCGATGGCGAGATGATATTCAACCCCGATCTGTGGGTCTGAAGGAGCAGCCGCCAGAGCCCCGCGGGCAGACTTAATCGCAGATGGAAAATCCCGCATGGCACGGGAGTGCGAGGCCCTTGCCAGGTGCGCTGCGGCGATTCGTCGGGGCTGTCTTGAGATTTCAGCGTCTGCCAAGGCTTCTTCGAGAACCGTCGCCGCTACTTCATACCGTTCCAGCCGCATCAGGGCCAGAGCATAAACTACCTTAATTTCGGAAGACGTGGCTACTGCTCCGGTCTTGCGTGCTTTCAGAAGAGCTTCAGGGGCTTGGCTCACAACCTCGTCGAATTGTCCGTTGTTGAAGAAAATTCGTAAAGGCGAAAGGGCATTTGATTGACCTTGGATTCCAACGGCCGCAAGCAGTAAGAGTAGCAAGCCGGTTAATATTGACCGGCTTGCTATCGCGGAACCAATTAAACACCCTTTCGAAAAGCTCTGGTCCATTTAGTTATCTCGAGGGCGGCAGTCACCGTTGCCGTTATCACCGCCCTCAGTATTCGGACGACAGTTCTGGCATATTCGGAAGGGGCAGCTTTCACCGCCGAACGCCGATAGGACCTGTTCCAAGACGATCGTGAGGAGTCCCGGAGCGGCCCCAGCAGTACCCGCTATAACCGGTCCGGTCGCAAAGATATTGCCGACCATACCTATCGAAAGCACCAGCATTAAGCCAAGTGATTTTATTTTTTTCATTTGTTTTCTCCTTTTTTGTTTAGTTGTTGCCTCAAAAACTCATACATCGCTGTAGTTACATAACGACCGGCTACGCCGTGTCCTGCTTCTTTTGCATATATGAACCAAACTTCGTTCCCCTTTCTCTGTAGTTGAGATTTGAGGTCGAGAACGTTCTTCTCGGGATTTCTTGAATCCAGCTTTCCCCTAGTCATAAATAACGGAGCACTGCTCCAACGATCTACGTTGTTTAATGGAGAAAGATCGTCAAGTTCTTTCATTAGTTTGTCGTCTTTCGGATCGCCGTATTCGTTGATCGAGAACTCGTCAATAGAACTTTGGGAAAGTAAGCCCCTAATTGAAACCAACGGGTATTCGGCTATGACGGCTTTTACCCGCTTTGGTTCCAGCAACCCTGAGGCAAGAGCGACAAAGCCGCCGTAACTCTCACCGCGGACAACTATTCTGTCACTGTCAAGCTCAGGATGTTTTTCGACCCAGTCCAGCAAAGCGGAGATGTCCTTGACCGCGTCACGCCTTTTGGGGCCATTATCGGCATCCATGAACTCGATTCCAAAGCCTCTCGATCCGCGAATATTGGTGTGTATGATCGTAAGTCCAAGATGTGTCGCGAATCTCAGCGCCTGCGAATTGAATACCGGCCTATCGATGACTTGCGGCCCGCCGTGGACAAAGATAAGTACTGGCGATCTTCCCTCAATTCGTTGGGGCTTGATCATATACCCTGATATTTCGAGGCCATCGAAGGACTTCCACTTTATTACTTCTGGTCCACGCACCTTGTTGTCAAACCGGGCTGGTATCCTCTCTTTTGTCCACGACGTAGTTCGTTTGGACGAGATGTCGAATACCTCTATTGAGGCTGGCTTAGCAATATTCTCAGTTGTGTAGACAACTTCCGTATTTGAGAGCCATCGGGTGTTCCAGATAACATATGAGCCGCGAATGAAAGGTGGCACTGTCTCAGTGATCGTGTTCTTCACTAACCTGCCGATGCGCATGTTGTCAATTCCATCCCGCATCTCCTGAATTAAGAAAGATTTTTTATCCGGTGAGATCTTTACGTCCTGCAGATTCACGATTCCATTGGGCAAGCTTATCCGGCTCCTGGCTCCGTTCTTAAGATCCATCGAGGCAAGACAGGGCTCTGAACCGCATTCCGCTGACCCTTGGGAAAGCCAGAACACTCGTCCTTGACCGAAAAATCCTCTTGTCGAGTTACCTTTATCCTCGACGGTGTTCAGGTTTTTCGAGTTCAGGTCGTAAATATACAGGCTCTGGTTACTGGACGATTTCCAATATTTAAGAAGCACCTGGTTTTTCCCCGAGTCAAGGACATTCCAGATGCCCTTCAAGTCAAGGTCGTAGCAGGTAATTTTTGACAGGTCGTGGCCGCATAGTCGGGTTGCTTTTTTCTCGTAATCAGTCTGCGCATAAAAGATCGTCTTACCTGTTTCATCCCAAACAAACGATTCCACGGATTCATCCTTGCCGGAAAATGAGGAAAGCTTGCGTATATTTCCGTTTTCATCCCGGAGATGCAATTCAAAGTTGTCTGCATCTTCCTTGTCGTCGATGAAGGCGAATACTCCACCTTTCGGACTTACGCGAACCATATTCGGGGAACGGCCGTCGATCAGGTTTTGCGGTTTTCCCATCGCCGAACCGAGCCGATAAATATACGACTTTTCATCGGAACGTCCCAGATTAGGTTGCTTCTTACTTCCGAGGGATCGAAAAAGAGGTGTTCAACATCTGCGTTCCTTATCGTTGGAATTCCCTCGATAGCAAACGAAGGTGGTACCGGAAATTCGTCGGTCACCTGACCAGATGCCGAAATAACAGACAAAAGAACAATCGAAAGCAGTGCGAATGTTGTAATGGATGTGACGGGGATCGACGACGACGCGACGTCATATCTAGTCAGCTTGTGAATGGACTGGTTCATGGCTTTGCCTCCACGCAGCGTACGGTTGCGGCTGTCTTCTTCTGGACAGAAACGGCACCGTTTGATTGTGCGTTATTTGTTAAATCGCCGACCTTGAAAGTTTGTGATTCGCTTAAGATCCTTTCCCCGCTTTCAAGGGTCACGATCATGCGCAGCTTATAAACAGTTTCATTGTCAAGTTTCGCTGAAACCACATGGGAAGTTTTGTCAACGGTCTCAAAATGGTCTATCAGCTTTTCGTCGAGGTCAGACAGGTAGACATTGAGTTTGACTGTTCCACGGACTTTGTTCCATCTTAGCAGCAGACCTGTTTCGGTAAGTCTGGCTGTAGCTTCCCGCGAGTTTCTGAGTTTCGAACTTCCGGCACTTTGGTCACGACCTTTCTGGTCGTTACTTGACGCGTCTTTAGATTCGACGGCGTAGTGGTTACGTCTGTCTGAATCGTTGGTCTTGTGGCCGCATGATCTCGCTCGTCGGAAGTTGTGCCATCGACTGAGCCTTTCGGCTTCACTTCAAAGACTGTTTCTATAGGAGGTTCATTGCTTCTTACAACGATATCCCCGGACGAAGTTAACCCCTGAACGCCCACAAAATATATTCCGGCCAGGAGTAGAACTGCGAATCCCGCAAAGGCCCCTACCCTTGCAAAGGACAGTAACGGTAAATTGAGAAATCGGTATTCTTGTTCAGATTCATCCAGTCGCTCACCGTTGGCACTGAGAACACAGTCCCGGAACTCTTGCGGCGTTACGGATGGTAATTTTGTTCGACATTCTTTGCAGGCGAGGAGATGTCGGCCGATCTCGATCGATCGGGAAGAAAAACTGTCTTCCCGAAACATGGCGACCTCAGCAGCTGATAAGTGATCTTGATTCATTTATTTCATCAACTCCTTAAGTCTCTTGCGAGCGTCAAATCTCGCCTTTTTGGCCATTGGCCGAATTCGGGGATGCTATCTCAGCGATTTCAATATCGGTTAGAGGCATTCGTGCTAAAATCCTTTCCCAAGACTCCCTTGTGATTTCGAGCTTTGCTAACAGTTCATCCTCTTCAATTCCAAATTGGAAAAGATAAAGCACGAGATCTACCGAACTGAAAAGAAGCGCCTGGCGTTGATAAAGACTCAGCCTGCAAATACCTTGCCAGACAGTTTTAACCAAAACAAAAGTCTCTGGGTACGAAGCATCTAGCTCGGCACCGAGAGCCTTGGTTTCATCGAGAGATGTCTCGATCCGTTTGTTTCGATTTGAGAGGTTTCGATTTACTTCGTTGTGAGCAGTACGCGCGGTGAAGGACTTCCAATCGGCTTCAGCCATTCGTGAGCTTTTGTCCTCAAACTTCGTGAGCCACTTCCAAAGCCTTAACGCAGCCTCTTGCGAAATATCAGGAGCGTCATCGGCCACGACAGCCCTACGACCAGCTATTACTTTGCGAATTAGTTTTAACGATTCTGCAAAAAAGCCCTCCCGATCAAACGCACCGTCAGACCCACTCGGTGGGTCGCCTGGTGAGGTTTGCAACTTGGAAAGGATCGGGTTATCCACAACTATTTTTCCCTTACCGGATTCGTTTAAGACAAGTTCATGTGTAACCTATGGCCTTAACCAGCGTTCTTTACGGAAACGAGTATTATTCGCGAAGACACTTTTTCAAAGGTTCAAAAGGTTACGTTCTTTCCAACCGGCCAACTAGCCCTGTTCTGCTTAAGTATTGACTGTTATACAACTTACAGCCCGCAAAAGTAAACAAAAATTATCTGGCACCGCTCGAAATTCTCGATCTGTGGTGGCACGGTGAACAACAATAGGCAAAATGCGTACCGCGAAATAGACTTGTCTTTTAAGCCTTCGAAGGAACATTCCTGTTGTTGCGGTGTATTTTGCTGACCTTAGCGGGCTCGTGAAGCAGTAAGAGAGAACCTTTTGGTTGTGTTAAGGGGACATTTACCAGCGCGGATAGTTCAACGAGAGGCAAGTCTGGTGCGTCTATCGAGTCCTGAACTAGCTTTTGTACTGGGGATAGAATGGAATTATATCTTGCCGGTACAGAACAGGATCTTCTACGGATTGTTCGCGTACTCAAGAACAACCATCGGACTGAGCGGCCCCTCAGCCACGTGGTTCTGTCTGAAAAAGAAACTGAAGCGGACCTAGAATGATCGGTGCATAAATGTTCCGTAATTGGTGTGTTTGTGCACCAAGGGCTTAAAAATGAACCGCACGGGATTAAGCCGTAACGATCTGCCCACCCTCCGAATCGTATCTAAAATTTCCGATGCTGCCGTCTATTATTTTCTCAATCGCTTCCTCGATAACGGTTATAGGAAGGAGGAACCATTCTCTTGATTCAACTTCGATGCCGAAACGATCTTTTAGTTTTAGATCAAGGCGAGGCTTCGAGGCGCTTCGCATTGATGTTTGCGAGTTTAAACGTTGCTACCACTTCAACATCGGCCAGCAGATACGTCGAGTCGTTCTTTGCGTTAGCAATGCGACTTTTCACGTCTCCTCCGGTCACACCGATCTTGTGCACAACGGAACGGTGTTCCACGATAAAGGGATGGTCCGACTGACTTCTGAGTACGTAAATATAACCGGTTGCAAAGTCTCCAGCCTCTTCGAGTCCCGCGAACAGAGGTCCGAGGCTGGGTTCAATGATGCGACGGCTTGCTTTGTCTCGATTTAGGGCTCGCATCAGCGAACGTCCTAGGAGGTCGCTCTCGGTGCCGTTGGCGTAAATTACCCTTAATCTCCGGTCCTCACGGTCGAAGTTGCTAATAAACGTTTCTCCCGCATCGGCGACGAGTGCTGTCTGACCGTCGACTATGAACAGGTCGCCTTTTCGGATCTCGGCATCGTCTTTGTATTTGAGAGTTTGTCGGATACCCATATCGAGATCGGACTGAACCTGATCGAACATTGGTTTGAAGTCGGCAAAATCTTCGCACCGGTTCCGTCGCGCGATTTCTTCCGCTGCTCTGATTTCTTCGCGTGACCGAACATGAACTAACCGTGTTAGTTCGTCCTGCTCGTCCTGATCCTCGCCTAAAGCGGAAAGCAGTTCGTCGTCCGTAGGTTCCTGGCGGAAGCGGGTATCGGCTTCGTCTCCAAGCAGTCCTCGCGAGTCAAGGCCTTTCAGGATTTCACGACAATCTGGCGATAGGCGAATGCGATCAAGCCTCACAGCATAGAGACGCTCAAAGATGTCTCTGTCATCGCCCTGCGCAGGCAGCCTTCCATGTTCATCCACAAACCGCTCAATTTCTTCGAAACCCGCGATCACGCGCTGCTCCGCCGCCGAATGCCCGACAGTTTTTGTCGTCTTTGCAAACTCGGCTAGCTCGGACCTTAGCTCATCGAGATCAACTTCACTCATAGCGGCCTTCATCCTTAAACACGACGAATGCAGCTGCACCTTCCGCCATACGTCTTTCCCATGCATCTTGGGCGGTGGATGACGGAAGCCGTCCGCGTTCCTTCTTGAACTTTACGGCCCTCACCGCGAGCTCACGAGCTTCTTCGACTGTCAGTTTCGACTGCTTTCTCATGATGACGTCTGAGACCTGTTTAAGACGCTCCTCAGTCATCGACTTAGATAAAATCGCGTAAGCCTCGCCAAATGGATTGATGCTGTCGATCAGATCAATATCCAGCTCCGTTACCGACATGGCATACCGTCGCACGCCGTCAATCTCCACCTCCGCCGACTAGAGTTTCCTTTGCCTTCTGCACGATATTCAGAGCGGCGATGGCATGTTGGCGGACTGCTTCGGAATCTTCCTCGTCCAGATTAGGAAATTTTTCCTTTACGATTTTCCCCATGCGAACTTGCGTCAATTCTTGGGGAACCAGTTCGCCATCAAACAGTCCGCTCTCTATCGTTCGTTTGTCCTGAACGAACGCGGTGATCAACTCGTTCAAGTCCTGTGTGCATATCCGCTCGGCCTCCGGACTTTTCGGTTCTGCCAGCCCTTTGATCTCCAGTTGGATTAGCCCTCTTTCAGCATCGACTCCAACGTTGCACTTATTTGGATCATACCCTTCCGAACCGTAATCAAGGCCTGGCGTAGGTTGACTGTTTGGATACTTTGGCTTGAACTCGAAACGTGGGCTTAGCACTTGCTCCATCAGCAAACTTGCGGCGATTGCCTTGAGAGTGTCGTTAACTGCCTCTGTAACCGCAAGCTCAGTAGCATCCGGTTCTGCAATTAGGTTCGTGAAGCGAGTGCGAGTTTTCCCCGGCGCATCTCTGGTCGCCCTACCGATGATTTGGACGATCTCAGTAAGACTCGAACGGTAACCAACGGTCAGCGCATGCTCGCACCAGATCCAGTCAAATCCCTCCTTGGCCATGCCCAGAGCAATGATGATATCGACGTGGTCGCGGTTGTTCTTTTCCGCAGGGTCTTTCAATGCTGCCATTACCCGGTCGCGCTTTGCCGGGTCGTCATCGACCAGATCGGCTATCTTTAGGACGGTGCCATCACCGGCCTTAACAAGCTGAAAGCCGGTTTTCGGATCGGTACCCTGCCATTCGCCGAGTTCCTCGATGATGTGCTCGACCTCGCGAATCTTGTCTTTTGTGCTTTCCTTGGAATTGACGTTCGGTATGTGCAGGATCGTCTTGTCCTGCGGATTCAGTACATTCAGGATCTCGTCGGTATAAGAGCCGGTATAGAAAAAATAACCATTGATAGCCGTTGAGCTGTTCGTAATATGTGTAAGTTACAGTGTCGAAGCGCGACTCGTCGTCCGGGTGCAATACTGCTTCAGCATCGCCGCGAAAATAGGAGCCGGTCATGGCTACGATATGAGTTTTGTCGCGGGACATAAGCTCTCGAACGTGCTCGCCAAGCTTGTTGCCCGGATTGGCCGAGATGTGATGAAACTCATCCACTGCGATAAGGCGATCGTCGAACGCGTCGGCCCCGAACTTATCCATCGCGAAACGAAAAGTGGCGTGCGTGCATACAAGCGTCTTGTCATCGCTGTCGAGAAACTTCTTCACCGCATCTACTTTGCCGTTAGTGTCGGCACCGGGAGCATCGCAGAGGTTCCATCTCGGTTCGACATTCCAGTCTGCCCAAAAGCCAAACTCGGTCAGTAACTCATTTTGAAAGCTCGCTCCGATGGATCGTTCCGGCACTACGATGATCGCCTGCCTCAGTTTCTGGTTCGTCAGCTTATCGAGTGCGATAAACATTAGTGCACGGCTCTTGCCCGAAGCAGGGGGCGATTTGATAAGCAGATATTGTTCGCCGCGTTTCTGATAGGCACGCTCCTGCATCGGGCGCATTCCCATTGAATTAGAACTCGTGGATTTGCCGTCTTGCGCGTATGTTACGGAAATTGACGGAATGGGAATTGATTTACTCATAAGGCGGTTACCTTTGTCTCGTTTGCGGCCGTTTTCTTTGCTGTCATCTTCGTATAGAGTTCGAAGAGTTTCTCCAGACGTTCGGTGTCGTTCTTGAACCGGCGACCGATGTAAATACGCTCTAGTGTTTCATCGTTGTGCTCGTGAGCCTCACGAAGGTTGGCCGGCATCTTCTCTGGATCGTAAAGCTCCGCGATTGTTGCCGGAAAATGCGCCTCGCGAGCTAACAGGATGTCCTCCGCACAACGAGTCAGGTCGGCTTTGTTTTGATTGCTAAGAGCAGGAACAGGAAAAGTGTTCCATCCGAGATTGCTTGAGTAACGTATTCGGGTTTCAAGTTTTCCGCATATCGTTGTAATCCACATCAAATGCAATTTTGAGCTTATTAGAGAAAAGTCAACCAAGTACGGATCGTAAATCACATGGGCTAGATGCGTAATAACGAAACGAGAGGTCAACCAACCGACTGGAAGGTACGCTCGGCGTTCAGATGATACTTGAGGCACGAGAATCTGAGCTCGCTCACAGCTGTGCCGATATCGAAATTGATGAGGGCGTCCGACGAGGGTTCTGGCCACCTCGCCACCAGTTTCCCGATACTTACGAACAGCGGCCACCCGAGCGGCGGTGATGGGATGGCTTGACGCCAATTCTAGATCGTCATTCGAGAACCAGAGACAAAAGCGGGAAATCCCGTCGATAAATTCCGTAGTCCCTGCGACTTCCCTGACTTTGTGCGAAAGTTCAGGATAATCTTTGCGTATCTGGTGGGCCGTGCCGGGTTCTAGGAAAAGGTGGCCGCCATCGTACGCGGCATTTCCGGTGATCATTGGCGATAAGTCGCTGATTGGTTCACTTCTTGACTCCACAATCTCGTCAGACGCGTCGACCAAATATGGGCTAATGTTGCTTGCTTCCCGTTTTGCGTCCTCCGCATAGATAAACTTTGTTCCAGCCTTGCGCTTCCGGAGCCCTAAGATTGTGCACGAGACGCCAGCGTTATGCTGAGCATTGTTTGCCCACTTAAAGGGCTTGTAGGCGAACTCCAACTCGCAACCTGTTCTAAAAACAGCCGGCCAAAGAGTCGGCACATGGGTGCCTTGGTTTACGGAGTTGGTTGTGACGAGAGCCGCCTTATCGCTCGAGGCGATGAAGGTGCAGGCCTTCAAAATCCATCCACAGACATAATCGAGATTCTTATGGTCGCCCCCCGTAAAGATTGAGGCCAGCTCTTGTTTTTGAGTCTGATTCTGTTTTTTACCACCAATGTAAGGCGGATTTCCACAGATATAAGTCTCGCCGCCTTCGTTCTCGAAATCAATTTCGGGCTGATCGAGAGGGGTGCTAAACAGGTCGTCGGCATAGATCTTTACGCCAGTTCCTGTCGGCGGGCAAACGCTCAGCCAATCGAGCTTTAATGCGTTACCGCAAACTATCCAGTTCGCAGCATCAAGTGGCAGAAATTCGGCGAGAGCGAGCTTTTGACCGCGATAAAGCACGTCCGACTGATACTCGGCGATGATGAGAGCGAGACGGGCGATCTCGGCCGGAAAATGGCGAAGCTCTATGCCGCGAAAGTTATTGATCGGGAGCTCGGTGGGACGGTCTGCCTCGCCTCGTCGCTTGTTGATCTCTGCTTCGATCTCCCGCATCTGCTTGTAGGCGATGACCAGAAAATTACCAGACCCGCAAGCCGGGTCGAAAACACGAATTCGGGCGATACGTTGGCGCAGGTTCAGTAGTTTGCGGGCGTTGTCGCCCGCTTCCTCAAGCTGAGTTCGCAGATCATCGAGGAAGAGCGGGTTTAGCACCTTGAGAATGTTGGGCACGCTCGTGTAATGCATGCCGAGAGCACCGCGTTCCTCGTCATCCGCCACGGCCTGGATCATCGAGCCGAAAATATCCGGGTTGATCTTTGTCCAGTCGAGACTGCCGACATGCAGTAAATATGACCGAGCGATGCGACTGAAACGAGGTACATCTGAGCTGCCGGAAAAAAGACCACCATTCACGTATGGAAATGTGTTCGCCCAACTCCGAATATTCTCAGCCACACGTTCTGTGACCTTGGTATTCATCGAACGGAAGAGTTCGGAGAGTACTTCGTGAGTGTTGGAAGAATCCCCCTCGCTCATCTGCTCGATGGTCGCGGTGAACAATCTCTCACCATTGAATATGCTGGTGTCCTCGGCAAAAAAGCAAAATATGAGCCGAGCCATGAAGTGGTTCAGATCCTCGCGGCGCTCGGCCGTTCCCCAATCGGGATTTTCCTTTAGTAGCTCAATGTAAAGCCGATTCAGTCGACCAGTCGCCTTGATATCGAACGCGTTTTCACGGATCTGCTTGACCGTCGTTATGCCAGCCAAAGCAAGGAAGAATCCAAAGTGATCGGAGAACTTAGCGTAATCGCAAGCGACCGTTTCGCCATCGGCCAGATTTTCGGCCTCAAAGGTTTTCCCGTCCGTGGCGAGGATAAACTTGACCTTCTGCTTAGTCGTTGCGTGACTTTCCCTCAAAGCGTGAAGTGTTGCCGTCACCGTGCCTTCAGGACAGACCAGAATATGAATGTTATTGCGTTGGAGTATTCCGCCCGGAAGGTCGGACTGATTAGTAGTTCCGCTCTTCAGCCGCTTGATCGTAGTCTCCTTATTCCCAAAAGCCTCAAGGAGCGCGAACGGAAAACTCTCGGCATCGAAGGGCTGCTCAGCGAGCATAGAAACGGCTTCTTCGATTTCGACAGCATTCATACAGAGTCTTAGTTAAAGGTCGCCGGGTGGACTTTCCTAACTTCAAAAAGTTATTTCCCGCTATTTTATCAGATATCGAAATGTGAGCCGATGTCAGACGTTGAAAACAGATGGAACTGTTTGATCGAACGCGGTTGTATAACGAAAGAAGTGAAATGGAGCCCGCCCGAATCCGTTGATCACAAGTAGCCAACTATCGCCTTTCGGCCCCATGAGACGCTCCGCGATTCTCAAAGTCCTTCCGATCCCCCAACAAGACTCGAAAACCAAACAGATAATTAGCGGCTGAAAAGATGTGCCTTCGGAGAAGGTTTCGAGGATGTCACTCAACGTGATCCTCGGAAAATTAATCACACAGGAGAATTAAGAAAATGTCAGCAAATATTTCGATCATCGGCAATCTCGGCAAGACACCGGAAACTAAGATCACGGATAACGGCACCCTCGTAGCAAGCTTTTCAATGGCCTCGAACTCGTTCCGAAACAGCGCGGAGGGACGCGTTGAGAAGACCGACTGGTTCCGCGTGACAGCATTTGGCAAGCAGGCGGAAACACTAGCACGTTACGTGCGAAAGGGCAGTCGTTTGTACGTACAAGGCCGTCTGACCTTTAACCCGTGGGTGGATCAGAACGAATCTCCGCAGGCGGGAGCAGAGATCGTGCTTCAGGAGTTCCAATTCCTGTCGGGCCGGCGAGATGAGGAAGGAGAGGGAGTTGCAATGCAGACGAGCCCGTCCGCTCCCGTGGAGTTGCAACAAGCCGCCGCATACTAATCCCGTCACAATTTAGCTTTTAACTGCCGTCTAGAGATCGCCCTCTTTAGGCGGCAGTGCTTTTTTGTGAAAATGAGATGGATCTCCAGAGAATTTGTTAGAGCCAATCGCGATCGCATCTTCCTCTTCGGTGACAACCTCGCCGGAAAGGGCTTCGGCGGCCAGGCTGCGGCCATGCGGGGCGAACCGAATTGTGTCGGGATACCGACCAAGAAATTCCCGAGCAATCGCGACGATGCATTCTTTACGGATTTAGAATTCGAGCAAAATAAAGCGTTGATCGACCACGCATTCGAGATTCTATTTCACAAACTTTCCGAGGCTGAACAGATCATTGTTATTCCTGCGGACGGCCTCGGAACCGGACGGGCTCAACTTGAGAGCCGGGCACCGCTAACGTTCGCCTATCTACAAAGGTGTTTGAGAGATCTTTCTCACAAATGACCTGATCTCGTTTCCCCAAACATACTTCTCCCGCAACTTGAGAGGGATTTTCAAGCCTGAATGAAAGTGATTTTATTCAGGGTTTTGAAGATGCGGCCCTTAATCACACGCGTCTTCGATTCGGCAACACGCCGATTCAATAGAGGAAGTTATGGCAGAAAGAATAAGTATCGAACAACTCAGAAAGCACGATCCTAATAACCAAATGCTGGCGTTCATGCCGGTCAATACCGGTTCGCCGATGCAGGACTGGTGTGCGCATCTATCATCGAATCCGTTGCGAAGGCGAGAGCTCGAAGAGTTCTCGATCTTGGGCGATGTTGTGGTTCGAATCGCCGACGAACTTGAACCGGAAGCGTTGGACCGCGTGCGGATAATGTCGCTCGAATATGCAATGAAGGTTTTGTCCGACGAGACCGACGCCAAAGAGTTCGTCAGATGCGTAAAAGCAATCGCGAGCCCGGACGCCGGGCAGTATGAATTCGAACAGATCGCAGCCTACTACTACGGTGAGATTAGGCGACGAGGTGTTGGCGAGGTTCTCCACGAAATGGGACTGCTCGGCATGCAGTTAGAAGCTGTTACGGCGACTTCGGCAGATCGAGAGATCA
>LNFM01009683.1_pt1 | contig 13906 bp, 8 predicted proteins | sample 596031 | NCBI WGS metagenome assembly LNFM01 (sample SAMN04254537, study PRJNA301005) | activated carbon metagenome | isolation source: dual media filters at the Ann Arbor, Michigan drinking water treatment plant | place: USA: Ann Arbor
TCCTCTCGTATGGCGCGGCGGCCTCGCCCTCTCTGCTGAAACAGATAAATTCGGCGGCTTTTCTGGACTTCTTATCTCCGCCGACGGGCGCGATCTCTTGGCGGTCTCCGATGCGGGCGGTTGGTTGAAAGGCCGCATCGATTACAGCGGCGCCCGCCCCGTGGGCCTCTCCGCCGCCTCCATCGGCTCCCTCGTCGCGCGTGACGGCAATCCCCTGCGCCGCAATCGCGAACGCGATGCGGAAGATCTAGCCCTTGTGTCGGGCACGCTCGCCAAGGGCGAAATTCTGGTGGCCTACGAGCAAAACAATCGCATCGTTCGCTACGCGGTGTCGAATGGCGTGCCCGGGCGTCCTTTGCAGGTCATCGCGCCACCCGCCGCTCTGCGCAAATTCTCCCGCAATGGCATCGAGGCGATGACGGTCATGCGCGGTGGTCCGCACAAGGGCCGCATCGTCGCCTTCTCGGAAAACGCAGGCAGCAACGAACGTCATGCCGGTTGGATCTGGATCGGCGCTGATCCGAAACCGTTGAACGTCCTCTCGCGCGGCGGCTTCGCGCTCACCTCGGCGGCCTCTCTACCCGACGGCACGCTGCTCCTCCTGGAACGCCGCTTCACAATATTCGAAGGCGTCCGCATGCGCCTCCGCCGCATTGATGCGACCGCTGTGAAACCCGGCGCGCTTCTCGATGGCGAGGTACTAATCGAGGCCGACATGTCCGGCGAGATCGACAACATGGAAGGCCTAGCTGTTCACACTGCCGAAAATGGCGACACGGTCCTCACGATCATCTCAGACGACAATTTCAATCGCACGCTCCAGCGCACGCTGCTCTTGCAGTTCACGCTGCTCCCGCGCGCCAGATCCTGATCACAACACTGCGGCCACGAAAAAAGCGCGGACCGTTCGATCCGCGCTTTCTCAAATCCGTCTGAGCAATGAGCCTTAAGCGGCAGCCGTGGTCTTCGACTTGACCAGATCGCGCTTCAGCTTCTGCAGCCGCGGTGAAAGTTGATCGAGCGACGCCTTCAGCAGATAGGCATCCAGGCCGCCGTTATGTTCGACCGAACGCAGGCCGTGGGCGCTGACGCGAACCTTGACCGACCGGTCGAGCGCTTCGCTCGTCAGCGTCACGTTCACGAGGTTGGGGCGAAACACGCGCTTGGTGCTGTTCTCGGCGTGGCTGCGGAGCTGGCCGCTCATCGGCAGCTTGCCGGTCAATTCGCAACGACGGGTCATGGGTCGTATCTCCTGGGAAGTTCGCGCCCGTCCCTCCTGGAATGTACCAGCTAGGGTTGGTCGCGCGGACCTGCCGTTCGGGCACCGGTCCAAAAAACGAAGGGCCCCGCCGGAGGTCCAGCGGGGCAGTGGCGGTTCTATACTGACACCGGTCCGGACCGTCAAGCGGGCCCAACCAGGAGCGTCCGGCGAATATCGTCCCGATTCCGGCCGCACTTCAGGGAAGTATTTACGAATTTCCGCCACCGTAGCGTCTTCGGAATACCGGGTTTTCCCCGGAGTTGTCGTCGATGTGCGCCATGGGCCTCCCCGGCGCCGTTTGTGAGTGGTGTACCCATGTCGAGTTCCAGCGTCCGCGGCCGCCGCTTTGCCGCCCTAGCTCTAGCGGCCCTGGCCGTATTCGCCGAGTCGGCGGGTCTGAGCCCCGTCCCCCCGGCTATCGCCGGCCCCTCCACCGACGGCTCGCTGGAGATATCGGGAAAATACTCCATTTATTTCAATGGCTTCGACATCGGCACGGTCCGCATTGACCAGCGCACCGCCGGCCGCACCTACTCCGCCAGCTCAGAGGTTCAGATTTCCGCTCTCCTGGGCGCTTTCCGCTGGAAAGGGACCACCCGCTCGGCCGGAACGCTCGCTCTGGGCGCTCTGGAACCCTCCGGCTACGATTTCCAATACGAAGGCAGCTCTAAATCCGGTTCGGTCCGGATGGGCTTCACCAAAGGCACCGTGACCTCGCTGACGGCTATCCCCGAGACCATCGAGCCGGACGATTTCGTGCCCTTGAAAGAGGCGCACGTGAAATCCGTCGTCGACCCCTTGAGCGCCATCGTAGCCGTCAGCCGCCCCGCAGCCGACCCCTGTGGCCGCAAACTCGCGATTTTCGACGGCAAACAGCGCTTTGACCTCTCGTTGATCCCCGCCCGCCGCGAAGCTATCTCCGCCGGCCGCGACGGGGCCGCCGTCGAAGGCCTAGTCTGCCGCATTAAATACACCCCTATTGCAGGCTACCGCGCGAACGCCGATACCCGCGCACTCTCCGAATCCGCGGGCATCGAAGTGACGTTCCGCCCGATACCGGAAGCGGGTCTGTGGGCACCCTATCGCGTCTCCATCCCAACAATGGCCGGAACGGTCACCCTTGAAACGACCCGGTATGACGTCAGCGCCCCCGGCCTCGCCGAGATCGCTTTGGTGGATTAAGGAACGAACCAGCCTTGAAAGCCTCAAAAGGGCGGCCATTCCCGGCCGCCCTTTTGTTTTTTCTATTGTCCGGCCACCCCGCGCCGCCGTTAAGAAAACCTTGATATCCCCTCCCGGCGGTGCAATGCCAGGATCGCCCCGCCTGCCGGGGACGCCACGCCAGAGGGCCGTTTATGGGCATCGACCTCGAATCCCGCATCCGCAACGTCACCGCGGTTCTGGGACCGACGAACACAGGTAAAACTCACCTCGCCATTGATCGCATGTTGGGCCACTCCAGCGGCATGATTGGCCTGCCGCTGCGGCTGCTTGCACGCGAAGTTTATGACAAGATCGTCGCCCGCGTCGGCGTCGACAAAGTCGCCCTCGTCACCGGCGAAGAAAAGATCAAGCCCGAGCGCGCCCGCTACTGGGTCGCCACCGTCGAAGCCATGCCGCGCGACGTCGATGTCGACTTCCTCGCCATCGACGAGATCCAGCTCTGCGCCGATCCTGAGCGCGGCCATGTCTTTACAGACCGCCTCTTGCACGCCCGCGGCCGCTCCGAAACGCTGCTTCTCGGCGCCCAGACGATGAGCGGCGCGATCGGCGATCTTATCCCCGGCGCCAACTTCATTGCCCGCACGCGGTTCTCGCAACTCTCGTATGCAGGCGAAAAGAAAATCACGCGCTTGCCGCAACGCTCCGCCGTCGTCGCCTTCTCGGCTACCGACGTTTACGCCATCGCCGAATTGATCCGCCGCCAGCGCGGCGGCACCGCCGTGGTCATCGGCGCATTGTCGCCCCGCACCCGCAACGCGCAGGTCGCGCTCTATCAATCCGGCGATGTCGATTTCCTCGTCGCTACCGATGCCATCGGCATGGGACTCAATCTCGATGTCGATCACGTCGCTTTCTCCGCGACTCGCAAATTCGACGGACAGAACTTCCGCAATCTCACGCCCTCCGAACTCGCCCAGATCGCCGGACGCGCCGGCCGCCACATGAACGACGGCACCTTCGGCGTCACCGGATCGTGCGACCCCCTCGATCCAGAGGTCGTCGAACGCATCGAGCAGCACACCTTCGATCCCGTGCGTGTCCTCCAGTGGCGCAATCGCGAACTCGACTTCCGCACGCTGGGCCGCCTGCGCGAAAGCCTGCGGACACTCCCCAGTGAGCAGCGCCTCACGCGCGCCCGCATGGCCGACGACGTCATCGCCCTCGAAACCGTTTCCGACGATGACGAGATCGCCCGTCTGGCTACGTCGCCGGCCGCCGTGCAGCGCCTGTGGGAGGTCTGCCAAGTCCCCGACTACCGCAAGATCTCGAGCGCCAATCACGCCGAACTCATCGCCACCCTCTACAAAGACTTGATGGGCCCAGAAGGCCGCATCTCCGAGGACTGGTTCGCCCGCCAGGTAGCCATGGCCGATCGCACCGACGGCGATATCGATACGCTGGCCACCCGTCTCGCCCACATCCGCACCTGGACGTTCGTCTCCAACCGTGCCGACTGGCTGAAAGACCCCGCGCACTGGCAGGGCCGCACCCGCGCCATCGAAGACTCATTATCCGATGCGTTGCATGAATGCTTGACGCAGCGCTTCGTGGATCGCAGAACCAGCGCTCTCATGAAGGGAATGCGGGATAAAGAAGAGTTGAACGCTGAGATCAAAGACGACGGCTCCGTAAATGTGGAGAGCCATTTCGTGGGCCGCCTCCGCGGCTTCCGTTTCACGCCCGATGCCCAGGCGGAAGGCGTGCATGGCAAGGCTGCCCGAAGTGCGGCCGCCCACGTGCTCTCCGGCGAACTCGCCATGCGCACCCGCCGAGTCGCTGCCGCCCAGTCGGACGCCTTCAAAATCGATCGCAAGGGGCAGATCCTCTGGCGCGGCGAAGAGATCGCCAAACTGGTCGCCGGTGAAGACCCTCTCAAGCCTTCGGTCGAATTGCTGGTCGATGAGCACATCTCCGGGCCCGATCGCGAAAAGGTCCAGACCCGTCTCGAGACGTGGCTCTCGGAACACATCGCCGACAAGCTGAAGCCGCTTGTCGAACTCTCCAATGCCGAGGACGTGACCGGCCTTGCGCGCGGCATTGCGTTCCGGATGAAGGAGAACTTCGGCGTACTCAAACGCGAAGTCGTGGCCGACGAACTCAAGAGCCTCGATCAGTCGGCACGTGCGCAACTGCGCAAGTATGGCGTCCGTTTCGGCGCGTTCAACATCCACTTCCCGCAGCTTTTGAAGCCTGGCCCCGCCGAGTTGACACGCGCGCTCTGGTCGCTGAAACACGCCGCTGCTGTCGGCCTCGACCCGGACAACCTGCCCGAGCCGCCGCGCGCCGGATTGACCTCTGCGCCAGCGACCCCCGATCTGCCGGAGGCCTTCTACCGCTCGTGCGGATATCACGTCTGCGGACCGCGCGTGATCCGCTTCGACATGCTGGAACGCTTGGCCGACATGATCCGGCCGCTGCTTGCCTGGCGCGCCAATCGCGATCCCGAAGCAAAGCCACCGAAGGGCTCGACGGGCGACGGCGGCTTTATCGCCACGCCGGAGATGATGTCGATCCTCGGCTGCTCGCCCGATGAACTTGGCAAAGTACTCAAAGCTCTTGGCTTCCGGCTCGATCGCCGCCCGGTGAAAACAGCACCAGCCGCCACAGATGCGCAACCCGCAGCCGCCGGCGACACGGTCAAAGAAACTCCCGAAACGCTGGCAGAAACGCCGTCCGCCGACGCCACCGTCCAAGAGCCCGTCGCCGCCGCACAATCCGCAATGGAAACACCGCCCACCGCCGAACTGGCCGCTGTCTCAGAAACTGTAGCGCCCGCCGAAGCCGCCCCAGAAATCCAATACGAAGATGTCTGGCGTCCGCGCCGTCATCACCGCGAGGCTCACGAACGCGGCGAAGGCCGACCAGAGCACCGCCGCCGCGAGCGTCACCATCGCGGCAATCGCCACAACGGCAACAATCAGCCCGCACCGGCTGTGTCAACCGGCGACGGATCAACGATTGCCGCGGCTCCCGCTACCCCAGCCGAAGGCGCCAAATCGGATCGCCCGAACAGGAACGATCGTGACCGCAATCGCCGTCCCGAAGGCCGCAACGACCGCGATCAAAAGCGCCCCAGTGGCGATCGCCCGCAGCAGGGCCAGCGCAACGAACCGCGCCGCAACGATCAACGCCGCGACGACCCGCGCCGGGACAATCGCGGCGACCGTGGCGATCGCCGCCGGGAGGAGCGCAATCAACCCCGCGCCATCACGGCTGCGCCGCCGCGCGCCAAAGCGGGAGCGGAGGCGGATAGTCCCTTTGCCGCGCTCATGGCCCTGCGATCGCAACTTGAACAGACGCGCCGCGACAAAGGCTGAGCATGGCAGACGATGCGGGCAGCGTTGTTAAGCCGGGCGCCTCCGCCGCCGTCTCGCAGCGTCTCGACAAATGGCTCTGGTGTGCCCGTCTTGCTCGAACGCGCACGCAAGCCGCGGCCCTCGTGTCCGGCGGCAAGATCCGCATCAACCGCGTCAAGACCGACAAGCCGGCCCACGCCGTGAAAGTTGGCGACGTCATCACGGCATCGCTGGGGCCCAAGGTCCGCGTGCTCGCAGTGAAGGCCTTGGGAGACCGGCGCGGCTCTGCCGAAATTGCCCGCCTGCTCTTCGACGACCTCACGGCCCCTACCACCCCGCCCGACGGCAAGTCCAAACCAGAACCGGAAATTCCATCGGGCCTGCGCGACAGCGGTGCCGGGCGGCCCACCAAGCGCGATCGCCGACTGACTGACCGCCTCAAAGGAGATTTATGATCGCCGGCAACCGTTACGCGCCTTCGCCGGGCTCGCGCCTTTTTTCGCATTGTGCGGCTCAAGCGACGCCGCTATGAGACCTCACCGCCATGAGCAACGCGGGGTCGGAATCGGCAGCCATCCGGTTCGGAACAGGACACGAACGCATGACCTACATCGTCAACGACAAATGCATTAAGTGCAAATACACTGATTGCGTCGAGGTGTGCCCCGTCGATTGCTTCTATGAAGGCGAGAACATGCTCGTCATCCACCCGGACGAGTGCATCGATTGCGGCGTCTGCGAACCGGAATGCCCCGTCGACGCCATCAAGCCCGATACCGAACCCGGCCTTGAGAAGTGGCTTGAACTCAACCGGGAATATGCTGACAAGTGGCCGAACTTGACGGCTAAACGGTCTGCTCTCCCTGACGCCGATGCTCATAAGGACGAAGCGGGCAAATTTGAGAAGTACTTTTCCGCCAACCCTGGTGAAGGCGATTAAGGCAGACAACTCTCTGATTTTCTAGAGAGATTGCACCCGCCGCACGGGTGGGTCCGGACATTTTTAGCCAATTGAAGTCTGATCCCGACCACGGCTTCCCAACGTCGCGTTTAGCCCTTTTGCAAGCCTGCGCGGTGGTGCCCTTCATTTTCAGTGAAGTTTGTGATATCGTCATTCTCATGTCGTGAATCTGAGGAACTGAGCAGGAACATAAGTGGTCAAAAAGTGTACCGCTTCGCCTGCCAGTCTTTTGACGCGCTTCGAGGTTCGCACTGCAACACTTAAGGCACTGCGGCACCATCGACAACAAGGATGGGGATGACAGCGCGTCCTAGACGCCCAATATGAGGATATTCAACCGGTTAGGGGGGACCTGACCGTAACAACAAGCCTGCGGCCCAATACGGCAGGCGGTGGGTTCCTTCGAGGATCCGCTCAGGCCATCACGATAAAGTTGACCGTTCAAGTAGCCCTTTGAGAGTGAGCGACGCGCAATGACCCAGAAGAAGAAGACTTCGGTGAAAGCTACGGCAGCCAAGGTCGCCGCTCAACCCAAAAAGTCTGGCGCCAGTTCTTCGGCGGCGCGCACTGTGGCATCGAACGCACGCCCTGTTGCTGCAGCGGCACGTAAGCCGGCCTCGCCGGCCAAGGACGTCAAGAAGCCCGTGACGACAAAGCCGACGGTGGCTGCTAAAGCCCCCGCTGCGCCGGCCGCCAAGGCTGCGCCGGTCGCGAAAGCTGCATCCGCCAAGCCCGCCGTCGCCGCCAAGGCTCCGGCCGCCGCGAAATCGCCGGTAAAAACGCCTGTAACGCCGGTCAAGGCTCCCGCCGCAGCCGCAGCTCCCGCGAAGAAAGCGGCGGTGCCCGCTCAGCCGCGTTCGGAAGCCGCCAAAGCCGCGCAAGCGTTCGCCGCCCATCGCGCACAGGCAGCTCAGGCTTCGGCGCCCGCAACCGCACCTGCCCGTGCGGTTCCCGCGTCGGTCTCTAAAACGTCTGCGAACACCAAGATCGCGGCGCCCGCCAAGCCCGCGGCTCCGGCAGTTGCCGCAAAAGCTCCCGTGGCCGCCAAACCGGCCGCAGCCGCACCGGCATCGCCCAAAGCGATCGCCGAGAAGGCTGCCGCAGCACGCGTCGACGCCAACAAGAAGCCCGTCAACTCGCGTCACGGCTTCAAGACCAACGAATTCATTGTCTATCCGGCGCATGGCGTTGGCCGCATCATCGGAATTGAAGAACAGGAAATCGCCGGCATGTCGCTGGAACTGTTCGTCATCAATTTCGAGAAGGAAAAGCTCACCCTGCGCGTGCCCACCGGCAAGCTGCAGAGTGTCGGCATGCGCAAGCTCGCCGATGACGACATCGTCAAGCGCGCGATGGAAATCCTAAAGGGCCGCGCCCGTATCAAGCGCACCATGTGGAGCCGCCGCGCCCAGGAATACGTCGCCAAGATCAACTCCGGCGATCTGATCTCCATCGCCGAAGTCGTCCGCGACCTCTACCGCTCCGAAGCCCAGCCCGAGCAGTCCTACTCCGAGCGTCAGCTCTACGAGGACGCACTCGACCGTATGGCGCGCGAAATCGCCGCCGTCGAAAAGCTGGATGATCGCGGTGCAGTTCAGCGCATCACCGAGGTGCTCTCCAAGAGCGCCAAGGGCCGGCGCATCGCCGAAGACGGCGGCTCCGCCACCGATGGTGACGAAGTCCAAGCCGCCTGAAAGCGAGACAAGTAGACAACCGAAAGCGCCCGGTGATCACGCACCGGGCGCTTTGTTTTTCAAGCTTGGCCGGAACTAAGGTCCACTCGCTAGCCCCTCCGGCACGTCTTCGATCACATCGGACGATGCCAGTCCGATAAATGGTCCATTGCGCCGTTCAATAAAGCCGCGCACACGCACAAGGCGGCCCTTCAGACGTTTGAGGCGGGCGGTCGCCGCCTCCCGGTCTGGCGTTCCGCGTAAATCCACCCCCGCCGTGAAATCCCATCGCCAGTTCCGTCCGAAATTCAAAAAAACATCGCGACGGGTTGATCCCACGTCGGTCACCCAACCCTCGACGATCTGAAATGTACCCGTCAGCCGCTCCAGCGTTCGGGTATGCCGCGCCGGCCGGATCGCATAGGCCGGGTTCGCCCACAGCCCGGCGCCTTTGGCGCGCGCGACCGCCTCGCGCGCGAAGAGATCGCGGGCGCAGCCCGTCTCGCCCGGCAGCGGCGCGACACGTGCAAGCCCTTCATCCACCAATGCCGACTGGATCCACCGGCCGTCGCCGGAAACCGCATGCGCCACCGTGCGCCCATATCGGTCGCGAAACGAATGCGCCGCTCCAAGGCGCAGTACTTTGTTTTGCAACAACCGGTCGAGCGCGGCCTTCGCCTCCGACTGAAGCGGCCAATCCTCCGGCGGCGTCGGCAAATCCCGCGCCGTCGGCACAAGAATGCCCGACAAACGCAACTCTGTTCCGTCGTCCAGCATCAACGATTGACCGCTTGCAATCGCTGTCAGCGACCGCATTTCCGTCGCGTCGGGTGGGCAGGCATGCACCGGCTGCACGATCCACCCGGCCGCCCCCAGAACGGCGCTCGCTAACACACTGAACCGTCGACCGGTCTTCATGAAACCTGCGGCCTGCTGAGCCTCACAAAACGCCAAGTCTCACTGTCGCACGGCCAGCACCTGTGAGTCAGTAGGGATCACAAGATGAAGTCGTCGGCCTGCAGCAGAGACTTGGCCACATTGAGTATCGTGATCGAGGAATCGACCTGCGAGAGTTGGATGACGCTGTGCCCGTTCATCTCATACGTGAGGTCAAGCACATCCAGATACGATTCAAAACCGAAGCTCGAAAGATCGATCAGATCACCGTTTACCCGCGGATTAAGCTGCAGCTGGAAATCGGCGATGGTGTCTTGTCCAAAGATGTCAGCGAACACAAACGTGTCCCGCTGTAGACCGCCGACCAGAATTTCATTTCCAGAACTGCCCTTTATCCAATCCGATCCCGCACCGCCCTCGATTTGCTCCAGTCCATTCACCTCGACACCTGAGAGATCGAGAACATCATTGGCCGTATGCATGCGCAGGATGTCGAACCCATCTCCGAAATCCATGATCTCGATCGATGCGAGTGAAGCCGATCCCCCGCTAATGAAGAGAATATCGTTTCCCTGAGACCCTTGGATCGTATCGATCCCGTCGCCGCCATCAAATGTGTCGTTTCCTTCAAGGCCGGTGAAAAGAAAGACATCATCGCCATCTCCGCCAAACATCACGTCGTGATGCCCGCCGCCAACGATGACGTCATTGCCCGAAGACCCGATCACAGTATCGGGACCGCCGCCCGCTTGGATCTGCTCGATGCCGCTCACGTCCACCATCGACAGATCGATAAAGTCGGCTGTGTTCTCAAACCGCAGAACATCAAAGCCATCGCCACCTTCGATCGCTTCGATGCCCGTCAGTACCGTGTGCACCGGTTGGCCGGTTGGACCAGTCGTCAGCGACGCTCTGACGCCAATCACGTCATCGCCAGCGGTTCCGCGAATTTCATCAAACCCCGATCCGCCATCATAAATATCGTTGCCGGTGTTTCCGGTAGCCCAGAACACATCGTCACCACCGCCACCAATTAGCGTGTCGTGCCCTCCCAGTCCGAAAAACTCGTCCGGCCCCTCGCCGCCCACCAGCACATCCGCGATCGATGTCCCAAACAATGCTAGGCCGGGCACTGCGCCTTGCGCCTGGAGCACAAAGGTCGTCTCCGTTTCAGCCAGTCCATCGCTGCCCGTCAACCGGATAACAAGATCTCCCTCGAAATCCTCCGGAACGGTCCCTTCAAACCGCAGCACAAGAGGGTCAAAGGTCAGCCAGTCAGGCAGAGCGCTGCCATCGGCCAGCGCGGCACGTACAAAGACGGCTTCACCTTCCGGATCGGTAAACAGATCGCTTGGAATATCGAAAACCCAATCGAAGCCAGATTCGGCCTCGACTTCTCCGATCGGATCACCGCTGACAACCGGCGCCTCATTGTCGATCATCGTGATATTGATCCGGCCTGTCGTGATGCCGCCGTTGCCGTCGGACACCGAATAGGTGAGTTCCATGAGGCCCGCTTGTCCGGGCGCCGCCGCAACCTGAACATCGCCGTCCACTGTCAGGCTGGCGTTAAACCCTGCGGTCAGGCTCGCCACCGCCACGATGGTGAGCGTGTCACCGTCCATATCCCGGTCGTTTGCCAACAGCAGCGTCTTGGGAATGACGGCCGACGTCGCGCCCGACACCAGACCCAAATCATCGCCGGTAACCGGTGCGTCATTCAAAAGCGGACCGGCAGCCTGCGCGGCGGCCCCTATTGCTGCCGCATCCCACACGAAGTCATTCTCAAAGCCCGCAGCCGCGATCGATCCGCCGGCAAAAAAGTCCTGCAGCACGATGCGTGATCCATCGACCAATCGCAAAATCACATCCGAGCCCGAAGCCGACTGAAATGCGCTCACCTGATGGGGCTCGAAGCCAAAAATCCGAAGGGTATCGACACCAGACGTCGCCCCACCCGAAACGATCGTGTCGTTGCCGTCTCCCGCAACGTAAACGTAGAGATCGTTGCCCGCACCGCCGTCGAGAATGTCATCGCCTCGCCCGCCTTGAAGACGGTCCTTGCCGTCAAGACCAATGAGGTGGTTCGAAGCGTCATTGCCGCGAATGAGATTATTGCCAGCATTTCCTTGGCCGGTCACCGCCGCTCCCGTGAGCGTTAGATTCTCGACGTTCTCTGTCAGCGTATAGTCGATCGATGCGATCACCTCATCGAAGCCGGACGTCGCCGCTTCGGTCACGACATCGCCCGCGGAGTCGACGACATAGCGATCATCGCCCCGTCCACCGGCCATGACGTCGGCTCCGGTCCCGCCATCCAGTGTATCGCGGCCAGCTCCTCCAGTCAGTTGGTCGTCGCCGCCCCCTCCGGAGAGATCGGCACCTGTATTGAACTCTCCTGGAATGCGAGCAGAAGCGATGACAATGAGGTCGTTGTCCTGCTCATTGCCGCTGATTTGATCGCGCACCTCAGTTTCGCCGTCGGATGGACGGTCGAAAATCGGCGTTTCCGGTTCCGCATCCAACGCGTCGCGCAGCAGAGAGTTGCCTTGCGCAAACTGCGCCGTATTCCAGAGCTTGCTGGGATTGGGAGGCCCCGAGCCACCCGGAAATGGGAATGGCGTCTCCACACCCAGTTCATAAAAGTTGATGCCGAGCATCCCCTCCGAAAAGTCGACAACGCGGATTACAGCTTCTGAAATCCGGTCCGGGTCGATCTGTTGAAAAACGAAGTCCTGGCCCGAGATCGTCAGGAACGACTCTCCGTAAACCGGTCCCGCGTTCCACACGTGGATGAGAAGATCGTTGCCATCACGATTAAAGGCGATCTGATCTGTGATGGTGATGCGGCCGTCCCAGGATCCCGACCACGTGCCATCGAGCGGCACCTGGCTTGCGAGATAAAAGAACCCCGGATCATCCATGCCGCCGAGCGGTCCAGGTCCAGGGTTTTGCGGCAGGTTTGCAAACGTCGCGCCCCCGATGACGGGCGAAATGGCGCCGAGAATGGGAAACAATTCCGATCCGTCGAAAGGGCCGGCATCCGGAACGAGAAAATTGAATGGAACGAGAAGCCGATCGCTATTGTCGGCGCCTTCGATCACAAATTCGGTCACGCCGCCCGGGGCCGCCAGCGACGAGAGAATGAACGTATCCGCGCCCTCGCCCCCATTTGCGAGACTGCGGCCCATGCCCGAAATGATCGTATCGTCGCCATCCCCACCGCTGAGTTCGATATCGTAGCCCAGAGGACTGGCGCCCGTCAGAACCGATGCGTTCCGGCCGCTGATGAGATCATGTCCTTCTCCGCCCTCGACCCCCAGCAACGTCGAGCTTGCATAAATGAGATCATCCCCTTTCGAAGCGATTATCCATTCCAGCGAACGGGCCCAGACCCCGCCGTCGGTAAATTCTCCGTCCTGGTTGGCGGCCCCGACCAGAACAATGTCTGGACGGTCGGATGGGGCCAAGAGCAGACCAGAGGACTGATCGGAAAAATCCATAAGATCGCCTTGGGTCTCGGGCGTCTCCCGCTCGAAGTCCAGTTCCAGGCGGACATTTTCGAAATTAACGCCTTCGCCAAAGAGCACCGTATCGCTCTCGTCGTACCAACTCAGCTTGTCGATCGAGAACAGCTTGTCGATGAAGCTGCCGCTATGAAAGGCAAGGAAATCCGGTGACAAATGTGGAACCGGACTATCGCCTGCAGTGATCAAAACCTGGCCGACGCCGGCATAGTTGAGGCGGTCGCTACCATCGAGTGCGTAATCGAGGTCGGGTTGCCCCCCGTGATAGTAGTTGACGCCGCCACTCCAATCGAACACGTCGTCGTCACGGCCGCCATAAAACTTTTCCAGAATAGTGCTGTTGTGCGTCCCCTTCAGGCGATCTTCTCCATCGCCGGAAAGAATTGTATCGAAGCTCAGATTATCTGTGAGTTCAAAGTAGTCTTCTTCAAAATTGCCGAGCAGCGTTCGTGTCCCGGTGGTGAACGAGAACCACTGAGACGGCATGTTCTGCGCGATATCGATCCCGATGTAGTAGAGCAGGCTCGCCACGACCGATGATGAATTAGCCGTTGGCAGTGGGCTGGTAGGGAGGTTCAAGGCGAAGTAGGAATAGTTCTGCTGGTCGATTTGGCGGCCGTTCGAAAGACTGATGGCCCAGTCGCTCGCCGGAGTGAAGCTCGGAAGTACCGTCGACCCACGCCACCAAGGCGTTGCAATTTCGTCCCGCAGGGCGTCTCCGGTGAGACCTCCGTTCGAAGACGACAATGTTCTCGGCTCGTCGGCACCCGCAACACCGAGCAGGGTAGGACCAAAATTTCCGACGTCGCGCGTGCCTTCAACGACCCGCCAGATCTCTTGCGAGCTACCATCGTCGAATTCATCCTGTTGCAAGACGAGCAGAAGGTGATCTGCTCCGATCAGCCAAAGTCCTGCTTCCTTGATGAGTTCACGCTCAATTCGCAACTTGGCCATCGAGTCCTCCGTCGTGGATCAGGGTGAAATCACGTGCGCGGCAAAAGGCGGCCGCCGCGACGCACAAGGGCGTCGCGCGGGATGGATGGAACTGCGAATGGGATGGGGGGCGC
>LNFM01011137.1_pt1 | contig 13906 bp, 13 predicted proteins | sample 596031 | NCBI WGS metagenome assembly LNFM01 (sample SAMN04254537, study PRJNA301005) | activated carbon metagenome | isolation source: dual media filters at the Ann Arbor, Michigan drinking water treatment plant | place: USA: Ann Arbor
AGCGGGGCGCGGGCGGTTCGCCGCGGGGCGAAGCGATCGTTGCTTCGGGTTTCAGCGGCACCGGCGGCTGCGGCGCGGGTTTGGTCTTGGGTTTCGGCTGCAGCACTGCGCGCACGCGGCGGTCGGGCGATTCAGCGGCTGTTTTTGTTCCGCCGCCGATGACCTGGAAGAACTCGGTATTGGCATCGTAGGAGATGTAGTTGCCGTGCACTTCGTCACCGCCGGTTTTTTTCATTGATGCCCGGGTGAACATCTGCAGCTTGTCGGCCCGGCCGTCATATTCGATGCGCTCGGCCCAGCCTTCGATGATTTCGTCGTGGCCCTCGCGTTTCTGCCGGAAGTAGGCGAGGTTGCCCCAGGTGATGCCGTTATTGAAGCCCTGGCTGTCCTGGCGCACTTCCATGCGGTCGCCGCGGATGACCAGCGTGCCCTGGGTGAGTACGACGCGTCCCTCGAAAGTCGAGATCTGCTTTGCATCATCGACAGTGACGCGGTCAGCTTCGATGTTGATCGGTTTTTCGCGGTCGGCTTTTTCGGCGGCAACCGGCCAGGCGGCGATCAGCAGCAGGACCGCGAAGACCGCGCACAGCACCTTGCCGGCCGGACTACCGCTGGGCGCGATCGGGATCATGGTAGGTACCGCGGAACCGGGACAGGAATTTGACGATGCGTGTTTCACTGTTCAATTCTAAGCCAATCGCGTGTGCAACGGTATTGGCGTCGGTGATCGTGACGGGCCGGTCGGTGCGCGCGGTATTCTCGTCCGGCGTGACATGGAGGAAGCTGGTTTCCATGACCATTTCGCTGCGCTTGGCATCGGCGGCGCGCACGGCGCGCACGTCGGTCTCGAAATAAACGTGCTCGCCGCCGCTGGACACCCTTGCGGTGCGCGAGGTGATGGTCATCGGTGTGCGCGAGGCGTTGCTGGTGAAATGCGGCGCAACGAGGTGGGTGCTGTCGTCGTGCGGGTAGTGGGTCAGCCGCTGCGCGCGGAGGGTGTGCTTGATATTGCCCCCGGCATCCATCCGGTGCGCGATAACGTTCTCGACGATGTAATCCGGGTCCATGCGCCCGGGCTCCGGCGCGGCTGCGTCCGGCTGGATTGCCTGGTCGAACCAGAAGGTCAGGCCGGCGAGCACGGTCAGCAGCAGCAAGGGGAAAAATTGCGTCAGGCGGTGCATTGTGATGGGTTGCTCAGTCTGCGGCAGCGCCGAGGAAGTGGCGGTTCCGTGCCGTGAGAATGCCCTGGCGGTGGAGCAGCAGTTCGCAGAACTCGCGCACCGCACCGAGACCGCCCCGGGCGCGGGTGACATGGTGGGCGTGGCGTTTCAGCAGCGCCGGTGCGGCGGCGACGGTGGCCGTGAAACCGCACAGCCGGAACGCCGGCAGGTCGACCAGGTCATCGCCCATGAAGGCCGTGGCTGCCGGCGGGACAGAGATCTCGGCGAGCAGCTCCTTGAGCGCGGCCGCCTTGTCGTGGACGCCCTGCCGCAGATGACGGATGCCGAGGTCGGCTGCGCGCAATCCGACCATCGGTGCCTGGCGGCTGGTAATGATCGCGACCTCGATGCCGGAATCCATCAGCATCCTGATGCCCATGCCGTCGCGCACGTCGAAGGTTTTCATGAAGTCGCCGTCCCCCGAATAATGCAGGCCGCCGTCGGTGAGCGGATGTCCGGGAATGGCTGCTGGCGGGCCACGGTGTCGGGGCGGCGGCCTGTCAGACCACTTTGCCGCGGAAAAGGTCATGGATGTTCAGCGCGCCCACCAGCTTTTTGCCGTCGTCGACAACCAGCAGCTGGTTGACCTTGCCGCGCTCCATGATTTCGACCGCCTCGGCGGCCAGCCGGTCGGGGCCGATGGTCCGCGGTCCGGCCGACATGATGTCGCGGATCGATGTCCGGCGCAGATCCTGGCCTTTTTCGATGGCCCGCCGCAGGTCGCCGTCAGTGAATATGCCCTGGACGACCTGCGCCTCGTCCACCACTGCGGTCATGCCCATCCGGCCGCGTGACATTTCGAGCAGGGCGTCGGTCAGGGAGGCCGTTGCGGCCACCCTCGGCGCATCCGTGCCGGACCGCATGACGTCGCGGACCAGGGTCAGCAGCCGGCGGCCCAGTGACCCGCCGGGGTGGGAGCGTGCAAATTCGTCCTGGGTGAAGCCGCGCGCGCGCATCAGCGCAACGGCAATGGCGTCGCCCAGCGCCAGCGCTGCCGTTGTGCTGGCGGTAGGGGCAAGGTTCAGCGGGCAGGCTTCCTGCGCGGCGCCGGCGTAGAGGTGGATGTCGGCTTCGCGGCCCAAGGTCGAGCCGGCGTTGCCGGTCAGCGCCAGCAGTTTGGCGCCCTGGCGCTTGAGCACCGGAATGAGGGTCAGCAGTTCAGCGCTCTCGCCGGAGTTGGACAGTGCCAGGAATACATCGTCGCGGGTGACCATGCCGAGATCGCCGTGGCTGGCCTCGGCAGGGTGCACAAAAAAAGCCGGTGTGCCGGTGCTGGCCAGCGTCGATGCGATCTTGCGGGCGATATGTCCCGATTTGCCGATGCCGCTGACAACCACGCGGCCGCGGCATTCGAGGATGATGCGGATCGCCTGCTCGAATCCGGCATCAACCTGCGGGATCAGGTCCGTGATTGCCCGGGCTTCAATGGCGAGCACTTCCCGCGCCGCAGCGATTGCGGAGCCGGAGCCGGCACCTTCGGTCGGATTGCTCATCGCTGAAATTATAACAAAGCCCCGTCGGCTTCCTCCCCGCAGATTGCTTGCAATTCATTGAGGAAACGGCAATATTCGAGCCGGATTCCTCCCGGCCGAACACATGCAAACTTCCCTGCAACCGGTCCTCGTGCTGCTCGCTGCCGCGGTACTGGTGGTGGTCGTATTCCGCTCGCTCAGGCTGCCGCCGCTGCTGGGATACCTGATCGTTGGTGTGGCCATCGGCCCGAATGCCCTGGGCTGGATTACCACCACGGACGATGTGCGCCATCTGGCGGAAATCGGCGTGGTGTTCCTGATGTTCAGCATCGGCCTTGAATTCAGCCTGTCGCGCCTGCTGACAATGCGCCGCATCGTGTTCGGACTGGGTGCCGCCCAAGTGCTGGTGACGCTGCTGCTGGTGCTCGGCGTGGCGCTGGCCGTCGGCGTGGCATGGCAGGGCGGGATCGTCCTCGGCGGCGCCCTCGCGATGTCCTCCACAGCGATTCTAGCCAAGCTGCTGGCGGAACGCTTCGAGCTGAATTCGCCGCACGGCCGGCAGATCATCGGCATCCTGCTGTTCCAGGATCTCGCCGTGGTGCCGCTGTTGATCCTGATCCCGGCACTCGGCGCGCCGGCCGAAGACCTCGCGGGTACCCTGGGGCTGGCCGTGGCAAAAGCCATTGTTGTGCTCACGGTGCTGCTGGTCGTCGGCCAGCGCCTGATGCGGGCGTGGTTCCATGTGGTCGCCCGCCAGAAATCACCGGAACTGTTCGTGCTCAACGTGCTGCTGGTGACCCTGGGGGTCGCCTTTCTGACTGAAATGGCCGGGCTCTCGCTGGCGCTGGGCGCATTCGTCGCCGGCGTGCTGATTTCCGAAACTGAATACCGCTACCAGGTCGAGGAGGACATCAAGCCATTCCGCGATGTGCTGCTCGGACTGTTCTTCGTGACCATCGGCATGCTGCTCGACGTGCGCGTGGTTGTCGACAATGCCTGGGTCAGCGTATTGCTGGTGTCCCTGGTGCTGGCAAAAACCGCGCTGATTTTCGGACTGAGCCGGCTGTTTGGTGCGCCGAGCGGGGTGGCGCTGCGTGCCGGCCTCGCATTGGGGGCCTGCGGCGAATTCGGTTTCGTGCTGCTGGCCCATGCCGCAGGCAGCGGCCTGCTGGAGCAGGACGTGTTGCAGCCTGTCCTGGCGGCGATGGTGCTGTCGATGCTCATTGCACCTTTCGTGGTCGAGCGCAGCGAGGCCATTGTCCGGCGCTGGAGTTCCAGCGAGTGGATGAGCCGTGCCATGCAACTGCACAACATCGCGGTGCAGTCGATGGCGGCGGACCGGCATGTGCTGATCTGCGGTTACGGGCGCAGCGGGCAGAACCTCGCCCGCTTCCTGGATCGCGAAGGGGTGCCCTTTATTGCGCTCGACAATGACCCGCAGCGCATCCGCGAAGCCTCGGCGGCGGGCGAGCGCGTGGTGTTCGGCGATGCCGCGCGCCGAGAAGTGCTGCTGGCGGCGGGCCTCGCGCGGGCACGCGTGCTGATCGTGACCTATGCCGATACCGCATCGGCCCTGCACATCATCGCCCATGTGCAGGAGGCGCGTCCCGGGCTGCCGGTGGTGGTGCGCACGCTGGATGACATTGACGTGGAAAAGCTGCGCAACGCCGGCGCCACGGAAGTGGTGGCCGACCTGATGGAGGCGAGCCTGATGCTGGCCTCGAGCACGCTGATGCTGGTGGGGGTGCCACTGAACCGCGTGTTGCGCCGCATCCGCGAAACCCGGGAAAGCCGTTACGAACTGTTCCGGGGATTTTTCCGCGGCATGACGGATGCCAGCGAAAGCGTAGACCAGACGCTGCAGCCGCGCCTGCATTCAGTGCTGGTGACGGCCGGGGCGAAAGCCATCGGCAAGCTGTTCAGCGAAGTCAACCTGGCCGGTTTGGGCGTCGAAATCACGGCCCTGCGCCGCCGCAACGTGAAGACGGCCGCTCCGGCGCCGGACATGCGCATCGAGGAGGGCGACGTCGTGGTGCTGATGGGCACCGAGGCGGCGGTGGCTGCTGCCGAGATGCGGCTGTTGCAGGGATGAAAACAAGGCCAACAAAAAAGCCCGCAGCTGCGGGCTTTTTTGTTGTGCGGGTCCGGTTGGTCAGAACAGTGTCGCTGCACCGCAGTTGGCATCTGGGGTTGCTGATTGCCAGGCAGTGCCACTGAAACAATTGGTCGCTTGCGGTACTGTCCCGCCGGTCTGAATGTAAGGCGAAAAGCGCATTTGACCGGACGTTGCTTGGCCGTCATCTATTTTTCGGTCTACTTCGGCCAATATGTCAGATGGGATATTAGCTCCGGTTTTCAAATTGTGTCTGGCGGAGCCGGTTGCGTTACCACCATCTTGGTAATTATTATCAAAAATCAACTGTACGAGTGAGCCATAGGGGTTTGCTGGTGTATTGGTTGGGCCTGCCGTCGGCGCGGCACCGCCGGAAACGTAGCTACCAGTAATAAAGCCAGCCTTCGACAGATGCTCCCATGCGTGAATTGCCTCAGCGCCTGTAATTTGCCCATTCGCATCACCTCCAAAACAGGCTGGAGTGCCATTGCAGTTGGGAATGTTCGCCACAGCGTTGGTAGCGCTGTAATCACCTGGTAGAGCACGGTAGCGGTCGAGAAAGCCAAAGTAGGCGGCTTTGACGCCATCCTGACTGGAAATCACGTTGCGTACGCGGGCGCTGGTAATCAGTTCCTGGCCTTTCAGCACGCCGCCGAGCAGCAGGCCGATGATGACCAGCACAATCGCGATCTCGATTAAGGTAAAGCCTTGTTGCCGTTTCATTTTTTCTCTCCTCGCCGCCTGTAGGCGGAGTTAGTGCCTAAGGGAACGCAAAGTTTGTACCACTCTTGTTCCGATCGAGGGCATATGCGTACCGTAACCAAAGGAATAGGAGGTATTGAGAGGGGGTTCATCATAAGTATTTGTTTTTTATTGATATTTTTTTAATAAATCGGGAGGGCGCTGCCGATTTCCCGATTCCGGCGACCCAAGCGCAGCTGGAAGTCCGACAATCACTGTCGGAATTTCGACGATTTTGACGGCTTTTCGACGTTTTCCAGGGATTTTAGCCGCTCGGTCAGAAAATGCAGCTCGGCTGGATCTGTGACCTCGCCATTGGCAAGCAGGCCGCCCAAGAGTATCCGGGCACTGTCGGTTTCGCCGAGGTCTTCGAGGATGAACACCTGCATCTGGCGTGCCCAGCCGGAGGCGCTGCCGGCATGGCGGGTGATGTCGGTGGCATAACGCAGCGCGAGTTCCGGATCCTGCAGCCGGTGCTTGGCCATGATGGCGCAGTGCGCGAGCCAGCGCCAGCGCAGGTCCGGCGCCTCGAGAAAACGCGCCTGGACGAAATCGCACATCACACGCTGTTTGCCGGCGTCCGGCACTTGGCCGTAGAGCTGGGAAGCCATCATCAGCGGATACCCGGTGCGCGCATCCAGGCGCAGCGCGGCGTCCAGCCAGGCCATGACCCGGGTGTAATCGAGGTCGCTGAAGGGAATGCTGATCCCGGGCTGGTTGTCGTAGGCCTGCAGATACAGCAGCAGCAGCTGGGCCGCTGCGACCGGCTCACCGAGACTGCCGGCACGCAATCCAGCGGTATGCGGCGGTTCCGGCAGGGCTGCGGCGCGGGCATCCGGTGGCGGACTCAGGGCATGCCACCAGAGCTGCAAGGCCAGCGCCGCGGCGAGCAGCCACCAGGTGCCGCCGGGCACCACACGCAGAGCGCGTTCCTCGGCAACATGGAAGGCGGCCAACTACAGGCTCCGGCGGTGAAAATCGAACAGGGCTGCTGCCGTCAGCAGCGCGATGTAAATGATCCCCTGCGCCAGTATCGCGGTCAGCGTGCCGGCGGGAGGCGCCATGTCCGTCAGCCAGGCGGTCTGGGTCCAGGCATCCAGTGCCGGCAACAGGTAGGCCAGGCCATCGACCAGCGCGCCGGAGACCTGCTGCGACAGCGTGTCCTGCCCGGCGACCGGATTCTCGCCCATCAGCCGCATGGCGGTGATGCTGCGGGCAAGCAGGTAGAACGCGGCGACGAATCCTGCGGCCGGCAGCAGCTGGCTGAAGGTGATGATGCAGAACAGTGACAGCGCGACCACGATCGCAAGCTCGACTGCCAGCGATGCCGTCCACAGCAATACCGCCGGTGCCGGCGTCAGCAACCACAAGGGCAGGGAGAGCACTGCCGCGATGCCGAACGCCGTCAGCGTCAGTCCGCCCAGTTTGCCGCAGATATAATGGGAGCGCGGCAAATCGAGCGCCAGCAGCACTTCCAGGCCCTTGTCGTTGAATTCCCGGGTTATGCTGGCGAGCACATACAGGCTGGTGATGAATACCGCGCAAAGCCGCGCCGCAGCAGCATAAAAGCCGGTCTGGAAGCGCGCACTTTCGGTCACTGCAAGCTCGCGGATGAACAGGCTGGCACCGAGCAGCACAAACAGGGTCAGCAGTGTGGTCGCCGGGACGCGCGTGCGCAGGGCTTCGAGTGCGGTATAACGGCCGATGGTGGTGATATGCACGTGTGCTCAGCTTTCTTGTCGACGGACAGTATAGCCAATCAGGATGTCTGAAGAACTGTCGAACCCGCTGCCGCCGCAGGCGAAATCTGCGCCGGTTTTCGCGTCTTCAGAGCCGGCGAACCGGCATCTGAATTTCCTGCTGGCGGCCATGCTGCTGACCCTGCACGGGGCCATTGCCTGGGGCGGCGGCGAGTGGTGGCAGCGCGGCCTGCTGCTCGCCCATTTCGGCCTGTTCCTGATCTGGCAGCCGGTGTGGCGCGGCGAGCGCCAGGTGTCGGTGGCACTGGCGCTATTGGTGCTCTGCCTGGGCGCATTTTTTGCCGTGGCCGGCAACTGGTGGCTGATTGCCACCTGGATTGCCGTCCTGTTCGGACTGATCGGTGGCGGCGTACCCGGTACTGTCGGCAGGGGCGACCGGCTGGTGGCGGTCCTTGGCGCGGTTTACCTGGTGGCCATGCTGCTGATGTGGGTGGTGCCGCAACTATTCACCCGTTATGCAGTGCCGCAGGAAGTGGCCAACGTGGTGCGTTTCGGACTGCTGCTGCTGCCACTGGTGATACTTGCGGTTCCGCGCGACCAGCGCCGCCGCGGGGACCCGGTCATCGTCGACCTGTTCTACAGCGTGATGCTGTTCCTGCTGGTGGTGGCGCTGGCGCTGGGCAGCTTCGTCATCCAGGAGGTGGCTCACGGCCAGTACCTGCTGGGGCTGGCGCAGGCACTGATGGTGATCGCGACCTTGCTGGTGGGCCTGTCGTGGCTGTGGAATCCGCGCGCGGGTTTCGGCGGCATCGGCACGCTGCTGTCGCGTTACCTGCTGGGGCTGGGCCTGCCCTTCGAACTGCGCATGCGACGCCTTGCCGAACTGGCGCAGTCGGAAACGCGCCCGGAGCAGTTTCTGCGTGCCGCGCTGACCTACATGCTCGAACTGCCCTGGGTCACGGGCCTGGGCTGGCAATCGGCGCAATCCGAGGGCGAAGTGGGCCACGCCTCGGAACACGCGGAACATTACGAAACCGGCGGGTTGCGCTTCACGCTGCATGCGGATCGTCCCTTTTCGCCGGCGGTGCTGCTGCACCTCAAGCTGCTGATGCAGATGGTCGGCCATTTTCACGATGCACTGCGCCGCGAGCAGCTCCGGCAGCAGTCGGCCTACACCCAGGCGATCTATGAGACCGGGGCACGGCTGACCCACGACGTCAAGAACCTGCTGCAGTCGCTGCGCTCGATCTGCGCTGCGGCGGAAATGCGCGGAGGCGACGACAGCGAGGCCTTTCGCGCGCTGGTGCAGCGGCAGCTGCCGCAGATCACCCAGCGCCTGGGTGCAACGCTGGAAAAGCTCAAATCGCCCGGTGTTATCGAGATGAACAATGTCGATGCCGGAATCTGGTGGCAGGGGCTGCAGGCGCGTTACGCGGGGCGCAATATCGTGTTCCTGCCGGAAGAGGTGCCCGTCGCCGGGCGCCTGCCGGCGGAACTGTTCGACAGCACCGCGGATACCCTGATCGAGAACGCCCTCTACAAGACCTCTCAGGCCGGACCGCTGCGGATCAGCGTCGAACTGGCGGCCGGGCCGCGACTGACGGTCTGCGATGACGGATCGCCGGTTCCGCCGGCGATCGAGAAGGATCTGCTTGCGGCGCCCGTGCCTTCGGAGAGCGGGCTGGGCGTGGGCCTGTTCCAGGCCGCGAAATTTGCGGAACAGTCAGGTTATGCGCTGGATCTGGTGGAGAACCGGCAGGGGCGGGTGTGTTTTGAATTGTCGAAAATTAATTAGGCAGTTTGCCTGCACTGGCGAGGCGGCTTGTCAGCATCGTCGCGGGTATCCAGATCAAGATATCGTCAAATTCTCCTCCTGCTGCCGTAGTCCCCCCTGAGTAAGTGCGGCTGATGAAGTTGACGCTTGCTGAGTGGTTCGTATCTTCATCCGTATTTGTTGCGGATGCATCTGGTAAGGATGTGCCATTATCGGTTGTGCCCCAGTTGCGGGATCCATGGGAAAAAATTACGGCGGTAACCCCGGTTGCCACGTTGGTCAGTGTTCCAGCGCTATTGCGGGTCTGGATTACTTTCGTTGCGCCAGTGGTTAATGTCGTATAGCTAAGGGAAGTGTTAGCGAGAGCCGGCGTTACACTGTAGCGAATCAGCTTTCCCCATGAGTCTGTTCGCGATGTGCCGAGGGTTGTCCATGGAATAAACCCGCTGCAGACTGCTTCGGATCCGCATACGGCGGGGTTCTCAGCGCCATCTGACGCAGAAGTTGCCGGCCTGGGAAGGCGTCCATTGATCAATACAAATCCGATCAAGGCTTCCCGGGTTTCATCCAAAAGGCGTTGAGTTTCCGATATCTGACGTTGCTCGATTTGCGTGCCCAACGGAACCAGCAGGCTTCCAAGCAGCAGCACTAATACGAAAGTGGCAACCGCCATCTCCAAGAGCGAGAATCCGCAATGTTTTCGTCGCATAAGCAAACAGCCGTATTTCAGGGGGTCTGGTTATGGCAGCCGGATCAGGCTGTCGTTATTAAATTTTGAGCGCTGGGGTTGTGTGTACACGTAATTGTCCGGGTTGTCGATATTCTCATTGTTCCCATTAGCGGTTTCCAAGTGGTCGCCGATTGCCGTACGGGGCGAGTTTTGGCCAGTAAGGCGAGCACCAGACAAAAAAACCAATGCTTGGACGTTGAGTGAGGCGTCGACGCTTAGGAGCGGCGCGCCGTTTGTCGTGTTGCTGCACCCAAGTCCCGAAAGTGTTACTTGAGTGCAGAGATAGGGGAAAAAAGGTGGTAGCCATAAGGTGCAGGTTGCACCCACAACCGGCGCTCCGGAAGTAAACAGATTTGAAGTCATCTGCGGGGTGCATCGAGGAGCAACTGCATACACCGTGACTTCATCCCATCGATTGTTTGTGACCCATGTTGGAAGAGTGAGTGTGGCAAGGTCGGTACATCCCCCAGTTGGCAATCGGCCACGATAATTTCCTGCTGGAAAATTCCCGGATATACAAGCGCTCCCGGTAAGTGTGGCTGCGTAAGGATAGTAATTATTTGAGGTGTAGTAATCAGATAATGCAGCGCGGATATCACGTGCAACCCGGTTTTCGATCGCGGGAAAGAATTCGTTTGCCGTAAGAAGCATCAGACGATCATTGAAAGACGGATTAACTGCTTCAGGAATATGGGATTCGGGGCTGCTGGAAAAGGAAGTATTTCCGTCGGAGTTTCCGCCGTCCAGATAGTTTGCCGCACAGCGTACACGCGGTATGGTTGTTCCAGTGGTCGCACAAGACGCATTTTGTAGCAGTGTCCGATTTTGCCCTAATGACCCTAGGGCTTCGCCGGGGGCGAATACAATAGCTATGACTCCTGTTGCCGCGGTTGTTCCTGTAACCGTAAACTCGCCTGCCGTATCGCTGTTGAGCGGAGCGGCTGAGCGTGGATTGTTTTTGAATCCCGCGGACACCGCGTACCAAAGAAGTTCTCCTGAGCCGTCTCGCAATGGCGGAAGACCTAGCGTGCGCCAAGGAAGATAGCCAATGGCTAAGTTATTGCATGGCGCTGTGGCAATACCAGAAGGGGTGCCGTCAGCCAAGAGGGCAGTACTGGGGCAGGGAAGATCACCGGGACGAGGGCCGGGTGCGCCGGTCGTGTTTATGGAGGCTGCATAACCGATCAATGCATCTCGGGCTTGAGCAAGTGCGGCTACTGTCTGTTTCTCCGATTCAACGCGTTGCCGAGCCCCGCTGAAGTGATAAATTGTTGCTGCGCTGACCCCGGCAAGAAAGAGAATTAAGATTAATCCGGTGGTCGCGATGCCATGCTGGCGCCGAAGAGCCCGCGATTTGTGCGGCGCAATCACGGACGCTTTAGTTCTTGCAGCTTTTGCAGCAATGCTTTTTGCTGCTCCGGAGGAAGTTTATTAAGAGCTTCCTCTATAGGGATTCTGTCCGAACCGGCCTTCTCAACTGGAATTGAACTTACTGCTTCATTTTTTTTTGTTGATTCGGTTGAAGTGACTTTTGTCGAGAGCTTTGATGACGCAAATGACTCATCCACATTGCCCGACAGCAGCGTCGCGCTCTGCCCCACCTTGAGTTCCAGTTTTGCGCCGCTGCCGTCCTGCGGGTTCTGCAGCACGATCCGTCCGTCGCGGCTGACCGAACCCGCCACCGACTGGCCACTGCGCAGCTCAGCCGCCGACATCGGCTGGTTGTTCATCCAGATCGTAGTCTTGCCGTCGCTGCGGCGGATGATGCCGTTGTAAGTCACTGTCTCCGGAATCGGCTCGTCGCGGACCTGCGAGGCGACGGCCTTCTGCTTGCGCAGCTGGTCGAGTTGCACACGCTGTTCCGGGGTGAAAAACAGGCGGCCCGTCAGTTCCGCGGCATGGGCGGCGGGCAGGACGGTTACCAGCAGTATTGGCAGCAAGCGCATCGTCCTCATGGCTGTCCCCCGGGTTTGACATCCGGTGTCGCAGTGATCCAGACGAGTTCGCAGTTGGCGGCGATGTTCGGCTGGTAACGGAGGGTAGTGCCGGTATCAGTGCGCCGCAGCGTGCACTGGTCGAGGTGAAACAGCCCCGCACCTTGTCCGCGAAGCGCGTCGAAGAAACGCAGCAGGTCGGCTTCGTGCAGCAGCCGGAAGTCGAGCTTCATCCGCGATTGCCTCAGCGCGATCGGTCCCGGCGCCAGTTCGGCGGCATGGGCGTAGGGCTGCTGGGCGCCGATGTCGTAGCTGACCCCGAACAGGTCGACGCCGGCGTTTGCGCTGCGCAGTGCGTCGATCCAGTTGATGCGCTGTTCCTCGCCGATGAAGCCGGCGGTCTCGAGCTGCCGGTACTTGTCGACGTACTGGACGATGATCGTTTTTTCGTCGCCGGAGCGCTGCATCCGCGTTTGCGCTTCGCGCAGCTGGGTCTGCTGGCGGACCAGCGTGGCCTGACTCTGCTTGCGCAGCAGGTCGGTGTAGTACACCGCGCCGGCCGCTGCCGCAATGATCAGGACCAGCAGTATCAGCGGCGCGCGCAGGGCCTTGAGTTCTTCGCCGTTCATGAGGGTTGTTTGAGTGTCACGACGATGCGGAAATCGGCGCTGCCGCCCTGCGCCGGTGCGTCGGAGGTGTTGCCCGACAACGCCAGACCGGGGCTGACATTGAGCGGCAACTGCACGACGCGTACGCTCTCGACCACAGGATCGCCGCGCAGGCGCTCGGCGAGCGCGTTGATCGACAGGATGGCCTGGCGGAAATCACCCTTGAAGTCACGTAGCTGGCCGGCCAGCAATCCGCTATGCCGCCGCAGTGCCGGAGCCGATCCGCCGGGTGCGCCGGTCTGGCGTGCTGCGGTGGATGCCGCGGCCTGTCCGCCGGCCTCGAATTCGCCCGGCCGGTACTGCCAGCCGAGCTCGGTCAGGACGATTTCGGGGCTGGGAGCCAGCGCTCGGCCCACGACCTGCAGGAACGGTTCCGGGGATGTCGCCGAGGTGCGCAGTTTTTCGGCGAGCTCGGTGGCCCGCTTCAGATTGTCGGCCGACGTCGGAGCCGCGGGGAACTGCAGGGTGGCCGCCTGGTATTCGGCATTGACCCGGGCGGTCTTGCGCACGACATCATCGATGTTGTCCTGGGTCGAAAACTGCTGCCAGAGATTGGCGCCGGACCACACCAGTCCGACACAGGCCACGGCTGCACTGGCGGCATACAGCTGGTGGCGTGCCCGGTAGCGGCGATAACCCGCGGTGATCGCGGGCGACGCCAGGTTGTTTTCCGGCGTGCTGCGGCCGAGAAGCTGCAGGTAGATGACCGCCGGCGAGATGTCGATTAGCGCAGGATCGAGCCGGAGCCGTTTTGCGATTTCGTCGCGGCCCAGTGCGCTGCATTGCAGGCTGGGGTTTTCCTCGCTGATCTGGCGCGGTATGTCACCGAGCTGGTCGCTGTGATCCAGAAATACGACGCTGACCGGTTCATCCAGCGTCGCCGCACGAAGGGCGTGCAGGTAGAGTCGCGTGTTGGAGATTTCGTCGATGATGGCGCGGCTTTGCACGACTGTCGCGGCATCGCCCCGGCTCAGGCGGCTCAGGCGGAACGCGCCCTCCCGGAAAAACGTCAGCCGGATGCCGGCGGGGTGTGCAGCCACCAGCAACAGGTTGCTCGCCTTGCTGTCGAGGATGCCGAGGACGCCGGAGGTCACCATCGGCAGCAGGAAAATGCCGCCGACCGGCAGACCGCATTCGATCAGCACGCCGAGCCAGGGGGCGACGATTTCCGGATTGGTCAGCGCGGCGAACAGGAAACGGTCGTCGCGCCGTTTGCTGCCATCCCTGCCGATCAGCGACGCTGCGCAGTAGGGGGAGGCGCGGTAATACTGGCGCAGTTTGCGCTCGACCATCTGCGCGCGGTCCGAGCCCGAAGCATGGGGCAGGGTTTCGAAGCGGTAATCCTCTTCCACCGCATCGACAATGATGAAGGCGGGGATGTTGCCGCAGTCGCTCACGTAGTCGCGGAATTCGGCAACACCGCTATCGTCCAGGGAAAATACTGCGCAATCGCCGAGGCGGCCGCCGCGCCAGCGCGCGACTGTGGTGCGGTTCGCCGAGATGCAGATCAGGAGTTTGCTGGCCATGGATGGGAGGGCGACCCGCGGCTAAAAT
>LNFM01009684.1_pt1 | contig 13905 bp, 10 predicted proteins | sample 596031 | NCBI WGS metagenome assembly LNFM01 (sample SAMN04254537, study PRJNA301005) | activated carbon metagenome | isolation source: dual media filters at the Ann Arbor, Michigan drinking water treatment plant | place: USA: Ann Arbor
GCGCGCGGCAGCGCGGGTGGGGGCTTTAGCACTGCGCCCACTGCCGTTTCACTCGCTGGCGCGCGGCAGCGCGGGTGGGGGCTTTAGCACTGCGCCCACTGCCGTTTCACTCGCTCGCGCGCGGCAGCGCGGGTGGGGGCTTCAGCACTGCGCCTACCGTCGTTCTCCTCACTTGGGGCGCGCGGCAGCGCGGGTGGGCCCGCGCTTCGCGCGCGCTGCGCACAATCGTCGATCACACCCACACGCCCACTTCTGGGCGCGCCGCGATCGCATTCCGAAGGGTGACTTCTCGGGGCTGCAGGTCACGGCGTCGGTGACCTGATCGGTCTCGGGCCAAGACCTGTCGGGCCCGATGGCGTCACCACGGGGGCATGAACCTTCACCGCGCGACCCGTCGCGCGATCTGTCCGCTGGCGGCTGGCTCCTCACGTCCTCGGTGCGCGGGGCGAAGGGCGCTCGCTTCCCTCGAGCGCGCCCCGCGCACCGAGGACGTCGGCGCTTCAACCGTTGAAACGCTCTCGCGCTCCGCTGAGATGCAAGCGTCGAGTCATGGTGAGTCATGACGCAGCTAGGTAGCGTCTCCGTCGGAGTGAACGAGCAGCGCGAAGCATTTCGCGACGCGACGTTTCGTCGAGCCTGTTGGGAGAATTGAAGTGAACAAGTCCAGTGGTTCATCGAGCGGCGCCAAGCGCGTCGCGGCGATCGCGTTTGCTTTTGCGGCCGCGGCGCTGTCGTACGAGCGCGAAGCGGCGGCGCAGGCCAAGCCGATATCGGGGATCTTGCGCGCGTTGGGCAACGCCGACGATGGCCTCTCGCTCGTCTGGGGCGGGATTCGCGGCACATGGAACACCACGTCCAACGCCGTCAGCTACGTCGTCGTCGACCGAACGGGCCGCGCGCTGACCTACGCCGTGCGCCGCGGAACTCGCCCCATGGTGAGCTTCGCCAACAGCACCGCGACCACGTTCTCGCAGACCGGACAGGTGCTGACGATCAACTTCAACCGCGGCCTCGGCGCCGCGCAGAACATCGGCGTGTTGACCTTCAACGCCGCCGGCGAAGTGACGTTTCAAGCGATCAACGGCGTGGTGGACGGCGTCGAGTACGCCTACGAGCAAGGCGCGGTGATCGCGCGCAATTTCGCGTCGATGCGCTGCGACCAGGTGTTGACGTTGGCGTTCGGAGGGGACTTTCCGTATTCGACCAGCAACATCGCTGGCGCCACCGCGGACTGCGCGCGCAACGTCGCTGTGGGCTTCGCGTGCTCGTTGCCGGGCACGGTGTACGACCTCGTCGAGTCGTCGACGGACTGGTATCGCGCGGTGCGCCGCGGGATGGGCGAGGCGCCGTGCAACCTCGTCCCGATTCCGCCCGCGGACGCGGTGTGCGGAGCGCTGCGCGCGTCGATTCGACCTGCTGAGGCGCTGACGCGCTGCTTTCTCAAGCCGCAGTTTCGCACGGGAACGACCCAGCTCAACGGCGCGGTGTGCCGCGGGATCGGCGACGTCGCGTTCGGCGTGGTGCTCGACATCGCGACGGGCGGCGCGACGACCACGTCGCTCGCCATGAAGATCGCGCGCGCGGTGAAGGCCATCTACAACACCGCAGGCACGGTGAACACCATCGAGTCGATGGTGACGCAGTTCTGTGGGCCCGAGCTCGCGCAGCTCAGCATGAGCATCCCAGGGCCGGCGACGACCTACGAGCTGTGGGACAACCGTGATTTCACGGGCGCGCGCCTCGCTGTCAACGACCACATGGCGACCTTGGGAGCGCTCGAAGGAAGAGCGTCGGCGGTGCGCGTGCCTGCGGGGGGCGCGATCGCGGTCTTCAGCGGCCCCAATTTTCAAGGGGCGTGTGACACGTTTCAGCACGAAGTGGGCGGGTTTCGATACCTCAACGTGGGCAACGACAACGCCTCGTCGGCGCGCGTCGGAGAGTATTGTCCCGGAATCCCTCGCGCGCGCTTGTTCGCCAACGCCAACCTCGAAGGGCGCTCGCTCGAGATCGCGACGGACCTCCCCGAGCTCGAGTCCTCGGGCTTCGACGGACAGGCCTCGTCGATCTCGCTCGCGCCGGGCGCGCGCCTCGCGGTGTACTCCGAGCCCAACTACGGCGGAACGTGCACCGAGATCACCTCGGAGACGCGCCGTCTCTCGGACACGCGCGCGGGCAACGACAGGATCTCGTCGGTGCGCCTCGATCAGCGCTGCCCGCGCGGCTCGGTGACGCTCTATTCCGACGCGCGTATGGGCGGCGCTGCGACGGAGATCCACAGCGACGTTGCTGACATGACCGTCGCGGGTCTCAATGGCACGTCTTCGATCTTCAGCCCTCGGATCGTGCTCCGCGCGCCGACCAGCGCCGGCGTGAACAACGGCGGAGCGTACGCCCCGCCCGTGCCGCTCGCGCTCTACAACCAGCACAACTTTCGCGGAACCTGCCTCAACGTGACGAGCTCTCTCTCGCAGCTTCCCGCGGGGTGGGACGATCAGATCCGCTCGATCAAGTTCAACGCCGCGTGCGTCGTCGGCTACCAGAGCGTGATGGCCGCCTCGGCGCTCGTGTCCGCGGACGGCCGTTGTCTCTCGACGCCAACCCGCAACGCGCAGGCCATCGCCGCGTGCGAGGCCGCGTGCCCGTCGCGTTCGATTCCGTTTTCGGGGCGCGTCCGCGACGCGCAGTGCGTCGGGACCTGTCGTCGGCTGCCGCTGGTGGTGAGGCCCTGTGACGGATCGCCGCGCCAACAGTGGCGAGCGCTCGGCCCGCTGCTCATCAACGGCGAGGACCAGTGGCTGTCCTCACCGTCGGCGACCGCCGCCGTCGCAGGGACCGGTCTGCTCGTGGGGCCCGACATGTCTCTGCTCGAGATGAACTGGGCGCTCGACAACGAGCGCATCATCAACTTGCACGGCCGCTGCCTCGAAGTGCAGCGCGGCGCGCTGTGGCAAGACGAGAGCCACGTTCGATTGAGCCACTGCAACGGCAGCGTGACCGAGCGCTTCACCGCTGTCGCGGTGCCGGCGGCGCCGGGGTTCGTCGCGGCTCCTGCGAGCGCCGAGGTTCCCGCAGGAGAGCTGCTCGCGTGCTCGATGGACGTCGCGGTGCGCGAGGGCTCGTTGTGCCGCGGTCGCGGCGAGAGCCTCGTGCTCGCGCTCGGAACCAATCGCATCACCAACGACGCCAACGTCCTGCCGCGCCGCGGCGAGCTCTTGCTCTCGGGCAGCGGCGCGAGCTTTCCCGCGCGCGACGCGCACGACCCGGGAAGCGACAGCTTCTCGATCTCGCTGTGGTTCAAGCTCTCGTCGACCGAGGGGACGCAGACGCTGCTGTCCAACGGCGCCGCGAACGCGAGGTCGCTCGGCTACAACCTCGCGATGCGCGAAGGAGCGCTGACGTTTCGCGTGATCGGACTTCAACGAAGCGAGTCCGGTGCCGAGCTCACCACCACCGCCGTGCTCTCGCACGCCGCGCCTACCCCGCTCGCGTGGCACCACTTCGTTGCAGTGATCGACCGCAGCGCCAACACGATCCGCGCGTCGCTCGACGGAAGCGACCAAGGCTTCACGCTCAGCGGGTCGCTCCCCGCGGGCTCCGTCGTCACGAGCCGAGAAGCCCTCTCGGTGGGCGCGGCTGGTGACGAGACCGCTTCGCAGGCATCGATCGACGCGCTTCGGTTGTACCCGCGCCCGCTCGTCGCTGCGGACATCGCGTCGCTCGCGAGCAGCAGGCGCTGAAGAGCGTCGCTCGACGAAGTGGTTGCGTCGTTGCGCGCGAGCGGCGTCGAACCCGAGTTCCGGTGGCCGCCGGGGCGTCGCTTGATTTTGGCGCCGCCTTCCGTTGGCGAAACGCAACGCGAGGATCTCTGGGTCTTTCCCAAGAGATTGCTCGTGGCGTTTCTTCCTTCCAACGGGGCGTCGCTATAGATCTTGCGCGAAGGCGACGTTGTGTCGTCCGTCGCGATGTACGTGCGCGGCGGGGTTGGCGCCGTCGATGCGGTGTGGAGCCTCGCGCGATCACTGGGCGGCTCGGCGGTTTCGAGTGCGGTGGTCGTGTGGACGCTGCTCGAGCGCGCGCAGCGCATCGACCCGTCCTTCAAGGGGTGAGCGTCTGGGAGGCGAGGCTCTTCAGCCGCGAGAGCTTCGCAGCGAGATGCCGCTGCAGGCGCGGACTGGTGGTGAGACCGAGCGCTCGACGCAGACAATCGATCGACTCGTGTGTCCTTCGAGCTTGCGCGAGGATGTGTCCGCGAGCGACCCAGTAGGGTTGATGTTCGGCGACGCGCGCGGGATCGATGTTCTCGAGGATCGCGAGTCCCTGCGCGGGATCCTCGGTCGAGTGAGCGGTGGCGACTGCGTAGCCGAGTTGCGCGCCGATCGTGGGGTGCAGCGTCACGAGCGTTCGGTAGAGCGCGGTGATCTCCGACCACGGCGTCACGCCGGTCCGTGCGCGATAGCAATGCGCCGCTTGGATCGCAGCCTCGAGCTGAAATGGACCCAGCGCCCCGAACGCGGCCGCTCGCGCGAGGTGCTGTTGCGCCGAGCGCAAAATCGCAGCGTCCCAGCCAGCTGGATCCTGCTCGAGCAGCGGAACGAACTCGCCGCTCGCGTCGACTCCGGCTGCTCGTCGAGCTTCACAGAACAGCAGCATCGCGACGAAGCCGAGCGCCTCGGGGCTCGACGGCAGCGACGCGGCGACGAGCTGCGCGAGGTACACGGCTTCGGCGCGCAGTCGGTCGTTGGCGTCCCCGTCTTCGACCGCTCGCTCTTGTCCGATCGCGTACGCAGCGTAGATGGCTTCGAGCAGCGCATGCACGCGCGGCTCGAGGTCCTCGGGTGATGGCTGATCGAAGCGGAGCTGGGTGGCTTTGATTTTTGCCTTCGCGCGAACGAGCCGCTTGTTGAGGGTCTCGTGCGACAGGAGAAACGCGCCGGCCATGTCTTTGACCGCGATCCCGAGCACCGTCTGCAAGATCAGCGCGGGCTGAATCGCGGGGTCGATGCTGGGATGCGCGCACACGAGCATCAGTCGAAGGCGGTCGTCCGGCTCGTCGCGCACGGTCGCCGGATCGAGCGCGATGCGAACGTGCTCGGCGAGGTCTTCGCGCCCTCGAACCGCGAGCGATCGCGCGTGGTCGCTGAGCTTGCGACGCGCGACGATGAGCAACCAGGCCTCGGGGTTGTCGGGGACCCCGTCTTCTGGCCACCGTTCGAGCGCTGCGACGAAAGCCTCCGACAAGGCGTCTTCCGCTGCGCCGACGTCGCGCCAGCGTACGGCGAGCCGCGCGAGCAGACCGCCATACGATGTTCGTGCCGCGCGTTCGGCGACGGCGCCCGAGCTCTCGGAGGATCGAAGCGACATTGGCTACGAAGCGTTGTTTCTCGGGAGAATCGGCCTGATTTCGGTGCTCCCTGTCGCGCTGCTCGGGCTCCTCGCGGCCCATCGTAGCGCCTCGTCGAGCGACGGCACATCGATGATGAGATAGCCGCCGAGCAGCTCTTTGGTGTCCGCGAACGGTCCATCGTGCACCGCTCGCTCGCCCGAGCGTACGCGAACGGTCGTCGCGGTGTAGGGCGGCTGAAGCTCGTTGCCCGCGCGCACGATTCCGGCGGCGTAGATCGTCTGCATGTAGGCGCGCCACGCCTCCCAGTACTCGACGGACGACGGGTCGTCGCGGCGGCGCTCGAGCTCGCTCGCGGGTTGGTTGAAGAGCAGCATGTATTCCATCGTATTTCCTCTGCGGTTGTCGCGTTACAGGGACCAGGGTTTGATGACGAGCTTGCCGCTCACTCGACGCGATTCCATGAGCGCGTGCGCTTCGGCGGCGGCGATCAGCGGCAGCGCGCGGATCATCGGCGGCTTCAAGTGTCCCTCACCGATCGCTCGAAGAAGACCCGCGAGCGCGGCGGCGGCGACCGTTGGACGTTCGGTGAACCACGCGCCCAGGTTGAACGCCGCGATGGACTGATTGAGCGCTGGCGCGTAGAGGAACGCTTGCAGCGACGCGGGTGACAAGGACGCCGATTCGCCGCTCGCCGCGCCGTAGACGACGACTCGACCGAACGGGGCGAGGCAACGCAACGTGTGTTCGAGCGATGTTCCGCCGGTTGATTCGAGGGCGACGTCGACTCCTCGCTGTCCTGTGAGCGCGCGCACTTCGTCTGGCCACGAGTCGGACGAGCGAACAACGGCGTCGTGAGCTCCGAGCGCGAGGGCTTGTCGTCGCTTGGACTCGTCGCCCACCAACGCGATGACCTTCTCGGCGCCCAGGTTTCGCGCGAGCTGGAGCGCGTAGCTGCCGACGCCGCCTGTGGCTGCTTGAACCAACACGGACTCGCCGCGACCGAGGCGGGCTGCTTGCTCGAGCACGAGCGCGGCTGTCGTTCCGGCGACGAGCACGACCGCTGCGAGGTCCGCAGAGATGCCTGGCGGGATCGGGATCGCTGTCGGGGCGAAGCAGAGGGAGAATTGCGCGTATCCACCGTTGCCCGTCTCGCCGGCGAGCGCGAAGACCCTCGCGCCGAGTTCGAGCCCGCTCACGCCAGGACCGATCGCGACGACTTCACCAGCGACTTCGGACCCGGGAACGAACGGAAAGCGTGTCTCGAACGGATACACGTCGCCCCGGCGGCGCTTGATGTCAGCGAAATTGACCCCGCACGATTCGACGCGCACGAGCACTTGCCCCGGTCCGGGCCGCGGCGTCGGGACGTCGACGATTTCGAACTCTCGCTGACCTTGTCGCGCAACGCGCGCGACCTTCATGGTTGCAGGCACATTCATGAACGTCTCCTCGTGTAGGCCAACTGGGGCGCTACGACGGGGTGACGTTCGAGCCTGGAGCGGAAGGACAGAGTTCGTACGGGGGCTGCGGATTTCGTTGTTCAGCTGCGAGCGAGGGCTTCTTTCGTGAGCGCTCGCTCAGCTTCGCTCGGAGTTCGATGGCGGCTAGGACAGCCAACCGCGGTCTGTCACGCACGCGAACGCGGTCATCGTCGAGCGATCGTCGCACGCCATCGGTGGCTCGAGATCGCTGCTGTTGGCCCCGAACGAATCGTCGTGGCCCAGCGTCGCGATCTCCCTCCAGCCGTCGGTCACGTGCTCCAGCCTCGCACGAACGCATCCGCGTGAGCGTCGAGAAAGCACGGGAGATCCAGCGGGCGACACGTCGCGCCGCCGAGCTCGCGCTGGTGCAGCACCGCGAGCAGCGCTGGAGACACGAGGTCGAGCGCGGCGGCCCGCCCCGATGTCACGCGGAGCTCACCGCGCGCTGCGTGCCGTTCGAGCCTCGCTTCGACAGCGACGAGCGTCGGCTCGAGAACGTCCGCGAGATACGCCGGTCCCAACGCTGGCTGCCGAAGGCCAACCTGCAAGCCCACCGCGTGAAGCCCCGCCAGATCGAAGCGCATCAGTCCCTCGACGATGAACTCCAGCGTCCAACGCACGGACTCTCGCAACGCAGGCAACGGCCCTGCAGCGATCTCGTGCAAGTGCCCGAGCGCTCCACGTCGCGCGTGCGCGAAGACCGCGGCGATCAACGCCTCTCGCGAGGCGAAGTAGTGACGAAGCGTGGGCATGCTCACCCCTGCAGCACGAGAGAGCGCGCGCTCGCTTGCCGTCGCGCCGTCGGGCTCGAGCAAGCGCGACGAGACGCGCGAGATTATATCCTCTCGCGTGATAGCATAATCCTTGTTCTTTCGACCGCGGGGACGCCCAGAAGTCTTTGTCTTCGTCGCCACGGTTCCGATTCGTATCACGAATACCAAAACGCTCACCGCAACCGGCTTCACCTTGCTGGCATCAATTATAATATGACGACTTATATGCAGAATGTATCGACGCCGTTCGTCGGATTCACGAGGCAGTGGACGCCGGTCGCGCTCTCGAGCGAGCTGCGAGACAAACCGCTGGCGGTCACGGTGGCCACGGACGTCGTCGGTCTGCGCTTTCGAAAGCGCGCCCTCGCGATCATCCGCTCTTGAGCGCGGATGCCCGCTTCACGCCGCTTCGCGCGCGTTCGCCTCGCGGTCGCGCTCGCTGCTCCCGGCCATTGCGTGTCGACGGCGTGCGTGATCGGCTGCGCAGGGCAGGCACAAGTTCTGGCGCGACGTGCTGCTTCTTCGGCCCATCACCCTTCGGAGGAAACGGAGCCGGCGACGCTATTCGTCGAGCTTCCAATCGATCGCGGGCGTGCCGTACTTCGCGAGGGCTTCGTTGATCTTGCTGTAGGGCGTTGAGCCGAAGAAGCCGGAGTTTGCGCTGAGCGGGGAGGGGTGAGCGCTCTCGATGACGTGGTGTTTCTTCTTGTCGACGAGCTTGCCCTTCTTCTTCGCGTAGCCTCCCCAGAAGACGAACACGACCGGCGTGGACTTGGCGTTGACCGCGGAGATGACGGCGTCGGTGAAGCTCTCCCAGCCGCGATCCTTGTGGGAGTTGGGCTCGTGCGCGCGCACCGTGAGCACGGCGTTGATCATGAGCATCCCTTGTTTGGCCCAGGGGACGAGGTAGCCCGACTTGGCGACGGGCAAGGCGAGATCGCTCTTGAGCTCGAGGAGCATGTTGTAGAGCGACGGGGGCTTTCGGATCCCGGGTTTGACGCTGAAGCACAGGCCGTGCGCCTGCCCGTCGTCGTGGTAGGGGTCCTGTCCGAGTAGCAGCACGCGGACCTTGTCGTACGGAGTCAGCTCGAAGGCCGAGAACACCTCGTCTTCTGGAGGAAACACTGAGCCCTTCGCGCGTTCGCCCGCGACGAACGCTTCGAGGTCTTTGAAGTAGGGCTTCTCGAGCTCGGGGCCGAGCACCTTCTGCCAATCGTCGGGCAGCTTCATCGCGCACATGTTGGTGCTGGACTGTACCCTCGTCGCGCGCCGGGAGGGGTAGGCGAGGGAGTGCTGCGAGTGACTGAATATGTCACGATGAACGAGCGCTCCCCCGTGCGACGAAGCGAGGTCAGAGTATGTCATCGATGAGTTGCTGTGTGGGCTTTTCAGGGCAATTCTGTCACCTGTGAAAACCGAGAAGCGACGACAGGGCAAGGGGCGGACGAGCGTCGAACACACAACAGAAGCAGAGACGGTCCTCGCGATCCGCGAGGAGGGCGCGACGGTGACAGAGACCGCGGCGAGCGCGGACGCAGAGGCGAGGGAGGTGAACGCGGTGAGCGTGGTGAGCGCTCCGAGCGCGCCGTGGACCGTGGACGAAGCGCGCGGGCGCGTGGGAGCGCGGGCGCTCGAGCGCGGCAGGCTCTACGACAACGCGGGGGCGCTGTTCGACCTGCGACTCGAGGGAGTGAAGAGCGACGAAGGGCACGACGCGCTCTCCTCGCACGACGAGGCAGAGGGCAGCGTGTTGTTCACGGCGCGCTGCGAGGGCTCGGGGTCCGAGGTGTATCGCGTGCGAGCTCGTCGCGCGGGGCCCACGACGATCGAGGCGCACTGCTCGTGTCCGGTGGGAGATTCGGGCAGCTGCAAGCACGCCTCGGCGCTGCTCTTGTATGCGGCGCGCGAGCCAGAGTCGTTCGTGCGCATCGAGCCGCTCGAGGGGCTGTGCGAGCGCGCGGGCGGAGGGCCGTTGGCGGTGGCGATCTGTGATCTGGTCGCGAGGGTTCCTGAGCTCGAAGCGGCGGTGAGGCAGAGCGTGCACGACGCGATCGGCGAGCGCGCGCCGTGGCTCGAGCGTCGCGAGGATCCGAAGCTCTTCGCCGGCGAGGTGTTTCGCGAGCACGCAGGGGACGCGGCGGCCGGTGGCGCTGTGTCTCACGGGCTCGCGACGATGTTGTCGCGCGCGCGGACACAGGCGATCAATGGCGCGTGGCTCGACGCGGTGCGCACGCTTCGCGCGCTGGCGTCGTCGGTGATGGCGCGAGCGCGGCGCTTCGAGGATCACGACGGCGCGCTGCGAGACCTCGCGCACACCGCGCTCGAGGCCCTCGGTCGCGCGCTTCGCGCGTGCGCCGAGCAGCGAGGGGGCGAAGAGCCCAGGGCGCTCGCGCGCGAGGCCCTCTTCGACGCATGGCGCTACGACGCCGAGAACGGAACGGTGTTCGGCCGCGTCGCAGGCACGGTGCTCTCGATCAGCGCGACGAGCGAAGACCGCGCGATTCTGGCGGACGCCGCGCGGCGCGCGTGTGACGGGCTCGAGGTCTGGGCGCGGCGCGTGTTCGAAGGAGCGCTGGTCGACCTCGAGGGCGACGCGCTCGACGACGAGGTGTACATCGAGCGCTGCCGCGAGGCGCGCAGGCCGCGCGAGATCATCGTGCGTCTGTTGCAGCGAGACCGCGTCGACGAGGCTGTGATCGAGTGCGGCAAGATGGGCGAGGCGGCCTTGCTCGAGGCGCTCGAGCAGGCCGAAGAGCTCGGCTTCGCGGAGGCAGGCGAGCGGCTCGTCGAGCGGCTCGCGGCGGCGAACACGACGCGGCCGCGGGCCCTGTCGTGGTGGCGTGATCGGCTCGTCGCGCGGCGCGATCCGCGCGGGTGGGACGCGAGCGCGAGGCTCTTTCTCGCGAGGCCCGATCGGCTCTTGTGGCGCACGCTGCGCGACGACGCTGGCGAGCTGTGGACCGAGCGACGCGGGACGGTGCTCGACGCGCTCGCGCGGCGCGGCGGGCCTGCGTGGGTCGAGGCGCTCATCGACGAGGGGCAGCTCTCGGAGGCGATCGCCGCGGCCTCGACGATCAACGCGACGAGCGCGCACGACGTTCGCATCGAGCTGGCCGAGCGCGTGGCCAAGACGCACACGCTCGAGGCCGCCGAGCTGCTTCGCGCGCAGGCCGAAGCGCTGATCGCGCTGCGCGGCCGACCCAACTACCGCGAGGCCGCGAGGGTCCTTCGCCGCGCGCGCGAGCTCTACGAGTCCGTGGGGCAACGCGGCCGTTGGGTGGCCTACGCCGAATCGCTTCGCGCGCGGGCGCGGGAGCTTCCTGCGCTCAAAGAAGAGCTCGCTGCTGCGCTCGCGAGGCCCGCCGCGATCGACCTGACCGCGAACAACGCCGCCAACGACAACGCCGAGCGCGAAGGGGAGCTCCCCGCGAGCGCGGCGGCGCGCTGAGCGCGTCGGGAGACCGAGCGCACGCAAGCGAGCGCGTGCGGGCGAGCGCATGGAGGGCGAGCGCATGGAGGGCGAGCGCATGGAGGGCGAGCGCATGGAGGGCGAGCGCATGGAGGGCGCGCATGGAGGGCGCGCATGGAGGGCGAGCGCATGGAGGGCGCGCATGGAGGGCGCGCGCATGGAGGGCGAGCGCATGGAGGGCGAGCGCATGGAGGGCGAGCGCATGCAACAAGTGCATGCGCATGAGCGCCGTATGCGGCGGGGCGTCATGGTCGAAGCGACCGGACGCCGCAGAGGCCGCTCACTTCGCGACATCTTTTCACGGGCCGTTCTGCGATCACTTGGACCGAGACTCGCGCCTTCAGGCTCGCGTATGGAGGGAGACGCGCCGCTGCCAACTTCCTCGGCGTCTGGGCGCTCTGGCCCACGACGCCCCGCCGCATACGGCGCCCATGCGCATGCACTTGTTGCATGCGCTCGCCCTCCATGCGCTCGCTCGCTTGCATGCGCTCGCTTGCATGCGCTCGCTCGCTTGCATGCGCTCGCTTGCATGCGCTCGCTTGCCTGCGCTCGCTCGATCAGCTGCGGGAGGTGAGGCTGGTGCGGAGGTTGGCGACGGCGCCGCGAACCGCTCCAGCGAGCGCGCGCTGCTCGAGGTCGCGCGCGAGGCCGTCCGCGGACTGACCGGGGGCCTGTGTGTTTTGCGCGGTGGCAGCGCCGGACATCGAGCCGACGATCGCGCGCGCGGGCACGGCGACGAGCACGAGAGAGACCTCGGCGCGGACGCTCAACGTCGAAGCGACGGTCCATCGGCGGAGCTGCTGCACGCTGCCGTCGATGGTGTACACGCGGAGCCTGCCGCTTCGGACGCGGCGCTCGGCTTCGGGCGGAAGGGCTCCCACGCTGAAGGCGACCTGATCGAGCCGCGAGACCTCTTGCGCGAGCGCCGAGCGAAGCGAATCGACGATGTGCGAGCGCTGATCGACGCGGTTGGCCAGCGATCCTGCGCGCAGAACGAAGCGCGCCCGCGTCCAATCGACAGGGGTCTGCGACGGGGTCGTCGGGACCGCGACGGGCGAGTTGCGATCGAGCAGCGCGAGGGCGCGCTCGACGGTCGAGCGCACGGTGGGGTCCGCGTCCGTACGATGCGCGCGCAAGGCGTAGACCGCGGCGGGGTCCGCGATGGTTCGCAGGGCCTCGGCGGCGGACGCGCGCACGGTGGCGTCGCTGTCGTCCAGGGCGCGCTCGAGCGCCTGCCGAGCGCCCGGCGGTCGCATGCGGCCGAGGGTCAACGCCGCTTGAAAACGTGTGCGAGAATCTCTCCCTGACAAGAGCAGCTGGATGACAGGCGAGGTCGTCGAACCGGCGCTCGACGGGCTCTGTGACGGGCTCTGTTGCGAGTGCGTGGTCGCGGGCGACACCACGAGCGCAGCGACGAGCGCAATGGACACGGATCGGATCGTCGCTGACTGCACAGTGAACGAAACGCTACCGGGTGAAGCGAAGCGCCCTCAACCCTACAGGGTGCGATGCGTGTTACTCCCGACTCGATCGGCGCTGAAGGTTGCTCGTCGAGCCGGGGGTGGCCAATGCTCGCGTGAACACTGCGAAATCGCTGAGTTCTGCGCGGTTGCGAGGGGGGGCGACGGTGGGGCGCATCGGAGACCCGAGGCGCCGGCTGTTCTACGGCCTGCTGTCGGCAGCGCGAGACCCCGAGGCGTCCGTCCACGATCCGCCGTCCTGCGAGAGCGCGGTGAGCGGGGGTTGCGTCGAAGTCGTGGGGGTCGTGCTTCGAGGACAGCTCCAACGCGCGAGCTCGACGCCCCCCGACGGCGCGTGGGTCGCAGAGAAGAGCGTGTTGCCGTCGAGGGCTGATGCGCTGGCGCCGTTGCTGCCGGCGAAGGAGGCGAGCAAAACGGGGGTTCCGTCTGGGGCGATGCGCACGAGGTGCTCGCGCTCGGCTCGGTCGTCGACGACGAGGACCGCGGAGCTGCGATCGGACGCGGACGAAACGACCCGCGCGCCGCCCGCGATCGAGCGCGGGAGGGCGACCGAGTATTCGACGGGCGTCGCGGCGGGCCACCAGCGAGTGAGGCCGACGTTGTCGCCGCTCGACGCGAAGGACAGGACGATCGAGGGCAGCGCGACGAGGGCGACGGGCGTCGCGCTCTGAGCGATCGCTTCGACGGAGGCTCCGGTCTCGTCGAGGTGCAAGAGCGAAGAGCCCGCGGGCCCCGAGACGCTGATCGCGAAGCGCGTCTCGCCCGTAAGCGAGACCATCCTGGGCGAGGAGGCGTCGACCACCACCCTCGGCCTCGCGTTGGGAACGCCTCTCGTGTCCGTCGTCACCGTGCTCGTCGTGGGCCCATCGAGGCTGCCCCACGCGGCGACGAAGCCCGTCGCGCTCGGCCGCACCGCGACCCCGTCGCACCGCGCGACGCGAGCGAGCGAGCGCGGGACGTTGCGCGCGTTGCCTGCGGCGTCGAGCCTCGCGAGCAGCACGTCGTCGTGCGCGTCTCGGCCGTCGCGCGCGACGCGCTCGGCCATCACGAGCGCCGCCCCGCCCGGCGCGGACACGAGCGAAAACGCTGTGACCGGCCCCGCCGCGACGCGGTCTTCACCGGCGCGCGCGAAGTTGTCGTCCACGCGCAGGATCACGAGCTCGTCGCGGGTCCTTGCGCGAAACGCGACGATCGCGCCCGTCGCCGTCGCAGCGATCGCGATCGTCGACTGCGGGTTGGGCGCCGCTTCGGGAGCGAAGCGAAGGACGCTCGAGCGAAGCAGCGTGCAGACCCCCGCGCTGCGCGGCTCTGGGGGCCGCGCCTGCGCGCGCGACGGCGCCGGGTCCACGGCGGTCAA
>LNFM01009686.1_pt1 | contig 13905 bp, 11 predicted proteins | sample 596031 | NCBI WGS metagenome assembly LNFM01 (sample SAMN04254537, study PRJNA301005) | activated carbon metagenome | isolation source: dual media filters at the Ann Arbor, Michigan drinking water treatment plant | place: USA: Ann Arbor
GCCGGCTGCCCACTGCTGCTTGTCGAAGTTGAATCGATAACGCGTTTCTGCTTTCGGCGCGTCGCGCGGTCGAGACCGAGGATGCGGCGCGTGTGCTCTAACGGATCACCATCGGAGACGAAGTCGGCTTTCAGGTAGGCGCCGCCCTGAGCGCTGATGTAATCGCCGTAAATCTGGGCGCAGAGGAGATCGACGTGCCACAGCATGTCACGGAAAACGCCGTTGTCGGCCAAGAACTGCGATAGCTCTTCGCGTAACACGAGATGTGTTTCGTAGCCGTCTGGGACATCGATAACAACGTGGTCGACGTCGTCGCCGCCGCCATTCGGATCGTGCCAGATCTGGCGGACGACGCCGGAGTTCGCCTTGGTGTCCCAGAGCCAACGGTGCATCAGCGGGTAGTGTTCGGGATAGACGTTGTGCAGTAGCTCGGCGGCGAGGTCGCGAATGAAGCGAGGGCTAGTTGCCCCCCCTCCGTCCCTACGCGATACCGACCCCGCGGGAGGGGGAGGTAACAAGCGGCGTAAATCGCTTTCAAAAGTGGCGATCCGGCTGTCGGCAATCGTGGTGTCGTGGGCATTTTCGATCAGGGCGAGTATTGCTGCGTGCGTTTGCTCCCACGTGCGCCCGTCGAGCAGTGGTTCGATTCGGCGGCGGACCGTCGACATCAGTGGCGCGATTTCGCCGAAGGAGGCGCGGCTGAGTGTTGCTGCCTTTCCATCGGCGAGGCGATCCTGGAATACAGTGCTCTTGAGGCGGACGGCTTCCGCGAAGCGCTCGATGCCGCCGAGGGGCTCGGACGCGCCTATCAGGCGTTCGAGCGCGATGCGCAGCTTGGTGCCCGACAGGTGGAGCACTGGACGCAGTGGTGTCAGCCCCTCCGGGTCTGAAACCTTGTAGGCTGGTGATTTCCTATCCCTGATCATTTCGATCTTTGGTGCGTGAGTTCGATCAAATCTGGCGGTCATGTGCTGGTGTCAGACACGCAGGGTCTGACACCTCTGCTATTCGGCGGCTTGCAGGTTCACCCCAGCTGCCGCCGCGATTGCGTTGAGTGCTGCGGCGTTCGCTTGAGCGATGCTGTCGTCGATGGTCTCCGGGCCGATCGCGGCGCCGGCGACGAACACACCTGCGCGCGAGGTTGCGCCCATCGTGCCGTAGGTGTCTTTGCGCGCGATGTAGCCGTGCTTGTGGAGGTCGACGCCGAAGACAGCGGACAATGTCATGTTGTCGACGTTGGGGTCCATGCCGATGGCGTGGACGACCATGTCGAACGGGATCGTGATCGGGCGCTTCACGAGCGTGTCCTCGCCCTTCACGATGAGCTTGTTGCCATCGCTCGTAACCTCGGCGATGCGGGCCTTGATGTACTTGACCTTGAACTCCTCCTGGCTGCGCCAATAGTAGTCCGTCTCATAGAGGCCAAAGGTGCGAATATCCATGTAATAGATGTAAACGTGGCAATCGGGCAGTTCCTCGCGGATCTCCATCGCCATGTTTGCAGAAACGGTGCAGCAGATCTTGGAGCACCATTCGCGGCCGATCTGGCGGTCACGGGAGCCCACACACAACAGGATCGCGACGCGTTTCGGCTTGCGGTTGTCGGAGGGACAGCGGACGCCCTTACCCGACGAGATCATCTGCTCGACTTGCGTTGTCGTAACCACGTCGGGGAACGTGCCAAAGCCCCACTCCGGCTTGTTGACGCTGTCGAAGTGCGTGAAACCGGTGGTGAGAATTGCTGCACCCACTTCGATATTCGTGCTGTCCGAAAGCGTGGCGACGAAGGCGCCGGGCTGACCGTCGAACGATTTAACGATTGTGCCGAGCTTCTTCTCGACGTTCGGATTGGATTCGACACGGCGCACCATGCCGCCGATCGCATCCTTGGCCCAAAGGCCCGACGGCACGAGCTTGGCGTAGCCCGATTGGATCGGCGCGCCGCCGAGGATGGTGGTCTTTTCGACCAGCACGGCTCGATGGCCGACGCTCGAAACGGCATGAGCTGCTGCCAGGCCTGCCGGTCCGCCGCCGACGATGAGGATGGGTTTGGTCATTGCTTCTCTCGATGATGTCAGACCCTCAGGGTCCGACACCGTTGCAAGACATAGGGGGAATGCGCGGCCGGTTGGCCCGAGTCACTGCAAGTCAAGGCATGGTGTCAGACCCGAAGGGGCCGGCACCCATTCAACCGGGCGGCGGAGGGATCACTTCGCGCTTAATCGGTTTGAAGCCGGGGCCGCTCGTCAGGCGCAGGCGCGGATCGTAGAGCTGGTCGGCGGCGCCGGTCTGGATCTGCTTGAGGTAGGCTTCGAACTCCGTCTTCTTCTGCTGCCAGTCGATACCGAGTTTTTCCAGCAGCTTCTCGATCGGACTCGCGTGCCAATGCGTCTGTACGATTTTGTAGGGATCGGCGCCGCATACGAGCGCTGCGAACTGGCAATCGGCCATGACGGGCAGCTCGACCGCCTTGTCGTCGCCGCCGGCCTTCGAGATCCACTGGTTCTTGTCGAGGGTCGTGATGCAGCCGGTATCGTGACCGATCATCACGTCGGATTTCGCTTCCTCGACGGCGACGCGGATCTTGCGATCGATCGCGAACGAGCGCGTAAACTCGCGCTCTGAAATGATGTGGCGGAAACCGAAACCGCAGCAATCGTACCAAGTCTTGTAGTCGATGACGTTGGTGCCGAGCGCCTGCATGATCCCCGTCGAGACGGCAACGCGGTTTCCTTCAAGGATCTGGTCGTCGTAGATCGCGTCCTCGGGCACCATCTTGTAGACGTGGCAAGCGGGATGGATGGTCGACCGAATGGCGGACGCATCGACGACCTGATGCTTCTTGATCTCGTGGCGCATGACGTGCACCCACTCGGAGTAGTGCACGATCTCTTCGGGGATCAGCAGCTTGCCATCGACGAGGCGGCCGAGCTTGGCTAGGATCTTCGTTACGCTTTCGCGAAGCTTTGCCGAGTGCAGGAGATAGCCGCGGACTTCCTTGTAGTTTCCAAACGAGGTGCCACAGTGGACGAGGGGGTAGTAGTAGCCCTCGGGCAATCCCTGTGCCTTCGCAGCGACGTAAGCTTGATGGAAGTTGCGCAGGAAAACCGCAGCGAGGCTTTCCAGGTTGCCGATGCCAGAGCCGTGGTAGTTCCAGGCCGTGCAACTCGTCTGGTCTGTCTCGTCGAGATACTCGATGCCCATCTTGTTCATGAGCCAGAGCAGCGACACCGGATAGCCGGGGATGTTGCCGCACTGGCCGCAGCTCTTGTGATGCCAGAGCTGGTTGGTCGGGACGCGCTTGGTCCAGCCGTAGAGTGTCTTTACCTCGATGGGTTTGTGCTGCTCGGTGATACGATGGACCTTGATCTGCCCATCCTTCTCGAGCTGCCACATGGCATCGCGCACGTCCTCGACGCGATCCTTGTTGGTCAGCATCGAGCGCTTGTCGATCCTCTGCTCGACCCACTGGGTGGCCAGCTGGGCGTCGGCGGGGGCGAGGTTCGCGGGTTTCCATTCCAGGCCGTGGCCGGTAAAGCGTTCGCCACAATTGTCTTTTGTCATGATTTCAGTCCTTCTTTCGGGCTTTCGCCGTCTTCTTCGCGGGCTCGGGGCCCATGTCGATCATCATTTTGTCGAGCCGCTTCTGCATCTTTTTAGGCGATACGGTCTCGATGTTCTGCTGGAGCATCCAGACGTGGCCGAAAGGGTCCTCGACCTGCGCCGAGCGGTCGCCGTAGAACTCGTCGGTCGGCTCACGCGTACACTTGGCGCCGGCGGAGACGGCCTTCTTTACCGCCGCATCGCAATTCCCCACCATCAGCGCCAACGTCACGGTCGTGCCCTTCAGCGTTCTGGGACCGACCACGCCCATTTCGGTGAACTCGTCGGAGAGCATGATCACGGAACCGCCGATCTCGATCTCTGCATGGCCGAGCTTGTCGCCCATGTTGAGGCGGAAGCGCTCCTTCGCTCCGAACGCCTTCTCATAGAAGGCCACGGCCTCGGCAGCGCCTTTGACGCGCAGGTAGGGCATCACCGGCTGGTAGCCATCGGGAATATCGCTCTTGGCCATGCCGTCCTCCCTCACACTTGCCGGTGCCTGCTCTATCCTGCCGTGGGCCGGGTCGAGGATGCCGAACCCAGACTTCGCCCGCCTCATCTCGAACTCTCGAGCCTCAGTCGTCGTCTTCGGCGTCTTCCTGCTCCTCCTGGTAGTCTTTCCAATCCTCGCGCTTCTCGTCCATGATGTCTGTGATGACGTCGAAAAGGTTCTGATCGATGCCTTCGAGCTGATCGAGAACGCCCGTCATCTCCCAGATGGTGTAGAGTTCCACCGACGTTTTGAGATTGACCTCCCAGGCCGTTTCCGTGGTGTTCAACGTTGCCATAGGGATCGCCTTGCGAAGCAGTTTCAGCGGGGCGTCGACCTTGGAAATGTTGGGACCCCAGTCGGCGAAGTGGCTGGGGTTTATCATATCGGGGGCAAGCTGATTGCCGGTCGATACGAGCTTCAGCATGACGCGAGAGAACGGCCGGAGGACGTCCTTGGCGCTCTGCATCTGGTGCTTGATCGCGACCTCGCGCATCAGCATGACGAGGCCGCCAGGTGAGTTCTTGAACGGGCAGCGCGCCGCGCAGGTGTAGCACTGCGCGCATGACCAGATCTTCTCCTGCATCGCATCGTAGATGCCTTCGAGGTTCTCCGTCCAGAGAAGCTGGACGATCTCGCGCGGTGAGAAGTCGTAGTAATGGGCTGCTGGGCAAGTGGCGGTGCAGATACCGCAGTTGAGGCAACCGTTCAGCTCGTGGTCGAAACGCAGGTCGTCCTGGATGTCCTGAAAGATCTGTTCCAGCTTGGCGCGGGGAACCTGCGGCTGATCGCTCACGGGATCGCCGATAAAATCCTGCACGCGCGATGTGGTGTGTCCGTCAGCCATTTCGCTCTCCGTGGCGTCTGCCCCCCTGGGGCAGACACCGTGCTCCGCGCTCAGGGTGTCGCGGTCGAGATGCACGCAACTTCATCGTGGCAGCTCTAGTAAGTCAGAACCTTGCAGTCGCCCTCCATGACCTCCTCGATCATGTATGCGCCGCCGACGATGCCGGAGCACTCCGGAATGAGGTCGTCCTTGGTCATGTCGAAGAGGTCGAGGTTGGGCGAGCAACAATAGAATTTTACGCCGGCCTCGTGTGCGTCCTTGATGAAATCGTAAACCGATTTCGGACTGCCGGGTTTGACCACCAGCTTCTCGGCTACGCCCTTTTTCATCAGCGCACCCGATGTCGCGGTGCAGATGACTTCGACATCGTAGTCCATGGCTGCTGCAACCGATGCCTGGAACAAGGGCGCGCCGAGCTCCTCGCCATTGCGCGGGTCCGTATTCGCCATGACTATCAATAGCTTCTTGGCCATGCTGCCTCCCAGCGATAGCGTTGTGAACAAACTCGGTGCGATGCGCAGGTTCGAGGGTTCCCCCGCTCACGCCGCGGTCAGCAGCACACCATTATTCCTCGCGGCAAGCTAGTCGCGCCATTTGTAGATTACAAGCGAATATTCGCATCTTTGAATTTAAGAGCGAACCACGGAGATGTGGCTCATCGGTCAGCCGTTTTCCATCCAGGCGCAGGCCATTACGAGGCCGGTCATGATCGGGACCAGCGCGTCTTCGACTGCGCGGGCCTGGGCGCGAACGAGTGGCAGTTTCTCGCTGCAATCGTCGGGGACTTCGTCGAACTCCATGACGAGGTCTTCGATCATGGCGGGACGCAAGCCGGGATGGCCGGTGAAGCCGAAGGCGTTGGTGCCAATCTGGAACACCGCAGGGTGGCCGGTGGAGTCGCGAGCGAGAATCTCGGCATATGCCGGCGGCACCGGGCGGTCGCGCATGTAGACGACGCTGGTGAAGCTCGGTGGCAGGAAGCCTGCGAGCGCAGTATCGGAACTGCGGCTCACCGTTTCGACATCGAGCGAAAGGGGAACAGCCTCTGCGCTCCCGTCAGCGGCAAGGGCGAGGATCTGGCTGCCGATCCCCAAGCCGACCACCGACTTGCCCATCATCAGGCAGGCCCGGACCAGGCGCACCTCGGCGTCGAGTGTGGGAAGCCGGCGGTCGTGGTCCGCATCATGACTGGCGGCTCCCCAAGGACCTCCGCCGAGCAGGATCAGGCCGTCCCCGAGGGTCATGACGTTGGGCAGGCCGCCGCCGGTCGTGAACGGACGAAAGTAGCTGAAGCGGATGCCGCGGCCTTCCAGGTGGTCCTCGATCGCGCCGAGCCATTCGGATTGCGTGTGCTGGATTATTGAGAGGTGTTTCATCGTTCAGTCCCGAGGACTGCTGCGGGATTGCGTAGTCCTACGAGCTTTGGTCCGGCGGGAGAGCAGGCGTCAAGCGGCGATGTTGTCCAGGGGTGATCTGCGAGGACAATGGATTGTCCGTTACGATGGTTCTGGAAAGACCGGTTGCTTAGTCCCCAGAGGCAAATTCAGTAAATGTAAAGGTTGGTTTTTTGTTTATTTCCGACCCATCCTAAATAGATCTATCTTGTTGAAATTCATGATCTTGTTCCTGCTGAAACAGCTTCGATCCAATAGGTCTGGCATTTTCTACCTCATCGGCTTGTCGAGGTGGTCTCGATAACCGAGAAAACCTAAAACGATTAAATCGAGGAGAAATAAAATGCCGAAATCATCTGTCGACGCCGTCATCATCGAACAGCCGGTCCTGGATACCGTTACCGACAACTTCGGTGTCGTCATCGACTTTGGAGGTCAAGGCGGCGAGCATACGATCAGCGGAACTCCGCATGGGGATTGGCTGGTCGGCGGCTTCCAGAACGATACGCTGCTGGGTGGCGAGGGCAACGACACGCTGATCGGAGAGGGCGGCGACGATGTCATCTTCGGTGAAGACGGCGATGACACGCTTTATGGAGTCGATGGGGTCGATGTTCTGGATGGCGGAAAAGGCAACGACTTCATCAGCGGCGGCAGCGGGAGAGACATTCTGCTGGGCGGCGCGGGCAATGACACGCTGAGGGGCGACTCCGGCGACGACATGCTCGTTGGCGCTGAAGGCACTGACATGATGTACGGCGGCAAGGGGGCCGACGTCTTCGTGTTCCATTCCGTGGCGGACTCCAGCACAGACTCGCCGGATCAAATCATGGATTTCGAAGATGGATTCGATACCATCAATTTCATGCCCATCGATGCGAATGAGACGATGGAGGGCGACCAGGACTTCGTCGAAGCACACGGCGAGTTCACCGGTGCCGGCCAGTACCTCATCCAGCTCGATCCGGACGGGTATACGCGCATCAGTCTCAACACGGACAACGATCTCAGCACGATCGAGTCGACTATCTATGTTCACGGTCAAATTACGGCTGACGACATCTGGGGGTGAGCCGGGGCCTGACAGAAGTGGAAGGACGCGCGGTTGGTCAGGGTTCACACCCCGACTTCCGTGCGTTCTTCGCAATGGCGTCGGGGACCGACAGCCGTCGGGCTAGGCTACGTCTCGTCGCACGCTATCGCTGCTTCGACCACGGCTTGGAATTGAGCTGGAGAGATCGTGAGCAGGTCGGGCTTGCGGTCGGCGAAGAAACTGTCGACGGCGTGGCCTACATCGGAGATCAGTACCCCGCGCAGCGCTGCTTCCAGATCGTAGACGATCCGGGGAGGAGTGACGAAGAAATCGCCGGTCAGCAGGACTTCGCGGACGCGGCGTGCGCTACCAGATCCTTCGAGGCGAACGAATGCCGAGAGCGTGCCGCCGGGCGAGGTTCGGGTGGCTTCCAACACGTCGGCGCCGCGTGGATCGTCGATCGAATAAACGAATTCGTCGGTGCCGATCTCGGCGTCGTGGTTGCGGCGCGCCAGGTCTTCTTCCGCGCTGGACGGCGAGGCGGACTGGAACGTCAGGCCAAGTTTCCGACCGAGGCCGTCTAGAAGTGCGGCGTGAACTTCTTCCGTATCGGGCGCGCGGCCGAGCAGGGCTTTCAACGTGACAACGCGGCTTTCGGCCTTGTCGAGATCGCGCTTCTCGAGTTTGGCGCGGGGCACGTTGAGGCACGCCATCATGGCGGCCGGATCGACGTCGACGAGCACGGTGCCCTGGTAGATCAAAGTGTCGCCGTCGAAGAAGCCGCCAGTACCGGAAAGCTTGCGGCCGTCGACCTCGATGTCATTGCGCGGGCGAAAACGAGCATCGATGCCGAATGCGTTGGAGAGGCCGTCGGCGACCGCTTCGCAGATCGCGCGGGTGTAGTCGCCGAGAGCGGGCATCGGCAGCCGTTTGCGCGACAGTACCAACTCCCAGCCGACCTGGGCTGGATCGAGGTAGATTGCGCCGCCGCCGGTAATGCGGCGGACGACGCCGATGCCGTTCGAGCGGATGTGATCGAGGTGCAGTTCGTGACTGACGGCTTGGTGGCGGCCGACGAGGGCTGTCGGGGGAAAGCGGAGAAAGCGGACGCTATCGGGGACGTTGCCTGACTTGTGCAGTTCTATCAGCGCTTCGTCGAACGCGATCTGCAGCCGGCCTTCGCGGACGCCGGTGTCGATGACGCGGAACGGGAGGGACATGTGGAGCACCTGTAAGGTGGAATAGCGGAATGTAATCCACCATCTGATCGAGAGGCGGCGGGTTACGCTTTGGGCCGGCCGGCGACTGCGCCGCCGAACGGGGGCCGGATCGCTGCCGGCCGGCGCTAACCCTCCCTACATCATCAAATCCCGAGTACGTCCGACATCGAGAAGATGCCGGGGCCTTTACCGTGGCCCCACTGGGCGGCCTTGACGGCGCCGCGGGCGAAGATACCGCGATCGGTCGCCTTGTGAGACAGCTCGATGCGCTCTCCATCGGCTGCGAAGATCACAGTGTGCTCGCCGACGACGTTGCCGCCGCGCAGCGTCGCGAAGCCGATGTCGCCGCGGCGGCGTGCTCCGGTCTGGCCATCCCGCGTGCTGACGCGCTTGTCTTTCAGCTCGACCTTGCGGCCTATGGCGGCTGCCTCACCGAGCATGAGGGCGGTGCCGGACGGGGCATCAACCTTGTGCCGGTGATGCATTTCCATGACTTCGATGTCGAAGTCGGCGTCCAGGGCTGCGGCGACGCGGCGGGTGAGCGCAACGAGCAGGTTCACGCCGAGGCTCATGTTGCCCGATTTGATTATCGTGGCGTGCCGGGCGGCGGCTGCAATGGCTGCTTCGTGGCGCTCTTCGAGGCCAGTGGTGCCGATCACGTGGACGATACGTGCGTTGGCGGCAAGGCCTGCGAATTCGACTGTCGCCGCGGGTACGGTGAAGTCGAGGATCGCATCGCAGGCGGCAATGACTTCGAGCGCGTCTGCCGAGACCTTGATGCCGAGGTCGCCGAGGCCTGCGAGCTGACCGATGTCGTGTCCCACGAATTTCGACGTCGCCGGTTCCGTGCCGCCTGCGATCCTGCATCCTTCGGTGGCAGCAATGGTGCGGACCAGCTCGCGGCCCATGCGGCCCGCCGCACCCATTACTGCGATCTTGATTTCGCTCATCGATGCTGCCTCGAATTTCGTCGAGCTAACGCCCGATATCCCTTGATAACTCTGTACAACTCCGGAGCCTCACTACTTCGGATCGAGGTAACGCGCCAGATCGATCGGCGGATAGGCGACTTTTATCGGGCTCTTGGTCGACGCTGCCGGCAGGGTGGCGTCGATGATGACCTTGCACTGGACGCCGTGCTCGTCGGAGGTCGGATCGAGCTCGTTGCCATGTGCGCCCGGTATCGGCAGCAGGTCCTCGTGCCAGCGCACGCGGGTGCCGAGCGCCCACATCACGTCGGCAGGATCGTAGACGTCGACGTCCTTGCCGACGACGATCACGGTCTTGATGTTGACGTGCGCGGCCAAGGCGGCGATGGCGACGTTGCGGACCTCGCCGGGGGCTGGATCGTCGAGGCTGATGATCGCGGTGAACCCGGCGGCGTAAGGGGGGAGATGCACCGCGCGCAGCTTCTTCGTCATGTGGCGGATGAAGCGGGCCAGCAGTGGTTCGCGCGTGATCGTGTTACCGATGTAGACGTGCTCGTAGCCGCCGCCGTTCATCGTCTGGAAAATCGGTTGCTTGCGATGTGTGATGCGGGTGATGCGGGCGACGTGCTTTTCGTCGCGCGCGGAATAGTGGCCGGTGAATTCGGCCATCGGCCCTTCGATGTGGCGCTCTCCGGCGATGACCTCGCCCTCGATGATGAACTCAGCGAAGGCGGGCACCATGACATCGCAAGTTTGCGCTCGGACCACCGGGACAGGTGCGCCGCGAAGTGCGCCTGCAATCTCGTATTCGTCACCGTCATAGCGGCAGGCGGCAGCTATCATCAGCGTTGGATCGGGGCCGATCGCGACGCAGAATGGCAAGTTGCGGCCCGCCTTCTCGCCCTTGTCGTAGAACGACTTCATGTGGCGCCAGATGTTCATGCTGATGCCAGACCGGTCGGGGCCATAGATCTGCATGCGGTTATAGGAAAGGTTATGCTGGCCGGTCTCGTGGTCGCGCGAGATGACGACGCCGGCGGTGATGAACGCGCCCGCGTCGAGCGGCGAATGCGTGGGGATCGGCAATTTCGTCAAATCGGGTTTTTCGATCACGACTTCCTGGCTCGCGGCCGCGCTCTTCTGCAGTTCGGGCTCGACCGGCTTTTCGGTCGCCATGGCCATGCGGTCGCCGACTTCCTCGGAAGGGCATTCGAGTGCGCGGCCGACCCAGCGCTGAGAGCTGAGAAGCCCCCCGACGACGGGAAACTCCGAGCCCTCGACCCTGTGGAAGTAGACGGCCTTGTCGATGCGCTCGCAGGCTTTCAGCACGTTACCCAATTCGTGCACGGGGTTCACCGAGCGATGGATGTCGTTGAGTTCGCCTGCAGCACGAGCGGCGGCGATGAACGTGCGGAGGTCGTGGATCGGCATGCTGCAGGCTCCAGGAGGCTTTGCGGTCAAGTTTCGGATAGCACGCCCCGTGCGCGGACGAGAGAGCGAATGCGTTCGATATTGGCGACGATTTGGGGCTCGCTCGATCAGCCTTGCTTGCGCGGATCTGCGGCGTCGTCGATCATCAGCTCGATTTTCTCGCGGCCACCCCAACTGTCACGGCGCAAGGTTCCAGCGACGTGGATCGGCATACCGCCGGTGCCGAGCAGTGTGTCGCCGAGCGGCTGGCCGACGGCGCGGAAGGCGATGCCATCGATCTTGGAGGCGTCGCCGGCTTCGAGCGTGACGCGGACGTGGGCCTCGCCCATGACCTTGGCGAATTTGACACGGTGAGCGGGGAAGACGAAGCGCGGTTGCGGGTTGCCCTGGCCGTAGGGGCCGGCCTGCTCGATCAGGTCGATGAGCTTGTCGTTGACGCCCGAGGGAGTGATGGCGCCGTCGATTTCGAGCGTGGCGGTCGAGCGTGCGGCGCCGGCCTCCGCGCGAACGTGCTCGACGAGGAAGGAGCGGGCGGCTTCGAGCCGTGACTTTTCCACGGTGAGACCGGCTGCCATCGCGTGTCCACCGCCTTTCACGAGCAGGCCGGCTGTGGTCGCGGCACGAACGGCCTTGCCGATGTCGACGCCCGTGATGGAACGAAGCGAGCCGGTGCCTTGTCCCTTGCCGCTGCCTGCGCCGTCCTTCTCCCAGGCGATGACGCAGCTCGGGCGGCGGAAGCGTTCGGTGAGGCGACTGGAGACGAGGCCGACGACGCCCTTGTGCCACGTCTCGGAACCGAGGATCAGAAGCGGCAGCGTGGGGTCGGCGTCGACCATGACCTCGGCTTCGGCGAGGGCTGCCGCCAGCATTTCGGTTTCGATCGACTTGCGCTCGCGGTTGAGCTTGTCGAGCTGGACCGCGATGCGGGCGGCTTCGGTCTCGTCCTCGAAGGTCAGCAGCCTGGCGCCGAGGGCCGCGTCGCCGATCCGGCCGCCGGCATTGATGCGGGGCCCCAGCACAAATCCCAGGGAGTAGGTGGTCGGCGGTTGATTCAGTCCCGCGGCATCGATCAGCGCGCGCAGGCCGATGTTCTCGCGCTGGCGCATCACCGCGAGGCCGCGCGTCACATAGGCGCGGTTGAGGCCCTGGAGGGGGACGACATCGCAGACCGTAGCGAGGGCTACGAGGTCGAGCATCGAGAGCAACGGCGGCTCGGCGGTGCCGTTGCCATAAGCGCCCCGGCGGCGAAGCTCGCGCGTGGCAGCGACGATCGTCAGGAATGTGACGCCGGCGGCACAGAGGTGGCCGAGGCCGGATATGTCGTCCTGTCGGTTGGGGTTCACGACGGCGGCGACGTCGGGCAATTTTTCGTCGGCCTGATGGTGGTCGATGACGATGACATCGGTGCCGAGTTTCCTGGCGACGGCAAGGGGCTCGAAGCTGGTGGTGCCGCAGTCGACGGTGACGATGAGGCCCGCGCCCTCTTTGACGAGCGCCTCGATGGCGGCGGGGTTGGGGCCGTAGCCTTCGAAAATGCGGTCGGGAATATAGATCCGGGCTCGCACGCCGTGATGGGCGAGCCAGCGTGCCATCAAGGCGGAGGAGCAAGCGCCGTCCACGTCATAGTCGCCGAAAACCGCGACATTCTGCTGTTTCTGCACGGCATCTGCCAGGCGGGCGGCAGCAACGTCCATGTCCTTCAGGACACTCGGGTCCGGCATCATTGCCTTGATGGTCGGTTCGAGGACGAGTGGCACTTCATCTATGCCGACGCCACGCGCCGCTAGTACGCGGCCGAGTAGCTCCGGAATGCCGTGGCGCTGGCTGATGGCGAGGGCGGTGTTGCGCTGGCCGGGCGCGAGGCGTTCGCGCCATTGAAAGCCGCGTGCGGAGTTCGCGACGCCGAGATAGGCCGCCTGATCCTCGGTGCTCATTGCTGATTTGCGACGCGCTGGTGCCGACATTGGATCCCCCTCAGAACTGGGGAGCTTACGGATATCGCCGCGCTGGGGCGACCGTTCATTCCTGTTGTAGGGGCATTGATCTGGGGAAAACCTCGGCCGAGACCATGCTTTCTCTCTCTCCGCTCAAGCTGATCGCAAAGGGGACGAATGACAAGGGCGCGCACGCGTGCTTGGGTTTGCTCGATCGAACAGGAGAGCGGGAGATAGCCGTGGCCACGCTGGCAGGTAAGACGCTGCTGATCACGGGGGCGAGCCGCGGCATCGGGCTCGCGATCGCGCTCAGGGCTGCGCGTGATGGTGCCAACGTGGCGGTGCTCGCCAAGACGGTGAAGGACGATCCGAAGCTGCCGGGCACGATCCACTCGGCAGCGGCCGAGATCGAGGGGGGCGGTGGCAAGGCGCTGGCGATCCAGTGCGATATCCGGTTCGAGGATCAGATCGATGCGGCGGTCGCGGCGACGGTGGCGAAGTTCGGCGGTATCGACATCTGCGTGAACAATGCTTCTGCGATTTCGCTGTCCACGCTCGACAAGACGGATTTCAAGCGCGTCGACCTGATGTTCCAGATCAACGCGCGGGGCACGCTGGCGACGACCAAGGCATGTCTGCCGCATCTGAAGAAGGCGGCGAACCCGCACGTGCTGATGCTGTCGCCGCCGCTCGACATGAACCCAAGGTGGTTCTCAGGCAACGTCGCCTATTCGATCGCGAAGTACGGAATGAGTCTCGCGGTGCTGGGGTTGGCGGAGGAGCTGGCCGCTGACGGCATCGCCGTCAACGCGCTGTGGCCGAGGACGACGATCGCGACATCGGCCATCAAAAATCTTCTGGGCGGCGACATGGTGATGCGGATGAGCCGGAAGCCGGACATCCTGGCGGATGCGGCGCATCTCATTTTCTCGCAGCCATCGAAGAATTTTACCGGGCGGTTCGTGATCGATGACGCGTTCCTGCACGAGGTCGGCGGCGTGACTGATTTCGAGGACTACCGCGT
>LNFM01017661.1_pt1 | contig 13905 bp, 22 predicted proteins | sample 596031 | NCBI WGS metagenome assembly LNFM01 (sample SAMN04254537, study PRJNA301005) | activated carbon metagenome | isolation source: dual media filters at the Ann Arbor, Michigan drinking water treatment plant | place: USA: Ann Arbor
CGAGCGCGCCTACTGTGAACCCTGCGAAGTAGAAGGACATCATCGCGCTGATTGCGCCACTCGAGAAGCCCTCGTGGCCGGCTCTCACAATCAAGAGCGTACCCAGCAATCCATTGCCCAGCAGCAGCGCAGCGACGCTCAACAGCAACGCCGCAACTGGCGCGAGAACGAGACCCCGTTTACAAGCTGACTTAACGGTATCGATTGCCTGGCTCATTTCCTCTCCTGACGTGAGGGTTGGTACTCTGAGGCATTGATGAACTATTCGAAGGGTTCGCACAAGATACTGTTCGCGTTGTAGTCGCGAAAACCGAAGGTGACTGGCACCTTATCGATGAAGCCGTTGAACCTCTTCACGTCCTTCACACGGAGCAAATCGATTCGACCGGGAAAATCTCTTCTTCTTTGTCGACGAAACGTGGAGCAAGTCAGAGTTCATGGTTCGTGAAAATGCGCGAGACTCCCGATGTGCGCAATTCGAGTGTGCGAAATGGCGCCACCTTTCGACGAGCGCAGCAGCTTGCAGTCTTGGACAGTGCATACGAGGCGCCCTGCGTTGAGGGATTCAGTCGCGACACCCTGAAGCAACGCCTTGTCCGATGATCGAGGCGCTGTGAGGATGGGCGAACGCTGCATTGTTTACGCTTGCTCAAGTTCCTTCACAAGCCGATCTGCGTCAAGATGGAAGTCAGAGAAAATGATGCGGCCGCCAGCGTCTATAACCGTGAACCAAGGCGTTCCTCGTGTTCGGTAGTCTTCCATGAAGGTGGGAAGCGTTGCGCCAGCCGGTGGTTCGTCATGACCGAAAGCGACAGGAAGCCCATACTTGAGCTGGTTTACGCGCAACTTTTCGAAGGTGTTCTCATGCGCGCCTTCGAAAACGGTCTGAATAACTGCGAAACCTATGCCCTTGGAGCTCAATGCACCATGCAATCTTTGCAGCGTTGGAAACCCATGCAAATGGCAGCCCCTGCACCAGTGCTGGAAGGCGAACAAAATCTTTGGGCCAGGTCCCACATCCGACAGCTTGAGCGGAGTGACGCCGTCCCCTCCATCCGCACCAATCCATCTCTGCACCCGAAGCTCAGGCGCCTTTTGTTCAGTCAAGCTCATACCATCCTCCAACTTTGACGAAGAAACCCGATCGATGCCCGAGCGTCGCGACGGAAGGCGAACTTCTCACCTTGGTTGCGCCGTTTGTTATGAACTATTGACCCTTTAAATCAGTACTCATCAAAAGGTGTACTCGGTGTAGAACGTAAAACAGTACCCAACCTACGCAGTGGGTTCGTGGAGGGGAGGGCGCCCATCCTCAAGAACTTTCTGCTCCCCCTTAATTGCCATGACTCGGCAATGAGAGCCATCGCTGCTACAGCCAACATGGCGCAGCGAACTGGCGAGGTCAAGCGTGTGGCTGGGCGGTTTCAGCTTCGGTACGCGCGGTGCTCGTTCTACAGTTGCGATTTCGGCACACGATCGAAAGGCTTGGCAAAGAGTGCGGCCTCGTGAGGCTCTACACCAAGCGCTGATTTCGGGCGCCTTCACCACCGGCCAATGCAGCCACGATGGCGAAGCTTGGCGCGATTGTATTGTTGTGAATCACGGTGCATGGCATCTCGCATGTGCCGCTCGCGCCCCATTACTGGTGTGCAACTGCAGCCTGACGAGACAAGCATAAGGCTCCCGTTCAAGGGTCGCCATCAAAACAAAACAGTAGCACCACCTTGGAGCGGATTCTTGGACGCATGGACACACTTCCAGGACGCTCGGACTGGCAGTGGGATTCAGAGTGTCTAAGGTCATCCTACTTCATGGAAGCAAGGCCTACGATGCGATTGAAGTATGCAGAGGGCGGAGAGGTTAATCCTGTTGTTCATGCATACGTTGCATAGCTTCTATGTCAATGGGGTGGATGTTCGAGATACAGGGAATCTGGGAGCATCCGATGGAGCGGCTGGAAAGTGTCTGGCGCCAGCGACATCCCGTGCTGGAGCTCGGGTGGTCAGCCTATCTGTCCCCGGGAGTGAGCGCACCTGCGAAAGGGCGCGAGGGACTTGCATACGGAGGCCTGTATTTTGGATGCTGCTATTTATGTGACGGGCAACCCTGGCGGGTGGAGAAGTCGACTGTTCGTTCATCGGCTCGCGTGCGTCGCCCGCGGGAAGCGGCGCCGAAAATCGTCGCTCTGGAGGGACGAGACCATCGCGCCCAGGCGCCCCGGCTTGGGCCGACACGGCCGAGGTCTGGGTGAAATGTGTCCGGACCGAGCCGCGCGGTAGGAAAGGCTGTGGTACCAATCAACGACATCACCCGGCCTGAGCTGATGGGTACCGAGAGAGGAGGCCTAAGCCTCCCTGTGTCTAAGGTCGACGGTCCAATCTTGCGCATCTCACCGGCCGATTTGGATATCCTCGTCGGTACGCTCGAAGTTCGCCAAGTAACGCTTGAAGAGTGCACATTCAAGGGGGAGCGACGGTTCGTGCCAGGGAATGACGGCATGACTCGCTTGTACTACGGGATGTGCGGGACTGGGTCTATCACAACCTCAAACGGCCTGTCGATCGCGATTTCTCAACATACCCTCGTGGTCGTTCCTCCGTTCAGCAAGGACCATCCTCAGTTTCGACCGGTTCGAGAAGCCCGGGCCATTCTCGCAGGCAGTGCGCGCGTCCTGTGCGGCCATTTTCATGCCGCGTTTGGTGACGTGGTTGACATGTTTGGCGGCCTATCTACGCCAATTGTGGAACGTTTTTCTGAGGGTGACGAGCTGCCAGCCAGGTTGAGTCTTGCGCTGGTCGAGCTGCAGGGAAAGCAGCCGGGTAGTGTCGCAATGACCTCATTGCTCATGAAGCAGACCTTGGTGCTGCTCCTGCGTCGCTCGTTGACTTCGCCTAACCCCTGGGTCGAGAGATTTGCGATTCTGAGGGACCATCGAATCTCCAAGGCATTCGCTGAAATGACGGCAAAGCCAGGTGCCAGGCACACGGTGGACAGCTTGGCAAGGACTGCGTGCCTAAGCCGATCAACCTTCATGGCGCGTTTTTTCGAGTTGGTTGGACGAGCGCCAATGAGTGTGCTCAGAGATTTGCGCATGCGACAGGCCGCCCAGCAACTTCGGGTCACAGGCGTTTCTATTGGGCAGATTGGCCAAGCCGCTGGTTACGCAAACAACAGTGGTTTCATTCGCGCGTTCCGCAAGGCCTATGGCATGGACCCGAGAGAATACCGGTGCCAAGCGCTACTCCCGTCCGGCATTGCTCCGCATCCCGCATTTGAGACTGACGACTCGAGCGAGAGCCGAAGATGCTGAGCAGATGCAGTGATCCATCAGATATCTCTCGGGAGCGCAATTGAGTCAATCTCACTCAGCTTCCATAAAATGCCTAGCTAGTGCGGCTCCTGACTGGAGCGCGCATAAAAGTTATGACCAATTATCCAAAGCTTTCGGAAACGCTGAACTCGCTGAGTGTCCATTGAATGATCAGGGCGAACCAAGGTAGTTGAGCTGAAGAGCTTTCAGTCAATCGATGTCGCCAAAAACCGTGCCTGGAATTCTGTCGGCAGAGAGGTCCAGGCCAGAGGGCCTTGGATGACCACAGGCGAGTTACTGCATCGTGTTCTGCATACCCGTCTGCTGCAACCAATCGAACGTAATGGTGCTGCCCTGCCGAGTGTCCCCGATCTTGTTGTCCAAGACCAGATTTCCGGAACTCGGGGTGCGCATCTACTTAAGGCGCAGGGTTTTCCAGCCAGGCTAGCTCGGTCGGAATGGAGCTACTGATCATCGGAGAACCGTTGTTCTTTCCAAGGATCGCCGCGCATGTGATACCCCTGCCGCTCCCAGAAGCCCGCTTCGTCGTTCCTGGTGAACGTCAGGCCGTTACACCATTTAGCGCTTTTCCAGAAATACAGGTGCGGAACCAGCAGTCGCGCTGGTCCCCCGTGTTGGGAAGGCAGACGGCGCCCCTCGTACGTTGTCGCGACCATAGCCTTCCCTGATACTAGGTCTGCGGTCGGAACATTGGTGGTGTAGCCTCCGTAGCACTTGGCTAGGATGAATGGAGTGAGTTCTCCAACACCCGCGGCGGCCAATATGTCGTCGATAGATACCCCTTCCCAAGTGGTGTCGAATTTCGACCAAGAGGTGACGCAGTGGATATCGCCTTTCCAAACAGTACGCGGGAGCTGATTAAATTCGAGCCAAGACCAACTGGCGATGTTCCGCGACTCATCCTTCAGCGTGAACATCCAATCGGTCAAAGCAACTACTGGAGTTGGAGTCGCCGACAAGACAGGAAAGTCCTGGGTGACGTGCTGTCCTTGAGGAAGTCGTGCAGCGGTCTCGGGGTCAACGCCACGACCGGTAAAGCCTTTGGTCACCATGTGTGAGCCCCTTCTTCAGGACGGAAAGACGACGTTCGTGACTCCGTAGGACTGGCTCCACGGAGCGGTCCATCGTACGCATGCATCGAGAGTTGCACTAGATTCCAGCGACGCGTCGCAACGTTTTCGGGACTCTGGGTCCTCCAAGCGCTCGTAAAGTGAGTTCAGCGCTCTGTGTCTTGAGCTGCCTGCAGAAATGGGATTCGCTATAACTTATTGCGACGTGGAATTTATTCTTCCGAGGGCCATTCCTGGGGATGATGGCTGCGAAGGCCGCTGCAGGCCATGGATCCTCAGTGATGCTGGTCGAGGAATTCACGATATCCGTTGCCCAACGCGTAGTAACGAGGGCGTCACTCTGTAGGAGTCTACAGCTCGGTACTCTTACCGCTCCACCGCTTGGCAGTTGCCCGAGCAGCGTGGCTCAAGCAGCATGGTCTGACTCTCCCGAGTGACCTGCTGCCGGATCGAAAATCCGAACGGCGCGCGGAATCTAAATCGCGCCAGCGTCTCAGGAGAAAAGTATGCCCAGTCCACAAAACTCACCGCCCGTTCCCGCCGAGGGGGAGGATATCCAGGCCATCTTCAGATCACTAAAACGCGGCGGTGGTCGAGAGAAGGTCAACGACGCCAACGTCGACTCACTGATCGCGTTAGCCAAGGAGTATGGCGAGGTCCAGCTTGAATATCTGCTTAGCGAGTGGCGCTCCGAATGCGGTGAGAACGTTGATGGGGCGGCGCTGAGTGCTCTGCCGAAGTTTCCGCCGCCGCTGTGACGGTCGGTTGGAGGTGTAATCTCGTTGGCCGAGGGCGGTGGGAAGGTGGTACGAGGGCCTGCCGCGGCACGTGGAGCAAGCAAATGCACCGCAGCCGCATGAAACAGGAAAACTATCCGTGACCAGCAATCTTCCTCGTCCGCTGCGTTCCGCAGATCTTCTAGTTCCCAGTGCGACCGACCGCGTAGCCCTTGCGAAGTACTTTGCGGATGTGCGCGCTGCGAGCCTGGCTCTGGCGAGTTCTCTCAGCACGGAAGGGCACGGGCAGTCCGTGTCGGACGCAAGCCCGACAAAGTGGCATTTGGCACACACTACCCGGTTCTTCGAAGCTGTGGTGCTCATGCCACATACACCGTGCGTGCCGTACGATCCGTCCTACTTGCACTTCTTCAAGTCCTATTCCGAATCATTGGGACGCCGGAATCCAAAGGCTCAACGTGGATCGCTCACTCGCCCAAGCTTGCCGGAAGTGCACCGATACCGCGAGCACATCGATGCAGCAGTTTTGCAAGCCCTGGAGAAGGTCGACGGGGACACTTTGAAGTCAATTGGGCCGTTGATCATTCTTGGCCTGCAACTTGAGCAGCAGCATCAGAAGCGTATTGCCACTGACGCCCTTCTTGTGTTTTCGTGCAAACCGCTGCCCCATGCGTTAGGGGTCCCTGACAACGTGTCGCTTCGGTTGAGGACTGGTGTACCTTAGATTTTTAGAGGTGCCTGACGCCAACCCCGCGTACACACCAAGATCACGTATTGCAACTTCGTGTCTCTCGGTAAGCGTTGACAGTTCGCCAAACTGTGACTTTCTTGCGTCACACGACCTGGGCTGTGCTGGGAGGTCTAGGCCGAGTGAAGTGGGTAGGGCTCACCCATGAGCTGTTGAAGCGACGCGAGTGGCCCGTCCAAGACACGTGAGAGGCGCTGACTAGGGATAGCGCTGGACGACTTGGGCGGTATCACCGCATTCCCGGCACGCAGCCCTTGTCAGTTCGGGCTCTACGTAGCCTCCGCCGGTCCATTCGGTTTCGAAATGAGAGAAGGGCGCGCTTGCGTCCCAGTCCGCGCCGCTCCAACACACCCCCTGATCCGACACCGGTAGCGACTCGGTCGAATCGCATCTGCTACAGCTCAGTGTGTACCAGCATCTGTCTTTGAAACTCATGCGTCGTTCGCTCTTCCTTGATCGAGTCCAACAAGTGTCGACACGAATCGTCACAGCCATGTCCTCTGCAGTCCGATTGATATCGCATTGCGTCCGTGAACTTGCTTTCGGTGCGGAGAATGGCATCCTTTCGAAGCGACACTACAAGTCAATTGCTCTCTGCGAAGCGCTTTTAAAGGCGGTGGCGAAAAAGGTTTGCGGACCCGTCTGGCTGCTTTCTGTGTAAAAAGGCCCTGAACCAATCGGGAGTTACGCGTAACGAGTTGCGTACTTCGGTCATGGCTGGCCATTCGGTATCTTTAGAACCGCTGGCACAGCGGGAATTGACTCCTAGATCGGCTCTCAAGAACACGCGTAATTTCCAGTCATACGGCATGGTTCTGCGTCTCTGGATTGCCACATAGGTTGACCGGGCAGGTGCGCGGCTGGCTAGACGTCCGCAACCGGCCAAAAGCAGGTGTCAGGGAGGCTGCTTTCTGAGGTGCCTCGCTAGGTCAAGAGACGAGGCTACGACGCAACTCGTCGCGAAGCCATAGTCCCGCCACGCCAAGCGCACGATCGCGTCGGTGTGCCGCGTAGATCGTCAGGCCCTCTGGAGGAGTGGGATCGTCGTGAACTTCAATCGCCGTAAGTGCCCCGGCAGCTATCGACGTCGCTACGAGGTGCTCCGGCATGCGGCACCAACCGAAACCCGCTAACAGGAAATCGAAACGACGACCGAGATCGATGAATCGCCAATGTCGGGCTCCGGCTAAGCCGTAATTTGCCCCCGCCGGGTCGACTGGATCGGACAAGACCAATTGGATGTGCGGCGCGAGGTCGCCCTCAGTCGCCGGACGCCCCAACGAGGCGAGTGGGTGACCTGGGGAGACGACCGCGCGCATGGGTGCTTGCAGCAAAGGATAGGCGGCGATGTCCTCCGGGACGCCAGGCAGAAGCAAGCACAGGGCAATGGCCGCTGAACCATCGCGAAGCCGCCGCAATGAGCCGCCCAGCCCTTCGGTTGAGAAGTGCACCGGAAGATCAGGAAATCTCTCGCTGAGCGCACGCAGGCTGTCAATCAGCGGTGCGGTTGGCACCAAAGGATCGATCGCGATTGTCAACTCTGGCTCCACTCCCGCCCGCGTGCTGGATGCAACGGCTTCAAAGCGTGCAGCACTTGCGAGCACCAACCGCGCCTGGTCTACCAACACGCGACCCACCTCCGTTAGGCGGGGGCGGTGGCTTCGGCGATCGAACAGCTCGACGCCCTGAACCAACTCAAGATTGGCGACAGCTTGACTGATCGCCGACTGCGCGCGCCTGAGTTCACGACCGGCAGCTGAAAAACTGCCAGCGTCGGCGATGGTCACGAGGACGCGCAATTGGTCTAGGGTGAGACTGCCGATCATTTCATCTCCAAAACAGATAGAAAGTATCTTATTTACATCTCTTCCTTAGAAGCATCGTTGACCCTAAATTCCTGTCACCGACTCCACTGGTTGCCTCCAAGCCGGCTAGATGCTGAAGCTCTTTGCCGCCCATCTACTGGCAGCCCGTGTATTGCTCATCCACACCGAAAGAAAGAAACTTCCGATGACTCAGCTTCTCGTTGTTGAGACCAGCCCGCGCGGCGGGCAGTCTGTCTCGCGTCAAATGACTCAACGCTTCCTCACGGCATGGCGCACAGCCAATCCGGGAGGGCACGTCGTGCATCGCGATCTTGTCGACTCCGGACTCTCGTTCGTCCCCGGCGGCCACTCAAAGTGCTCCACTTATGGCCACCCAAACTGCTCCACCCTGGCCACGGTGATCTGACGCATTGAGTTCATTGCGTCGGTCATCTCCACGCCGGTCTACAACTACAACGTCCCGGCCTCGCTCAAGGCGTGGGTGGACCATATCGTGCGCAAGGGCGTGACGCTCGGCTTCGACGGCAAGGGTCTACTCGAAGGCAAGAAGGCGACTCTGCTGATGGCCTCAGGCGGCATCTACAGCGAGGGATCGCCTATCCGGGATCGCGACATCGCGACGCAGTACCTTCGGCTCATCCTCGGCGTTATAGGAATCGGAGACGTCACTGTGGTGGCGGGTGGCGGGGCTAAAGCTGTCGACCTGCACGAGCAGACGATGGCTGGATTCCTCGATGCGCTTGAGCCGCAGATCGCGCACGCTGCGAGCAGTTGAAGTCACTCGCCAATCCTGAGGCTTGTGGGGATCAAGGCTCTGCGGGCATTGGTGGCGTCGCCGCTTCGCTGACGGCTTGCCGGCGGGCGATCCGGCGTTGTTGACGTCTGCTTTAAAGCCCTGAGCAGACATACCAGAACACCAAGATCGCGACGACTAAGAGGCGAAAAAGCGGCAAAAGCGGCAATGGCCCCGAGGACCTCAGGATCACCATCACTCAGTTCACTTTGGACGAGGCGCACCTCACTCAGCGTCCACCAAACGCCATGGCCGAGTGGCCGTGTCCATTGTGAAGACGCCTCAGTCATCCAGACACATAGCTTCGCTGTCCTAAGGGGAGCGTCGTCGGCTACACCGCTACATGGGCGGGTGCATCTGGACCAGACGCTCAAACTCGTGGACTTGGCTAAATGCCTCGGAATGAGCATATGGCACTTTTCATGCCGGTTCGAAGTTGCCCAGATGAGGAATCTCCCCGCGTACGTCACGACCAAACCTCTAAAGCAGGCAAAAGACGCACTTGCGTTTACCCATCTTCTCGTTGAGAACGTTGGAATCGAAGTTGGAAAAGGGGCGCAGTCACCTCGAAGAGACCCAGCTGCGCCCATTTAGTTTTCCGTCCAGGAGGGTCTTGCTTCACTCAAGGACTCACTGACATGTTTTCTGGACGCCCGAGCGATTCGCTTGACGAGAATCATCATTGGTGCCCAGTAGCCGACGCAAGACTCGCGTAGTGGTCTGGGCATGGAGCAATACAACAGGTTCGGTTTCCGCATATCTATCTCCGGGAGGAATGCAGAAGACGAATAGCCGCAGGGGGCACTAGATGTGTCACACGCGCGAGTGCCATGAGCGCTCGGCGTGTTCAACGATCCGGAGAGGCGCAGAACGTCTCTATGGTGAATTCCCAGCAGGTAGCTTTAAAGGCCATTGAAGAGATGACGGATCGTTTTGACGCAATGAACCTGTTCATAAGGGTTGCGAGAACGCGTAGCTTCTCCATAGCTGCCCGTGAGCGGGGTGTTTCGCAGCCGACTGTATCTCGCGCGATTGCCGGACTTGAGAAGGAGCTCGGCGTTGCGCTGTTTGCACGTACCCCACGGGCAGTAACGCTCACAGAAGCTGGTACTGACTATTTCGCTCGAGTGGAAATCGTGTTGAGAGCATTGGATGAGGCTACTGACGCAGTAAGGGGAACTGGCGTTCTCAGTGGAATGCTGCGGATAGGGGCCTCGTCGAGCTTTTCCCAGCGCGTCCTGATTCCCCGCCTGCCGAATTTCATGTCCGCTCACCCGCGGCTTCGGGTCAACCTGCTCTCGGACGACCAACGGCTGGACCTCATCGCGCAGGGCATTGATGTGGCCTTGCGCTTCGGCATGCTTGAAGACTCCTCTGCGGTGGCACGGAGGGTCCACTCTTGGCCACGGGTTGCCGCCGCCTCTCCTGGCTTCCTCTCGGCAGTAGGGCGGCCGGAGTGCCCAGCCGACCTCGCAAAATTTCAAGTGTTCGCTGGTCCTTCCGGTAGTAGCTCTGGTGTGACGCTGCGCAAAGGAAGTCAGATTTCCTCTGTCAAAGTCGAAAGCCGCTTGACCGTCTCCACTAGCGAAGGCTGTATAGCTGCCGCGGTTGCGGGCATGGGCATTGTCATCACCAGCTCCCTCAGTTGTGCACAAGAGCTTTCTGATGGGTCGTTAGTGCGCATTCTGGAAGAGTGGGACTTGGGCGATGTTGAACTGAATGCGGTCTACGCTGTTGGACGTCAAGCGAAGCCTTCGGCACGGGCCTTGACTGATTTCATCATTTCAGAGATCGCGCGAGACCCTCCGGATGTACAGCCAAGTTCTAAGTAGCCGTACGTCACACCCATGTCTATTCAGTGTCAGCCGCCTGTCCGTTATGCAAAATTGACGGGGAGCTGGTTGGTGTGCATACGTCCTGACGTGCCAGAATGAGTGCAAAACTCAGTACGCCTTCTTTTGCGGTTTTCGCATAGATCGCTGCTGACCCCGCCCTAGATGTCTTTGCCGCAGAATCTTGACGCAATGCGAGCCCACTTGGAGGTGGGGGCACGCTCGGATGCGTTAGTTACGATGCTCAGAGTGATGGAGGAAGCTGCTTCCAGCGATCGTGCGACCAGGGCATTGCAGGCGCCCAGCCGCGCACCAGCTTTCTCCCTCCCTGACGAGTCCAGTCAAGTTGTCTCCCTCTCTGAAAGGCTTCTCGATGGACCTGTAGTCGTGGTTTTCTATCGCGGCGAATGGTGCCCTGTGTGCAAGAAAGAGTTGAACGCCATGCAGGGGGTTATCGGGCGCTTCAAGGTGCTCGGAGCGTCGGTGTTTGCCGTTACACCTCAGTTGCCTGTTTTCAGCCGCGAGCGCATCCGAAGGCAAAGGCTTGATTTCTCGATACTGCAAGATGCCGGTGGTCACGTTGCGGCTCAGTTTGGAGTGGATTGGCAAGTTCCTTCCGAACTGAGGAAGCTGTATCTTGCTTTGAACGTAGACCTTGAGAAGTTCAATGGGGAAGGTGGATGGGTGCTACCGCTACCCGCGCGCTTCCTCATCGATCGGCAGCAGACGATCGTGTACGCCGAAGTAAACGCTGACGAAAATCATCGGATGGACATGGACGGTCTTCTCATCGCATTAGATGGTTTGCAACGAAAGGCATTTGGGATCTAAGCCACCCTTACTAGCCCTGGGGACGTCCGAAATAGGTGGTCGCTGGTGAGAGGAGTTGGGGGTGCAGAGGTCTGCCTCTCGACTTATTTCATATCGTGCTTACGATTCTTCTGAAAGGATATGCATGCCTGTCATGTGGTTCGCGAAGGATGGCCCTCGGCCGAATAGCCAATCGGAGCCAGGAACAAACATTTCCATCGACGAAGTACGCGCTATCTTGGGCGTTCACGAGGCGAAGTTCTTCGGAAGTGAACCGCCCAGCATCAACTCGGAACGCCCCTCGTGGGAGGCGAAGAATGTGATCATTGAAGTGGAGACACCCTCAAATTCCTCTGACCTGCTGCCGAACGTGGGCTACTACTTCGTTCTTGGGCTCAAGCCTAAGGAGGCCGAAAGAATTCTTCGTTCTCTTCGAGGTGAGGTCTAGCACTTCGGCTTCGTCATGTGCCTATTGAGCATAGCGACGCTCCTCGTCAAAGTCGACTCGCTGCACCAATGCACATTGGTGAAAGCTGTGGAGAGTTTGTGTCCTCCTCAGTCCTAAAGTCGAGCTACTGGCGTGTTGGCTATCCTATGCTTCGACTTTCACGCCTTTCCAGAAGGCGACTCGATCTTTCACCATTTCAGCCCCCGGCTTTGGGTTGGCGTAGTACCAGGCCGCATCCGGATTTGTCTCGCCGTTCACAATGAGCGAGTAGTAGCTCGCTTGGCCTTTCCAAGGGCAACTACTCTTGTGGTCGCTTGAGGTGACATATTCACGGTTCAGTGAACTGTCGGGAAAGTAGTGGTTCCCCTCCACGACCACCGTGTCGTCGCTCTGCGCAATCACTGCGCCGTTCCATGTGGCTTTCATGTCAATTTCTCCAGTGCGAATTGAGGTTAATGTTCAGATCGGCCCCGCTTGCCAAACTGTGACCGCACATGCTTGCAGGCCTGTTCTTTGACGCCAATTAGGCTGGAGCGGACTTGTGCGTTCGCTGGCCTTTTCTCCCCTCTCTCTCTCCCAGACCAGGGAGATGCGCAGCTTGGCGATGTATTACGCATCGATGCCGATTTTTGCGCTTCCCACGGCTCAGTTTGCTTGTGTGAACCTATTTACGTCGGTCCGTCCCAATGTATCTCCCGGAATGGCTTTTCGCTGGAACTGAGCGATCCACTGGCCCGGCGGCGACGATAGGAGATGTATTCCGGACTATCAGACACGCAGTGCGCCGTGTAGCGCCCCGGCGGTCGCATCCAAAGTCACGTTTCGGCGTAGTGCTGCAAACACTTCTGCCGGAGCGCAGAGTGTTTTCTTCTTGCCGGCCGATGGGCTTGAAGCTGAGTACCTCGAAGACCACCCTGTCAGCGGCGCAAATTGAAAGGAGACTCTCTATGCGAAATCGGGCGGTGGGCGCGGGTGGTGTCGACATCTATTTGGGCGCCCGCTTGGCGCAGGCAGGTTGCAGCGTTTTCTTTGTTTGAAACTGAGCATGGATCCGATTCCCGATGAGTGCTGACGCCAACTGGGTGGTCAAGCATGGAGTACAAGGACTACTACAAGAGGCTCGGCGTGGAGAGGGCGGCCACACCAGCGGAGATAAGAAAGGCGTTTCGCAAGCTTGCGGGCAAGTTCCAACCCGAAGTCAGCAAGCAAACGGATGCGTCTGAACGAATGCCGGAAGTGACCGTTGTTAACCCGGCTCTCTTGATCAGTCCTGCGTTCAATCAACACCCCTTTCTGGCTTCTTGGCTCATTTTTTCGGACGACCGAACGCATTGGCATGTTGACCCGCGCGGGGTCATCGGAGAACAATGATGTGGCGACACGGTGGCCGTACCTTTCGCCTCTTCTCCGCTTATGGAGCCATTCGCGCACCTTCAGACGTATCGACCAGATGATGTTGGAGTGCGACAGTATTTGCCTTTCCATTTGATGAGAAACCCCTCCTTTTCTACGCTCACAGTAGCGCCCGCCGCCAAGTCCTGCCCCGGGTTTCTACTTGATGTGCTTAGTGGATTGGGACGGCTTAACAAATCCATTCCTCCGCGCTGGTTCTACGACCAGGAAGGCTCAAAGCTGTTCGAGGACATCACTCGGTTGCCGCAGTACTACCCCACTCGTTGCGAGCGTACGATTCTGTCGACGTACATCCGCGAGATCGCGCCACTTCTGGGGAACAACAGGGTGCTCGTTGAGTTCGGTGCTGGCTCCGCCACCAAGACTGCCGTGCTGCTTGGTAATGCCTTGGTCTCGGAGTACATCGCCATCGACATCTCAGGCGAATTCCTGCGTGAATCCATTGCGTCCCTGCAGGCCCAGTTTCCGCATATTCCCATGCGGCCTGTCGAGGGGGACTTTCTGCTTCCGATGGAGCTGCCGCACACGGTGCTGCAGCAAGGAGGCGTCGGCTTTTTTCCGGGATCTACCCTCGGCAACCTGAGCGAAGCGGCCGCTGTCGATCTCCTTCGGACGTTTGGCGACTCCCTTGGTCCTGACTCCACCCTGCTCCTGGGGGTCGACCTGCTGAAGGACGAGGCAATCCTCCTGCCGGCATATGACGACCCGCAGGGGGTCACTTCCAGGTTCAACCTCAATCTGCTTCACCGCATAAACCGGGAACTCGTCGGCGACATCCCGGTGTCTGCCTTCAAGCACGAGGCGCGATGGAATGAGGGGCTATCCCGGATTGAGATGCATCTCCGCGCGCGATACGACGTGCAGTTTCGCGTAGCCGATTGCAGCTTCTCCATGCGG
>LNFM01017435.1_pt1 | contig 13904 bp, 14 predicted proteins | sample 596031 | NCBI WGS metagenome assembly LNFM01 (sample SAMN04254537, study PRJNA301005) | activated carbon metagenome | isolation source: dual media filters at the Ann Arbor, Michigan drinking water treatment plant | place: USA: Ann Arbor
CCCACCTGTCGGAGCGATCCGACGACATGGAGAGAGTTTCGATGAAGGCCGAAGTGTTCTTGCCTGATGACTATCGTCCAGCGGAGGACGAGCCCTTTATGAATGATCGGCAGCTGGAGTATTTCCGCCGCAAGCTGATCATCTGGAAGCAGGAACTTCTCGACCAGTCCGCCGAAACCATCGACAGCCTGCAGGATTCCGGTCGCAATGTACCGGATATCGCCGACCGCGCGTCGGAGGAGACCGACCGTGCGCTTGAACTGCGCACCCGTGACCGGCAGCGCAAGCTGGTGGCAAAGATCGACGCAGCCCTGCGGCGCATCGAGAACGGCGAGTTCGGCTATTGCGAGATGACCGGCGAGCCGATCAGCCTGCGACGGCTGGATGCGCGCCCGATCGCCACGATGACGCTGGAAGCACAGGAAAAGCACGAGCGCCGCGAAAAGGTCCATCGCGACGACTGACCTTGCGCACAACCCCCGTGCAGCAGAAACTTGACGCCGGGCGATTTGCCCGGCGTTGTCATTTGTGGAGCAAGCCATGAGCTTGATCGGGCAATCGGTCACCGTTCTTGGGGCAGGGGTCGCGGGGCTTGCGGTGGCGCGGGCGTTGGCGTTGCGGGGCGCGTCGGTGACGGTTCTGGAACAGGCTGACGCAATTCGCGAGGTTGGCGCGGGCTTGCAGATTTCGCCCAATGGTGCCTGTGTTTTGCGCGCGTTGGGGCTGGACGAGGCCCTGCAGGCCACATCGACCCGCGCCGAGGCGGTGGAATTGCGTGACGGGCTGTCAGGTGCGCCGGTGACGCGGCTGGAGGTCGGGCGGTTGCGGCCGGAGCAGGGCTATCACTTCTTGCACCGGGCCGATCTGATTGCACTTTTGCAGCGGGGCGCCGAGGCGGCTGGCGTTACGCTGCGCCTGTTGCAGCGGGTTGATGCAATCGACGTTTCCGGCCCGCGACCGTTGCTGTCGGTTGGGGGCGATTGGCAGGAGACCGGGTTGCTGATCGGCGCGGATGGGTTGCATTCGCGGTTGCGACTGGCGCTGAACGGGCCGGAGAAGCCGTTTTTTACCCATCAGGTTGCGTGGCGCGCGCTGATCCCCTGCGAAGCTGGTGCGGCCGCCGTGGCCGAGGTTCACATGGGTGAGGGGCGACACATCGTCAGCTATCCGCTGCGCGGTGGCAGTCTTCGCAACATCGTGGCCGTCGAGGAACGGCGCAAGTGGGCTGAGGAAAGTTGGTCGCTGAGGGACGATCCGATGGACCTGCGGCTGGCTTTCGAGCGGTTCAATCCGCGAGTGCGGGGGTGGCTGGATCAGGTCGAGGACCCTTGGCTCTGGGGCTTGTTCCGTCACCCGGTGGCGCGGATCTGGTATCGAGCGACGCCCCATGGCGCCTCAGCAATCCTGGGCGATGCGGCACATCCGACGCTGCCGTTTCTGGCGCAGGGCGCATCGATGGCGCTGGAGGATGCCTGGGTTTTGGCCGAGTCTCTGGGCGGGCACGACACGGCCGCGGCAGGGCTTGCCGCGTATCAGGCGCTGCGGCAGCCACGGACCAGCCGGATTGTCGCGGCAGCCAATACGAACGCGCGGGCCTATCATCTTGGTGGGCCGCTCAGGTCGCTGGCACATACCGGGATGCGGCTGGCCGGCAGGTTTGCACCAGATGCGATGCTTGGCCGCTTCGACTGGCTTTACAATCATGACGTAACGAAGCAGTAGCGCGGGCCTTCACTGCCGATTTCAGCCGTCCAGGTCGCACCAGACCGGGACATGGTCAGAGGGCTTGTCGCCGCCTCTGACTGCCTTGTCTATCCGGCAATCGACCAGCCGGTCCGCGGCCTGCGGGCTGAGCAGGATGTGGTCGATGCGGATGCCGTTGTTACGCTCCCAGGCGCCGGCCTGATAATCCCAGAAGGAATAGTGCCCCGGCTCTGGCGTGATTGCGCGAAAGGCATCCGTCAGGCCAAGGTTCACGATGCGCTGGAACGCGGCGCGGCTTTCGGGCAGGAAAAGCGCGTCGGTCACCCAGGCTTCGGGTTTCTTCGCGTCCTCTGGCTGCGGGATCACGTTGTAATCGCCAAGGCAGACGAAAGGTTCTTCGGTTGCGAGGAGGTCGCGGACACGCTTTTCCATGCGGGCCATCCAGGCAAGCTTGTAGTCGAACTTCGGCCCCGGCGCAGGGTTGCCGTTCGGCAGGTAAAGCCCGCACACCCGCATCGGTCGCGGTGCCATGACTACGGCCTCGATCCAGCGGGATTGTTCGTCTGTCTCGTCACCGGGCAGGCCGCGGCGGATATCGGCCAGAGGCAGCTTCGACAGGATGGCCACGCCGTTGAAGCCCTTTTGGCCATGCGTCTCGACGATATAGCCCATCGCCTCGAACATCTCGCGCGGGAAGGCGGTGTCGACCGATTTTACCTCCTGCAGGCAGACTACGTCGGGTTGAGCGGCTTTGAGCCATGCGGGAAGCGCCTCGATGCGTGCCTTGATGCCGTTGATGTTGAACGTGGCAAGTTTCATGGGCGTCCTCCGTTCCTGATGTTCTAGGCCCGGAACACCGGCGGCTTCAAGCGGTCTGCCGCCATTTTTCGGTCGCGGCGGTGAGCCACAGTGCATCTATCCGGTCAAGTTTTGCCGGATCGAAGCGCGCAGTTTCTTCCCAGTATCGTCCGGACGGCACGAGGTAACCAAGTGACGCTTCCGCCTCCAGTGCCTCGGCGGCGCGCAGCGCGCAAAAGGAAGCAGGGCGGGCCTGTGCCACCGTGCCTTGGGTTGCGCGCGGAAAGACCAGACGCGACGGTCCCGCAGACAGGTTCACCATCGCCACGCCCTGCATCGCCGCCATGACCAAAAGCCGCGCAGATTTCGCTTCCAGCGAGCGCAGCGTGACATCGGCGCGCAGCGGGTCGGCGGTGCCGGCGCCATAGAAATGCGTCTGGCCCCGTGCGGGGTAGACCATGTCACAGCCATAGACGGCGATGACGCGGCATTGGTGGGAATGAAGGGCGTAATAGCCCGCGGTGAAGGCCATTGTTCCTCCAGCGTAGACAAAGCCGCCAAAGGCGTTCTGAGCCGGAACAAACTCGGCCTCAGTCACCAGCCGCTGGCCTGACCGCAGTGCCGGCATCCGATCAGCGGGAAAGTCGTGCGGAAAGATCAACTCGTCCCAGTCGTTGCGGATAGCATGGGCATTGTTGATCGCCAGCACCCGGTCGAAGGGCACACGCGGCCATGCGCGCGACGCTACAGCCATCGGTGCCGATCCAAGGATGAGTGTGACCGACATCGCAATGCTCCCGTCCGCTTGGCCGATCAGATAGATCGACTGCGGCCGAGGTCACGCAGAAAAGCGGTCAGATCGAAAAGCTGGTGCCGCAACCGCAACTGGACGTAGCGTTCGGATTTTGCACGACAAAGCGCGCACCGATCAATTCTTCGGTGAAATCGATCACCGCATTGGCCAGAAACGGCAGGGAAACTTGATCGACCAGCACCCTGACCCCATCCTTTTCCAGCACGAGATCGTCGGCGCAAGGATCGTCAAGCTTGATGTCGTATTGAAATCCAGAACAGCCGCCGCCATCGACTGCCACGCGCAAGGCGCGCTGCTCGCCGGTCACTTCGGCGATTTCGGCAAGACGGGCGAAGGCCCGGTCCGTCACGCGGGGAGGAAGCGTCAGTTCCATGGCTGTTCCCGTATCCTTCCGGTTCTTCAAAGAATATAGGGGACACAACCGCGACCCACAAGCGAGGCCGCAATGCTTGAGCCCTTTGCCTGTCAGCCAGACGCCTCGCGCGGGCGTCACTGGCCGGAAAACCTGTCGTCGTTCCGATCGCCCTATCAGCGTGATCGGGACCGGATCATCCATTCCAGTGCGTTCCGGCGGCTGAAGCACAAGACACAAGTCTTTGTCGAACACGAAGGCGATTACTATCGCACGCGCCTGACCCATACGATCGAGGTGGCGCAGGTGGCGCGCACAATTGCCGGAGTGCTGGGCCTGAACACCGACCTCGCCGAGGCGGTGGCGCTGGCGCATGATCTTGGCCACACTCCGTTCGGCCACACCGGCGAGGATGCGATGGAGCGGCTGATGGCGCCCTATGGCGGGTTTGACCATAACGCGCAGGCCCTGCGGATCGTGACACGGCTGGAGCGGCATTATGCCGATTTCGACGGGTTGAACCTGACTTGGGAAACGCTTGAGGGAATAGCCAAGCACAACGGCCCGGTGACCGGCCCGAACGCCGACAAGAAGCATGACGGTCCCTTGCCCTATGCACTGGCCGAAGTGAACGCGGAATGGGATCTGGAACTGTCGACCCACGCGTCGGCCGAGGCGCAAGTGGCCGCGATTGCCGATGACGTCGCCTATTCGCACCATGACCTGCACGATGGTCTGCGTTCGGGGCTGTTCACCGAAGCCGACCTGATGGAGTTGCCGGTCACCGGCCCCGCCTTTGCCGAAGTAGACCGGCTTTATCCCGAACTGGACCGGATGCGCCGGCGGCACGAAGCTCTGCGGCGGGTCTTTGGCCGCATGGTCGAAGACGTGATCGCAGTGGCGCAGAACCGGCTTGCCGCCGCGCAGCCGAAGTCGGTGGAGGAGATTCGGCACATGGGCACCACCGTGATCCGGTTTTCAAAGCCGCTGTTTCAGGAGCTGAAGGCAATCCGTTCCTTCCTGTTTCACCGCATGTACCGCGCGCCTTCGGTCATGGCGGAACGGGCGCGGGTGACGGAAGTGATCGACACGCTGTTTCCTATGTTCCTCACCGATCCTTCGCTGTTGCCGGATGAGTGGCATGCCGACATCGCGGCCGCGAAGGGCGATGTCGAACTGGCCCGGATCGTTGCGGATTATGTGGCGGGGATGACGGACCGTTTTGCCTTGCAGGAGTATCAGCGGCTGGCGGGGTAGGCGCTTGGCCCGTCAGGACTTGGCGCGCGCGGCCATCACCCAGATCACGGCAAGGGCCAGTGACAGGATCGCATTCCAGCCGGCCATCGAGACACCTGCCAGCGCCCAGGCGATCTCGTCGCAGCGTACCGGGGCCGCGACCACAACGTCGGGATTGAGCAGGTCGGCGGTGGAAACGCCCTGAAGCGAGCTTGCAGTGCAGGACGCCAGGCCCTCCCACCACAATTGCTCGACGCCGACATGGAAAAGGCCGATAGCGGCTGTAGTGAGGGCAGCCAATGCCCCGGCCCAAGGCAGCAGTCGCCAGCCAAGGGCCAGCATCAATGCGCCGATCAGCACCGCGGCGGCGTGGGGCCAGCGCTGCCAGAGGCAAAGCTGGCACGGCGCCATACCGCCAATGTATTGAAAGGCGAAGGCTCCGGCCAGCAAGGCCGCAGACCCCGAAGCGGCAAGAAGAGACAGTTGGATCCGCGTCATGGGAGGCTCCGCTGCTATTTCGCGGCGACCATAGGCGCGGCGCCGGGTCGAGGGAAGTCATGCCTCGCTGAAAAGCGCGTGTGAAAGGGCTTTCTGGCACAGGGTGAAGCCGCTAGACTTTGTTCTGGTCAGGACGATTTCCGCCGGAGCCCCGGGCCAAGTGTCGCGTTTACGTTTTTGGGGGTGCTTGGCTGCGTTTTCGGACGGGGCAAAAGGTTCGCCCCGTAGCTGAAAAAAGGAAGTTATCATGCAGTGGAAGGGCCGCCGCGGCAGCAACAATATCGAGGATCGCCGCCGCATGGGCGGTGGCGCCCGTGCCGGCAGTGTTGGCGGGGTCGGGGTCCTGGCGATCGTGATCATCGGCTATTTCCTCGGTATCGATGTGACCCCGCTCTTGAACGATGCCGGGACCAGTCGCCAGTCGGGCGCCCCCGTTGAACTGACGGCCGAGGACAAGGCTGCGGGCGAGTTCGTCGCGGTCACGCTTGCCGACACCGAAGAGATCTGGGCGCAGGTGTTTTCCGAGCAGCTTGGCCGCGAATACAGGCCCGCCACGCTGGTTCTGTTCAAGGATGGCACCCAGTCGGCCTGTGGCGGCGCATCGGAGTCTACGGGTCCGTTCTACTGCCCGTCCGACAAGAGGGTCTATCTCGACACCAGTTTCTTCGTGACGCTGGAACGTCGCCTCGGTGCAAAGGGCGATTTCGCCGCAGCCTATGTGGTCGCACACGAGATCGGTCACCACATCCAGAACGAACTTGGAATTCTTGGTCAGGCAAACGAGATCCGCCAGCGCGTCAGCCAAGCGGAAAGCAACGAGATTTCGGTTCGAATCGAGCTGCAGGCGGATTGCCTATCGGGCATCTGGGCGCGCGAGGCAGCGCAGACGCTTGGCACCGTCGAACGCGGCGATCTGGAAGAGGCAGTGAATGCTGCACGCCAGATCGGTGATGACACCTTGCAGGCAAATGCCGGCAGCCGACCGATGCCGCACACGTTCACCCACGGCACTTCAGAGCAACGCTCCCGCTGGTTCGTGACGGGGTTGCAGTCGGGGCAACTGGCAGACTGTGACACGTTTCAAACCGATAACCTCTGATCAGATTGACGGCGGCGCGGCCGCCGTCTAAACCCCATCGCGTGGCCCGAGTGGCGGAACGGTAGACGCAGGGGATTCAAAATCCTCCGCCGCAAGGTGTGCGAGTTCGAATCTCGCCTCGGGCACCACGGTTATCCTGACAGGGCGGTGCGATTCGCCGTAAGTTGGCCCGTGTCGACGCATAGCGTCTGGAATTCTTCGAGCTGTTTCGCACGCTGGCCAAACAAGCCAAAGCCCTGTCGAATTGAGGTTTCTGGGCGACAGAGGCCCTGAATAGTGCCGCGATAGGCTTGCCAGGCGAGCCATTTGGCCGATATTTCGACCAGATTGCCTGCTATCTTTACGTTCGGGTCGTAATCGACCCATACAAAGGTTTTGGGCAACGTGATGCCTGAGACCTGAGGCATGATGAAACAGTGAGCGGTACGCGAATGACGGGGTCTGTGTAAGATGGCAACGATAAGCGGCAACAGCGGCAATGATTCAATCACCGGTGACCCCAATTTTCCCAATGAACCGGATTCGCTCAGTGGCCTCGGTGGTGACGATACCTTAGTCGGGCTGGGAGGCAACGATACCCTTGTCGGGGGCGACGGCAATGACCTGCTCGACGGCGGTGCGGGGACTGACAGTCTGCTTGGTGGGGACGGCGAAGATACGCTGATCGGCGGTGCCGGTGCCGATGTTCTGGACGGCGGAGCCGGGACCGATACCGCCAGCTATGTCACGGCGGGTGGCAGCGTCGTGGTGAACCTTGCAACCGGGGGAACCGTTGGCGATGCCAGCGGTGACACCTACACCAGCATCGAAAACGTGACCGGGTCGAACTTCAACGACACGCTGACGGGAACCATCGGCAACAACGTCCTGTCGGGCGGTGGCGGAGCCGACTCTCTGGTCGGCGGTGACGGCAACGACACCCTGATCGGTGGGGCCGGCGGTGACCGGCTGATCGGCGGCAGCGGCACCGACACGGCCAGCTACGAAACGGCCGGCGCAGCGGTCACGGCAAGCCTTGGCGGTGGAGCGCTGACCGGCGACGCCGCCGGAGACTTTTACTCGAGTATCGAGAACCTGACTGGTTCCAGCTTCAACGACTCGCTGACCGGCGACAATAGCGCGAACGTCCTGTCTGGTGGCGCGGGCAATGACACGCTGAACGGCGCGGGTGGCAACGACACGCTGATCGGCGGCCTTGGGGCGGATTCTCTGGTCGGCGGCAGTGGGACCGACGTCGCGAGTTACGAGACTGCCTTGGCTGGTGTTACAGCCAATCTGTTGAACAGCGCTCTCAATACCGGCGAGGCAGCCGGCGACACCTACAACAGTATCGAGAATCTCACCGGCTCGGATTTCGACGATCTTCTGGTTGGGAATGGCAGTCCAAACATCCTGTCAGGCGGCGGCGGGAACGACACTCTGGTTGGCGGAGGCGGCAATGACACGCTTCAGGGTGGCCTGGGCATAGACACCGCCGACTACAGCAGCAACACCGGCGGCGGCATCGTGGCCAGCCTTGTTTCGAACACGGTCACCAGCACCGGAAGCAGTGGTAGCGACTCGCTGAATTCGATCGAGAACATCACCGGCAGCAACTTCAACGACTCGATCACCGGGGATACCGGCTCGGGCGTGTTTTCCGGCCTTGGCGGCAACGACAGCATCATCTTCGGGGCCGGCGACGACACCGTCTTTGGCGGCGACGGCAACGACACCATCGATGATCTTGCGGGCGTGCAGGCGACGATGTGATCTGGGGCGGGTTCGGCAACGACACCATCATCGGCGGCGACGGGGTCGATACGCTGTGGGGCGAAGGCGACGACGACAGCATCCTTGGCGATGCCGGGAACGACATCCTTTATGGTGGCGACGGCAACGACACGCTGCTTGGCGGCGCTGACAATGACAGCCTGCTCGGGGACGCAGGCAACGACAGTCTGGATGGTGGCAGTGGCGCGGATACGCTTGTTGGTGGCGCGGGAGACGACACCTTGCGCGGCGGTGCCGGGGTCGACAGCCTTTCGGGCGGTGACGGCAACGATACCTTCATCATCGGGGCGGGCGATGCTGACAATGGCCTGACCGCCGAGACGGTCAGCGGCGGGGGCAGCGGGATCAACCCGCTGGACCTGAACGACCGGGACGTGCTTGACCTTCAGGAATACGGCTGGGGCCGGGTCGACATCGTCTGGACGTCGCTCGAGTCCGGCACGGTGACATTCTTCGCTCCCGACGGGACACCCGTCGGCACGCTGACCTTCACGGAAATCGAAACCGTCATCCCCTGCTTTACCGCGGGAACCCTGATCGAGACAGATCGGGGCCAGATCGCGGTGGAAACGCTGCGCGAGGGCGATCTTGTGCTGACGCGCGACAACGGGCTGCAGCCGGTTCGATGGGTCGGCCAGCGCAGGCTTTCGGCGGCGGACTTGCTGGCCCGGCCTGACCTGATGCCGGTCAGGATTGCGGCGCACGCAATGGACGGGTTTCCGCTGCGCGACATGCTTTTGTCGGCGCAGCACCGGATACTGGTCGAGAATGCACGCGCAGAATTGTTGTTCGGCGATGCCGAGGTCCTTGTTGCGGCAAAGCATCTGGTCGGCTCGGAAGGGGTTTCGCGCGTCTTGCCACCGACCGGGGTAACCTATGTGCATGTCCTGTTCGACCGGCACGAAATCATCCTGTCCGAAGGGCTGTGGTCGGAAAGTTTCCAGCCGGCGCAGCGGATGGTCTCGGTGATGGAAGCGGCCGTGCGCGACGAGGTCCTGGCGATCTTCCCCGAACTTGCCGCCAACGGGCAGGCCTTTCAGGCGGCACGGGCGACGCTCAAGCCGCATGAGGTGCGCGTGCTTCTATCGGCCTAAGGCGCGGAATGCTGCCCAATCAGCGGGCGTGTCGAGATCCAGGGTGGCCATATCGCCGGGCAGGGGCATCAAGTGGACGCGCGCAGGGTGGCGCCGCAGCACACTGCGGCCCCCTTCGTCACCCTCCAGTGCGGCCAGTTCAGGCCAGAGATCGTGGGGGAAGATAGCCGGATGGCCGGGCTGGCCCGAGGCGTCAGTGCCGCGCAGGATCCGGGTCGGTGCAGCCCGGAAGTTGGCAATCATCGAGGCAAGGGCTGCAACCGTGAAGCCCGGCATGTCCGCCGGCAGGATCATCAGCCCGTCTGGCGCCGGTTCGGGGCGTCGCGAAAGCGTGGTTGCAGCCAGCGCCAGGGCCCGCGACATTCCAAGGGCCGCGTCCGGGACGGACAGGATGGTGACTGGCAAGCCCTGTAGCGCCGCGCCGCGCAGGATGTCGCCGGGGGGCAGCATCACAAGGACGGGGGCGCCGGTACCAAGGGCTGCTTGTGCAACGTGACGAAGCAACGGATTGCCCTCGACCGGTTCCAGAAGCTTGTCACGCCCCAGCATTCGCGACGAGGCGCCGGCGGCAAGGATCGCGATGTAAACGGCAGGCTGCATGGGGCCAAGGGTCATTGCCCGGCCCCATGCTGTCAAGACTAGCCACGCATCCGCGCGCCGTCGGTATCAAAAAGCGGTGCCAGATGAACTTTCGCCGGGCGTCTTTGGCCGAGGATTTCGATTTCGACGGCCAGCCCATCCTGCACACGATCGGCGGGCAGGAAGCCCTGCGCCACCGAAAGCCCGGTGTAATGCGAGAACCCGCCAGAGGTGCAGAAGCCGACGACCGCACCGTCAAGCCAGATCGGCTCCCATGCCACGACGTCGGCATCGTCGGCGTCGACGACGAAGCTGACGAGGCGGCGCTTTGGTCCCGACGCCTTTTCGGCGGTGGCGGCTGCCTTTCCGATCCAGTCCGCGTCCTTGTTCCAGCGGATGAAGCGGTCAAGCCCGGTTTCCATCGGCGTGTAGTCGGGGCTGAATTCGCGGCCCCATGACCCGAACCACTTGTCGAGGCGCAAGGACATCATCGCCCGCATGCCGAAGGGGCGGATGCCGAGGTCTTTGCCCGCTTCGGTCAGCACGTCCCACAGGTGGCGAACGGACATGTGGTCGGTGAAGATTTCATAGCCAAGGTCGGCGGTGTAGCTGACGCGCTGGACAATGCAGTTTGCCATGCCAACCGTCATGCGGCGGACATCCATGAACCTGAACGCATCGCCCGAAACATCGCTGCGGGTGACGCGGGACAGCAATTCGCGCGCATTCGGCCCCGCAATCTGGAAGCCGGAGCGGGCATCGGAGATGTTTTCTACCCGCACGCCTTCACCTGCGTTCTGTTCGAACCAGCGTTCGTGCCAGCCTTGCGCGCCGTAGCTGGCGGTCAGCTGGAATTCGGTTTCCGACAGGCAGGACACGGTGAAGTCACCGATGATCTTGCCGGAATGCGCGAGCATCGGGGTCAGGGACAGGCGGCCCGGTTTCGGGATGTTCCCTGCCATGATCCGGTCAAGCCAGGCGCGGGCGTTCGGGCCGGTGATGCGGTACTTGCCGAAGTTCTGCACTTCGTTGATGCCGACGCCTTCGCGGACGGCCATGACTTCCTGACGCGTCGCCTCCCAGGCGTTGGAGCGCTTGAAGGTGGGCGTCTCGTAGACCGGCTCGCCGGGCAGGGCGTAGTAGTTCGGCACCTCAAGCCCGTATTGCTGGCCCCAGACGGCGCGCAGTTCGGTGAACTTGTCGTACATCGGCGTCACGCGGAAGGGCCGCGCGGCGGGGCGTTCCTCGTTCGGGTAGCCGACCGAAAAGCGCATCTGGTAGTTTTCGATCACCTTCGGAGCGGTGTAGCCGGGGGTGGTCCAGGTGCCGAAGCGGCTGACGTCGAAGCCGCGCGGGTCACGTTCGACCTCGCCCTCGATCATCCATTGCGCGAGCGCGAGGCCCATGCCGCCGCCCTGGCTGAAACCGGCCATCACGGCGCAGGCAGACCAGTAGTTGCGCAGGCCCTGCACCGGGCCGATCAGCGGGTTGCCGTCGGGGGCAAAGGTGAAGGGGCCATGGATCACGCGCTTGACGCCGGTGCGTTCCAGCACGGGAAAGCGGCGGTAGGCGAAGTTTACCGAGTCCTCGATCTTGTCGAACTGCTCGTTCAGCAGTTCGTGGCCAAAACTCCACGGAGTACCGTCCAGCGCCCAGGGTTCGCACGGCTTTTCATAGAATCCGATGCAGAGGCCACGGCCTTCCTGGCGCAGGTAGCTTTCGCCGCCGGGGTCCATCACATGCGGGAATTCACGGCCCGATTTCAGGATGTCCATGATCTCGGGGATGTCGTCGGTGACGAGGTATTGATGCGCCATTGGCAACAACGGCAGGTAAACACCGGCCATTGCGCCGATTTCCCTCGCCCAGAGGCCACCAGCGTTCACCAGATGCTCGCAGGTGATGGTGCCTTTCTCGGTCACGACTTCCCAGCCATCCTTGGTCGGGTTGGTCTCCAGCACGCGGTTGTGCAGGATGATTTCCGCCCCGCCCATCCGTGCCGCCTTGGCATAGGCGTGGGTGGTGCCGGAGGGGTCGAGGTGACCGTCGAGCGGGTCGTAAAGCGCGCCGACGATGCCTTCGAGGTTGACCATTCCGTCGGTGAACTTGTTGATCTCTTCGGGCCCGAGGATCTCGGTATCAAGGCCCATGTAGCGGTGCTTGGCGCGTTCGGCCTTGAGCTGGTCGAAGCGCTCCTTGTTGTCGGCAAGGGTGATGCCGCCGACGTGGTGCAGCCCGCAGGACATGCCGGTGATCGCCTCAAGTTCCTTGTAGAGCCGGATGGTGTAGCCCTGCAGGGCGGCCATATTGGTGTCGCCGTTCAGGGTATGGAAACCCCCTGCTGCGTGCCAGGTGGACCCGGACGTCAGTTCCGACCGCTCGATCAGGGTAACATCGGACCAGCCGAGCTTGGTCAGGTGATACAGCACCGAACAGCCGACGACTCCGCCGCCGATCACGACAACGCGGGTATGGGTTTTCATGGCGCTACTCCCTGGACTGCCCCAGGCCGCAGATTGGCCGGGGCAGGGGGAAAGTCATGCCGTTTCGCGACAAATAATGTCGCGGATGTCTGCCTACTTTTCCGGGATCAGTCCGCGAGGGCTGAAGCGCAACACCAGAAGCAGGATCACGCCTAGGGTCAGAAGCCGCATGTGCTGTGCGCTGTCGATCAGGTGCGCCTTCAGTGGCCCCTCGGCCAACCCAGAGGTCAGGATACCCATCAGGTTCGGGCCGAGGAATTCAACCACCAGCCAGAGCCAGCCGATCAGCAGGCCACCGAGGACCGTACCCCAGTTGTTGCCCGAGCCGCCGACAATGACCATCACCCAGATCAGGAAGGTGAAGCGCAGCGGGTTGTAGGTACCAGGGGTCAGCTGGCCGTCCATCGAGGTCATCATCGCACCCGCGAAGCCGATCACCGCCGAACCGAGGATGAAGACTTGAAGGTGGCGACGCGTGACGTCCTTGCCCATCGCCTCGGCCGCAACCTCGTTGTCGCGGATCGCGCGCATCATCCGGCCCCAGGGGCTGTTCAGGGCGCGCTCGGACAGCCAGACGACGGCCACAAGGACAAGTCCGAAAAGCCCTGCATAAAGCAGCTTCACGAAGATCGTGGAAGCGTTGGCTGGGTCGAGACCATAGTTGGCAACAAAGTCGATGAAGCCGGGGTCCTTCTGCATGTTCACTTCGTATGGCACCGGCCAGGGGCGCGGCAGGTCGATCAGGTTCTTCACGCCCCGTGCCAGCCAGTCTTCGTTGCGGATGAAGGCGATGACGATTTCCGCGATACCAAGCGTCGCGATCGCCAGGTAGTCGGACCGCAATCCGAGGGCGGTCTTTCCGATTGCCCAGGCTGCTGCGGCGGCCAGAAGGCCACCAACGGGCCACGCGAGCAAGGACGGAAGACCAAGCCCGCCGAGGTTACCGGCGAACTGCGGGTTCACCGCTTCGACCGCAACCACGGCGGGGTCATAGATGCTGCGGAAGAGGAAAAAGCCGCCGATCAGGATCGCCGCCACGATCAGGTTGCGGTTTCGTCCAGCCGCGAGCCGATTGTAGGTAAAGATTGCAAGCGCGACGGAGGCCGCCCCGATGAACAGCCCGAACAGGATTGTCGGCCCGCCAGCGCCCCAGTTCTCGGCGTTTGGCTTGGCCGAAACCAGCACCACCGCCAGCCCGCCAAGCGCGGTAAACCCCATGACGCCCGTCGAGAACAACCCGGCGTAGCCCCATTGCATATTGACCCCCAAGGCCGCGATCGTGGCCAGAAGCGCAGTATTGAGGATGGTCAGCGACAGGTTCCAACTTTGGAAATAGCCGGTCAGCAGGTAAAGCACCGCCACGATGCCGAACAGGATGACGTTGCGGTTCATACCGATTTCCCCTTGAACAGACCCGTCGGCATGAACAGCAGGACGATGATCAGGATCGTGAAGCTGACGGCGAATTTGTAGT
>LNFM01009687.1_pt1 | contig 13902 bp, 10 predicted proteins | sample 596031 | NCBI WGS metagenome assembly LNFM01 (sample SAMN04254537, study PRJNA301005) | activated carbon metagenome | isolation source: dual media filters at the Ann Arbor, Michigan drinking water treatment plant | place: USA: Ann Arbor
AGTCGCATTGGCGGCAAATCTTCCGGCGCGCATCGAATGCGCGCCCGCGACCCATCGGGTGGTCCCTGGCCCAGCCTTGGCTGGATACCGTCTCGGTTCGTCCTCGTCCCGGTCCGCATCGGCATCGGCATCGGCACCAGCACCGGCACCAGCACCAGCACCAGCACCAGCACCGGCACCGGCATCGGCATCGGCATCGGCATCGTCAGCCGGGAATGTTCAGGCCACGGTGGGCCAGGGCCCACCCTACGCGCGCGCCGTGGCGCGCGGTGAGCGTGAGGCGATCGCGACGCTGCGGGCGATCGAACCGCTGCGGCTGCCGTTTGCGGACGTGGCCTCGACGCTCGCGGCGGAAGCCACGTCCTCTACGGTCCCGGCGACGGTCTCGGCTTCGACTTCGACTTGCGGCTCGATTCCAGCTTCGACTAAGCCCATCGCTTCAGGCTCAGCAACCGCGTCAGCGCCCGCAGCGAGCGGCCTTCAAGGCGTGGCTTGGTCTTCGCAGCAGAGCCGCATCGCCCTGCGCGCCCGCGGTATCGACGGCGTGTCCGCAGCCCTGCTCGCGATCACCCGCTGCGCCTGCGTCGATGCCCTGCCGCTGGCCATCGCTACCACGCCGGCGCCGGATGCGCGCCTGGTGACGCCGCTGTGGCATGCCCTGCTCCGGCCCGACTACGCGGCGCCGCTGGCGCGCTTCACCGAACAGCTGCAGGCCGCGATCGCGCGCGCAGACAGCGTCGGCGGCGTGTTCAGCGATCTGTTTGCGCGCGAGCCCAGCCTGCGTGGTCTGACGCCACCGCAGCGCCTGCCCCTGCGCCTGCAGCGGGTCGCGTCGATCGATGCGCGCTTGGACGGCGCCGATTCGAATGTGTCCCCACCGATCGAGGATGCCGCGCTCACCCTGCTCTGGGCCGAGGACGGACAGCTCGCGCTGGCCAGCGACGGCAGCCAGCTCAGCGCGTCCGCACTGCGTCGTCTGGCGGATGCGATCGAAGCCCTGCACACCGAGGCCGAGTCGCAGCCCGGTCTCGCTGCCGGCCTGTTGAGCCTGCTGTCGCCCGAAGCGCGTGCGCGACTGTTCGAGCTCGCGCAGGGCGAGCCATATGCCAGCGACGCGCGGAGTCCGCTCCAGCACACGGGCATTGACGCCCTGCTCTATGCACAGGCGGCCGCCACGCCGGAGCGTGAGGCCCTGTGCTTCGAAGCCCAGCGCCTCAGCTATGCCGAGCTGGATGCGCGCGCCGCGCGGCTGGCGCGACGACTCGCGGCCGCGGGCGTCAAACCCGGCGACCGCATTGGCCTGCTGCTGCAGCGCGGTGTCGAGCTGGTCGTCGGCCTCATCGCCACGCTCAAGGCGGGCGCGGCCTATGTGCCGCTGGATCCGCTGTATCCCGCCGAGCGCCTGCGCTACATGGCCGAGGACGCGCGGATCGCCCTGCTGCTGACCGACGCCGACTCCGCGCCGCTGATCGCGCACGCCAACACGCTGGACATCAACGCCGACAGCGCCGAGGCCGAGCTGCCGCCGCGCGCGCCGGATCCCGATGCGCTGGCCTATCTGATCTACACCTCGGGCAGCACCGGCCAGCCCAAAGGCGTGATGGTTCGCCACTCGAACCTGCTGCGCTTCTTCGACGGCATGGACGCGGTGCTGGGCGAAGGCACAGGCACCTGGCTTGCGGTGACCAGCATCAGCTTCGACATCTCGGTGCTGGAGCTGCTGTGGACGCTGGCGCGCGGCTATCGCGTGGTGCTCTATGCCGATGGACGCCGGCAGAAATCGCAGCAGGCGGCTCATCCAGCCCAGACCAAGCCCATTGAGTTCGGCCTGTTCTTCTGGAACGTCGCCAGCGAAGCCGAGCTGCAGGCCCGCGACAAGTACCGCCTGCTGCTGGACGCCGCGCGCTTCGCCGATACCCACGGCTTCAGCGCGGTATGGACTCCGGAGCGCCACTTCGCCAGCTTCGGCGGCCTCTACCCGAACCCGGCCGTCACCTCGGCCGCGCTGGCGACGATCACCGAGCGCGTCGCCCTGCGCGCAGGCAGCTGCGTGGTCCCGCTGCACCACCCGATCCGCATCGCCGAGGAGTGGGCGGTGGTGGACAACCTCTCGAACGGCCGCGTCGGCCTGTCGATCGCCGCCGGCTGGGCCGCGCCCGACTTCGCGCTGCGCCCCGAGAGCCACGCCCGCGCCAAGCAGGTGATGTTCGAGTCGGCCGAGCAGGTGCAGCGCCTGTGGCGCGGCGAGACCCTGCGCTTTCCCGGCCCGCAGGGCGAGGTCGAGGTGCGCACCCTGCCGCGGCCGGTTCAGGCCGAGCTGCCGCTGTGGGTGACCACCGCCGGCAATCCCGAGACGTTTGCCGAAGCCGGTCGCCTGGGCGCGAACGTGCTCACCCATCTGCTCGGCCAGACGGTGGAGGAAGTGCGCGCCAAGATCGCCGCCTATCGTGGCGCCCGCCGCGAGGCCGGGCACGCCGGGCGCGGCACCGTCACACTGATGCTGCACAGCTTCATCGGCGACAGCCGCGCGGCCGTCGAGTCCGCGGTGCGCGGACCGATGAAGGACTACCTGCGCAGCGCCATGGCCCTGGTCAAGGCGGCTGCTTGGCACTTCCCGACCTTCAAGCAGCAGATGAATGCCGAGCAGGGCAAGAGCCTCGACGCCTTCTTCGCCGAGGCCAACGAGGCCGACATGGACGCCCTGCTGGAGTTCGCCTTCCAGCGCTACTTCGGTGAGAGCGGCCTGTTCGGCACGCCCGAGGAGGCGCTCGCCATGGTCGAGCGGGTAGCCGCCGCCGACGTCGACGAAATAGCCTGCCTGATCGACTTCGGCATCGATGCGCAGACCGTGCTGGATCACCTGCCCCACCTCGACCGCCTGCGCACGCTCAGCGCGGAGCGAGGCATCCAGGCCGCAGGCGCGCGCGAAGACCACAGCCTGCCCGCCCTGCTCGACCGCGAGGGCATCACCCACCTGCAGTGCACGCCCTCGATGGCGGCCATGCTGGTCGAGGATCCGGCCTGTGCGGCGGGACTCGCGAAACTCGACCATCTGCTGCTCGGCGGCGAAGCGCTGCCGCCCGCGCTCGCCAAGAAGCTTGCAGCACTTGGCCTTGGCCGAATCAGCAATGTCTATGGGCCCACCGAGACCACGGTGTGGTCGGCGGCCGACCGCGTCGACGCGGAAGCGCCGGAGGCCAGCACGCCGATCGGCAGGCCTCTGCGCGGCCAGAGCCTGTACGTGCTCGATCCACGGCAGCAGCCGCTGCCGCAGGGCTTGACCGGTGAACTCGTGATCGGCGGCGGCGGGGTCAGCGCCGGCTACTGGCAGCGGCCCGAGCTCAGCCGCGAGCGCTTTCTGCCCGATCCCTTCCTGCCGCTGTCTGCGGACGCATGGATGTATCGCACGGGCGACCTCGGCCGCCTGCGCGAGGACGGCCGCTACGCGTGCCTGGGCCGCGTCGACTCGCAGGTGAAGATCCGCGGCTACCGCATCGAGCTGGGCGAGATCGAGGCCCGGCTGTGCGCCCTGCCGGGGATCGCAGAAGCCGCCGTGGTATTGCGCGAGGACGCACCCGGCGACCAGCGACTCGTCGCCTATGCGCGCGCGCCCGGGCTGGATGCGTCAACGCTCGAACAGCGACGCGAAGCGCTGGCCGCGCAGCTGCCCGAATTCATGCGTCCCAGCGCCATCGTGGGTCTCCCGGAGCTGCCGCGCACGCCCAACGGCAAGCTCGACCGCCGCGCGTTGCCAATGCCTGCGGGACATGTCGAAACCGTTGCACCCGTTGCCGCACTTCAGGGCACCGAGGCCATCGTCGCCGAGCTGTGGTGCCGCACGCTCGGCCGCAGTCAGGTCGGCAGCCGCGACAACTTCTTCGACTTGGGCGGCCATTCGCTGCTGGTGGTGCAGCTGCTGGGCGAGCTGCGCCAGCGCTTCGACAGGCCGCTCCAGATGACCGATCTGTTCCGCCACACGACGGTGGAATCGCTGGCGCGCTTCCTGGGCAACAGTGAGCCCGCCGAAACCGCCGCCGATCGCGCGCGCGCCCGCGCGCAGGGCCGGCAAGCACTGCTGGCGCGGCGGAGGGGCGGCGTCGAGACCGGCACGTAGGTCCTGCATAGGATGGTCCCTGGCCCACCATGCGCTCGAACTCGCCTCAGGCCTTGTTTCCGGCGTCTCCTGCAAGCCAGCGTTCGCACGGCACACGGCGCGGCAAGCGTTCACATGCGCATGGACCGCGGCAGGCTTCGAGCCTCGGGGGGTCAGCGCCCACCCTCTGGCCTGAATCCGGGGCATTGCAGACGTGTCGCTCGGACGAGGCTGGGCGGATCAGTCACGCCAGCCCTCAGGCGCGGGTGTCGAGCAGGCTGCCGATCAGCTGGTCCTGCGTCTTCAGCACCTTGAGATTGGCCTGGAAGGCCTGCCGCGCTTCGAGCGCGTAGACGAGGTCGGTGCTCAGGCCGTCGCCGCTCTGCGGCTCGGCATCGCGGACCAGCGCGGCGCTGACGCCGCCGCCGAGCTGCTCGCGGCTGTCGACCTGGAAGCGGCGGAAATCGGTGCTGTCGCGGTTGGCGATGTTGCTGGCTGCCGCCGTCAGGCGTGTCTGCGCGGCGGCCATGCCGGAGCGGGCGATGCTGGCGATGTCGCTCATGAGGGTCTGCCGGATCGGTGTCGTCGGCAGGATATCGGCCGACCGCCCCCGGAACTTGAGGGCGGTCGACAGATCCGGGTTCAGCGGGTCGCCTCGAAGCCGTTCTCGAAGATCTCGTCCGGGCCGACGCGCGCGCCATTCAGGCGCTGGAGGCTGCCACCGGACTTCACCAGATAGAGCTCGCCGTCCTCGCCTTCGCCAAAACTGGTGATCCCGAAGGCCACGTTCTGTCGCGGGCTGGGGGGATGCGAGAACACGCCCGGCGCATTCTCAGCGGCGACCCAGACGTCACCACTGCAGTAGTCACCGTAGAAATACTGCCCCTGCGCCGCCAGCACGGGTCCGCGGTAGCGGAAGCCACCAGTCACCGAACACTGCGGAGAGCTTCGCGCGTAGTCCAGCGCGGGCGGGGTGAAGGCCACCAGCGGCGCGCTGCAGCTGGCGTGCTGGACCGTGCCTTCGCGACAGCGCCAACCGTAGTTGCGGCCGCCCACGCCCGAGGGCTCGAAGTTGATCTCCTCGCGCGTGCCCTGGCCGACGTCGCCGATCCACAGGTCGCCGGTCTCGCGGTCGAAGCTGTAGCGCCAGGGGTTGCGCAGGCCATAGGCCCAGACTTCGTCGCAGGCCGCGGCCAGCGTGCCGCCTGCGCCGGGATTGCCTGCCGGAATGCCATAGGCCGCCGGCTGATTGAGACGCGGGCGTCCGCACAGCTGGCCGCTCTGCGCCGCGGTCGTCACGTCGACATCGATGCGGACCATCTTGCCAAGCAAAGCGCGCGAGTCCGGATTGCCGCCATTGCCGGTGAAGTTGGCATCCACCGCGCAGCTGCCGGAGGCGTTGAGGTCCGCCGGCGCCAGGGTCTGGCCGCGATTGCAGGGGTCGCCGCCGTCACCGCCGTCACCGAAGCCGAAGTACAGGTAGCCATCCGGCCCGAAGGCGATGTGTCCGCCGTTGTGGTTGGTGAAGTCCTGATCCGCCCGCAGGATGACCGTGCAGGTCGCCAGATCCTCTGGACTGAGTACATCGGCGGCCGGGTTGGACGCCGTGTAGCGCAGCACCATGGAGTCGCCATTCGCGTCGGTGATGCTCAGGAACAGACGGCCATTGACCGCGAACTGCGGATGGAAGGCCACGCCCAGCAGGCCGCGCTCGCCGCCGCTGGTAAAGCCCACCGTCGAAGGGCTGCTGTCCCCGGGGTAGGTGCACTGCAGCGCCGGATTGCTGCCCGCCACGGTGAGATAGGGCGTCGTCAGCAGGCTGCCATTGCGCACCACGCGCAGGGCGCCACCCTGCTGGTTGACGAAAAGACGTCCGCTGCCGTCACCAGCGTGGGTCAGGCCGATGGGGCCGCTGAAGCCGGAGCTGATGAAGCTCTGGAACTGCGGCGGGTTCGGCACGCCCTGGGCGAGCCCCAGCGTGGGCGACAGCAAGGCAACACACAGCAGGGAGCGGATCATTTCAGCTTCAACCTCATGCGGGAAAGCGTGCGAGTGTAGTCCTGTCCTGGCGCACTGCCGACGCCTGGCGGCAGGATGGCTCCCTCAAGCCGGGGTGGCGCCGGCCCTTGCTCAGGCCATGAACCCGAGATTCGGCCCGGTGATCGACAGCAGGCTGCCGCTCATGTGCTGCAGATTCGGGAAAATGGTCGCGCGGTCGCTGTCCGACAGTCCGTACCAGCGCGCCAGGGTGGCCGCGTACTGGTCGGCCGACAGCGTCGGGATGACCTGCCCCCAGCCAGCGTCGTCCGGATTGCTGGCCGAAGGCGCGAGGCTCGGGAAGCGCCCGTAGATGCGTCCGCCCTGCACGGCGCCGCCGAACACCAAGTGGTGGCCGCCCCAGCCATGATCGGTGCCGTCGCCGTTGATCGACAGGGTCCGACCGAACTCGGAAGCGGTGAAGGTGGTGACCGAACTGCCCAGACCCATGATCGGGTTGTCCAGCACCTGGTAGAAGGCAAGCACGGCCTGCGAGATCTGCCGCAGCAGTCCGGGATGGTCTTCGAGCTGACGATCATGGGTTTCGAACCCACCCAAGCCTGCATAGAACAGCTGGCGGTTCATCTGCAGGGTGTCGCGGGCGCGGATCATGCGCGCGATCATCAGCAGCTGGGCACCCAGCCTGGGCAGCGCCGCCAGGTTGCCCGGGTTCCAGGGCAGGCCGAAGGCGTCCCAGAACGGACGGAACAGCGGGTCGTTGGCCGGCACCGTCGCCAAGGCCGCCACCACCTGATCGGTGGTTTCGAGCGTGCGCCGGGTCTTCAGCGCATAGGCGCGCTCGAACGGATGCGCGTGCGACTGATTGAGCAGGCCGTTGAAGGCGAGGCAGCGGCGGCGGTTCCAGCCCTGCCCGCCGTCGGCGCAGTTGGCCGCGCCGGTCTGGATGAAGCTGACCTGCTCCACGCCCTGCGAGGACATGAAGTAGGGCGACACCTGCACGCCCGACTGGAACACGTTGTCGCCGTCCAGCGACACGTTCATCGACAGCACCTGGTTGCTGTTGCTGGCGGCGAAGATGTCGGCGAGGCGGCCGCCCCAGCCGGTGCGGTCGGCGGCATCGGCGCGCGGCGTCTGCCACAGCACGGTCTGGTCCGAGTGCGAGAACAGCTGCGCCGGCCGCGGCGTGCCCGCCTGCTGGTAGAGGGCCTTGCTCATCGGCCGCACCAGCGGACCGACATTGGCGACGATCGCCGCGCGGCCGGCGTTGAACATCTGCTGGGTGCCGGGCATTTGCGGATGCAGGCCGTAGAGGCCACCACCCTGCGGCGCCACGCTCGGGTTCAGCGCCAGCAGCTCGTTCTGCGCTACCGCCAGCCCACCGCGGCGCGCAGCGTAGGCGGCATGGCCGGCATCGCGCGGCACCACCATGTTGAAGCAGTCGTTGCCGCCATGCAGGTAGAGACAGACCAGGGCGCGATAGTCATTGCCCAGCAGTTTGGGGGCAGCGGCCTGGGCCAGCTCCAGCTTGCCCAGCATCGAGCCAAAGGCGGCGCTGGTGGCGGTCGCGGTCAGCGCGCGGCGGAGGAATTCGCGTCGATCGTTGCGGCTCATGTCACTTCTCCACCACGTATTCGGGCGAGGTCAGGATCAACCACAGGGCGTCCTGCACACGCGCGCGCCGCTGCTCGGCGGTACCGCTGGACATGCCGTTCAGGTGATTGATCAACAGGGTGCGCATCTGGGCGCTCATCCGTCCTCCCATGAACAGCAGGTTGTAGCGATCCACCAGCGCGGCGGCATCGCTGGCGATCTGCATGTCGCGGTTGAGATCCACCTTCACCGGGTTCCAGGTGCCGGTGTTCGAGCCCTGCCACGCATAGAAGATCTTCGCGCCGATCTCGTTGGTCATGCGGGTGATGTAGGTGTCGGTGGTGATCTGGAACTCGGGCGCGAACAGCCCCAGGTTGGCCAGCTCACCGGGCAGCTGGTAGTTCGGCAGGAAAAAGTTGAACACCGTCGGCGAGCTCAACACCGCCTGCGCGCCGTACTGGTCCGGCCATTCGCGGACGGCACCATCGCTGGAGCTGGCGCTCAGGCCCCGCCACAGCTGGGTGACGCGCAGCAGCGGCTCGCGCAGCTTGCCGGCATGCGCCGCACTCGGATTGCGGGCTTCGGGGTCCAGCAGGACCGCACGCAGCACGGCCTGCAGGTCGCCGCGCACGCCGCTGCCGTTGTTGTTGAACGCGGCGGCCACACGCCCGACGTAGGCCGGCGAGGGATTGCTGGTGGTGAAACGCTGGATCAGCAGGCGCCCGAAGAACGGGCCGACGTTGGGGTGGTTGAACACGTTGTCCAGCGCCGCGGCCATGTTGGCCCGGGCCTGGCCGCCCGCCGGCAGCACGCCATTGCCGAGCGCCACGCCCGGGTAGTTCAGCAGCTGCTTGGTGCCCGCCGAAGCGTGGTAGATCGAGCCGAATGGGGTGCCTTCGCCCCAGGGCCGCATCGGCTGCCGCCAGCCCTGCTGCAGGCGCCAGTCGGTGTTGCCCGGCCCCGGCGCGCAGTACAGCCAGTCCCACCAGTTGAAGTTCCCGGCCGTCTCGGCTGCCACCGGCGGATTGCAGGTGGCCCAGTTCCAGCCGGTGAACACGTGCGCGAAGCCGCGAATGGTGTCCTGGGTGTAGGTCGGGATCGGCTGGATGCCGGGTGTGGTCAGGTCGCCGTCGATCACCGTGCCATCGGAATTGAGGCGCACCAGGCCGATGCTGAACAGCTGCATGATCTCGCGGGCATAGTTCTCGTCCGGCCGGATGTTCGCCGCCTCGTCCGGCTTGCGGTTCTTGAACATCGACAGGTAGTGGCCCATCACCGGATGCAGGGTGACGTTCTCCAGCAGGGTGCGGAAATTGCCGAAGGCGTTCTGGCTGAGCATGTCGTGGTAATGCGCCAGCGCGTTCGGATTGCCCTCGACCGAGCCGTTCTGGTCGGACACCACGAAGATCTGCGAGAGCGCGAAGGCCATGCGCTGGCGCAGCTGATCGTCGCGGTAGAGCACGTTGCGGAACCAGATGTCGTTGCGCTTGTCCTGCCAGACCACGCTGGGGTCGATCGACATCAGGTTGTCGAGATGCGGCAGCTGCAGCGACGCCGGGCGGCCGAACTGCTCGTTGAGCCACGGGGTGTAGCCCATCGTGCGCAGCCGGGTGATCTCGGTCAGGGTAGGCCCGAACGTCGCGTGGCTCAGGAAACGTGAGGCTTCAGCTTCGCTGAACGGCCCCTCGGGCGGCGGATCAAAGCCATCTCGGAAGATCAGCTGTGCGGACGCCGACGGGGCGACCAGCAGGGCCATGCACAGGCAGAGGACCCCGAGAAGTCGGGGCGGGGCGAATGGGGTGTTCATGGTCGAAGGCCGAACCGGGCGACAGTTTGCAAACAATCGCAAACCCGACTGCTAGGCTACCGTGAGCCCAATCACGGAAGGCCCGACCGCCGGTCGGCTGGATGCTCCGATGCGACTGCCCCAATCTCCAAATCGCCAGAACTCTCGCTGCCAGGAAGCTCGTTGCCCCCGCGAAGGCGCGGGCCCAGCTGAGGCCTCGATGCTTGCCCTCTGCACCACGCCGCCGGCACCGCTCGACTTCGCCCTACGCCCGCTGGATTGCCGACCTCGCGGCGGCGACAGGCCGGCATCACCCACGAGACGCGCACCGCGCGGCCGAAGCTTGCGGAGCCGCTGCGCGCGGCATGCGTTTGCGCTCGTCGCCCTGCTTGCGGCCGCCTCGGCGCACGCCAATTCGCAGGGCTCGCCGATCTGCGAAGTCGAAAGCCTGCCCCTGGTGCCGATGAGCCCGACGCTGGCCAATCCTGCGCCGCAGGGATGGACACTGGACGCACCGACCCGCTTCTATCCGGGTCAGCCGGTGCCGATACGGCTGCGCCATCCGGACCCGCTGCGCCGCGCACGCGGCGTGCTGATCTGGGCGAAGTCGGGGCAGTTCACGGGTGCGGGCAGTTTTGTCGTGCCGGCGAACGGACGCTGGGCGCATATCCCGCCACCGGCCAACTGCGGCGGTTGGGCGCTGTCGCATACCGACAACCAGCCCAAGGCGCTGGGCGAGCTGGTGTTCCACTGGATCGGCAGCACCGAGCCCGGCGCCCTGCTGCGCGCCTTCCTCATCGAGGACTGCAGCAACCCGGCGGGCTGCCGCGACCAGCAGGCGCTGACGCCGTTCGTGTTTCTCGAGGCCGGTCTGTTCGGCGACGGCTTCGAGAGCGGCAGCACGTCCCGCGCAGGAACATCGCGCTGAGCATGTACTGACGCCCAGACGCCGGATTCAGTAGCGCAGCACCGAATGCAGCGCGGGCACGACCGCCAGACGCGCGCGGCCCTGCAGTGCGGCGAGCTCGATCAGCACGCCCGCGCCTGCGAGTCGCGCTCCGCTGCGCTCGATCAGGCGGGCGGCCGCCGCCAGGGTGCCGCCGGTGGCCAGCACATCGTCCATGACAACGACCTCACTGCCGGCCTGCAGGGCGTCGGCACGCAGCTCCAGCATGTCCTCGCCATACTCAAGGCTGTAGCGCTCGCGCAGCACCGGGCCCGGCAGCTTGCCCGGCTTGCGGATCGGCGCGAAGCCGCAGCCCAGCGACTGCGCCATGGCCGCGGCGAAGATGAAGCCACGCGACTCGACGCCGCAGAACACCTGCGGCGGTCGCGCGCGCCAGGGCACCAGCAGCGCATCGACCGCCGCACGGAAGCCTTCGGCATCCGCCAGCAGCGGCGTGATGTCGCGGAACAGGATGCCGGGCTTGGGGAAGTCCGGCACCGGGCGGATCAGCGATTCGATCAGGGCGGTCGTGTTCATGCAGACTCCTGCGCGGGGGCCGCCGCGCGGCCGCGCTGACTGCCGATGAAGATGCCCAGCGCCGACAGCATCAGGCCAGCCCAGTCGAGGCCATCGGTGGCGCGATCGAACAGGGCCACGTCGACGCCGAAGGCCAGCAGCGGCTGCAGCAGCAGGAGCAGGCCGACCATCGAGGCATCGAGTCGCGGCAGCGCGTACGAGATCAGCAGCCAGCCCAGCACCTGCCCGAACAGGGCCAGCCCGATCAGGGCGCTCCAGGTCTTCAGATTGGGAATGACGAAGCTGTGGCCTTCGACAACACCTGCTCCGCCGAGCATCAGCGCGCAGACCAGCGAGCACCAGCACAGCAGGTACATCGGGCTGGCGCTGGGCTCGCGCTGCTGGATGCGGCGGAAGCTCAGCATGTAGATCGCGTACATGAAGGCGGTGAACACGCCCAGCCACACACCCCACTGGAAGCCGGCGCCCACATCGGTCCAGCTGCGCCCGACCAGCAGCCACAGGCCGGCGAAGGCCAGGCCGACGCCGACCAAGAAGCGCGGCCCCAGGCGCTCGCGATAGAACAGCACGCCGGCCAGGGCCATGAAGAACACCTGCAGGTTGCCGATCAATGTGGCCAGGCCAGGCCCCACCAGATGGATGCTCCGGTGCCAGGCCATCAGGTCCGCAGCGAAGGCCGCCGCAGGAATCGATAGCGCCAGCAGCAAGGTCGTGCGCGGCCGCCAGGGCGCATTCACCGCGCGCAGCAGGAACAGCAGCATCAAGCCGCCGAAGAACATCCTGTAGAAGGCAGAGACCGTGGGTGCGACGTCGGCCACGCGCACGAATGCGCTGGTGCTGCTGATCAGCACCGCGCCCAGCAGCATGGCCAGCACCGGGCTGCGCTCGCGCTGCGGCGTCATCGCCGCGAGCGCCGCAGCGGAGTCGCCGGAACTCACTTCAGCGCTTCGTATTTGGGCAAGCGATGCGGCTCGGCGATGCCGGCGGCGATCCAGGCCTGAAGGGCAGGCAGCGCAAGCATCGCGTTCATGTAGGCGCGGCTGGTTTCGGTGAGCTCGACGCCGTAGCCGCGGAAGCGGATCACCACCGGCGCGAACATGGCATCGACGATGCCGAAGCCGCCGCACAGGAACGCCCCCTGCCCCGCCGAAGCCCCGCGCAGCTGCGCCCACAGCGCCTGCACGCGGTCGATGTCGGCCTGGGCCTCGGCGTTCCAGCGATAGGCATTGGGCTGACGCTCGCAGTTCATCGGCAGCTGGCCACGCAGCGCGGTGAAGCCTGAGTGCATCTCGCAGGCGGCCGAGCGTGCCAACGCGCGCAGGCCTGGATCCTGCGGCCAGCCGCGCTCCCCCAGCCAGGTCTCGTTGGCGTACTCGCAGATCGCCAGCGAATCCCAGATCACCCGGCCCTGGTCATGCAGCACCGGCACGCGCCGAGTGGGCGAAGCCTCGGCCACCTCGGCCGCAAACGCGGGCGTGTCCAGCCACAGCAGTCGCTCGCCGAAATCGACGCCGAAGTGGCTCAGCAGCAGCCAGGGCCGCAGCGACCAGCTGCTGTAATTCTTGTTGCCGATGTAGAGGACGGGCTGGCTCATGCGGGACTCGCCTTGTGCAAGGAGGATGGGCACGCGGCCGCAACGGCCGGGCCGCGTATATTCGCGCATCGCCACGCGCCCGGGAGTGCCATTCGATGTTCAAGCCGAAAACGCTGACCCTTGCCTTCTTCGCCGGCTTCCTGGCCACCCTGTTCTTCCATCAGGGCGGGCTGTGGCTGCTGGGTCTGACCGGCAGAACGGCAGCCGCGGCCTGGAACCTGACGCCGGTGGGGCCGCTGGGCGTGCCCTCGGTGCTCTCACTGGCTTTCTGGGGCGGACTCTGGGGCATCGCGCTGTGGGCGCTGATCCGCCGGAGTTCCGGCGCGCGCTTCTGGATGCTCGCCGTCGTGCTGGGCGCGCTGCTGCCCAGCCTGGTCGCCTGGTTCGTGGTGTTCCCGCTCAAGGGCATCGAGCTCAGCAGCCCCCTGATCATCGGCGCCTTGATCCTCAACGGCCTGTGGGGACTGGGCGTGGCGGTCTACATGCGATTGTTCAGGGCTTGAGAGCGGGGATTCGGGATTGGGGATTCGGGATTCGTCAGAGCGCCAACTCGCTTTGCATCGCAAGCGTGAAGCCAGCGAGCCTCGCTCCCGGCTTTTGCGAATCCCGAATCCCCAATCCCCAATCCCGGCTCTCTGAATACGTATGCATGGGATTGTTATGCTGCACAGCACCGGCCTAGGCTGCTGGCCGCGGTGTTTCGACGCGGCGGCATGAAGCCTTGACGCCCATGGAGGCGATCAGGCCGGCAGCGGCTCGACAGCGCAGCGACCGAACAATCACGAGCGTGCAGTAGACGCGCCGTTCGCGTCGTCACACAGCCGGCGTCCGCATGGTGCGGCGCTCGGCGGCCCATGCAGCAGGCCCACACTTCCTGGGGAGGGAGTCCGCAATGAACCGTCACTCGACGGGTGCCTCGACGCACCCGCAGCAGCCTCGCTTTGCCCGCCGTCTGGCGGAGCGCTTCAACGCACGTCTTAGCTCGGCAATCCGCAGCGCCACGCGGCTCCTGCCTGGCCTTGCCGCGCTCGCGGCCTTCGCCGGCAGTGCGACGCCCGCCCAGGCCGACGTCATCCTGCACGCATTCAACTGGCGCTACGACACCGTCGAGGCCCGCGCCGCCGAGATCCAGTCGCTGGGCTACAGGGCCGTGCTGGTGGCGCCGCCGCTGAAGTCCGAAGGCCCGGCCTGGTGGGCGCGCTACCAGCCGCAGGACTACCGCACCATCGATCATCCGCTGGGCAACAGGGAGAGCTTCCAGCGCATGTCGAACGCGCTGCGCGCGCGCGGCATCCGCGTCTATGCCGACATCATCCTCAACCATATGGCCAACGAGGCGGCCCAGCGCGGCGACCTCA
>LNFM01009688.1_pt1 | contig 13899 bp, 8 predicted proteins | sample 596031 | NCBI WGS metagenome assembly LNFM01 (sample SAMN04254537, study PRJNA301005) | activated carbon metagenome | isolation source: dual media filters at the Ann Arbor, Michigan drinking water treatment plant | place: USA: Ann Arbor
ATATTTGAACGAAAGATCAAATACAATTTTACCGGCTTCGTCACTGCTTACACCTTCTGATGAATTGGAAGCACCAAACAAGGTGGGCACCTCTTTTGAATTTGCAGGGGGTAGTTCTGATATAGTTAGAAAAGGATGAGGATCGTATTCGTTTTTATTGATTTCAAATCCGTGAGCTTCAATTTCGTCAAAGGAAGCAATCAATGGGGCAACAAAACGATTGTAATAGGTCTCCTCAAGATTCTTAGGAATCACAACATGCTTTTTACTCAGGAAGGGGAGAAGTTTTTTACCATCAACTACTTTTTCAAAACCATATAACTTTCCATTCAACACCATCCACGCAGGATGTTTACAAATCAAGTACGCACCCGGGTCAGGAATTTCTATCCTTTTTCCATCATAGGTGATCGTTGGATAATAATTCGTGTTCTCATCACTTCTACGAAAATGAAACTGAATACTTGATCTTTTCTCCAGCACTTCAACTTTGCGCCAGGTGGGTTCGCCATCGTTACCCATCTCGAAAAGCATTTTTCCTTTCATTTTATCTAACACCGCAGCCCTTCTTTTTTCCATAAAGGCTTCGATCTGTTCCTGAAGTAGTTCATCACCTTTATCTTTCTTAAACACTTTGCTGAAGAACTCATCAGGCTTCATTACTTTTTTGGTGAAATGCTTGAGCACAGCATCCTGGCTCATGCCATCCATCATTTCAATTAATTCAAAATCACGATCGTCCAGGCCTTTCGAAAACTCGCGTGCATTTTTATGTGAGATGTTTTGATGCTGATAGGTTAGCTTCCCCTTGTCGTCAAGGTGCACAATGAAAGATTCAAAAATATAGCCCAGATACTCATGCTGATACAGCGAGTAGATGATTTGAAAAGGCTGAGCGGCCGATACTTTCATAATAAATTGCACTAAGCGCCAGACTCATAAACTATCAATAGTTATCAAAAAGAACCGTAAATGGTCATTTTTGGCAGTTTACGCAGTAAGCAGAATTGCAAAATAGGGAATTTTGACCAATAATTTATCAGAATTTTGGTCATATAACATGCACACTAATTACATGCTATGACCGCTCAACAGAATAAGATTGGGCCGCCAGCCTGGCCGGATAGAAAGAGACGAGTAGGGTTATTCCAATGATAACCAATGCAGTCGTCAGGAAGTCTGTCAATCTTAATTCCACGGGATAGCTTGATACAATTGCATTTTCCATACCCATGCCCACTAATCCAAATGTATCCTGAAGCCAGCAAATGACTCCACCAAGCAACAAACCAAATGTAGCGCCAACAAAAGCGATCAGAGCACCTTCACTTAAGAAAATCTTTTGAATAAACCGGTCATAGCCGCCCAATGCATAAAGTATGGAAATGTCTTTTTTCTTATCCAACGCCAACATCATAAGGGAAAAAAAGATGTTTATTGAAGCGACCAGCACCAATAGGATGAGTGCAACAAAGGTGAATAGCTTTTCAATTTTTAAGAGCCGGTATAAATCCTTGTGCTGTTCTTCGTTCGTAAGAACATTAAAATCATCACCCACCACCCCGCTAAGCTTTTGCTGGATGTTTCTTATATCGAAACTTTTGTCGGTTTGAATTTCAAGGGATGTTCGTTTGTCACCGTAGTTCAATAGTTCCTGAGCAAATTGTAGCGGAACGAAAATATAATTCTCGTCATAATTTTTTTCAATGGAAAAGACACCACCGGGTTCAATAACCTTGCGAGAATACAACTGCGAAGGGTCTAATGAAGAGCCCTTCATGCTTTTGATATAAAAGATCTGAAGTGGAAAAAGATTTTGAGTAACCGAAACCGACAGAGCGTACTGCACCCCCCGGCCAATAATTGCAAAATCAACGCCTTTATCTTTCAACACCAATTTTCCTTCCACCAGGTGTTGATCTAATCTATGCTGATCAAGAAAATTATCGCTTACCCCTTTTAAAGTCACCACCATGTCGGCATCCCGATACCGCACATACGCGTAGTCTTCGATAACTTCGGTAACAATTTTAACACCTTCAACGGCCTTAATTTTCTCAATGAAGTCCGTAGAAATTTCGAACGACTTACCTTTGGCTAATTCTATTTTTATTTCCGGGTCAAAGGAAGAATATAAAGAGCGCAATAGTCCCTCTAAACCATTGAAGACAGAAAGAACAATAATCAATGCTGCTGTGGAAAACGCGATCCCGATAACGGAAAGAAAGGAGATGATATTAATGAAATTTTTCTTTCTCCTGGAAAGAAAATAACGTCTCGCTATGAAAAGAGAAAGATTCAAAAGGGGCTCTTGGAGAAGTTAATCCTGATCATTTTTGGTTTCTTTCGGAATGTTGAGGTTTTTAATCACGTCCTCAATGCGCTGGGCATTCTCCTCAAGTTCATCAATAAAAAATACAAGTGCAGGAATAATTCTTGCCTGATTTCTAATCCGATCTCCCAGTGCCTTTCGGATTTCGCTTTTATGTGACTCAATCTTATTCAAAATGGCATTTTTGTCTTTGGTAAGCGTCATGCTAAAATACACTTTGGCTACACTTAAATCTGGGCTCATGCGAACATCGGCAATGGTAATAAAGGCATTTCCAAGAATTCCCTTTTTATCACGCAAAAAGATTTCACTCAATTCCTTTTGAATCAGCTTGCTGTATTTCTGTTGTCTTACCGTCCCACTCATAGCACAAAGATACTAAAGATAACCTGCAGTGCTTTTATATCCCCCAGACTGTCAAGTTTTTTATTTACTTGCGCAACAAATAGCTGCCTGTGCTTCTTCGCATTTTTAGGGTTAATGATCCTTATCGACTTTTAGGAATATTCGTCACACTAGTCCTGATAAGTCTTGCGCTATTTTTAGATCCTGCGGCACTTACATTAAACGAGTTAAAGAGCTTCGTTCTTGGCGAACTGCTGAATGATGGAAAAAATCTATACAGTGAGGTTTTTACCAGCACCCCCCCGCTATCTGCCTGGTTTTTTGGATGGATGGAGTGGGGCTTTGGACGATCCATAACGGCACGTCACAGTTTAGCCTTTCTACTCATCTTTTTTCAGGGAGCTTACTTTGCGATTTTACTGATCAATCATAAGGCTCAAAACGAAAGCACCTATATGCCTGCGCTGATTTTTGGAGTGCTTTGTTTCTTTTCATTTGATATGCTTTCACTTTCTGGTGAACTGCTTGCATCCACATTTTTACTTTTTGCTCTTAATAATCTCTTTAAGGAGGTCGAGTTTAGAATTCAGCGAGACAGTATTGTTCTTAATTTGGGGGTCTTTCTCGGAGTTGCTTCTCTTTTCGTATTAAGCTACGTTGTTTTTTTATTGGGGACACTTATTATCCTTGGCATTTTTACACGCCTTACAATTCGAAAAACCTTACTGTTGTTTTTTGGGTTCATGCTTCCTCATGCCTTGCTCATGGTGGTGTATTTTATGAAGGGCGACTTTGCTTTTCTTGCAAATAACTTTTATCGAGGTCATGAATGGTTTAGTGAGAACCTGATGTCACTTTCTGCATTGATCTATCTTTCCTCCATTCCAATCATCTATTTTATTTTTTCGCTGGTCATGCTCAATCGCGAAGCTCGACTAACAAAATATCAGTCGCAACTTTTGCAAATTATGTTCCTCTGGCTTGTTGTTGCAATAATTGAAATTGTGGTGGCAGGAAAGATGAGCCCGCAACGGGTTATCACATATGCACCACCGTTGGCCTACTTTACAAGTCACTTTTTACTTCTCATCAGGCGAAAATGGCTTGGAGAATTAACACTATGGATATTTATTGGAGGAATAGTCCTTATAAGCTATCTCTCGCGCTACGAAAAGTTGAGGGTTGTTGATTATACGCAGCTCTTTTATAGACAGTCAATGTATGATGATCAGGTAAAGAATAAGCGGGTACTAATTTTGGGAAACGATTGGGGGCTGTTTGAGGCAAATAGGATGGCTTCTGGTTTTATGGATTGGAGCCTGACACAGAAAATATTTTCTGAGCCTGATTATTTTGAAAATGTTGTTTTGATCGACCGTTTATTTCAGCAGGATCCGCCTGAGATTATCGTTGATAAACAAAATTTAATGACAAAAGTAATTGAACGCATTCCGCGCTTACGCAAAGAATACAAGCAACAAGGTGAACTTTATATAAGCGTGGAAAAATAGCTCATAATTTTACAACTTAGTTTAACTTCATTCGTAGTAGCCTTATGCGTTTGTTGACTCTTATCCTTTTTTGGTCACTACTTCTATATTCCTGCAAAGAAGTAACTTTTCGCGAACCTCAGCCAACAGGAGTCGTTCCTCTAAAGGAAATTCCAATGGATTTGAGAGGCTCTTACGCTACACGGGATAAAGCAACGGGCGAGATTGGAGATACGTTGATTATAGAATCGTGGGGATATCATTTTAAAGACACGAATGATAAGGATTGGCTTGGCAAGGGAAAGCTAAGTGACTCACTGATTGTTAAGTTCTACAATAACATATATTTCGTAAATTTTAAAGAGGGTGATCAGTGGGTGCTTCGTCTGGTTAAAAACACGTCACCAGGCGTACTCGAGTTTCTTTCCATCGACCTGCAGGATGATTCTAAACGCAAGGAAATTCTTCGTAAGATTTCAAAGAAGATGCCTGTTAAAGAGATTCAACATAATGACGAAACCTTTTATCAGATTAACCCCACGACAGCACAATTAATGATGTTAATCAAAGAAGGCTACTTCACAGGGATCGAGTTGCGAAAAATTAAATAACCAAAAGCCTAGTTCTTTTTTTTCTTTTTTAGAAGATTCTGCAATTTATCTTCAAGCACCTTTTGAGTCTCTTGCTGGAGATCCGTTTTGGTTGTGTCCTTTACAGTTGTTTTAGCCGTGTCTTTTTTCGGGTTAAGTAGATCTTTGATCGCATCTTCAGGATTTTTACCCGCTAATACATCGTCTATGGCTTGCTTACCTTTCTCTTCAGCCGCAGCAGTTACGGCTTCTTGAACTTGCTGTTGTTGTTCTTGAGTCATCAGGGAAGTTTTGGGCTCTTTATAGGTGCCACCCAGACCAATTGTTACCGGAATTTCTGAAGTCGAATTGGTTGAGCCAGTGTTCTGGTTAATAAAACCCTGTAACTGTGAGCCTAATTTCCCTGCAGGCACATTCATCTTTAGCAAATAGTTAATTGATCCATCCAGACCTGTACTTCCACTTACGTTGGTTACATAGCTACCAAACTTAACGTTGAATGGTTTAACACTGAGGAGGCCCTCTTTGATAGTGGCGGACATGATTACATCTTTTAAAGTTACCTGATTAGCGTCATCTAACTTCGTTAAGGATGTAATGCTTGATACAAGATTGGATTGGGTCAACGCGGCCTGGGCAATTTTGATTAATCCACCGGCATTTACAGTATTCATTTTTGGAAGCATATCTTGCCCTAGTTCGCCACTTATTTTAATGTCGGTGCCAAAGCTACCCGTTACCAGGCCTGCAATCGGAGCATATGTTTTTACAATAGAAAACGAGTTAGCGGCTTGTTGAATAGAAAGGTTGTCGATCTTCATTCCAAAATCATAAAGCGGGTGCTTGATGTCTTTCGTATTGTAAGAACCGGATACAACGAAATCGCCACCCAGCATATTGAATTTTATACCGTTTAGGTTAGCGACACCATCTTTTACAACGATATCACCCACTGCATTGCTGATTACGAAATCCATCATCTTCACAGTCTTAATGTCCGACCGTAGCAGGAAATCAATATTGTCGGGCACTGGAATAACACCGAACGAAGTTGTATCAGTGCTTGTGGCAGCCTCATCGGTGTCTGTCATAAACTCGTTTAAATCCAAAAGAGTAGAATTAAAGTTAACTGTGCCCTTTATGGTTTCGTTGGGATTGAAGAGATATCCAATGTAATTGTTGATCGCTCCGGTTATCGAAAAATCACTTTTACCGATGGTTCCCTGCGTGTTTTTAAGTTCAACCTTCTTCGGATCGAACACCGCTTCGGATTGACTTACTATTATACTGTAGGGAAGATCTTTTGAGTTGAATTTGAAATCCTTTAATGAAGCTGTACCGCTCGTAGGCAGGCGATCGTAACGACTGGCCTCTACATCAGAATATTTTCCTTTTGTTTCGATGTTTGCTTTTATCTTGCCGGCAAGTGTCATCCCTTCAATGGGAAAAATCTTGGTAATTTTTTCAAGATCAACACCACCTATAGCCTTCAGATTCCACGTGTAGTCATCAAGATTTTGAAGTGTAAGATCGGCTGTAAGTTTTTCTCCATCTAAGAGCATCCCAAAATCTTTAACGATGATTACTGTCTCGGCCATGTTACCGCTTCTGTTTTGTACAGTAGAATTGAATCGTAAATCCTCCAGGGGAAGAGGGAACTCCGCAGACTTGACATAACCATTTGCCAATGACATGGAAGCATTGATAGCGGGCATTATCTTTTTCAGACTATCATAAACACCCTTTGCTGTGGCGCTAACAGAGAACAAACCCTTCATGTCAAGACCTTCTAATGGAAACATTTTACTAAGTTCAGCAAGGTTTAATGAGGCTTTAAGGTTTCCGTCCATGCGATAGTCTTTCAGATTTTCGATCAACAATCGTGCATCTACTGGGTTGGCTCCAAAATCGAGATGTAGTTTCTTCAAATCAACAACTGTGTTTTCAATTACACCGGTTTTATTGTCTACCAACAAGTCAAGATTGATATTCGAAATGGCGGTTGGCAAATCAGGATACTTAAACATTGCATCATTCACATTCAGCGCTACGTTGAAGGCTGGCATTTGAGTTTCGCTATAAGTTCCTTTTACAAATCCCGTAAAGGATAGATCTCCCTTTGTTTCGATGTTGTTGAAATCCTGGGTATAAATTCCAGGGACAAGTGACAATAAACTCTTGAACGTATTTTCAGGACTTTTAAACTGAATATCCATACCAAAATCATTTTCATTCATTTTAAACCATCCATCCGCACTCATGGCAAAATCATTGAGTTTTGTAATGTTGTCTTTGAATGTAAACCGTGTGTAGTCTTCGCTAATCCCAATAGTTGCATCAATTATTGCGCGCTTATGGGTAAGGTATTCAACACCATCGTATGCCACAGTAACAGAATCAACGGCACTACGGGTTTTTAGATCAAATGCTTGCTCATTGAAATTACCGTTGCCGGTGTGATTTAATCCCTTTAGCGATGTAAAGAAGGGTAGCGATTGGTCATCGTATTCAAGCTCGCCATCAATGATTTCCCAATGGTCAATTCCGAATGAAAAGGAGGTGGGTTCTTCAGTACTCGCTTGTAAAGTATCCGATGACGGATACGTGATATCATAGTTTGCGCGACCATCCTTTAGCACTTTGATGGTGATTTGGGGTTGCACCAGGGTTATCCCTTTAATTTTAAGCTGATCGCCAAAAAGCAAATCTTTAAGGTTGATCTCAACATCGAGTTCTTCTACAACAAAAAGAGGAATCCCTTCAAATGGCGCCCGGTTAAAAACACCAAAATCTTTTACTTCGGCTGTTACGTTGGGGAAGTTTTTAAAAAGGGTAAGATCAAAATTGTCTACCTCAAAGATTACATCGGCATTTATATTCTTAGCAATTGCCTTGTCGATAGCTGCTTTGATATCGTCTTTAAACACAACAGGAATAATAAATGCTGCGGCAATAAGCAGAATAATAAAGGCCCCGAGGCCGATGAGAATTTTCTTGGCGATTTTCATGGTAGATACCCTTTTGAAGAGTTGGCAAAATTAACGAATCTGATACCAATATGGTTAATGAACTACACAACGATATTGAGCATTGAAACGTGCCTTTTGCGAAACACAAATTCAAAAATGTGTTTTGTGTTTCTAATTGAAGTTGGTGCGGAAATGATTTAGAAAATCTCGAAGACTATTGGTGGATGCCTGAACCAGAAATTCTCAGGCTGAGCCCATCAAGAAAGGTAGTATAGAAAACAGCCTAGCTATAGAAGGTCTTTTAAAAGTTGGTTTTTTGGCCAAATTCAGGACTAATTTCACCTTCAATGTTAAATTTATGTTACCTGTAGTTGACTAATATTATCTTAATGTTAAATTTATGTTACGTTAAATAACATTAGGGTAATGTGCCGTTGGTTTATTTTATGTGTTCTGCTGGGGTTAACCACTCATCTTAGTGTATCTCAACCTCGTGATTTATTGCCGGAATTACTGAATAGTTATCCGGCATCTCGTCCTCAGGATATAACCAAGGTTCTTGATAAATTGATTGTCAACCTTGAGCAAAAAAGACACAATCGCACGGATAAGGAATTCCTTAGTCTGGTTTTTCACGAGTCGCACCGAAAATTCTTTAAAACCTATCAGCCTTATGCACAGTTCGCGCAAGTTTTGGAGACGGGTACATATGATTGCTTAAGTGCTACCAGTCTCTTGAGTGTATTATTGGAACGATTTGACTACGATTTTAAAATCATTGAAACCAATTACCATATTTTTTTAATGGTAGAAACAAGTAAAGGGCAGGTGTTGATCGAATCGACCGATAAACTGAATGGCATAGTTTCGGATCCCATAGAACTTGACAGACGAATCTCGAAGTATCAATCCAATGATTTGATAGTTGCTTCGTCTGACACAGGCAAGGTTCATTATGAATTCAATTTAAATCTTTATCAACTCGTTAAACCTAATCAGCTTCCTGGATTGCTCTACTTTAACCAAGCGGTAAGGGCTTATAACGAGAATAACCTTATTGCTTGCGCTGGTAAATTAGATTATGCGCGAAGAATATATGAATCACCCCGCACGGCAGAGTTTGCTGTTATTCTGGTAAAATCAATTGTAGTTAGTGATTTGAACGAAGAAACTAAAAAGGATTTGATCAAACCATTCATTAAGTATTTGCAGAATACAAATTCTATTATCGCCTCGCGTTAATTTTCCAATACCCGAAGTTCTACTCTGCGATTGAGAGCATGTGCCTCTTCTGTGTTTTCAAGGCTTAACGGCACCTTGCCACCAAAAGCTTTCGTTTTGATTCTGTTTTTATTTGCTCCCTTAGTGAGAAGGTAGGACTTTACAGCATTCACCCGATCCTGAGAAAGCTTTACATTCAGGTTTTCGTTACCACGGGTGTCTGTGTGTCCCTCGAGCTGTATTACCATTCGAGGATTGTTCTTCAACATCAAGGCCACTTCGTCAAGTTCTTCAAAAGAAGAAGCGGAGATTTTTGCTTTACCAGCATCAAATATCAAATCATCGAGGCGCATGACCTTACCCACGGTATGAGTGGTTTCTGCATTATGCGCAGCTCCGGAGGGTAAATTCAATTCAATGTCCTTTACTACCCGTCTTTCGCTGTTTGCTTCGGCCGGGTCAAGCATATATTTGGATGGGGCAAATCCAGCGGCCTCTACGGTAATTGAATACTTCTCTCCGTCAAAAAGTGGAAATGAAAAAGAATTTCCTGAGAGAAATCCCACTTTACTACCATAGGGTAAACTTTGGTATGAAATGCGGGCCACCACGGGCTCTTTGGTGATAGCATTCATAATCTTCCCTTGTGCATAAATCAACGTATCAGGCGATTGACCGTAGGTTGAATAAAAGCAAGTTAATAATAGGAAAAAAGAAATAACTCTCATGGGGTTACATCTTTAAAATTTTAAACTCAACTCTTCGATTTTTGCGATTGCCCTCTTTTGTATTGCTGGTATCAATCAGCTGAGTTTCTCCAAAGAAGTTTACATGCACCCGATCAGATGCGATACCCTTTTCTACCAGGTAGCGAGAAACTGACATGGCTCTGCGCAAAGACAATCCAAGATTATACGCTTCAGGGCCAACGGCATCCGTATGTCCTGAAATTTCAACCTGCATGGTAGATCGCTCTTTCATCAAGTCAACGATCCGACTCAATTCAGGGAATGACTCCTTCTTCAATATTGCTTTATCAAAATCAAAGAAGATATTGTTTAATGTGATTGTTGTATTCGCCTCTACCAGGGCTACCTCAATAGGAGCAAGGGTAATATCTTTTACTGTTACAACTCCATCTTTGGTGTACTCTCGTAAGTCAAGATTCTGGTTCTCTGAGATGTGATCTTTCGCTTCAGCCCGGAATCCATACTGCTGACCACCGGGTAAGTGAATTTCGTATTCACCCGTCACTGGATCAGAATACGTAACGCCAACTTCTTTGCCGTCCGAAAGTCTTTCATAAATAATTTTTGCGCCAATGGGCTGACCGGTTTTTGCATCAATCAGTTTTCCTTTCACGATAACGATAGGATCTGGAGTCATAAACATGGGCATCTTTACGCGGAAGATGTCGGAGTTATCAGCCGTTATACCTCGTGAATAGTATGCGAACTCGCTGGTGGAAGGAATATTAAAAAACAGATCGTCTAATTTGGTATTAATATCTGGCCCCAGGTTTTCTGGAGAAGTCCAGTTGGTCCACGTGTCGTCTAATCGTTTTGACATATATACATCGCTGCCGCCATAGCCACTCAATCCATTGGATGAATAATACAGGGTTTTATCATCGGAAGCGAGAAAGGGAGCAGTCTCTTCAGATACTGTGTTTATTGTTTTGCCGAGGTTAAGAGGTTGCGTCCACGTACCATCATCTTTTTCGAAACTCACGTAAAGGTCTCTGCCGCCTTGCGTGTCCTCACGTTCAACGGACATGAGGAGGGACTTGCGGGTATTGGCCAGGAAGTAGTTGGCCTTCTCATTGTAATTGTAATCATTTTCAATTTCAATAGGCTTAGGATCACTCCAAACGCCACCTACTTTGGTGCTGATTGAAACCCCGGCACCCATTTTTCCTTTTTCTAAATATTTATTTCCCAAAATCATGACAACAGACTTTCCGTCCGGAGTTGCGGCAATTGTGTTTGCAAAATTTGGCTGTGCATTATTGAATTGGGGTCCCATATTCTTTGCCAGCGACCATTTACCATCAGCACCCTGTTCAGAATACCAGATGTCTTCTTTATCGCTTGTGCCACCTATGTTTTCAGGATGGTTTTTGCGGCTGAAATAAAGGGTCTTTCCATCAGGGGAAAGCAAAGGATTATATTCACTAAAATCACTATTTACATTGGTATCCAGACGTTCAACAACCAATCCTTTGCTCAGTAACTCAGGTAAATCAATATCCGCAATAATTGGAATGTGTGAATCCGAGATTGCAACCGCATCCAACGAGAAATAATCAGGCAGGGCACTCCCATCAAATTCAAGTTTTACAGCTGCAACTTTATAGGTAGTTTTTTCAACAAAAACATTAAGCATGCGGCCTTGAAGAGGCACTACCATAGGGTTGAACGTGTGCACTAAATACTCTCGGCCTGCTTCATCATACAAATACGCTTTATAGAGGGCGCCAGGATTGTAAGATTCTGCAATAGCAATCTGTTGAATTTGTATAGGATTATCATACCCCAGCTTAATGATTTCCTTGCGTTTAGGCTTATCTGGAGTCCATGCAGCGGGATTCTGACCACCTGCCGGCAACACATTCGGTTTACCCAAGGACTGTTGTGCGGAATATTGGACTGGTGTTAACTCAGAAGAAAACTCAAGAACTTTTGAGGCCCATTGAACCGTTTGACCGTTTGAGAATTGAACCCCTGCCAGCGAAAAGCAAAGGAGTAGTAAAAGTTTTCTCATAAAGATTTCCAAGGAAAGACTATGCGTTTATATTAAAGGATAAACATAGTTAAAAATTGAAAAACAGGGAAATAATTACATCAAACAACCAGATTCATTTTGCGCCAAATTTACCGACTGTACCTTTTTAGGAGAAATCACTCCATAGAAGTTTTATTAAAGAGCAGAAACCCTACATGCAAGAGCACTCCTAACTCGTTTTCGGGGTCATCGTAATAATTTACGCTTAATCCAATCGGACCTACGCTAGAATGCAGAACAAAACCTGCTGTTGCAGCGAAGTAGATGTTGGCAAGATCTCTATCGAGCGATGCCTCCTGATTGGAAGCTAAAACAATCGCCTCAATAGGTTTAAACAAATAACCTTCTAATCTGAAATCAAGACTTTTTCTGATCGCAAATACGTTTCGCCAGCCACCAGCTACATAATTGAATGCCCGAAAATTTTGTAATAACAAGGTCCGGCTGTCCTGAATGGGATTAAAACCAGGAGCATTTATTATGGTGCCGGAGTAGTTCTGAAAAACCGGCTGATTTGAAAAAACACCTTCGAGAAGATATCCAGAACTATAAAATCCTTTATGGAAGTATTGCTCCAGTGAAACCTTACCCCTCAACCAAGATCGATAAATTGTTTCCGTTGCGGTTTTCTGAGAAGTATTTCCCGGCTCAAGAGTTTCGTTCAGACCAAACCAATCAAAAGAAAAAGAAAATAATTTTCCTTTTGATGCATATTGTTTTCGATTAAGTGTGTTGGAAGAAAGCCCAATGCCTGCCCGTCCACCGCGCAATCGTAAAATGTCGAGGGTATCAGAGGAAATGAATATTTCAGAATTAATATATTGATCTCTATTGCTAATGTAAGATCCCTCCACAGTCATCTTATAATTTTTTCCAACAGGGATACCGAGCGTACCCCCTATTTTCCGATCAATGCGATTCAGCACAGTGGGTGAGTTATTCTTTACCACCAAGTCGTTTCCCTCAAGAAAATCCCAAACATTGAACGTAGCGCTGGGTTCAAGATAGAATTGACCCCGATTAGGAATATCAATTCTCGCTTTTATCTGAGCAGCCTTGTAAAAATTGCCGGCATAAAAGTTTGCATTAGCATGCGTAAGCGCCCGGTTAAAATAATAGTAATTCATTCCCAGGTAAATGTTACTAATGTTTCGGGTGGCAATTACTCCACCAAAGTCAACCTGAAAATTATTCTGGGGTCTTCTGGTTAGACTAAAGTCAAAATTTTGGTTGTCTGCATTAAAAATAAAACCTGGATATAGATTGTTAAAATAATCTTCAGACACCAGACGATAAAATCCTGATTTTACCTCGTTAAATGTAAGCGGTCGTTTACCGCTTTTAAAAAACCGGTTCACGTATTTTTGTTGATTGGTAGTAAATCCCTCCAACCGAAGTTGTTCAATGATAAGTGGTGAACTTTTATTATTAAATTTATTACGGGCTTCTGCTACGGCCTCGCAGGTAATTTGCCTGTTAACCTTACTTTTAATCTCTGCCATTTGGCGCATTGTTTGAGCATAACCGCTATCAATCAAAGCCCTCGCCTTACCAAAGTCAAAAGATGTGTATCGGGTTAAATTGGGCTGTATGTAAACACCCGATTCTGATATTTCAGAGGGATCGGACTTATCCAAAATCATATAAAGGAGGGATCGGGAGATTAATTTATCATCTTCTCCATAAGGATATTCCTCATAAATCTTAGAAGACACATTCGATCCGATAACTAAATCGGGCTTAAAGTCGCGCTCCAGAACATCGACCGGAAAATTATTATAGACGCCACCATCAAACAGATATTTTCCATCAATGCGGATAGGATTGTAAAAAAAAGGAACGGTTTGTGTTGCGCGTAAAGCATCGCTTAGCACTCCCTTGGATAGAGTCACTTCGGTTTGCGTAAAGATGTCGGAAGCAATTACCCGGAGTGGAATGAATAAACTATCAAAGTTATTTTTGGCTATCGCAGATGGCTGTGCAAGTTTTTCGGCCAAGGCAAAGTTTAAGGATAAATCACTCGCAAGGCTGGTGTTAAGCAGGATGGAAAAGGTTGAGTCAAGCGACAGATTGAGACGAAGGAACGAAGCATCATCGTCATTGCGGGCAAAGTGATAATTGTGTCCTTCTTCAAGACGGCCATTGATCCATTGTAAAAACTCTTTGGA
>LNFM01009690.1_pt1 | contig 13897 bp, 18 predicted proteins | sample 596031 | NCBI WGS metagenome assembly LNFM01 (sample SAMN04254537, study PRJNA301005) | activated carbon metagenome | isolation source: dual media filters at the Ann Arbor, Michigan drinking water treatment plant | place: USA: Ann Arbor
GGCCCCTCAATATCTGTGGTTTGACGTCCTGCGCGAATGGCTTGTATACTTCCCCTCTTTTTCCGGGCAGGCCTAGCAGTCATGTATGCTGTGATCAAAACAGGTGGGAAGCAGCACCGCGTGAGCGTCGGCGAGGCGCTCAAAGTCGAGAAGATCGAGGCCGAAGCCGGCGCCGAGATCGTTCTTGCCGAGGTGTTGATGGTGGGAGAAGGCGACCAGGTAACCATCGGCGCGCCTCACGTCAACGGTGCCTCGGTCAAGGCCACGATTCTTGCGCAAGGCAAAGGCGACAAAATCAGAGTTTTCAAGATGCGCCGCCGAAAGCACTACCGGAAGAGTCAGGGGCATCGCCAACTCTATACCGAAATTCGCATCGATTCGATCTCTACGAACTAGATTCGGAGCACGAAATGGCACACAAGAAAGCAGGCGGGAGTTCCCGCAACGGTCGCGATTCCGAGTCGAAACGTCTGGGCATCAAACGCTACGGCGGACAGCTCGTCACCGCAGGCAGCATCCTCGTGCGACAGCGCGGCACCCGTGTTCATCCTGGCGTCAACGTCGGCATCGGACGCGATCACACGTTGTTCGCGTGCATCGCCGGAACAGTCGTATTCGGACAGCGCGGTCCCGCGAACCACCAGATCGTGAGCATTCTCCCGGCCTGACCGTCCACTACGCACTCCCCGAGAGCCCTGTCGCCCGCGGCAGGGCTTTTTGTTTCAGGGCTAACCGGCACCACCCATGAAGTTCTTCGACGAAGCACGTATCGAGATCCACGCCGGCAAGGGCGGCGATGGCGCCGCAAGCTTCCGGCGGGAGAAATTCATTCCGCGCGGCGGTCCGGACGGCGGAGATGGCGGTTCGGGCGGCAGCGTGTACGCCGTGGCGGACCGCAACATTAATACGCTGATCGACTACCGCTACGCTCGAATTCATCGGGCGCGCGATGGAGAACGTGGACGAGGCTCGGACTGCAACGGACGCGGCGCCGACGACGTGGAACTGCGCTTCCCGGTCGGCACGATCATCGCCGACGAAGTCACTGGTGAACGCTTGGCCGACCTGAATCATGACGGCCAAAAAGTCGTCCTTGCCAAGGGCGGCGCCGGTGGTCTCGGCAACCTGAACTTCAAATCGAGCACGAATCGCGCACCAAGAAAGGCCACGCCGGGAAAGCCTGGCGAGTCGAAGACCCTGGTGCTCGAACTGCGGGTAATCGCCGACGTCGGCCTGCTCGGCATGCCCAATGCCGGCAAGTCTAGCCTGATCCGGAAAATTTCGGCGGCGCGCCCGAAGGTTGCAGACTACCCGTTCACCACCTTGAGCCCAAACCTCGGCGTCGTCCGTGCAGGCCCCTCGCGCAGTTTCGTGCTCGCAGACGTCCCCGGTTTGATTGAAGGCGCAGCCGAAGGGGCTGGGCTTGGACATCGATTCCTGCGACACCTCCAGCGCACGCATTTGCTGCTGCATCTCATCGACGTTGCGCCATTGTCCCCGGACACAGACCCGGTTCGTGACGCCCGAGCCATCATCGCGGAACTGCGAAAGTACGACGATGCGCTTTACCGCAAGCCACGTTGGCTGGTGCTGAACAAGATCGACCTGCTGCCCGAGGAGGAGCGAGAAACAACCGCCAAAGAGATCGTTCGTCGGCTGCGCTGGCGCGGACCGGTGTTCTCGCTCTCGGCAATGACCGGTGAGGGCTGCCAGGCTCTCGTTTATGCCGTCATGGATCATGTCGAGAAGGTCCGGCACGAGGAACCTGCATGATCGTTAACGACGATACGCCATCGCGCCACCTCGCAGCTGCGCGCCGCTGGGTCGTCAAGATCGGCAGCAGTCTGTTGACCGACGAAGGCCGCGGTTTGGATGAGCGAGCGATCGCCGCGTGGTCGAACCAGATTGCCCAGCTCACGCTTTCCGGGCGCGAGGTTGTACTGGTTTCGAGCGGCGCCATTGCAGAAGGCATGCAGCGACTCGGCTGGAAGAAGCGCCCCAAGGCGATACACGAACTCCAGGCCGCGGCGGCAGTTGGACAAATGGGCCTTGTTCAAGTGTACGAAACCTGTTTCCGCCATCACGGACTGCATACCGCCCAGGTTCTCCTGACGCACGAAGATCTCGCGGATCGAAAGCGGTATTTGAACGCACGGTCGACCCTCTCGACGCTGCTCGGGCTCAAGGTCGTTCCGGTCATCAACGAAAACGATACCGTCGCCACGGATGAGATCCGGTTCGGCGACAACGATACCCTCGGCGCCTTGGTGACCAACCTCGTCGAGGCCGACATCTTCATCATACTCACAGATCAGGCTGGCCTCTACAGCGCGGATCCGCGCAAGGATCCGAATGCGCAGCTACTGACCCTGGCCCAAGCTGGCGCGCCGGAGCTCGAAGCGATGGCCGGTGGCGCCGGCAGCGAGCTCGGCCGAGGCGGCATGTTGACCAAGGTGCTTGCGGCGAAGCGCGCGGCACGCAGTGGGGCACACACCTTGATCGCATCGGGCAGGGAACCGAATGTACTGCAGCGCCTGGGGGCCGGAGAGCACATCGGGACGCTGCTGCGCGCCGACGAAACCAGTTTGGCGGCTCGCAAGCAATGGCTCGCAGACAATCTCCTGGTTCATGGACGGATTCATATCGACGAAGGTGCGGTCAGGGCGCTCAGGGAAGATGGCAAGAGTCTGCTGCCCATCGGCGCACATGCCGTCGAAGGCTCGTTCGACCGGGGCGCCTTAGTCAGCTGTATCGCCCCGGACGGGAGCGAAATAGCGCGCGGGCTCAGCAACTACAGTGCCGCTGACACCGCAAAGATACTGCGAGCGCCCAGTGCGACGATCGAGGTCAAACTGGGTTACGTCGACGAACCCGAACTCATACACCGCGACAATCTCGTGCTGCTTTGACCTCACCGATCTCCCCGATGCGGGGATGGCCCTGAAAGTCCTCGCCGCAGCGCGCTCACGATCGAGGGTTTCGCCACGGGGATCACGCCTTCGTGGCAAAAATACTCCGAGTACAAAAACGAGTGATGATCGTTGATCCGGCCGCGTCGGATCGGCTCCCACTGTGACTGGCGCACCTGCACCCAGCCCTTCCCCGGGTAACCGACCGCATACAACCGCTGCTCGCGCGTTTGACAGTGTATCCCCTCGTAGGTCGTATTCACCGCGCCGCCTCTCGTCCGAATCAACATGGCATAACGAACGATCCGATCCTGTCCGACGGCCAAGGTCCTTGCATCGATAAAATATCGATGAGCACCCACTGCCGCGAGGGGATAAAACTCGATCAGATCAGCCTCTTGCGGCAGGGCCGGCAATTCGAGCTTGGCTTCCCCGGGAGGTTTCGAGAGTTCTTCGTGATCGGGCACCCGCGTCTGCGAGCCGCACGCGCCAACGAACAGCGACAGGGCGACGATCAGTCCGCCGGCGCGCAGACTCACGACAGGTCGCCGATCAACGAGGCTCTCACCGCATCGCTCACTTCGGCGATCCGCGCAGAATAGTTCGGGTGCTCGACTCCCACCGAGAGCGCGGCGCCACCGCGCAGCTTGGCCTTCATCGCATCGTCCAGCTCGAAGCGCAGGAAATGAACGGACGACGTCTTCTCGTCGTTCTCACGCTCCAAATCCTCATCGGCAATCGCGTATACGGTGGGGCTGCCCTCCACCCTTACCCAGACCTTGTCCTCAAGGCCGATCAGCTTCGGCAGCATTCGGCGCCGCTCTTCGACATCGGGATACTCGATGAGCATCGTCGCCTTCCAGTTGCTGCCGTCTGGAACGAGCGGATTGTATGCATCCAGCTCATCCTGGATCCCCGCTTCTTCGAAGATCCGCTCGACACGCAACATCTCTTGCACTTGATAGCGCATCGTGAGTTCGTCCTCGAATACGAGCGTCACATTGGGCCCGACGCCCAAGGTACGATGCTTCTTGTGCGCCAATACCTTCTCGCGGAACTTCGACCGCTCACGGGAGTAGGCCTCCAGCGTCATGAGGCTGTCGCGACTGATTCGAGCCATGGTGTTTCCTCGTTTCCTTGGGCTGGTTGGAGCAATGCTCACACCGGCCCCGATTGCAGGCCTATGGGTTTCAATCCAGACCGTACGCCATACGCAGAAGCGTCAACGGATGCGCTTTTTCGGGGGCCTCGCTGCCGATGCCCTGGCAGATATGTCGTCCGGCGATGGCACAGTCTGAACTCACGTAATCTGCCTTCGCATCTGCCATGTGCTTGAAGACCGGTTTGCCGATCTTCATGGACTGTTCGAAGAACTCCTTCTTCACGCCCCACGTCCCGTCGTGACCCGAACAGCGCTCGATCATTTCAACGCGCGTGTCGGGCACGAGCTTGAAGAGGTCGCGCGTCTTGTTGCCCATGTTCTGGACACGCAGATGACAGGGGACATGGTAGGCGATCTTGCCGAGCGGGCGCTTGAAGTCCGTTTTCAGCAACCCATCCTTATGCCGCAGCATGAAGTACTCGAACGGGTCGTACATCGCTTCGGCCACGACGGCGACATCCTTGTCCTCGGGGAACATCAACGGGAGTTCCTGCTTGAACATCAGCGTGCACGAGGGCACGGAAGTCATGATCGCGTATCCCTCTCGCGCCAGCTTCGCGAGCACCGGGACATTCTGCTCCTTGAGGCGAGCGACCGCTTCCAGATCCCCCAATTCGAGTTTGGGCATGCCGCAACACACTTCGGAATCGACGAGACGACTCGGGACCTCATTGTGAGCGAGCACCTTGAGCAGATCGTGGCCGATGCCCGGCTCGTTGCAATTCACGTAGCAAGTCGCGAAGATCGCGACGCGGCCCGGCGCATTCGCGCCGTCCTTGAGCGGAAAATCCGAGCGTGGCCTGGCGCTGCTCCGGAACTTGCTGGGCGAATACTCGGGTAGCTCGCGATCCTTGTGAACGCCGATCATCTTCTCCATCACGCCACGTGCCGCCGGGTTGCGATTGACCGCGTTCACAACCTGTGCGACGACCGGAATCGCCGCGAGCTTACCCATGGCATCGGTGCTCGAAAGCAGCTTGTCCCGAAATGGTGCACCCGATTGACGGAATTTGAAGGCCTTTGCACGAAGCATCAAGTGCGGAAAATCCACATTCAGCGGATGCGGCGGAACGTATGGACACTTGGTCATGAAACACATGTCGCACAGATAGCACTGGTCTACCACATCCCAGTAGCGTGCCTTTTCTACCCCGTCCATCTCCCCGGTGGGCCCGTCGTCGATGAGATCGAACAGCCGCGGGAAGGCATTGCACAGATTGAAGCATCGCCGGCAGCCGTGGCAAACGTCGTAGACGCGGTGCAGTTCGTCGAACAGCTTCGCTTCGTCGTAGAAGTCGGGATTGCGCCAATCGATCGGATGGCGCTTGGGCGGCTCGAGGTTACCTTCTCTGGCAGACATGACGGGATCTCTCGTGGTGGATGCGGCGGAACCAAAACTAACGGGGTGATGAAACGGGTTCGTCCCGTCGCATCACCCCGTCACTAACCGGCTGTCAGACATGAATTCGCGCGCTGATGTGAAATCACGCCCTACAGGCCGCGAGTCCCGCTAATCGGCGAGTGCATCCAACGCCTTCTGGAAGCGGTTGGCGTGCGAGCGCTCGGCTTTTGCGAGGGTCTCGAACCAGTCTGCGATTTCGCTGAAACCTTCGTCGCGCGCGGCCTTCGCCATGCCGGGGTACATGTCGGTGTACTCGTGCGTTTCGCCCGCGATGGAGGCCTTGAGGTTGTCACGGGTCCGGCCGATGGGGAGATCGGTTGCGGGATCGCCACATGCCTCGAGGTACTCGAGGTGACCGTGCGCATGCCCGGTTTCGCCTTCGGCGGTCGAACGGAATACGGCTGCCACGTCGTTCTGGCCCTCGACATCCGCTTTCGCTGCGAAGTAGAGATAGCGGCGGTTGGCCTGGGATTCACCCGCAAAAGCGGCCTTCAGGTTGTCCTGCGTCTTCGAACCCTTGAGTTGCATCTTTCCTCTCCTTTTCCTCGGTCACCACAAACCCGCCGCAGAATTGCGATGGGCGGCAATACAGGTATATTTAGACGAATTCTAAATTTTTACCGAATCCTAAGTCAATCACAGATCGTCGGGCGCGAAGCGCTCTACGCTCCGCCAGGACTTACCGCTTCCGGCTGGACGGGCAGATCATACCCATCGTCGACACGCTGCATGGCTCGCGGGTTTCGCCGAGGCCCGCGCGAGCGCTCGACATAGCGACTCAACTCTTTCAGGGCGCGCTGGTAGACGTCGCGCTTGAACTCGATCACGGACTCGATTGGAATCCAGTACTCGTTCCAACGCCAAGCGTCGAACTCCGGCCGCTCGCAGGCCCGCAACTGGACATCGCAGTCGCGTGCGATGAATCGAAGGAGGTACCAGATCTGTTTTTGGCCGCGATAATTGCCGCGCCAATCGCGCTTGACCCAATGATCGGGGACGTCGTACCGCAACCAGCCTCGCGTACGCCCCAGAATACGAACGTGATGGGGGCGCAACCCCACTTCCTCGTTCAATTCGCGAAACATCGCCTGCTCGGGCGATTCGCCGTACTTGATGCCTCCCTGCGGAAACTGCCACGCGTGCTGATTGACGCGCTTGCCCCAAAACACCTCGTTCCTATGATTGAGGATGATGATTCCCACGTTCGGGCGATAACCATCCTTATCGATCATTTGAATACCCGCAAGGTCTTATTCCGAGGAGAATTCTTCCACAAATTTCACACTCGCGAAAGCACGAGCAAGACACTCGCCTTTTCATCCGGCCAGCCGCGGGCCTCAAGGGGCGTCTAGGATCAGTCCGATCTCGTCATGTCGGTTCATGCGCCGCATATTCGATACGAAGGCACGAAACTCCAGACCGAACCGATGCTCCAGAGACTCCGCACGCTCGTATAGGTAAATCCACCGCAGGGCATCGCGGCCCGGCATGGACTCGAATCCCAACACCACAACGTTCCCGGGGCGCTCGGCCGGCAGACAGATGCATGCCCCGCCGAAGGCATGCTCGATCCAGCGCAGATTTCTATCGAACGTACGGTCGTTGGACCATAGGTTGATTGCAAATACCCCTCCCGCGGCGAGGGACCGATGTGCCGCAAGAAAAAAGGCGTCGGATGCGAACGATGCTGCGAGGCTGTCTCCGTCGTACGCATCGACCAGCAGGGAGTCGACAGTCGCGCTTTGAGCTCCCACGAACTGCGCCCCATCCGCCACCTTGGTGCGCAACCTTCCCGACTCCGGCGGCAAGGAAAAATAGACGCGCGCCACGTCGATGACTTCGGCATCGATCTCGACGGCAGTCGTACGCGTCTCGGGCATGAGGCGGTAGATGAACTTGGCGAGCGACCCGCCCCCCAGCCCGACCAGCACGAGCCTCGGAGGCGGCGCGCGAAACAGCAGAAAAGCCATCATGGCGCGCGTGTACGACAGTTCAAGTGCGTCCGGCCGATCGATCCGCATCGCGCTCTGGACGGTATCGCTGTTCAGATGCAACGTGCGCACGCCCGCGCGCTCCCGCACCTCGATGCCGTTCTTTCTGTATAGCGGCGGTCCGCCGAAGATCCTGCCGAGCCCGAGTGCACGCATTGGTCTGTCAATCGCACTGTCAGTGAAGCGCCCTGAACCTACGGTTAGAATAAATGCTTTGTTCAAGATCGGAAAACGATGCGCGTATCCCGCCTGTTCTTATCGACGCTCAAGGAAGCGCCCGCCGAGGCCGAACTGGTCAGTCATCGACTGATGCTGCGCGCTGGGCTCATCAGGCGGTTGGCGAGTGGCCTTTATACCTGGCTGCCGCTCGGGCTGCGCGTCGTTCGCAAGGTCGAAGCCATCGTTCGCCGCGAAATGAACGCGACGGGAGCCGTCGAGGTCCTGATGCCGGCGATTCAGCCGGCAGAGCTGTGGCAGGAGTCAGGGCGCTGGGATTTCTATGGCCCGGATTTGCTGCGCGTGAAAGACCGCCACGAACGCGACTTCTGCGTCGGCCCGACGCACGAGGAAGTGATCAGCGATCTCGTTCGGCGTGAGGTCAAGAGCTATCGCCAGCTACCGGTGACCCTTTATCAGATTCAAGCCAAGTTCCGCGACGAGATCCGCCCTCGATTCGGGGTGATGCGGGCCCGCGAATTCCTCATGAAGGATGCCTACTCCTTTCATACGGACAAGGCGAGCCTCGACGTCACCTATCAGGCGATGTACGACGCCTATTCCCGGATCTTCTCCGGCCTGGGGCTGAAATTCCGCGCCGTGGCGGCGGATACGGGCGCCATCGGCGGTACCGGCTCCCACGAATTCCACGTTCTTGCCGACTCGGGGGAGGACGCCATCGCGTATTGTCCCCGATCGGACTTCGCCGCCAACGTCGAGCTTGCCGAGGCATTGGCGCCTGCCCAAGGCCGGGCTTCACCGGTCGAATCGATGCGCAAGGTCTCGACCCCCGGCACGAAGACATGCGAAGCGGTTTGCGAACTGCTCGGCGTCGACATCAAGCGCAGCATCAAGGCAGTGATGGTGCATGCCGGCGGCAAGCTTCACATGCTACTGCTTCGCGGCGATCACGCCCTGAACGAGATCAAGGCCGCGAAACTGCCGGGTCTGGAACGGCTGCGGCTTGCCAGCGCCGAAGAGATCCGTGATGGCATAGGCTGCGTACCGGGTTTCATTGGTCCGGTCGGCATCGACAAATCGATCACCGTCATTGCAGACCGCAGCGCCGCCGCACTTTCCGACTTCGTCTGTGGCGCCAATGAAGCCGACCATCACCTCGCCGGTGTCAATTTCGGGCGCGATTTGCCGGAACCGACCATCGTCGCGGATATTCGCAATGTCGTCGCATCCGATCCGAGTCCGGACGGCGCCGGGCCGCTCGACATTTGCCGCGGCATCGAAGTCGGGCATATCTTCCAGCTGCGGAAAAAATATTCCGACGCAATGAACGTGTCCTTCCTGGACGAAGCAGGCAAGCTGCAAACCGCAGAGATGGGCTGCTACGGCATTGGTGTTACGCGGATCGTTGCGGCCGCCATCGAACAAAATCACGACGCACGGGGCATCATTTTTCCCGAGGCACTGGCGCCGTTCCACGTCGTCATCGTGCCGATTGGCGCGAACAAGAGCGAACTGGTTCAGCAGACGGTCGAGAACCTCTATGCGCAGCTGATCGACGCCGGCGTCGAGACGTTGCTCGACGATCGCGATGAGCGGCCCGGCGTGATGTTTGCCGACATGGATCTCATCGGCATTCCGTATCGCATTGTCGTCGGAGACCGCGGATTGAAGACGGGTGAGGTCGAGTTCAAACACCGCCGCGACGAAAAAGCAATCAACGTGGCACTCGAAGATGTGGTGCAGCTTGTACGAAAAAAGCTTGGATAACGAATCGGGCAACGCTACCCGACGACGAGAACCATCGGCGATGTCGGCGAAGCGGCGCGGGATCCTGTCGCTTGCAGCGATTGCCGCCATCGTGCTGCTACCCGCGGCGCACCTTCACGCTGGCCCGCAGATGTACGAGCCGCTCTCGGCGAGCGCCCGCCACTCCCTGCAGCGAGCGGTATCGGACCTCGCCGTCGAAGGATCATCGTTCGAAACCGAAGAAGTCGCGCGACGCTGGCTCCTTGCCATGGCGCCCAAGCTGCGCGGCAGAATCCCGGACACCAACGCTCGCATCGAATTCCTGCGTACGGTTCACTACGAGGCAACCCGCGCCGGACTCGACCCGCAGCTGGTGCTGGCTCTCATCCAGGTAGAAAGCAATTTTCGCAAATATGCGGTCTCGACGGCCGGCGCCCGGGGATACATGCAGGTCATGCCCTTTTGGGTCGATGTCATCGGCACGAAGGACCACAACCTGTTTCATCTTCGGACCAACCTGCGCTACGGCTGCCTGATCCTGCGCCACTATCTGGATATAGAACGCGGCAATCTCACGCGTGCCCTGGGAAGATACAACGGCAGTCTGGGACAGCTGACCTATCCCAATCTCGTGCGGACTGCGTGGAAAAGCGGTTGGCATTACGAGGATACGATCGAGGCTTCAGCCTCCAGGCTCACACCTGTCGTCAGTCGATCACCCTGATTCGACGCGAGAGTCGGCAGACGGGGACGCACTCGAACGGAGCATCCCTTCTGTTTGCAGCAGCGTGCGCAACGGCTGTTCCAGATCGCCGACGGCACGAGTGATCAGTCGTTGCGCTTCGGCAGCGAGCATTCCGCCGGCAACACGCTGTGCGGACGGATCAAAAGCAAAAGCCCGATACACATCGGCGAGGGTCAGGCTCTGAAGATCGGTAGCAAGAAACCATCCGCCCCCTTCGACCCGACGAACCCAGCCTTGCTGCGCCATCGCTTCGAGCAGGACATCCACACGGTCGTCCAGCACGCCCAGCGTTCCAGCCAACTCGCGCAGGGTCGGTGCGGCAGCACGCTGCCTGGCTGCTTCGAGCGCTTCGATCAGCCGCAACGCGCCAAATAACGCCGTCTCGCTTCGAAGACTTTCCGCTCCCTGCCCCAACCGCCACTGGGGCAGGATCGCGACGACGACCGCACCGAGCAGTACCACGCACCAGGACAAGTACAGCCACAACAAAAAAATCGGCACGGTCGCAAACGTGCCATAGATCAAGTCGTACGTCGGAAACAATTGGACATAGAGGGCGAAACCACGCTTCATCAGTTCGAACATTGCCGCGGCCACGACGCCGCCAACGAAGGCGTCCTGAACACGAATCCTCCGATTCGGCACCGTGAGATACAACAGCCCGAATGCCGCACCGTTCAGTATCACGGGCACCACGCGCAGCAGAACACTCGCGATGCCATTCACACTCTCCACCGATTGCACCGACTGCGCGACGATCCATGATGTCATCGAAAGGCTCGCGCCGATCAGCAACGGACCGACCGTGATCGCTGTCCAATAGATCACAACACGCTGGACAAGCGATCGAGGGCGGCGCGCACGCCAGATGCCATTGAATACCTTTTCGATGGACACCAGAAGCAGCACCGCCGTAACGACCAGAAACGACAATCCGACGGCCGTAAGCTTCGCTGCGTTGTCGGCAAACTGCTGCATGTATACCGTAATGATCTTGCCGCCGACTTCCGGCACCAATGTTGTCAGCAAGAAAATCTTGAACGCGTTGGCCCAATCCTCGAAGACCGGAAACGCCGCAAATAGCGTGAAGGCGATCGTGAACATCGGCACCAGCGCCAGCAGCAGCGTGAAGGTGAGATTGCCGGCAACCTGGAGACAGCGATCCTCTTCGAAGCGATCGATCACGAGACGGATCAACCGCTGCGCGGCCGCGCAGAATCGACGCACTTTCAACATCGTCGGCTCGTTCACTCGATGGTTATAATCTTAAGCTCGGGTTCAGCGGCGACACCACACGACACCGTCCGGACCTCTCCTCCCTCTCCCGGCGTATCGGCACTCCATGATCGACGTCCTTGTGCTGTACTACAGCCGTGGCGGCAAAGTCGCCCGAATGGCGCGACACATCGCCCACGGAATCGAAAAAGTCCCGGGTGTTCGTGCACGCATCCGCACTGTACCTTCCGTATCACCCGTCTGCGAGCAGACGGCGCCTGAAATCCCGGACACAGGCCCGCCTTACGTCGCATTATCCGACCTGGAGCAATGCGCGGCCCTCGCCCTAGGCTCCCCGACCCGATTCGGCAACATGGCAGCACCCTTGAAGCATTTTCTCGACACGACCGGCGTACTCTGGTCGCAAGGCGCCTTGGTCGGAAAACCGGCAGCGGTGTTCACTTCGACCTCCACGATGCATGGCGGACAAGAGTCTACCTTGCTCTCCATGTTGACGCCTTTGCTCCACCACGGCATGTTGATCCTCGGCCTCCCCTACACCTTGAGCGCCTTGTCGACCACGACCACTGGCGGCACGCCTTACGGCGCCAGCCACTACGGGGGACCCAACAACGATCGAACGATATCCGACGAGGAGCAGGCCCTATGCATCGCCCTGGGTCAGCGTCTGGCAGATTGCGCACAAAAGCTTCGCGCATGAGCCGATATCGTCGTGATCGCTTTACCCCTCAACCTGCCGCGCGAGGCGTATTCGCGTGAGTCACGCCGTGGAAGCGAGGCGTCTCCTGCGAAGCTGCCGTTCGGGCTCACTAGCGACGCTCTCGCGACGCCTGCAAGGTCATCCGTTTGTCACGGCCGCACCCTTCATGAGCGATTTCGACGGAAGCGTCCTACTTCTCATCAGTCGTCTCGCCGAACACACGAAGAACATCGAGGCGGATGCGCGCGTGAGCTTTTTGGTTCACGAGTCCAGCAGCGACGTGCAAGCGGCAGCTCGTCTCACAGTAGTCGGCATGTGCGATCGAATCGATGCACCGCCCGAGTTGAAGCAACGCTACATCAGGCGCTTCCCCGATGCAAACGATCTGCTGGCGCTCGACTTCGACTTCCACCGCATCCGACCTACGGCCATCCGCTATATCGGCGGCTTCGGCAAGAGCCACTGGATCGAACCCGGATCTTTCATCAGTGATGCCGGCATCGGTGCATCGATCGAGCAGGCGCAGCTCGCTTCCTTAAACGACAGGCGGTCGCAAGACCTGTTGCGTGCGTGCACGTCCAATTCGAGACCTCCTTCCAGCGTGCGTGCCATCGCTCTCGATTGCGACGGCGTGGATGTCCGTGTCGGTACTAAAATGCATGCGCAGCGACTCGCCTTCGTTCGATCGGTCACTGCGATAGACGACCTGACCGCGGCGCTCGACACACTTCTGGGGCGCGAGGCATCGTGAATCCTCGCCTCACCCGCGCCGCCTACGTTCTCTGCGTAGGCAGTCTCACCGCACTCATCGGCCTGTGCGTTGCGTGGGAACTCTGGCTCGCACCTCTGCGCCCTGGAGGCTCATGGATGGTACTGAAGGTCTTGCCATTGCTGGCGCCGCTCTTCGGCATCCTGCACGGCCGCGTGTACACCTATCGGTGGTCGTCCATGCTGATGGTCGTCTACTTCATCGAAGGTTGCTTTCGGGCCTATGCGGAAGCCGGTCTATCCGGGCACCTGGCGGCTGCCGAGCTTGCGCTGTCGCTCGTCTTCATCACGGCCGCTGGCGCGTTCATTCGCGCCCAAAGGCCGGCCAGCCGGGCGGGGTAGGAAGTGATCGGCGGCGCCGTACCAGCAACGTCAGCGCCGGAAGATCCAGATCAGCACGCTGATCACGATCGACACAATGACACTGGTCATCAGGGGGAAATGAAAATCGAATCCGTCGCGCTCGATGTGGATGTCACCGGGCAACCTGCCCAACCCGGACTTCAATAGCCAGGGCCAGGCGATGCCCAGGATGATCAGCAATACTCCCGCAACGATGAGCCATCGCCCCATGTCGAATCACTCTTCCACATGCATGATTTCGTAAGTGCCGCTGCTCCTGAGCGCCCCCGTCTGGGACATGCCGGCCTCGTGCGCGAACGCATGTGCACCGACGATTGCCGTGCCGGGTTGCACTGCATCGACCTTCTCGCCCTGCACGAAAAGCACTCTCGTCGCAGTCGGTAGATCAAGCCCGACAGGCCCTAGCCTGTCACGCGATTGCGTCCGGCCCGCTTCGACTCATAAAGAAGTCGGTCCGCTTCGTTCAGCAATTCAAGGTAGTGTTCCATGGCGGGCTTCATCTGAGCCACGCCCATCGACACTGTCTGCCGCAGCTGTCTGCCGTTGAAATCGAAACGTTGTTCCTCGACGGTGCCGCGTATGCGTTCCGCGAGCTCGCGCCCTGCGGCAGCATCGGCATTCGGCAGCAGTATCACGAACTCTTCCCCGCCCAGGCGACCGACGATGTCATCCTTGCGCACACAGGATTTCGCGAGCCG
>LNFM01009691.1_pt1 | contig 13897 bp, 14 predicted proteins | sample 596031 | NCBI WGS metagenome assembly LNFM01 (sample SAMN04254537, study PRJNA301005) | activated carbon metagenome | isolation source: dual media filters at the Ann Arbor, Michigan drinking water treatment plant | place: USA: Ann Arbor
TCTGGATGGGCTGCATCGACGCGCAGGGCCGCGCGGTGAGCTTCATCCAGAGCGTGTACTGGGAATTCGGCTCGGGCGTGGTGCTGCAGGACACCGGCATCGTCTGGCAGAACCGGGGCACGAGCTTCTCGCTCGATCCGAAAGCGCTCAACGTGCTCAAGCCCGGCATGCGCCCCTTCCACACGCTCAACCCGGCCCTGGCCCTGTTCGACGATGGCCGCGTCATGCCCTACGGCACCATGGGCGGCGAAGGCCAGCCGCAGACGCAGGCGGCGGTGTTCACGCGTTACGCGCGCTTCGGCCAGGGCCTGCAGCAGGCCGTGACCGCACCGCGCTGGCTGCTCGGCCGCACCTGGGGCGGCGTGACCACCTCGCTGAAACTGGAGAGCCGTTTCGACCCTGCGCTGATTGAAGCGCTGAAGGCCGCCGGGCACGAGGTGGAGGTGTTCAGCGAAGCCTTCAGCGACACCATGGGCCACGCGGGTGCGCTGGTGCGCCACCCCAACGGCGTGATCGAGGGCGCGGCCGATCCGCGCAGCGACGGGGTGGTGGCGGGGGTCTGACGGGTCGGCGTCAGCGGGCCGCGGCCAGCAGCGCGGCCCAGCCGCTCTGGGCCAGCAACTCGTCGCGCCAGACCCGGTAGCCCGCGTCGCTGGGGTGCAGGCCGTCCACTGCGTTGAGTTCGGGCTTCTGCACAAACGGGTCGTCAGCCTGTTCCTTGAACAGGTTGACCACCACCGCTCCGTGGCGCGCGGCGGATTCGCGCACAAAGCCGTGCAGACGGCGGGCACGGTCTGTCATGAGCCAGGACGCCGGCGCAAAGAAAAAGGGCGCATTGCCCACATTGCCTGCGGGCATCAGCACCACCCGGTCGGCGCGCTCGCGCGCCAGCGCGGTGACCCGGTCGATGTCGGCGCGCACATCGTCATCGGAGCGCAGGCGGATCACGTCGTTGCCGCCGGCCTGGATCAACACCAGGTCGTGGCGCTGCGTGCCGTCGAACTGGCGCACCACGTCGGCAAATGTGGCGCCGTCGCGCGCCCGGTTCTCGATGCGCAGGCGGGGATAGGCGCTTCCGAGCAAGCCCGCCAGGCTGTTGGCCGGCGCACTCGCGCCGGTGCCCACACCGGTGCTGTCCCCCACGATCAGCAGGCTCAGACTCGCATCGGGCGGCAACTGCTGAAAGGGCGTGCTCTTGCGCGCCAGATCGGCTGCCTGGCCGATGCGCCAAGCGGCACAACCCGAGGTCACCAACACGGTGGCCGCGGCCACCAGAGCGAGGATGGGCAGGACAGGCCAGGAAGGTCGGGGCATGGGTGGGCTCCTTGAGAGGTTGAAACTACCGGATGCGCTGCACCGCCAGGCCCGACACGGCAGGCGCCTGGTTGCCCCACGACTGCCGCACAAAGGTGGCCACCGACGCCACCTCCTCGTCGGTGAGCAGCGTGCGGTAGGGCGGCATGCCGTAGGGCCGCGGGTGGCCGGCGGTGGCGGGCGCGAAGCCGCCGCCCAGGATGGCCTGCACCGTGTTGTGCGGCATCTCCAGTGTCACCGCGCGGTTGCCGGCCAGGCTGGGGTACACCCCGGCCGCACCCTCGCCGTTGTCGCCATGGCACTGGGCGCACTGCTGCGCATACAGCTTCTCGCCTCGCGCCATCTGCTGCGGGTCGGCGGGTTCGAACGGGCGCACGGTCGGCTCGTGCGCCGACAGTCCCTGCAGATAGAGCGCCATGGCGCGCAGGTCGGCGTCGCTCAGGTGCTGCGTGCCGTGCAGCACCACCTCAGCCATGGGGCCCATGGTCGAGGCGCCATCGGCCACGCCGGTCTTGAGCAAGGCCACCACCTGCTGCGCGTCCCAGTCCATCACACCGCCCTCGCGGGCCGAGCGCAACGAGGGGGCGTACCAGTCCTGCGCGGGCATGAGGCCGCCACGAAAGGCCTGCGCCTGGCTGCTGCCGCCCAAGGCATCGCGCTCGGCATGGCACGCGGCACAGTGCGCCAGCCCCAGCGTGAGATAGGCCCCGCGGTTCCACTCGGCGCTCTGCGTGGGCTCGGGCTGGAAGGTGGCCGGCTCGAAGTAGAGCGCGCGCCATACCGCCAGCGCGGGCTGGGTGTTGAAGGGAAACCGCAATGCATGCGGCCGGTTGGCCTGCTCGACCGGGTTCTGGCTGTGCAGGAAGGCAAACAGCGCGTCGCTGTCGTCGCGCGTGATCAGCGTGGTGCTGGTGTACGGAAAGGCCGGGTAGAGCAGGCGACCGTCCTTCGATTGCCCGTGGTGCATGGCACGCCAGAACTCGGCCGCGCTCCATTGCCCGATGCCGGTGACTTTGTGGGGCGTGAGATTGGTCGAGACCACGGCGCCGAAAGGCGTGGGCACTGGGCGCCCGCCCGCGTAAGGCGCACCGCCGCGTTCGGTGTGACAGGCCATGCAGTTGCCGGCGCGAGCGAGGTAGGCACCTCGTTCCACGAGCTGCGGCGTGAAGACCAGCGGCTCTGCGGTGGCTTCCAGCGGGGCACCGCGCAGTTGCAACAGCACCGCAAGAACCAGGGCGCCGATGCCCAGCAGCAAGACCCCGAAAACCACCCGCAGGGGCGTGATGTGGCGGCGCATGTTCAACCCTCGCTGCCGCAGCGCAAGGGCAGTGGCTGGTCGGACGCGGGGGCCGGTGCGGGCCGGGTGTTGGCGGGCAGCGGTTGCGAGGCCAGCCAGCTGGCCACGGCGCTCACGTCGCCCCCGCTCAGGCGCCGGGCCACATGCCCCATGCAGTCGGGCGCGCTGGCGCGGCGCAGCCCTGTCTGCCAGGCGCCGAGCTGGCCGATCAAATAGTCGCGCGGGAGGCCGAGCAGGCCCGGAATGGCCGGGTTCACGCCGGTGAGCGCCTGCCCATGGCACGCCACGCAGGCCGGCACATCGATCGCCTTGTCGCCGTGCAGCGCCAGCGTCTGCCCACGTTGCAACGCCGCTGGCGAGGCATCGCTGCGCAGCGGCGCCGGGTACGGCAGGTCCAGACTGGCGAAATGCGCGGCGATCTCGCGCAGGTAGTCGTCGCTCAGCGAGTCCAGCAGCGAGGTCATGCCCACGTTGTTTCGGCGCCCAGCTCGAAAATGAACCAGCTGGTTGTAGAGATAGCCGGCGGGCTTGCCCGCGATGCGCGGGAAGTAACCCGCGTTGGTGGCGCGGCCCTGCTCGCCGTGGCACACGGTGCAGGCGAGCATGCGCTGGGCCATGGTGTCGGGCACGGTGTGACTGCCGGGGCCGGCGGCGAAGGCAGCGCAGGCCGGCAGGGACAGCACCAGCGAAGCACCCAGGCGGCGGAGAAATTCAAACTTGAACATCGGAGGGCGTAGTGCGTGCCGGATGGCCCGCGCTGGCAGAAGGCTTGACGAAGACATAGCCTTTGAAACTACCATAGCCTTCACCCTGCGCTGCCCCGGCGCAACAGTACCCCCTCCCCCATGACACCCCCCACGCCCGACATCGACCCCACGCGCTGCCCGCTGTGCGGCCAGGAGAACCGCTGCGCGATGGAGATCGAACGCGAGACCGGCCAGAAACAGGGGCCTTGCTGGTGTGTGGGCGCCACCTTCAGCGCCAAACTGCTGCAATCCGTGTCCGACGAATCAACTGGCAAAGCCTGCATCTGCGCGCGCTGTGCGGCCGCTGCGGCGGTCCCGCATGGCTGACGCGTACGACCACACCCTGCCCGCGCTGCGCGCCCGCTACGGTGAGCGTTACCGCTGGCTGCTGCTGCTCTCGGTGATGGTGGGCACGATGGCCTCGATCATGTCGTCGACCATCATCAATGTGGCCATTCCCGACATGAGCCAGCATTTCGTGCTGGGCCAGGAACGCGCGCAGTGGGCCACGTCGGGTTTCATGGCGGCCATGACGGTTTCTATGCTGACCACGCCCTGGCTGCTGGCGCGTTACGGCTACCGCAGTACCTACGCCGGCTGCATGTGGCTGCTGTTGGCCGGCGGTGTGGCCGGCGGGTTCGCCAATTCGTTCCCGCTCGTGCTCGCCGCCCGCGTGGCCGAGGGCCTGGCGGCCGGTGTGGTGCAGCCGATTCCGGCCATCATCATCCTGCGCGCCTTCGAGCCGCACGAGCAGGGCCGCGCCAGCGGCATCTTCGGCATGGGCGTGGTGCTGGCCCCCGCGCTGGGCCCCAGCATTGGTGGCCTGCTGGTCGACGGCTTTGGCTGGCGCTCGATCTTTTTCATGGTGGTGCCGTTCTGCATCGCCTCACTGTGGCTGGCACGGCGGTATGTGCCGACGACCTCGCCTGGTGGTGTTGCGGCCAACCGGCAGGGTGCCGGGCTGGACTGGCGCGGCCTGCTGCTGGCCGCGGCCGGCACGCTGTGCCTGCTCAATGGTCTGGTGGAGTTGCAGGGCGGCACGTTGCTGAGCGCGGCCGTGTTGCTCGGTGCTGCCGCGCTGCTGCTGGTGGCGTTTGTGGTGCTGCAGCGGCGCACGCTGAAACGCCGCCAGCGCCACCCCGACCAGGGGGTGGACCCGCTCATGAACCTCTCGCTCTTCAAGGACCGGCGCTTTGCCATGGGCAGCATCGTGGCCTTCATTTACGGCATCGCGCTCTTCGGCTCCACCTACCTGCTCCCGGTCTACATGCTGATGGGCCTGGGCCTCTCGGCCTCGTATGTGGGCACCATCCTCCTGCCCGCCGGGCTGGTGCTGGCCGTGACCATCGCCGTGGTGGGGCGACTGGCCGACAAGCAGCCCACGCACCGGCTGGTGAGCATCGGCCTGGTGTTGCTGGCCGCGTCGTTTGCGCTCATGGTCACCATCGACCTGGGGCGCCCAGCGCAGATCATTCCGCTGCTCATCGCCTGGGCGATCCTGGGGCGCATCGGGCTGGGCTTCATCCTGCCCTCGCTCAACATCGGGGCCATGCGCGGCCTGGGCCATGCCCACATTCCGCAAGGCTCCAGCGTCATCAACTTCCTGCGCATGCTCGGCGGTGCGGCGGGCGTGAGCCTGTGCGGCATCGTGCTCGAATGGCGCGTGGCGGCACACGGCGCGCTGCTCGATACCGGCACCACCAGTCCGGCCCGCATCGCGGCGTTTGATGAAACCTTCCTGATGCTGGCCGCCATCTGTGCGCTCGCACTGACCGCAGCGCTGAAACTGCGCGAGGCACCACCCGCGCAAGGTTCAAAATAGCTGTCATGTGTCAGCTTCTCGGCCTCAACTGCGCCACCCCCACCGACGCTTCGTTCAGCTTCACCGGCTTCTGCCAGCGCGGTGGCAACACCGACCACCACGCCGACGGCTGGGGCATCGCGTTCTTTGAAGGCAAGGGCCTTCGCCTGTTCGTTGACCACGCGAGCGCTGCACAGTCGCCCATGGCGACTTTTCTGCAGGGCTACCCGCTCAAGAGCCGCAACATCATTGCCCACGTGCGCAAGGCCACCATCGGCGAGGTGTCTCTGGAAAACGCCCACCCGTTCGTGCGTGAGCTCTGGGGCCGTCAGTGGGTGTTTGCGCACAACGGCGACTTGAAGGACTACTTCCCGCACCTGCACAGCCACTTTCGCCCGGTGGGCACCACCGACAGCGAACGTGCCTTTTGCTGGCTGATGCAGGAACTGGCCAAGTCGCACGCCGGCCTGCCCAGCGTGCAGGAACTCACCCTCACGCTGCAGGAGTTGCTGCCGCAGGTGCGCCGTTTCGGCACCTTCAATTTCCTGCTCTCCAACGGTGAGGCGCTGTGGGCGCACTGCAGCACCCGGCTGCACTGGCTGGTGCGCCAGCACCCGTTTGCCCAGGCCACCTTGATGGACCAGGACTGGACGGTGAACTTCGCCGACCTCAACCAGCCCGGCGACCGCGCGGCGGTGGTGGTGACCACCCCGCTGACGAGCAACGAGCGTTGGACCGCCTTCGAGCCCGACGAGCTCAAGGTGTTTGTGGACGGCCTGCCTTTGCCGTGATTTCCCGGGTGGCGCGGGGCATACCCTGCGACTACCATGTGCCCAGCTCGGGCGCCACGCGCGAGCCGACAAGCACCCCGCAACGAAGGAGACAAACCCATGCAAAGACGACACCTTGTGGCCGGCGGCATCGCCGCTGCGGTCCTGCCCCCGTTCGCATTCGCCCAAGGCGTCGAGAAGCCCAAGCTCACCATCGCGGTCGGCGGCAAGAACCTGCTGTACTACCTGCCGCTGACCATTGCCGAGCAGCTGGGTTACTTCAAGGCCGAGGGCCTGGACGTGACCATTGCCGACTTCGCGGGCGGCTCGCGCGCGCTGGCTGCGGTGGTGGGTGGCAGTGCCGACGTGGTGTCGGGCGCCTTCGAGCACACCGTCAACATGCAGTTCAAGGGTCAGCCCATGCGTGCCTTCGTGCTGCAGGGTCTGGCGCCGCAAATCGTGCTGGGCGTCAACCCCAAGACCATGGCCGGCTACAAAACCATTGCCGACCTCAAGGGCAAAAAAATCGGCGTGACCGCGCCCGGCAGCTCGACCAACGTGATGGTCAATTTCGTGTTGGCCAAGGCCGGCCTGAAGCCGAGCGACGTGAGCATCGTCGGTGTGGGCGCGGGCAGTGGCGCCGTGGCCGCCATGCGCGCGGGCCAGATCGACGCCATGAGCAACCTCGACCCGGTGGTCACGCTGCTGCAGCGTTCGGGCGACATGAAGATCGTTTCCGACACGCGCATCGTGGCCGAGTCCGAGAAGGTGTTCGGCGGCCCCATGCCGGCGGGCTGCCTGTACGCGCCCCAGCCCTTTCTCGACAAGAACCCCAACACCGCGCAGGCGTTGACCAATGCCATCGTGCGTGCCAACAAGTGGATCCAGGCCGCAGGCCCGGGCGACATCATCAAGGTGGTGCCCGAGGGCTTCCTGCTGGGCGATCGCGCGGTCTACATCGACGCCTTCATGGCCGCCAAGGGCGCGCTGTCGCCCGACGGCAGCTTCCCGACCAAGGGCGCGGACACGGCGTTTCGTGCGCTGGCCAGCGTGGACAAGGACCTGGCCGCGGCCAAGCTCGACCTGAACGCGGTCTACACCAACGCCTTCGTGCAAAAGGCCAACGCGAAGTACCCGAAGGGATGATGTGACGAGTCCGGCGATCGACCTGCAGGGTGTGTCCTGCACTTTCATCAGCAAGGACGACCCCGGGCAGCGTTACACCGCCGTGCGCGATGTGACGTTGACCGTGGGCGCTGGTGAATTCGTCAGCGTGGTGGGGCCGACCGGCTGCGGCAAGAGCACGCTGCTCAACGTCGCAGCCGGCCTGCTCTCACCGAGCACCGGCACGGTGAACGTGTTCGGTCAGCCGTTGGCGGGTATCAACACGCGCGCCGGCTACATGTTCCAGACCGAGAGCCTGATGCCCTGGCGCACCGCGCTGGGCAACGTGATGGCGGGCCTGTCGTTTCGCGGCGTGCCCGATGCCGATGCGAAGCACCAGGCCGAAGACTGGCTGCGCCGCGTGGGCCTGGGGGGTTTTGGCGACCGCTACCCGCACCAGATGAGCGGGGGCATGCGCAAGCGCGCGAGTCTCGCGCAGACGCTGGTGCTCGACCCCGACATCATCCTGATGGACGAGCCGTTTTCCGCGCTCGACATCCAGACCCGGCAGCTGATGGAGAACGAAGTGCTGGATTTGTGGGCGGCGAAAAAGAAGGCGGTTCTCTTCATCACCCACGACCTCGACGAGGCGATCGCCATGAGCGATCGTGTGGTGGTGCTGAGCGCCGGCCCGGCCAGCCACCCCATTGGCGAATTCACCATCGACATCCCGCGCCCGCGCGATGTGGCCGAGATCAAGACCACCGCCCGTTTCATCGAGCTGCACGCCGCCATCTGGGCCGTGATGCGCGAAGAGGTGCTCAAGGGTTACCAGCAACAACTCAAGGTGGCCTGAGCCATGTGGAACCTCATCAAACCGCAACCGAAGACCCTGCGCCTGTGGCAGCTCGGTCTGCTGGTGGCGCTCATCGTGTTCTGGTATGCCATGACCACGCCCGGCCTGCTGCCGAACTTCATGTTCGAGAACGACCGCCAGGCCGCTTTTTTCTTCGGTGAACCGCTGCGTGTGGCCGAGCGCATCTGGGCGTGGTTTGTGACCGACGCCGACATCTACCAGCACCTGGGTGTCACCCTCACCGAGACCGTGCTGGCGTTTGCCATCGGCGCGCTCGGCGGTCTGGGCGGCGGCCTGTGGCTCGCGCTCTCGCCCATGGCCTCGGCCATCCTGGAGCCCTACATCAAGGCCATGAACTCGATGCCGCGCATTATCCTCGCGCCCATCTTTGCGGTGTGGTTCGGTCTGGGCATTGCGAGCAAGGTGGCGCTGGGCGTCACGCTGGTGTTCTTCATCGTGTTCTTCAACGTTTACCAGGGCGTGAAGGAAGTGAGCCCGGTGATCCTGGCCAACGCGCGCATGCTGGGTGCGAGCCAGAAACAGCTGCTGCGCCACGTGTACCTGCCCAGCGCCACCAGCTGGGTCTTCAGCTCGTTGCACACCAGCGTGGGCCTGGCCTTCGTGGGTGCGGTGGTGGGCGAGTACCTGGGTTCGAGCCAGGGCGTGGGCTACCTCATCCTGCAGGCCGAAGGCAGCTTCGACATCAACACCGTGATGGCCGGCATCGTGGTACTCACCGCGTTTGCGCTGGTGCTCGACGCGGTGGTGGGCCGCATCGAAAAGCGGCTGATGAAATGGCAGCCCAAGGTGGGGGAGACCGAGAAGCTCTGAGCAGCGTTGTCGCCGCGTCGGCTGTGCGTCTGACCCAGGGCGCGGTCCGCACCCTAGCGCTGCGCTCCACAAGTCTCCAGCACCACCTGGCGCATCCACAGGTGCGCAGGGTCGGCCTGGAACCGGGGATGCCAGAACAGGGAAATGCTCAGGGGCGGCACGGGGAAGGTCAGTTCAAAGCTGTGCAGTCCGCCGCGCAGGTTCTGCGTGTGGCGATCGGGCACGCAGGCGACCAGGTCGGTGGCGCGCGCGATGGCGAGTGCCGCCATGAAGCCACCCACCGTGACGGCCAGGTTGCGCTGAAGGCCGAGCGGGGCCAGTGCCTCGTCGACAGGACCGCCCACCTCACCGCGCCGCGAGATGCCGATGTGCCGCGCCTGTGCGAAGTGACCGGTGCTGACACTGTCGAGCTGCGCCAGCGGATGGCCTTCGCGCACCACACCCACCCAATGGTCACGGAACAAGGCCTGGGTCCGGATCTCGGGCCCCATGGCGGCGCCGAGCACGCCGGTCTCCAGGTCCACCGCGCCTTCGCGCAAGGGTGTGCTGGCTTTGTCGGGCTTGGGCAGAAAACACAGCCGCACCCCCGGCGCTTCGCGGGCCACACGCTCGATGAGCGCGGCGCCGAAGTTCTCCACGAACCCATCGCTGCTGCGCAGGGTGAAGCTGCGTTCCAGTTCACCGAGCTTGAGGCTCTGCAAAGGGCGCAGCACCGCGTCGATCTCCTGCACCAGCGGCCCGATGCGCTCGCGCAGTTCGAGCGCGCGTGGCGTGGGAACCAGGCCCCGCCCGGCTCGCACGAGCAGCGGGTCGCCGGTGGTCTGTCGCAGGCGGGCCAGGGCCCGGCTCATGGCCGACGGACTGAGCTGCAGACGCCGCGCGGCCCGGGCCACGTTCTGTTCTGCCAGCAGCACGTCCAGGGTGAGCAGGAGGTTGAAGTCGAGCTGGGGCATGCGGGAAACATAGCACTTCCCAAGGACTGACGTGGCGTTGGGTGCAAGGGTGAAGTGCATGCCGTGCGCCTTCCGCCATGCGAAGCGGCTCCCTAGCATCAGAACATCTTTTCGCTGGAGTCCAACACCATGTCCTCACCTGCATCCCACCCCGTGCCACAGGGCACCCTCCATCCCTCCACCGCCGCCGATCCCGCAACGCCGGTTCCCGTTGGCGTGCTCGTGAGTCTGTCGCTGGCGATGTTGCTGTCCTCTCTGAGCACCAGCATCGCCAACGTCGCCCTGCCTTCGCTCGTGCAGGCCTTCGCCGCGCCCTTCGAAGCGGTTCAGTGGGTGGTGGTCGCCTACCTGATGACGATCACGGTGGTGATCGTGGGCGTGGGCCGCCTGGGCGACGTCGCTGGCCGGCGCCGTCTGCTGCTGATCGGGCTGGCCTTGTTCACACTGGCTTCGATGGCTTGCGGTCTGGCCACCGGGTTGGGGCCGTTGATTGCCGCGCGGGTGCTGCAGGGCCTGGGGGCCGCCGTCATGATGGCCTTGAGCCTGGCGCTGGTGAACGAGGTGGTGCCCAAGGACCGGGCCGGCCGCACCATGGGTCTGCTGGGCACCCTGTCTGCCGTGGGCACGGCCATGGGGCCGACGCTGGGCGGCTGGCTGATCGGCGCCTGGGGCTGGCAGGCGATCTTCTGGGTGCAGGTGCCACTGTCGCTGGTCGCGCTGGCCATGACCTTTCGCCACCTGCCGGCAGACGCCGCATCTGCCGCGCCAAGGTCCGCGCGCACCGGTCTTGCCGGCGCGGTGCTGCAGGCGTTGCGGCAACCCTTGATGGCCACCGGCTTCGCCACCAGCGCGCTGGCCACCACGGTGGTGATGGCCACCCTGGTGGTCGGGCCCTTTTACCTGGGCGGCGCCTTCGGGCTGGATGCCGCGCGCATGGGCCTGGTCATGTCGGTGGGTCCCGCCGTCGCTGCGCTGGCGGCAGCTCCAGCGGGCCGATGGGTGGATCGCCTGGGTGCGCAGCGGGTGAACATGGGTGGACTCTTCCTCATGGGGCTGGGCTCGGCAGCGCTGTCTCCTGCAGCCGCTCTGTGGGGTGTGGCGGGGTACGCGGGTGCGCTTGCGCTGATCACCGCCGGCTACGCCACGGTGCAGACGGCCAACAACACGGCCGTGATGGCCCAGGCCAGGGCAGACCAGCGTGGCCTGGTGTCCGGCCTGCTCCAGCTGTCGCGCAACCTGGGCCTGATCACCGGCGCCTCCGTGATGGGTGCCGTGTTCCAGTTCGGCGCGTCCGCGTCGCTGGGCCCGGCGGCCGATGCCTCGGCCCTGGCCGCGGGTCTTCGTCTCACCTTCCTGCTGGCAGCGGCCTTGGTGGCACTGGCTGCAGCACTCTCGCTGTGGGTGGCCCGACGGAAACCGGTCTGAGCGCGCACCTGGGGCGCCCTGCCCAAGTCCCCGCTGCGGGTCGGGGCGATCACGGCACCCGGTAGCGCTCCACAGCGGCTTCGTCCCAGTCCCGCTGCGTCACTTCCCGAGAAACGCCTGCACCACCGCCACGGTGCGCGCGGGGTCTTCCTCGTGGGGCACATGGCCGAGGCCTTCAAACACCTGCACCTGACTGCCTTGGATGTCGCGGGCAAAGTACTGCGCCTGCGCCGGCGGGATCAGCCGGTCTTGAGCGCCCCACAGCACCAGCGTGGGCTGTGTGATCTGCGCGATCTGCGCGGTGAACGCCTCGTTGCCCGCCTGCAGGCGTGCGCTCAACGCCTCCCGGTTGCCTTCGCGCAAGGTGAGTTCAAAGTAGCGGTCGATCAACTCTGGCGTGACCTTGCCGGGGTCGCCGTACACGTTGCGCACACTCGATTCGACCAGGCGCCGGGGCAACACGTTGCGCATCAGGGGTGCCAGTGCCGGCATGTGCGCGATCCGGAAACCCAGGGGGATGGACTGAGCCTCCCTCGGGTAGCCGGCTGAGTCCACCAGCACCAGCCTGACGACGCGCGACGGGTGGTCCACGGCGGTCTTCCACGCCACGGCACCCCCCAACGAGTTGCCCGCGAGCACCACGCGCTGCAGGTTCAGCCGGTCCATCACCTGCACCATGAAGCGTGCGTAAGCGGGCAGGCTGTAGTCGCCGTCGGGCGACGGCCCGGTGAGTCCGAAGCCCGGCAGGTCGATGCGGATCACGCGGTGCCGCTGCTTGAGGGCGTCGACCCAGCCGTCCCAGGTGTGCAGACTGGCCGAGGTGCCGTGCACCAGCACGATGGGCAACGGGTCCTCGCGCGGGCCTTCGTCGCGCAGGTGCACGTCCATGCCCCCGACCCGGATGAACTGCGAAGGTGGTAGCGCCCAGCGGGCCTTGAGGGAGGCCACCGGACGGTCGGGTGCCCAGCTCGTGGCCACAGCGAAACCCGCCACCACCAGCAACACCAGCGCCACCGCACCCAGGAACTTCAGCATCCGCATCGTTGGTCTCCCGCCCAGAACGGGCGACTCGGGCGATTTTGCCCCTGCACGCCGGGTTGACCAACCACCGTGACCACTTTCACCTGGATCAGGGCCCGCACCGCATCTGTCGATCAAGTGCCCGGGCGTGCGGTCAGACAGAGGGCGTCATCCTGTGGCAGAGTCGTCCTTCCTCCAACAACCACCCCAAGGGAGACCACCGATTGAACGCCTGGATGATGCTCGGACTGGCCATCGTGGCCGAGGTGATCGGCACCACCGCCTTGAAGGCGAGCGACAGCTTCACGCGGCTCTTGCCGTCGCTGATCGTGGTGTTGGGTTATGGCGTGGCGTTTTACTGCCTGTCGCTGGTGCTCAAGAGCGTGCCGGTCGGCATTGCGTATGCGGTCTGGTCGGGCCTGGGCATCGTGCTGATCACCGCCGTGGCCTGGCTGCTCTACGGGCAGCGCATCGACCTGGCCGGCCTGCTCGGCATGGGCCTGATCATTGCCGGCGTGGTGGTGCTCAACGTGTTTTCCAAGGCTACGGCGCACTGAGCACCGCGGGGCCCTTCAGCCCCGGCCAGCGCGGCGCTCTTCGCGCAGCATGAAGAGGTACAGGCCTTCAACCTTTTCGCGCGCCCACGGTGTCTTGCGCAGGAAACGCAGGCTCGACCCCACGCTGGGGTCCACGTTGAAGCAGCGCACCGGGATGCGCTGGCCGAGTTCTTCCCAACCGTAGTGGTCGGCCAGCGCGGTGACGATGGCCTCCAGCGTCAACCCGTGCAAGGGGTTCCTGGGTTGACCCGGCACAGCGGCCGCTGTGTCGTCGCTCTCGCTCATGCCATCGCCACTTCCAGCGCATCGACAAACATCGCCGGCACGTCAAAGCCGGTCTGCTGCTGGATTTCCTGAAAGCAGGTCGGACTGGTCACGTTGATCTCGGTCACCTTGTCGCCGATCATGTCCAGCCCCACCAGCAGCAGGCCACGCGCGGCGAGGATGGGCGCCACCACCTCGGCGATGGCGAGGTCGGCGTCGCTCAACGGCTGGGCCACACCCTTGCCACCCACCGCCAGGTTGCCGCGCAGTTCGGTGCCTTGGGGAATGCGCGCCAGCACGTAGGGCGCGACCTTGCCGCCAATGAGCAGCAGGCGTTTGTCGCCGTGCACGATGGCCGGCAGGTAGGCCTGCACCATCACGCTGGTGGCGCCGCCCTGGTTGAGTGTTTCGGTGATGGAACCCAGGTTCATGCCGTCGGGGCCGACGCGAAAGATGCCCATGCCGCCCATGCCGTCGAGCGGCTTCAGGATGATGTCCTTGTGCTCGGCGTGGAAGTGGCGGATGGCTTCGGGCGAGCGGGTCACCAGCGTGGGCGGCGCGAACTCGGCGAACTCCATGAGTGCGAGTTTTTCCGGGTGGTCGCGCAGGGCACGCGGACTGTTGAACACCTTCGCTCCCTCGCGCTCGGCCTGTTCCAGCAAGTGGGTGGCATAGAAGAACTCGCTGTCGAACGGCGGGTCCTTGCGCATGAGCACGGCGTCAAAGGAGTGCAGGGCTTCGCGGCCCTGGTGCAACACGCGGTACCAGTCGTCGGCAGCACCCGTGAGTTCGATGCGGCGCACCAGCGCGGTCACGGGCTGGCCGGTCTGCCATTGCAGGTGCTGCGGCTCGCACGCGGCCAGGCTGTGGCCGCGTTTCTGCAGCTCGCGCATCATGGCGAAGGTGGTGTCTTTGTAGGTCTTGAAGGTGACCAGCGGGTCGGCGACAACGAGGATGTT
>LNFM01009693.1_pt1 | contig 13897 bp, 15 predicted proteins | sample 596031 | NCBI WGS metagenome assembly LNFM01 (sample SAMN04254537, study PRJNA301005) | activated carbon metagenome | isolation source: dual media filters at the Ann Arbor, Michigan drinking water treatment plant | place: USA: Ann Arbor
AGCGTTCCTGCAGCTTGTTGCCTTCGCGCAGCGCCTTGGCCTCGATGGCCACGAACGCGCCGCCCTTGCCGGGGCTGATGTGCTCGACCTTGGAGGCGACCCAGAGCTTGCCGTTGTATTCGATGACGTTGCCGGCGCGAATGGAATTGACGGGAACTTTCATGGGCTTACCGGGGGCTCGTCGCAGGTTTGGATGAATGGAATTCGGCCTCGTCCGCGGGGCGCGGGCCGAGGCCGACGGGCGGCCTTCTATCAAAGGCGGCGGGGCCCCGCAACCGGGCCTCCAAGGCCTGCGGGGCCTTCAGAAGCCCAGTTCGGCCTGTTTGCGTTTGGGCAGGGCCGATGCGATCACGGCATGGGCCCGCTTGAGGTAGGCCTTGAGTTCGGTGGGCTTTAGGAACTTGGGATCGTCGAGCGCCACCCACTTGGCGCGTGCCAGGTACGGCGCCGGGCGAAACCCTTCGGCATGCGACAGCGCCTCGTAATGCTCGGGTGGGCATTTGAAGCAGACGCGGCCGACCGAATGGTCGGGCGGGGCGATCAGACAGAACATCTTGCCGCCGACCTTGAAAACGATCACGCCCTCCCACTGCACGGTGCGGGTCGCAGCGGGCAGCTTGCGGCAGAAGGCGTCGATCTGTTTGGGGGTCATCGCGGGCGCACCCTACACGGCGTTCCCGCCGCATGCGATGGTCGGGCATGACCGAGTGGCGACCCGACAAGCTCAGCCGACGCCTGCCGCATCTGGCAAGCCGCGCCCGCCTGCAGGCGGCGATGCGGCAATGGTTCGCGACCGAGAGCTTTGTCGAGGTCGAGACGCCGATCCTGCAGGTGGCACCGGGGGCCGAAGTCCATCTCGCGGGCTTCGCCACGGAGTGGGAGCTGCCCGACGGCGAGGAGCGCGAACGCTGGCTGCACAGCTCGCCCGAGTTCGCGATGAAGAAGCTTTTGGCCGGCGGCATCCCAAAACTGTTCCAGTTCGCGCGCGTGTTCCGCAACGCCGAGGGCTCCGCGCTTCATCATCCGGAATTCACCATGCTGGAATGGTATCGCGCCGGTGTGGGCTACGAGACGATCATGGCCGATTGCGCGGCGCTGCTGGCGCTCACCGGCGTCGAGGAACTGCGTTGGCAGGATCATCGTTGCGATCCCCGGGCCGAGCCCGAGCGCCTGACCGTGGCCGAAGCTTTTAAGCGCCATGCCGGCGTCGACCTGTTCGTGACGGTCGGCAGTGCAGAAAAACTCTCTCATGCCTCGGGCGTGGCGATGCATGCCGGCGACAGCTGGGACGATGTTTTTTTCCGCGTCATGTTCGAGAAGATCGAGAAGCGGCTCGGCATGGGGCGGCCGACCATCCTCTGCGAATACCCGATTGCGATGGCGGCGCTGGCCCGCGCCAAGCCCGGCGATCCGCGCGTGGCCGAGCGCTTCGAGCTCTATGCCTGCGGTGTCGAACTCGCCAATGCCTTTGGCGAGCTCACCGATCCGGCGATCCAGAGAACGCGATTGGCCGCCGACATGGACGAGAAGGAACGGCTCTATGGACTGCGCTGGCCGGTCGACGGTGATTTCCTGGCGGCGCTCGATCACGGCCTGCCGGATTGCGCCGGCATCGCGCTCGGGTTCGACCGGCTGGTGATGCTGGCCACCGGCGCGTCGCACATCGAAGACGTGCTGTGGTTACCGGTCCGCTGAAAAGATCTCGTTGAAGGCGCGGACCGCCGCTTGCGGCCCGTCCTTGTGATTCCAGACGCCGCCGGCAACGGCCAGGAAGTCGGCCCCGGCCGCGATCACTGGCCGGCAGTTCTCGACCGTGATGCCGCCGATCGCCACGCACGGAATCTCGAACAGCTCGCTCCACCATTCGATGATTTCCAATGATGCCGGCGTGGTGACGGTCTTGGTGTTCGAGGCGAAGAAGGCGCCGAAGGCCACGTAGTCAGCGCCAGCCTCGCCCGCCGTCATGGCAAGGTCGCGTGAGGCCTTGCAGGTGACGCCGATCTGGCGCTGAGAGCCCACGATGCGCCGCGCCTCGGCATAGGGCATGTCGTCCTGGCCGACGTGGACGCCGTCGCAATCCAGCTTGGCCGCGAGGTCGGGGCGGTCGTTGAGGATGAAGGCCACGTCACGCTGCTGGCAGACCGGCCGCAGCGTGTCGGCGGCGCGTGCGATCACGTCGTCGGCGACGTCCTTGAGACGAAGCTGGAAAGCAGCGACGTCGCCGCCATCGAGCGCGGCGCGCAGCTCGTTGGCGAAGATCGACGGATGCTCGAGGCGCTCGGGCGAGATGAGGTAGAGGCGGGTCATTTGTTCGGGCATGGTTTATTCGGTCTCCCTAATGCCGTCGAGTCGGCCTCGTGTCCTCGGCGCCGCCCGCTGGAAACTTATCGTTGTCCGACCCCGCTGGATGGTCTAATGGCGCCCATCGGCCGAGCGGGTGACTGTGAAAAAAGCCAAGCCAATGAAGACTGCCTTGCTGGTGTTGGCATCAACGATCGCGAGCCTGCTCCTGGGAATCGAAATCGCGGCCTATCTGACCGTTCCGGGCATTGCCATGTCGTCCGAGGGCGATGCGCTGGTGATCTACGATCCCGAGATCGGCGCGATCCCCAATCCCAGCTCCCACAACAGGCGCATCTATCCCGCGATCAAGGACCGCAAGGCCTTCGCCTTCGACGTCTACACCAACGATCGCGGCGCCCGCGTCGATGGTCCCGGCGAAAAAAGCCCCGCCCGCGTCGATATCCTCACGGTAGGCGATTCGTTCACCTGGGGCTATGCGCTGCAAAACCCGCAGACCTATGCCGCTGCGGTCGGCCGGGAACTCAACGCGAGCGTGTCGAACCTCGCCATGGCGAGCTACGGCACCACGCAGGGGCTGCAGATTCTGCAGCGCAACCGCGACCTCGCGCCCAAGCTGGTCGTCTACGGCATGATCGCCCACCATTTCGAGCGCAACGTCATGCCGTGCGCGCCGTCCTACTATCCGTTCTGCCTCGACGTTTCCCATGTCGTGGAGGACGGACAGGACAAGCAGCGAATCGCGCGGCCGTGGAGCAACGGCGTCAAGCGCTTGCAGCAGCAGCTCACCGGCAACAATTACAATCCGGTCCGCTGGCTGACCCACGGTATCGACGTCATCGAGGGTCGGATCGAATATGCGCGAGCCTCTTTCGACGAGGCAGACGAGGCCCGGAAGGACCGCGCCATGGGGTTCCTGTTGCGCGAGATGGAGCGCACCGCGGCCGAGATGAATACCCAGCTGCTGGTGATCTACCTGCCAACCAACTATTGGGGGCCCCCCGATGGCCTGGCCCGCGTCATCGGCAACATCCGTCTGCTCGACCTGACCGAGAGCTTCCATCGCAACAGGGAAGCGGGCGGGCCCAATCCCTACATCGTCGGCGACGGCCACCCGAGCGCCGCCGGCAACGCGCTGATCGCCAGCGAACTCTCGAAGTACATCCGCCGCGAGGGACTGCTCAAGTAGTTCGCTACATTTTGCCCTGGTAGATGCCGATGATCTTGTCGAGCATGTCGAGCGCCTGGTCGCGTGGGCGCTGGAAGGTGTTGCGGCCGATGATCGAGCCGTTGGCGCCGCCGTCGCGCAGTCCGCGGATCTCGGTGAACAGCCCTTCCAGATCCTTCGCCTCGCCGCCGGAGAAGACGACGATGCGGCGGCCGTTGAAGCAGGCCTGCACGACGTGCTGGATGCGCGCGGTCAGCGTAGAGGTGTCGACCTTGGCCTTCTCGTAGGCGGCCTTGGCCTCGGGCTGCCACAGCACGTTGGTCGGCGGCTTCACCTTGATGATGTGGGCGCCGAGCAGGGCCGCCATGTGGGCGGCGTAGGCGCAGACGTCGAGCGCGGTCTCGCCCTGCTTGTCGAGCTTGCCGCCGCGCGGGTACGACCACATGACGACGGCGAGGCCGACCGACTTGGCCTCCTCGGCCATCTCGCGGATCTCTTCCATCAGGTCGTACTGCGATTCGGAACCCGGATAGATCGTGAAGCCGATCGCGGCGCAGCCGAGCTTCAGCGCATCCATCACCGAGCCGGTGACGGCCTGGTCCTTGTTGGTCGACAGCGAGTTGGCCGAGTTGACCTTGAGGATGGTCGGGATGGCGCCGGCGAAGGTATCGGCGCCGGCCTCGAGCGGGCCGAGCGGGGCGGCGTAGGCGTTCAGCCCGGCGTCGATGGCGAGCTGGTAGTGATAGTGCGGATCGTAGGCATCGGGATTGGGCGCGAACGAGCGTGCCGGGCCGTGCTCGAAGCCCTGGTCGACGGGGAGGATCACCATCTTGCCCGAGCCGCCTAGGCGGCCGTGCATCAGCATGCGCGCGAGGTTGCCCTTGGTGCCGGGATTATCGCTCTCGTAGTTGTCGAGGATCTTCTTGACGGTGCGGGTGATCTTCACGTCCGGGCTCCCATTCGGTCCATTCTGGCCTGACGGAGCCGGTGATAGCGGTGCCGGAGGGCTGGTTCAAGCCCCGCAGGGGTCGAGTACCTGGCACGTCGTTGACCCAGGGCCGGAGCTGTGGACAGGTTGTGATAACCCCTCCAGGCCACAACGCGGCTGGCGAAACGGATAAAGGAAATTTCGGTGCCGTCTCAATCGTCGCCAGTATCGTTCGCGGCGCGCCTGCCGTTCTTCTTCGGCTGGGTGATCATCGCGATCGCCTTTCTGACCGTCGCGGTGAGCGTGACTGCCCGCACCGCCTTCTCGCTGATGTTCCCGCCCATCGTCGATGAGTTCGGCTGGGATCGGGGCCTGGCGGCTGGCGCCTTCTCGTTCGGCTTCCTGGTGTCTGCCGCGATCAGCCCTGTCGTCGGCCGCGTCATGGACAGACGCGGACCGCGCTTCGTGATCGAGATCGGGGTCGTCCTGATGGCGGCTGGCCTGCTGGGCGCCACGATGATCGACGCGCCGTGGCAGCTCTATGCAACGCTTGGCGTGCTGGTGGGTGCGGGCGCGAACTGCATGAGCTTTTCCGTGCAGTCGCAGTTTCTGCCCAACTGGTTCGCGCGCCGCCGTGCGCTCGCGACCGGGATCGCCTTTTCCGGCGTGGGTGTCGGTGCGATCCTGCTTCTGCCTTGGCTACAGACGATTATTTTGACGGAGGGTTGGCGCAGCGCCTGCTGGGCGCTCGGGCTGATGACCCTGTTCGTGCTGCTGCCGATCAACCTGATCGTGACCAAGCGGCCGCAGGATCTCGGCCTGCTGCCCGACGGCGCGAAGGAAGCAGGCGTTGCCGCTGCGCGCCGGGCGGCCGCCATCGTCGATCCGCACTGGACCGCGATCGAATGGACGGTCGCCAGGGCGGTCCGCACGCACCGCTTCTGGTGGCTTAGCATCGGGTTTTTCTGCGGGGGCTATGCCTGGTACGCGGTGCAGGTGCACCAGACGAAGTACCTGGTCGAGATCGGCTTCAGCCCGATGCAGGCGGCCTGGTCGCTCGGCCTCGTGGCGATGGTCGGTATTCCGGGCCAGATCCTGCTCGGCGCGCTGTCGGACCGCATCGGCCGCGAGATCGTCTGGAGCATCGCCGCGATGGGCTTTGCGATCTGCTACGCAGCCCTCCTGGCGCTCGCGGCCGGACCGTCGGAGCCTCTACTCTATCTCATGGTCCTGTCGCAGGGCGTGCTGGGCTATTCCTTCACCAGCCTGATGGGCGCGGTGGTGGCCGAGATCTTTGAAGGCCCGCACTTCGGCTCGATCTTCAGCCTGCTCATGGTCGCGTTGCTGGTCGGTGGCGCCGCGGGACCCTGGGTCACCGGCGTGCTGTACGACCTCGAGGGCACTTACACGACGGCCTTCGCCGTGGCGCTGGGCTTCAGCGTGCTGGGCGCCGCCTCGATCTGGTTCGCATCGCCCGGCAAGGTCCGCATGGTCGTCGGGCGGGCAAAGAGCTGAAAGCTATTCATTGAGGCCCTTGCCCTTATAGGGATGCGTCGCTTTCCAGTGATTGGCGATGTCGATGCGGCGGGTCACCCACACAGCCTTGTGCTTCTGGACATGGTCCAGGAAGCGCCAAAGTCCTGCGATGCGGCCGGGGTGGCCGATCAGCCGCATGTGAAGACCGACCGACATCATCTTCGGCGCCGTGGCGCCCTCGTGATAGAGGACATCGAAGGCGTCGCGGACGAGGCTGAACCACTGGTCGGCATGGACCATGCCGGCGGCGTATTTGCCGTCGTTGTTGGTGAGCGAATAGGGCACGACCAGGTGCGGCTTGCCCTCGACCGTCTGCCAGAAGGGCAGCTCTTCGCCGTAGTAGTCGGAGTCGTAGGTGAAGCCGCCTTCCTCGACAAGGAGGCGGCGCGTGTTGACGCTGGGCCCGTAGCGGCAATACCAGCCGGCCGGGCGTTCGCCGACCGTCTGCTTCAGCGACTTGATCGCCTTTTGGATATGCTCGCGCTCCTCGGCTTCGCTCAGCTGGAAATGGCGCACCCAGCGCCAGCCGTGACAGCAGACATCGAAGCCGGACTTCTTGATGGCCTCCGCCGCGAGCTTGTTGCGCTCCAGGGCAAGCGCGCAGCCGAAGACGGTGAGCGGCAGGCTGCGTTCCTGGAAGGCGCGCATGATGCGCCAGAAGCCGACACGACTGCCGAACTCGAACATGCTCTCGCCGGCGAGATCGCGGCCCTTCATGCCGACCGACGAGGTCGAAGATTCTGTGAGGCCGGTTTCGGTATAGCCTTCGCCGTCCTGCACTGACGGTTCCGAACCTTCCTCGTAGTTCATCACGAAGTTGATCGCCACGCGGGCGCCGTTGGGCCATTTCGGATCAGGCGGGTTGGGACCATAGCCCACGAGGTCGCGCGTCGGCTGCCAGCTCATGTCGGTCTCCTTACCAGTTCAGCGCCCATCTGTCGGGCGATGTCAGCGATCTTCTCGTTGTGCGTCGACATCGAGATCCTGGCGACCCCGGCACGCAGGCAGGCCAGCGCATAGCCCGGCGCGTCGCCGCAATCGACGATCAGGGTGAAGGCCACGTCGGGAAATTCCGCGCGCGCGCGATCCTGGAGTGCCGCCAGGTAGCCTGCGCCGTAGGTCGCGGCCGCGTTCTCGGGTGTCAGCAGGACCGGTGCTTGCTTCGCATCGCGCGCAGCCGTCAGCACGGCCTTCGTTTGCCGCCAGTCTCGTACCACCACTGGTTCGCCGGCCGTCATGGCGGACGATACTACTCATTCAGTCCCTTGCCCGGATAGGGATGGGTCTTGATCCAGTGGCGGGCGATATCGACGCGACGGGTCACCCAGACTCCGGCATGTTTCTGGATGTGGTCGAGCAGGCGCGCCAGACCGACGGCCCGCGCCGGATGGCCGATCAGGCGCATGTGGAGGCCCACCGACATCATCTTCGGAGCGGTCGTACCCTCGCGATAAAGCATGTCGAAGGCGTCGCGGACAAAGGAGAACCACTGGTCGGACGTGCCGATGGCAGCCCCGAACTGGCCGTCGTTGTTGGTGACCGAGTAGGGCACCACGAGCTGCGGCATGCCGTCGACCGTGACCCAGAAGGGCAGTTCGTCGCCGTAATAGTCGGAGTCGTAGAGGAAGCCGCCTTCCTCGACGACGAGGCGGCGCGTGTTCACGCTGGGCCCATAGCGGCAGTACCAGCCCAGCGGGCGTTCGCCGGTCATCTTCTGGATGGCGGCGATGGCCTTGGCGATGTGCTCGCGCTCGGTGGCCTCGTCGAGCTCGTAGTGCTTGATCCAGCGCCAGCCGTGCGAGCAGACGTCGAAGCCCGCCTTGGCGATGGCGGCGGACGCCTCGGGATTGCGCTCCAGGGCGAGCCCGCAGCCGAAGATCGTCATCGGCAGGCCGCGCTCCTGGAACAGGTGCATCAGCCGCCAGAAGCCGACGCGGCTGCCGTACTCGAACAGGCCTTCGGCGGCGAGGTCGCGGCCCTGGATCGACTGACCCAGGCGCGCGGCGTCGCTGAGGCCGATCTCGGTATGGCCTTCGCCATCCTGCATGGAAGGTTCCGATCCTTCTTCGTAGTTCATGACGAAATTGACGGCGAGCCGGGCTCCGTTCGGCCACTTCGGGTTGGGTGGGTTGGCGCCATAGCCAATGAAATCGCGGCGGACGTCGTAGGGCATTTTGGGGCTCCGGGTCAGGGAATGCGGACGGTGAAAGGCTCGACCGGCACGAACTCCTCGTCGCCCGAGGTGCCGTCGCGCCACATGAAAACGGCGAAACGTCCAGGTCGGTCGAGGACCGTGAGGCCGTGATGCCAGGTGTCAGGGCGATAGGTGACGCCCTGTCGGCCGGTGGCGACAAAGGCGCGCACGGCGCCGACATCGGGGCCGCCGGCTGTGGCGTGGGGTGCCACGATGATCAGCCAGCGCCCGACATCGATCGGCACGAAGGTCTGCGAGGAGAACGCGTGGCGTTCCAGCAGCTCGGCGCGCAGCGGCCGATCGGGTGTCATGTCCTTGAGGCTGAGCGACAGGCTCGGCCGGGCGGCCGGTCGCAGGTTGCCGAGGGCGTCCTCGTAGTAGGTACGGCCGGCGGTGACCGGGATGTCTATGACATCGCCGAACGGGGCGAAGGCCTCCTGGGTCAGGGGTTGTGCTGCGATCTCCATGGCTTGCTCCTCAGCTGCGCATGCGCTGGGTCAACCCCACCGCCCACTCCATGACCAGCATCAGCAGGAAAGCGGCGGTGATCAATACGCCCGAGACAGCGGCGATCCTGGGGTCGAGCGTGGATTCCATCATGCCCCACATGCGGATGGGCAGCATGTCGGTCTTGGCGGTCGACAGGAAAAGCGACACCGGCACGTTGTCGACCGAGGCCATGAAGGCGAGGAAGGCACCTGCCATGATGCCGGGCGCGATCAACGGCAGCGTCACGCGGCGCAGCGTGTAGAGCCAGCTGGCGCCGAGGCTGCGGGAGGAATCGTGCAGCGCCGGATCGAGTTGCGACAGGCTGGCTGTCGTAGTGCGCAGGATAAATGGAACGGTCACGATCATGTGGCCGGCGATGACGAGATCGAGGGAGGGGCGGAAGCCCATCAGCGTGAAGTACATCAGGGCCGCGAGTCCGAACGTGAGGCCGGGCAGGACGAGCGGCGACATGAAGAAGTTGTCGGCAACGCGCGCGAGGCGGCTGCGGCTGCGCGACAAGCCGAGAGCGGCGAGCGTTCCCAGGACCACACCGAACACGGTGGAGAAGGCCGCAACCTCCAGCGAATTCGAGGCGGCCCGGTGGATCAGCCGCGATCGCGAGCTGTCGAACAGCGCCTCGTACCACTGCAGCGAGAAGCCGGTCGGCGGGAACTTCAGCGACCGCCCCTCGGTGAAGGACGTCATCAGCACGACGACGACCGGCGCGACGATGATCAGCAGCGACACGGCGGCCAGGCTGCCGATGACGATGCCATACGAAGCGTCGGCCACGCTGCGGCGCCTAACCATCGAGGTGCTCGCTGGACCGCCGCCCGAGGAAGGCCAGGGCACCGATCACCGACAGGACGGAGATCAGCAGCGCCAGGGACGCTACGGCGGCGAGCGGCCAGTTGAAGACGACCAGCGACTGCTGCCAGATCAGCAGGGGTAGATAGATCAGGCGGACGCCGCCGATCACGGTTTGCGAGATAAAGGCTGTGGTTGAGCTGGCGAAGACCAGCAGGCAGCCGGCCACCAGACCCGGCATGCTGAGTGGCAGGATCACCGTGAAGAGCGTGCGCCAGCGCGAGGCCCCGAGGGTGGCCGAGGCGTGGCGCAGGTTGGGATCGAGCCGCGACATGACACTGATCAGCGGCAGCAGGAGAAGCGGCATTTCGATCTGGGTCAGCGAGATGACCAGTCCCAGTTCGGTCTGCAGCAGGCGAAGCGGCTCCGAGATGACACCCAATGCCAGCAACACCTGGTTCACAACGCCCTCGCGTCCGAGCATGACGATCCAGGCGAAGGTGCGCACCACGACCGACAGGAGCAGGGGCAGCAAGATGACGAAGATCAGGATTTTCTGCAGGCGCGGCGGCGCCTCGAGATAGACGAGGGCTAGGGGGTATCCCAACAGCACCGTCGCGCAGACGGTCTTGACGCCCAGCAGCAGAGTGTCGCCGATCACCTTATAGCTAAACGAATCGCCGAAGAACTTGATCCATTGGCCGAAGCCGGGTTCGGTGATCCTGTCGTCGTTGAAGAAGCTGACGCCGCATAGCATCAGCAGGGGCGCCAGGAACAGCGATGCAAAGGCCAGCGTGAGCGGCAGCGCAAGCTGCCACTCCGCCGGCCTGTAAAAGTTGCCGAAACGGCCGCCGCCGGACGTCAGGCCGGCGGCCGGGGCGGTCACTTGGCCATTTCCTTGTTGAACTTCTCGATCCAGCCAGCGCGCAGCGGATTGATCTTGGCCCAGTCGTGCGTGGCGAACTTGGACATCTCGTCGAGGCTCTTCATCGGCAGGTCGGCCGGCAGAACGACATCCTTGTTCACCGGGATGAAGTTGTACGGTGGCTTGGTCAGCGCTTCCTGAATCTCCTTGCTGACGACGACGTCGAAGTACTTGTAGGCATTGGCGGCGTCGGCGGCGCCCTTGGCGATGTGCATGGTGGTGTAGAAGGCGATTGCACCGCTCTCGGGCTTGACGAATTCGATGTCGACGCCGCGACCCTTCAGCGTCGCGACGGTCTGGGTGTTGGTATACATCACGTCGCACTGACCCTGCTGGAAGAGGCTGGGCATCGCCGCCGGCTGGCCGACTGCCGCGATCTTGGGCAGCACCTTCTTAAGCTCGACAAGCGCCGGTTCGACATTGGTCTCCGAGCCGCCGAAAGCCTTGGCGATTTCGATCAGGGAGACGGTGCCGAAAGTGGTCTGGAAGCCGGTAAGCCCGAGGCGGGACACAAACGGCTCGGTGAACAGATCCTTCCACCCCTTCGGTGCCGGCAGCTTCTTGGGGTTGTAGGCGATGCCGACGACCTGCGCGCCGACGCAGACGCCCCAACCGTCGGCCAGGCCGGCCGGCAGCTTGCCGGCGTTCGTGAGCTTCGCCGGATCGAACTTCTCAAAAAGGCCACCGTCGATGCCTGTGATGCGCGGGCCGGGATCGAGAACGAAGGTATCGAACGGCGGGGCACCGCGGGCGGCCCTCGCCTTGGCGATCTGGTCGACGGCGAAGAGCGGCTGCATCTCGAGATCGATGTTGTCCTTCTTCTTCAAGGCGGGTGCCACGATGGCGCGATAGGCTTCCTCCCAGGTGCCGGGATAGATGGCGGCTGTCACGCTGCCCTTGGCGAAGGCGACGCCGGGCAGAACAGTAGCGCCGCCGATGGCGGCGGCCGACACAAGAAGGCCGCGACGGCCCAGACGATTGCGCAACATTTCGATCACTCCTTGTTGTCAGGTGGAACGCGGGAAAAGAGACGGGCGGGCGTCGTTGGCGAGCGTGCAATAGAGCCTTGGGGTGTCGACCGCGCCGGGCCGGCGCGGCTCGACGATCTTGAGCGACTGGCCGTCGGTTGTGCGCGCCTCATGCACCAGCTGGCCGCCCAGCGGCAGGCTGAGGCCCGGCTCGATGCGCCAGTGCGCCAGGCCGGGCGCAGCGCATAGCACAAGCTGTTCGGGTCGGATGGAAAGCAGCACGGCGGCGCCGACGCCGAGTCCGGTCGGTAGCGGCAAGCCGACTGTCGCTTCGGCGTCGAGGCGGATGATCGCCGTCTGTCTCTCGACGGCCATGATCCGTCCCGGCAGCAGGTTTGTGGAGCCGATGAAGCCGTTGACGAACAGGGTCCGCGGTCGGTCGTAGATCGCCACTGGCGTGTCGAACTGTTCGACCCGGCCCTTGTTCATTACCGCGATGCGGTCCGCCACGCTCATGGCCTCGTCCTGGTCGTGCGTCACCAGAATGGTCGTGAGCCCAAGCGCGCGCTGCAGCCGCTTGACCTCGATCTGCATGTCGAGTCGCAGGTTGCGATCGAGCGCGGCGAAGGGCTCGTCGAGCAGCAGGATCGACGGCTCGACAGCCAGCGCCCGCGCAAGCGCCACACGCTGCTGCTGGCCGCCGGACAGCTGGCGCGGCAGCCGTTCTCGAAAGGCGCCGAGCTGGACGATGTCGAGGAAGCGCGCGACGCGCTCTTCGACATCGGTTCCGCGCATGCCGCGCGCCCGCGGCCCGTAGGCCACGTTCTCGGCCACCGTCATGTGCGGAAACAGCGCATAGTTCTGGAAGACAATGCCGACATTGCGCTGATTGGCCGGCAGGTGGTCGATGGGCTCGCCGTCGACGCGCACACGCCCGGCCGCCTGGCGGACGAAGCCGGCAATGACGCGCAGGAGTGTGGTCTTGCCACAACCCGACGGTCCAAGCAGCGCCACGACTTCGCCCGGTTCGATGGCGAGCGTCACGCCGTCGACGGCGAGCGCTTGGCCGTAACGGACGCTCAGCTCCTCGACATCGAGCGTCCGCGCCGTAGGCCGGCCGGCCGGGACAGCCTTCGTGCTCCGCTGGGTCGATGGCATGCGGCGCCTCCTCCCGGCAACAGACGCAAGGCGCGTGCCAACCGAACCCCGGTCCGGCGGGCGGAAAGAGCGGCGACTTGCAGCAAGATGGCCGGCTCTGTGCACATATCCTGGCATAATGTGCACATTATCCTGATAAACTGAAGGTTGACTGACCGATGGTCAAGGCTCGCACGAAGCTCGCCCGGGCCCTGCCTCGCAAGGGCGACATCGCCATCGACAAGGCCGTCTACGACGCGATCCGTCGCGCCATGCTGATGGGCCGCCTGCTGCCCGGCACCAAGCTGCGGGAGCCAGCGCTTGCCCGGGTGCTGAAAGTCAGCCGAGAGCGCGTGCGCAAAGCGCTGCATCGCCTGGTCCACGAGGGCTGGCTCGAAGCCGTGCCCAATCGCGGCACCTTCGTACCGGCGCTGACGATCGAGGAGGTCCGCGAGATTTACGACGTGCGCACGATGCTCGAGACTGCGATCGTCCAGCGCCTCTGCGCCGAGCACGGCGCGCCGGCCGCACAGCGGCTCAAGGCGCATGTCAGCGCCGAACGCCAGGCCGTCAGGACCGACGACCGCGGCCGGCTGTTCGGCCTGTCAGGCGAGTTCCACATCCTGCTGGCCGAACTCTGCGGCAACGAGCAGCTCTCGCGCCTGCTGCGTGGATTGCTGACGCGCTCGACCATGCATTTCTCGCTGTCAGCGCCCGAGCACTTCCGCAACTGCGCTGGTCCGCACGATCACGCCGACATCGTGAAGGCAATCCTGGCGCGCGACGCAAAAAAGGCGGCCAAGCTGATGCTCGACCACCTATTGGGTCTCGTCGAATGGCAATCGGCGTGGCGGCCGCCGCCGGATCCCGTGGCGCTCGAGGAGGCCTTCCGCGGGATCTCGGCGAAGCGCCAGGCCTGAAGTGCAGGCTTAGCCGAGCTTGCCCATCGCCACGGCGGTGTCGGACATGCGGTTGGAGAAACCCCACTCGTTGTCGTACCAGGCCATGACGCGCACCAGCGTGCCGTCCATGACCTTGGTCTGGTCCATGTGGAAGGTCGACGAATGCGGGTCGTGGTTGAAGTCGATCGATACGTTCGGCGCATCGGTCCAGCCCAGGATGCCTTTTAGCTGGTTGGCGGCGGCGAGCTTCACCGCCTTGTTGATCTCGCCCACGTCGGTCTTGCGCGAGGCCACGAACTTGAAGTCGATGACCGAGACGTTGGGCGTCGGCACGCGGATGGAGACGCCGTCGAGCTTGCCGTTCAGCTCGGGCAGCACGAGGCCCACGGCCTTGGCGGCGCCGGTCGAGGTCGGGATCATCGACAGGGCGGCCGCGCGGCCGCGGTAGAGATCCTTGTGCATGGTGTCGAGCGTCGGCTGGTCGCCGGTGTAGGCATGGATCGTCGTCATGAAGCCGTGCGTGATGCCGACCGCGTCGTTCA
>LNFM01012449.1_pt1 | contig 13897 bp, 13 predicted proteins | sample 596031 | NCBI WGS metagenome assembly LNFM01 (sample SAMN04254537, study PRJNA301005) | activated carbon metagenome | isolation source: dual media filters at the Ann Arbor, Michigan drinking water treatment plant | place: USA: Ann Arbor
CCGGGATCTCGTACTGGCTGATCTGGTAGCCCTTGGGCAGGTCGGGATAGAAGTAGTTCTTGCGCGCGAAGATGGACAGCGGCGCCACCTTGGCGCCCACCGCCAGCCCGAAGCGGATGGCGCGCTCCACGGCGCCGCGGTTCATCACCGGCAGCGTGCCGGGCAGCGCGAGGTCGACGGCGCAGGCCTGCGTGTTGGGTGCCGCGCCGAAGGCCGTGCTGGCGCCGCTGAAGATCTTGCTGGCGGTTGAGAGTTGTGCGTGGGTTTCCAGGCCGATGACGACCTCGTAACCGCGCACCAGGGGAGAGGCATGGGGCATGTTCAGGCTCCGCCCGCGCCGGCTGGCTGACGGGTGTGGAAGTCGGTGGCCTGCTGCAGGGCGTGCGCGGCATGCAGCAGCCGGCCTTCCTCGAAGTAGTTGCCGATGAGCTGCAGGCCCACCGGCATGCCGTGCTCGCCGAGGCCGCAGGGCACGCTCATGCCGGGCAGGCCGGCCAGGCTGGCGGGCAGCGTGAAGATGTCGGCGAGGTAGCTGGCCACCGGGTCGTCGCTCTTGTCGCCCAGTTTCCAGGCCACGGTGGGCGCCACCGGGCCGGCGATGAGGTCGCAGTCGCGGAAGCAGGCCTGGAAGTCGTCGGCGATCATGCGGCGCAGCTTCTGCGCCTGCAGGTAGTAGGCGTCGTAGTAGCCGTGGCTGAGCACGTAGGCGCCGATCATGATGCGGCGCTTCACTTCGGGGCCGAAGCCTTCGGCGCGCGTCTTCTTGTACATGTCCAGCAGATCGCGGTACCCGGCCGCGCGGTGCCCGAACTTCACGCCGTCGAAGCGGCTGAGGTTCGAGCTGGCCTCGGCCGGCGCGATGATGTAGTAAACGGGAATGGACAGTTCCGTGCGCGGCAGGCTGACGTCGACCAGCGTGGCGCCGAGCTTCTCGAGTTCGCTCAGCCCGGCGCGGACGGCGGCTTCCACGTCGCCGGCCAGCGCCTGGGGAAAGAACTCTCGTGGCAGGCCGATGCGCAGGCCCTGAAGCGGGCGAGACGCCGTGGCGCCTGGCCGTGCCAGCAGCATCTGGGCGTGGAAGTCCTGTGGCGGCCGTTCGGCGCTGGTGGCGTCGAGGGGGTCGAAGCCGCTCATCGCCGACAGCATCAGGGCGCAATCCTCGGCGCTGCGCGCCATCGGGCCGGCCTGGTCGAGGCTGGACGCGAATGCGATCATGCCGTAGCGAGAGCACACGCCGTAGGTCGGCTTGATGCCGGTGATGCCGCAGAACGAGGCCGGCTGTCGGATCGATCCGCCCGTGTCGGTGCCCGTGGCGCCGGGCAGCAGGCGTGCTGCCACCGCCGCGGCCGAGCCGCCCGACGAACCGCCCGGCACGCGCGACAGGTCCCAGGGGTTGCGGACCGCCCCGAACGCGGAGTTCTCGTTGGCCGAGCCCATCGCGAACTCGTCGCAGTTCAGCTTGCCCAGCGTCACTGCACCGGCGCCTGGAGCGCCGCTCCCGCCAGAGCCCAGGCGGGCGACCACGGTGGCGTCGAACGGGCTGGCGTAGCCGGCCAGCATCTTCGAGCCCGCGGTCGACGGCAGGTCGCGCGTGACGAAGATGTCCTTGTGCGCGATGGGCACGCCGTTCAGTGGCCCGCCTTCGCTGCGCGCGGCGCGGTCGTCGGCGGCGCGCGCCTGTGCCAGCGCGGCGTCGGCATCGGTGGCCAAAAAGGCCCCCAGCGACGACATCGCCGTCGCTCGCTGCTGCAGGTTCGTCACCAGCTCCACGCTGGACACCTCGCGTTGTCGGATGGCGCGCGCGGCGGCCGCCACGCCCAGGTCATGCAGCTTCATCCGATCCCCCTGAGATGGTGGGGTACCACGGTCGGCCTCATTCGATCACCTTCGGCACCAGGAACAGGCCATCTTCGACCTGCGGTGCGCTGCGCTGGTTCAAGTCGCGATCGACGGCCTCGGTGACGGCGTCTTCCCGCAGTCGAAGTGTCACTTCCTGCACTGCCGACAGGGGCGTGTAGAGGGGTTCGACGCCGTGCGTGTCGACGGCGTCCATGCGCTCGACGATGCTGAAGAAGCCGTTGAGCTGCGCAAGCATCGCCGTCGATTCTTCGGGCGACAGCTCCAGGCGCGCCAGGTGCGCGATGCGGCTCACGTCCTGCGGTGAGAGGGCCATGGTGGGTGCGTAGGGGTTCGGTGGACGGGGCGCGCCGCCGGCGGCGCTGGCCAGTCGCCGGAGCGGCATTTCAGACCGCGCCGGACGCCTGATTCGAGGGTCTATACGGTATTATCTCTGGTTACCTCGGGCCTCAGAGCAACACCGATACTGCCTCCGGCCAGGCACCTCGTCCGAACCTCGTTGGATGTCGTTGGACACCGGTCGGCTCCCTGCCGAGCGATCCGAACGCCGTGAACGTCGCGCGAGAGGGGGTCCGGGACCGTCCTGCTCATTCGTTCTCTCGTCGCGTCGTCGTCCACCGAGCCATCCCCCCATTTTCGGAGACGTGCCTGCACGGCTCCCGCTCCCCGCAACATGTTCGCTTCCCTGCGTCGCTATTTCTCGACCGACCTCGCCATCGACCTCGGCACGGCCAACACGCTGATCTACGTGCGTGGCAAGGGCATCGTGCTCGACGAGCCTTCGGTCGTCGCCATCCGCCACGAAGGTGGCCCCAACGGCAAGAAGACCATCCAGGCCGTCGGTGCCGAGGCCAAGGCCATGCTGGGCAAGGTGCCCGGCAACATCGAGGCCATCCGGCCGATGAAGGACGGCGTGATCGCCGACTTCACCGTCACCGAGCAGATGCTCAAGCAGTTCATCAAGATGGTCCATCCGCGGTCCGATCATCTGCGTGCCCTGCGGCTCGACCCAGGTCGAGCGCCGCGCCATCCGCGAATCGGCACTCGGCGCCGGCGCCTCCGACGTCTACCTGATCGAAGAGCCCATGGCCGCTGCCATCGGCGCCGGCCTGCCGGTCAGCGAGGCCTCGGGTTCGATGGTCGTCGACATCGGCGGTGGCACCACCGAGGTGGGCGTCATCAGCCTGGGCGGCATGGTCTACAAGGGCAGTATCCGGGTGGGCGGCGACAAGTTCGACGAGTCCATCATCAACTACATCCGCCGCAACTACGGCATGCTGATCGGCGAGCCGACGGCCGAATCCATCAAGAAGAACATCGGTTCGGCCTTCCCGGGATCCGAGGTCAAGGAGATGGAGGTCAAGGGCCGCAACCTCAGCGAAGGCGTGCCGCGCAGCTTCACCATCAGCAGCAACGAGATCCTCGAGGCCCTGACCGACCCGCTGAACCAGATGGTGAGCGCCGTGAAGAATGCGCTCGAGCAGACACCGCCCGAGCTGGGCGCGGACATCGCCGAGCGCGGCATGATGCTCACCGGCGGCGGTGCGCTGCTGCGCGACCTCGACCGCCTGCTGGCCGAAGAAACCGGCCTGCCGGTGCTGGTGGCGGAAGATCCGCTGACCTGCGTCGTGCGCGGTTGCGGCATGGCGCTGGAGCGGATGGAGCGGCTGGGAAGCATCTTCACCTCCGAGTGACGCCGCGTCCGGTCTGGTGACGCCATGCCGCTGGGCACTCTCGATCGCACGCCGCCGCCGTTCTTCCGGCAGGGCCCTTCGGCCCTCACCAAGGTCTGCTTCTTTGCCGCGCTGGCCGTCTTCCTGATGGTGGCCGACTCGCGCTTCGCCCTCATTGCACCCCTGCGCGCGGGCCTGGCCATTGCGCTGCTGCCGGTGCAGCGCACGCTGGCCGTGCCGGTGCAGATGCTGAGCACCGGCGGCGACTACCTGCGCGGCCTGCAGGAGGCCCTGGCTGCCGAGCGCTCTGCGCGCGCTGCACTGGCCCAGCAGGCGCTGCACGCCAGCCGGGCGGCGCAGCTGGCCACCGAGAACGCCCGCTTGCGGGCGCTGCTGGAACTCAAGCCGGCGCTGACCGTGGTCCACCTGGCCGCCGAGGTGATGTACGAAGCGGCCGACCCCTACTCGCGCAAGCTCTTCGTCAATGCCGGCAGCACTCAGGGCGTGAAGCTCGGATCCCCCGTCGTCAACGAACAGGGCGTCCTGGGGCAGGTCACGCGGGTCTATGCCTTGTCCAGCGAAGTCACCCTGCTGGCCGACAAGGACGCCGCCATCCCCGTGCTCAGCGTCCGTACGCAACAGCGAAGCGCAGCGTTCGGCGGGGTGTCGGGGCCGGGCGGCGCGGTGATGGAGCTGCGCTTCATGTCCGGCAACGCCGATGTGCAGGCCGGTGACGTGCTGCACACCAGCGGCGTCGACGGCGTCTATCCGCCAGGCCTGCCGGTGGCCACCGTGGTGAGCGTCGACCGCCGTGTCGATTCGAGTTTCGCGCGGGTGCTGCTGGTGCCCGCGGCACCGGCAGACGGCGTGCGCCACGTGCTGGTGCTGGAGCCGCTGTCGGTGCAGTTGCCGCCCCGCCCCGAGGCGGCGCCCGCGGCTGCGGCCCCGACGGGCTACGAGAAGGGCAAGGGGCCCAAGCGATGATCATGCCGCGCGGCTCCGACCAGCTGCTGCTGCCGGTCAACCCCTTCTTCATCGGCTTCACGCTGCTGGTGGCGCTCGGCGTGGGCATGCTGCCGGTCGGGCGCCACGCCGCGCTGCCCGACCTGCTGGCCCTGGTGCTGGTGTTCTGGAACGTGCACCAGCCCCGGCGCGTCGGCATCGGCGTGGCCTTCCTCTTCGGGCTGATGATGGACGTCAACGACGGCGCCGTGCTCGGCCAGCACGCGCTGGCCTACACGCTGCTGAGCTACGTCGCCATCACCATCCACCGCCGCCTGCTGTGGTTCGGTCTGGTCGAACAGGCGCTGCAGATCTTCCCGGTGTTCTTCGCCGTCAACCTGTTGTCGCTGGCCGTCCGCATGCTGGCGGGCGGCATGTTTCCCGGCTGGGTGGTGCTGCTGGCGCCGGTGTTCGAAGCGGTGCTGTGGCCGGTGGTCACGATTCTCCTGCTGGCGCCGCAGCGCCGCGCGCCCGATCCGGACGAGAATCGACCCCTGTAGCGCGGGTCATCCGCCACCGCCATGAACGAACTGAAGGACCTCGACCGCGAATTGCGCCGGTTCCGCACGCGGCTGCTGGCGGCTGCCGCCTTCGTGCTGGCGCTGTTCCTGCTGCTGGGAGTGCGGCTGGTGGTGCTGCAGGTGGTGCGCCACGACGACCTGGCCATGCAGGCCGAGTCCAACCGCATCGCCATCGTGCCCATCGTGCCCAACCGCGGGCTGATCGTCGACCGCAACGGCGTGGTGCTGGCCAGCAACTACTCGGCCTACACGCTCGAGATCACGCCGTCCCGGGTCGGCTCGCTGGAGAGCGTGATCGACGAGCTGTCCGAGATCGTCGACATCTCGGTGCGCGACCGCCGCCGCTTCAAGCGGCTCATGGACGAGAGCAAGAGCTTCGAGTCCTTGCCCCTGCGCACCAAGCTCAGCGAAGACGAGGTCGCGCGGTTCATGGCGCAGCGTTTCCGCTTTCCTGGCGTGGACGTGAAGGCCCGGCTGTTCCGCAACTATCCGTTGGGCGAGGTGGGAAGCCACTTGCTGGGCTACATCGGCCGCATCAACCAGGCCGAGAAGAAGCTGATGGACGACTGGCCCGACGAGGACCAGGGCAACTACAAGGGCACCGAATACATCGGCAAGCTGGGCCTGGAGCAGAGCTACGAAAAGGAGCTGCACGGCACCACCGGTTTCGAGGAAATGGAGACCAGCGCGGGCGGCCGTGCGGTGCGCCGACTGGCCAGCCACCCGGCCACGCCGGGCAACAAGCTGGTGCTGTCCATCGACATCCGCTTGCAGGCGCTGGTGGAAGAGATGTTCGGGGACCGTCGCGGCGCCCTCGTGGCCATCGACCCGCGAACCGGGGAGGTGCTGGCCTTCGTCAGCAAGCCCACCTTCGACCCCAACCTCTTCGTCGACGGCATCGACGTGGACAGCTGGCGCGAGCTGAACGAAAGCATCGACAAGCCGCTGCTGAACCGCGCCCTGCGGGGCACCTACCCGCCGGGCTCGACGTTCAAGCCCTTCATGGCCATGGCCGCGCTGAACTCCGGCAAGCGGACGGCTGCCACGGTCATCCACGACGGGGGCACCTTCCAGTTCGGCAACCACACGTTCCGCAGCCACGGCGACAGCGGGCTGGGCGCCGTGGACATGTACCGCTCGATCGTGAAGTCGAGCAACGTCTACTACTACTCGCTGGCCAACGAGATGGGCGTGGACCTGATGCACGAGCAGCTGTCGCCGATGGGCTTCGGGCGCAAGACCGGGATCGACGTCGAAGGTGAGGTGACGGGCGTGCTGCCGTCCACCGAATGGAAGAAGCGTGCCTACCGCCGGCCCGAGCAGCAGCGCTGGTATGCCGGTGAGACCATCTCGCTGGGCATCGGCCAGGGCTACAACAACTTCACCATGCTGCAGCTGGCCAGTGCCACGGCCACGCTGGTGGCTGGCGGGCCCCGCTTCAAGCCGCGGCTGGTGCGCGAGGTGCAGGACGTGGTGGGCGGACAGACACGCATCCTGGCCAATGACGCGCTCGAGCCGCTGCCCTTCAAGGCCGAGCACGTGGAAATCATCAAGCGCTCGCTGTATGGCGTGACACAGGAGGGCACGTCCACCCGTGTGTTCATGGGCGCGCCCTACCAGAGCGGCGGCAAGACGGGCACGGCGCAGGCCGTGGGCATCAAGCAGAACGAGAAGTACAACGCCTCGCGCATGGAGGAACACCAGCGCGACCACTCCCTCTACATCGCGATGGCGCCACTGCAGTCGCCGACCATCGCGCTGGCGGTGGTGGTCGAGAACGCCGGCTTCGGCTCCGAGGCCGCCGCACCCATCGCGCGTCGCGTGTTCGACTACGCGCTGCTCGGGCAGTACCCGAGCGAGGAAGACATGGCGGCCACCCGCATCGGCAAGTCGAGCGCGCCCATCGGCAAGCCGCGACGGGCCGACGAAGTGCCGCTGCCCGGCGCCCCAGGCGCCTTGCCCGCCGTGGCGGCGGTGCCGGTCGCCCCGACCACCCCTGCCGTGCCGGCCGCTCCTGCAGCCTCCACCCCGCAGCGGGTGGCCACCGTGCGATGAGCGCCGTCTTCGAGCGGCCCTCCGCCTGGCGGCGCATCCGCCCGGTGCTGGCCGGCTTCGACGGCCCGCTGGCGCTGGCCATCACCATCCTGGCTGCCATCGGGCTGGTCACGATGTACTCGGCCGGCTTCGACCACGGCACGCGCTTCGTGGACCACGGTCGCAACATGCTGATCGCGCTGGGCGTGCTCTTCGTGGTCGCCCAGGTGCCGCCGCAGAAGCTGCAGCAGCTGGCCGTGCCGCTCTACGTCGTGGGTGTCGTGCTGCTGGTGATCACCGCGCTGCCGGGCGTGGGCATCACCAAGAAGGGGGCCACGCGCTGGCTCAACGTGGGCATCGTGATCCAGCCCAGCGAGGTGCTGAAGATCGCCATGCCGCTGATGCTGGCCTGGTGGTTCCAGAAGCGCGAAGGCCAGCTCCGGGTGCCGGACTTCCTCATTGCAGGGGCCCTGCTGGCGCTGCCCGTGGGCCTGGTGATGAAGCAGCCCGACCTGGGCACGGCCCTGCTCATCCTGTTCGGCGGGCTGTACGTGATCTTCTTTGCCGGCTTGTCCTGGAAGATCGTGCTGCCGCTGCTGGCGCTGGGCGCCGTGGGCATCGCGGCCCTGGTGCTGTCGGCCGACGCCATCTGCCAGCCAGGCGTCAACTGGCCATTTCTGCGCGACTACCAGCAGCACCGCGTGTGCACGCTGCTCGATCCGACCAAGGACCCGCTGGGCAAGGGCTTCCACATCATCCAGGGCATGATCGCCATCGGCTCGGGCGGCATCGGCGGCAAGGGGTTCATGCAGGGCACGCAGACGCACCTGGAATTCATCCCCGAACGCACCACCGACTTCATCTTCGCCGCCTTCTGCGAAGAGTTCGGCCTGACCGGCGTCATCGTGCTGCTCCTGGCCTTCACGTTCCTGATCCTGCGCGGCCTGATGATCGCCGCCGAGGCGCCCACGGTCTTCACGCGCCTGCTGGCCGCGGCGATGACGCTCAGCGTCTTCACGTATGCGTTCGTCAACATGGGCATGGTCAGTGGCATCCTGCCGGTGGTGGGGGTGCCGCTGCCCTTCGTCAGCTACGGCGGCACGGCAATGGTGTCGCTGGGGCTCGGGCTGGGCATCCTGATGTCGGTGGCGCGCAGCCGCCGGCTGATGCAGTCCTGATCGGGGCCCCGTGAAAGTCGGCGTCATCGGCATCGGCAACATGGGCCTGGCCATGGCCCTGAGGCTGCGCGATGGCGGGCATGCCGTGGCCGTGCGAGACATCGCCCCGGCGCGCGAAGCATTGGCCGGCGGGTGCGGCATCGCCCCGTCCCCTGCGGCGGCGGCCAGCGGCTGCGATGTCGTCATCGTCGCCGTGGTCGATGCGCTGCAGACCCAGGCCGTGCTGTTCGGCGACGATGGCGTGACCACGTCGCCCACGCGCCCTTCGTGCGTGATGCTGTGCCCGACCATCGGCGCTTCGGATACCGAGCGCATCGCCCAGCGCCTGTCCGATGCGGGCATCGAGGCCATCGATGCCCCGATGTCCGGTGGCCCGCAGCGCGCGCGCGACGGCAGCATGAGCCTCATGGTGGCCTGCAGCGACGATGTGTTCATGCGCTGGCAGCCCCTGCTGGCGTGGCTGTCGAGCCGGCTCTTCCGTGTCGGCACGCGCCCGGGCGATGGTGCGCGCACCAAGCTCGTCAACAACCTGCTGGCGGCGGTGAACCTGGCCGGGGCCGCGGAGGCCCTGGCGCTGGCCACACGCCTGGGCCTCGACCCTGCGGCCACGCTGTCGGTCATCGAGCAGTCCAGTGGCCAGAGCTGGATCGGCAGCGAGCGCCTGCGCCGCGCGCTGGCCGGCCAGACCGAACCGCTGGCGCACATGACGCTGCTGGCCAAGGACAGCCGATTGGCGCTGGCCGAAGCTGCAGCCGCTGGCTTCGACGCGCCGGTGGGCGCAGCAGCCCAGGCCGTTTTCGCCCGTGCGGTCGACGCCGGCCTGGCCGACGCCGATGACGGTGCGCTGTACCGCTGGCGGGTGGGTTAGACGAGCGGAAAGCGCACCGTCATCAGCGTGCCGGGTCCCGTTGCCCCCGCCTTGGGGCCGGCGTCCGTGACGATGATCTCGGCGTCGTGCTGCTCGGCGATCTCGAGCACGATGGCCAGGCCCAGGCCGCTGCCGTCCACGTTCGTGCCCAGCGCGCGATAGAAGGGCCGGAACACCAGCTCGCGTTCGGCCGCTGGAATACCGGGTCCGGAGTCCTCCACCTGCAACACCACCACCCGAGCAGAGGGGTCGGGCGTGACGCGCGCCGTGACCGTGCCGCCGCTGGGCGTGTACTGCAAGGCGTTGTCGACCAGGTTGCGCACGAGTTCGCGCACCAGCACGGGCTGGCCGTGCAGGCGCGCCTTGCCGCCCTCCTCCGGACCTTCGTAGCCGAGGTCGATGCGCTTGTCCATGGCACGCGGAACGAAATCGCGCACCGTGTCCATCGTGATCTCGGCCAGGTCGATGTCCTCCTTGCGCAGCACCTGGGCCTGGTCCTCCGCGCGGGCCATGGCCAGCAGCTGGTTCACCATGTGGGCCGCCCGCTGGCTCGACAGGGCGATCTGCTGCAGCGAATGCTTCATCGACTCCGGGCTGCCCTGTCCGCTGTCGATCTCGCGTTCGGCCAGTTCGGCCTGCGTGCGCAGGCCGGCCAGCGGCGTCTTCAGCTGGTGCGCGGCGTCGGCCAGGAAGTGGCGCTGGGTCGACATCGACTGGTCGAGCCGCTGCAGCAGGTCGTTGATGGCATTGACCAGCGGCGCCACTTCCTCGGGCACGTCGCGTTCCGGGATGGGGCTGAGGTCGCCGCTGTCGCGCTTGCGGATGCGCTGCTGCAGCTCCGACAGCGGCTTGATGCCACGCGACAGGGCGAACCAGACCAGCACCACCGCCACGGGCAGGATCACGAACTGCGGCAGGATCACGCCCTTGATGATCTCGGTGGCCAGCTGGGAACGCTTGTCCAGCGTTTCGGCCATCTGGACCATCATGCCGTTCTCGGAGTCGGGTGCCGCCAGCGGCAGCCACAGGTAGGCCACGCGCACCGGCTCGTCCCGGATCACGTCGTCGCGGTAGTGGATCTCCCGGTCCTGCGGCATCATTTCGGGCGGTACCGGCAGGTGGGCCTCGCCGGCCAGCAGCTCGCCGCGCGGGCCGAGCACCTGGTAGTAGACCTGGCTGTCCTCGTCGCTGCGCAGCAGCATGTTGACGCTGCGCGCCAGCTTGGCCGAGACCGCTGCCTGCAGATCGCGACCGCTGCCGGCCTCGGCCACGACCTCGTTGCCGAGCACCTGGGCCAGCTCACCCAGTTCACGGTCGTAGGGCCGGTTGGCGATGCCCTGGGCCACCAGCCAGGTGAGCGCCACGCTCATCGGCCAGATCAGCAGCAGTGGTGCGAGCATCCAGTCGAGGATCTCGCCGAAAAGGGAGCGCTGTTCGCGGACGGTCGACATGGGTCGCTGGCGGTTCGATCAACGTCCCGCACGCCCGGTCGGGCAGTGCGACGCCGGTGGCGGGGGTGCCGGCTTCAGTGGGTGATCTTCTCTAGGCAATAGCCCAGGCCGCGCACCGTGGCGATGCGCACCGGCCCGTGCTCGATCTTCTTGCGCAGCCGGTGGATGTAGACCTCGATGGCGTTGTTGCTCACCTCTTCGCCCCACTCGCACAGGCGCTCGACGAGCTGGTCCTTGCTCACCAGGCGTCCGGAACGCTGCAGCAACACCTCCAGCAGGCTCAGCTCGCGCGCCGACAGCTCGATCATCTGCTCGTTCAGATAGGCCACCCGCCCGGTGGCGTCGAAGCTCAGCGGCCCGTGCTTGATGACGCTGGAGGCCGTGCCCAGCCCGCGGCGCGTGAGGGCGCGCACGCGCGCTTCCAGCTCCTGCAGCGAGAACGGCTTGGCCATGTAGTCGTCGGCGCCCAGATCGAGCCCCTTCACGCGCTGCTCGACGCTGTCGGCCGCGGTGAGGATCAATACCGGCACGCTGGACCCGCGGCCACGCAGCTTGCGCAGCACGTCGAAACCATGCATCTTGGGCAAACCCAGGTCGAGGATCACGAGATCGAATTCGTGGGCCGCCAGCGCGGCATCGGCCTCGGTGCCTGAACTCACCTGGTCGACCGCGTAACCCGCGGCCCGCAAAGATCGCAGCAGGCCGTCGGCCAGCACCTGGTCGTCTTCAGCTATCAGGATCCGCATGGCTGAGTCTCCTTGGCGGCCTCAACTGATGTGGGGCTCGACCCGTGTCCGGGCAATTGATTCTAGGCAATGGGTCCCCGCCGCCGAAATGATCGAAGTCAAGACGCCCCTCTTTCGGGTGCACCCCAGAATCCACTGTACAAACATCCAGCGCCGGCGATAATGCGGTCCACGCAAGGAGAACACCATGGACGCACCCGTGAAGGCACTCAACACTGAAAAGGCCAAGGCGCTGCAAGCCGCGCTGGCACAGATCGAAAAGCAGTTCGGCAAGGGCTCGATCATGCGCCTGGGCGACGGCGAGAAGATCGAGGACATCCAGGTCGTGTCCACCGGCTCGCTGGGCCTGGACATCGCGCTCGGCGTCGGCGGGCTGCCGCGCGGCCGCGTGGTCGAGATCTACGGTCCTGAGTCGTCGGGCAAGACCACGCTCACGCTGCAGGTCATCGCCGAGATGCAGAAGATCGCCGGCACCTGCGCCTTCATAGACGCCGAGCACGCGCTGGACATCCAGTACGCGCAGAAACTCGGCGTCAACCTGCAGGAATTGCTCATTTCCCAGCCCGACACCGGCGAGCAGGCGCTCGAGATCGTCGATGCGCTGGTGCGCTCCGGCTCCATCGACCTCATCGTCGTCGACTCGGTGGCCGCGCTCACGCCCAAGGCCGAACTCGAAGGCGAGATGGGCGACTCCCTGCCCGGCCTGCAGGCGCGGCTGATGAGCCAGGCGCTGCGCAAGCTCACCGCCACGATCAAGAAGACCAACACCATGGTCATCTTCATCAACCAGATCCGCATGAAGATTGGCGTGATGTTCGGCAACCCCGAAACCACCACCGGCGGCAATGCGCTCAAGTTCTACGCCTCGGTGCGGCTGGACATCCGCCGCACCGGCAACATCAAGAAGGCCGAAGAGGTGATCGGCAGCGAGACCAAGGTCAAGGTCGTGAAGAACAAGGTCGCGCCGCCCTTCAAGACGGCCGAGTTCGACATCCTCTACGGCGAAGGCATCAGCCGCGAAGGTGAAATCATCGACATGGGGGTGGCCGCGCAGATCCTCGACAAGTCCGGTGCCTGGTACGCCTACAACGGCGAAAAGATCGGCCAGGGCAAGGACAACGCGCGCGAATTCCTGCGCGAGAACGTCGACGTGGCCCGCGAAATCGAGAACAAGGTGCGCGCTGCGATGGGCATTCCGCTGATGAACGTGGAGCCGCCGGCCGCCGGCTGATCCGGGCGGAGGCCGCGCACCGGCCCCACCCAGGTCCGGCGGGGCCTCTGTTCCGATGCCGGATCTCGTAGCGGCCCTGGTTGGACGAATTACCCTCCATCGAAAGATGCCGGCCAGCACCCTGTCGCTCAAAGGCCGCGCGCTGCGCTACCTCAGCCAGCGCGAACACTCCCGAAGCGAGCTCGAACGCAAGCTGCGTCGTGGCGCCGACGGCGAAGAGGTTCCGCAGGCCGCCTTGAGCGCCCTGATGGACGAACTGGCCGAGCGCGGCTTCCAGAGCGACCAGCGCACGGCCGAGGCACTGGTCACCGCCAAGTCGGCACGCTGGGGCCGCCGGCGCCTGCAGCAGCAGATGCAGCGGCTGGGTGTGACTGAGCAGCTTGCCGCAGAGGCGGTGGCGCCGCTGGCACAAAGCGAGCTGGAACGCGCCCGGGCCTTGTGGCAGCGCCGCTTTGGCGAGGTGGCCGCCACACCCCAGGAACGTGCGCGTCAGATGCGCTTCCTGGCGGGCCGGGGATTCGACGGGGAAGTCATACACCGCGTCGTGCGCGGCGGCGACCCCGAAGACTGATCTGCACGGTATCCGAGCCTGGCAGGCAAACATCAAGGGTCTTGCTGCGCAGCAGCATGCTACATTCGCCGCCGCGCGCAGGCAGCGCGCCGACCCCCGTTCCTTCGATGACCTTACCGCCCGCGGCCGCAAGCCGCCAGCTCAAGCACCGGCGTCAGCTCGAGGTCGAGGTGTTTTCACGCGGTGATGGCTTGTGGGAGGTCGACGCCACACTCAGCGACGTCAAGACGCGCGACGCGAATCTGGCCGGCGGCACCCGCCCTGCCGGGCAGCCCATCCACCAGATGCTGCTGCGCCTGGTGGTCGATGAGCAACTCAACATCCACGAGGCCGGTTCGCAGACGAGCTGGATGCCGTACGTCGGCGAGTGCGATCAGCACGGCGATGTCTATCGGCGTCTGGTGGGCCTGAACCTGCTGAAGGACTTCCGCCGCCAGCTGCGCGACCGCGTGGGGGGCGTGCAGGGCTGCACCCATCTCACCGAGCTGGCGCAGATCCTGCCCACGGCCGTGGTGCAGGCCTTTGCAGGCGAGGTCATCGACACGCGCGGTGACCAGGCGGGCGCCAGCCAGCCCTTCCAGATCGATCGCTGCCACGCACTGCGCAGTGACGGCGAAGCCGTGCGCGTGCACTATCCACGTTGGTACCGTGCCCCGGCGCGGTCCCCGTCATCCGACTGACAGCGCCGCGGCGCGAGGAGCCCCCCGATGAAGATCCACGAATACCAGGCCAAGGAACTGCTGAAGGCGCACGGCGTGCCGGTGC